>Ga0114950_10000325_pt1 | contig 31299 bp, 22 predicted proteins | sample N075metaG_FD_83503 | JGI IMG/M metagenome (GOLD analysis project Ga0114950, IMG submission 83503) | Deep subsurface microbial communities from Kermadec Trench to uncover new lineages of life (NeLLi) - N075 metaG | ecosystem: Environmental > Aquatic > Marine > Ocean trench > Sediment | place...
ACGAAGTCGAAGGCTTCGCCTCGCGGAAGAGGCTCGATCGTGATCCTGCAGTCGGCGAATTGGCCCCGGCCACCACTCTGCTTTTTGTGTCGGCCGTGTCCCTCTGCCTTCCTGCGTATGGCTTCACGGTAGGGCACCTTCGGCGGGTGCAAGAGGACGTCGACCTTGTAGCGACTGTGTAGCTTGGCAACTGCGATCTCGACGTGTAGCTGACCGGATCCTGACAACAGGAACTCGCCAGTCTGTTCGTCCCTTCCGGCCTTCAGAGCGATGTCCTCGTCGATTAGCCGGTGAACCGCTTCGCCGATTTTCTCATCGTCGCCCTTCGACTTCGGCTCAACGGCAAACGACATTGCGGGAGGCGGGATTTCGATCCAGCCCAGCCTGATCGGTGACTCCTTCGTGCACAAGGTGTCACCGGTGTTCGAGATCTTGAGCTTGGCGACACCGACGATGTCGCCGCAGACGGCCTCGGGGATGGCTGGGCCGGTTTTCCCCTGAAGCAGGCTCAAGGCTCCCAAGCGCTCGTATTCCTCGAGTCGCGGGTTCCAATAGCTCGAGTCGGCCTTGAGAGTGCCGGTGACGATGCGGAGCATGGAAACGCGGCCACTAGACGGCTCGTTCAGTGTCTTGAAGAGGATGGCGCTGACAGGTCCGCCGGGGCCCAACTCGATGTCGACCTGCTCGCCAGCGATATTGAAAGCCGGGTAGACGCCGCGCTCGAGGGGTGAGGGTGCGAAGTCGACCAGCGTGTCGAGCAGGGTGGAAGTGCCGACGCCATGGAGCGCAGATCCGGCCGTGATCGGGAAGATCTTGCGCGCCGCCACGGCCGCCTTGAGCCCTTGGTGTAGATCCTCGTTCGACAGAGTGCCATCCTCGAAGAACTTCTCCATGAGGTCGTCGTCGCTCTCGGCAACAGCCTCGATCAGCTGAATCCGCCATTCTTCGACTTCGGCCGTCATGTCTTCGGGAACGCTGCCCTCGGTTGCCTTGCCGTCGCCGTCGATCTTGAAGCGATACGCCTTCTCGCCGATCAAGTCGACGACACCCTCGAACCCGTGCTCTTTACCGATAGCCAACTGTACGGGCATGGCTGCCCTGCCGAACCGCTTCTGCAGGCTCTGTGTAGCCTCCAGCAGGTCGGCCCTTTCGCGGTCCATCTTGGTGAGATGAATGAGAACCGGAAGGTTCAACTCCTCCGCGATCTTCCACACCCGTTCAGTCATGACTTCGACACCGGATGCGGCGTCGACACAGAGTAGCGCCGCGTCGGCGACTCGAAGGCCGCTCTGGATCTCACTCTGAAAGATGCCATACCCCGGGCAGTCGAAGAGGTTGATCTTGCGTCGCTGCCAGCCCGCGTAGGCGGCGCTCACTCCGATCGAGATCCCGCGCTCGATCTCTTCGTGGTCATAGTCCGTTGTCGTGTTGCCGTCCTCGACCTTGTTGAGCCGAGTGGTCTCTCCCGACGTGTAAAGCATGGAGCTGACTACCGTCGTCTTGCCGGTATCGTTGTGCCCTACCACAGCGACATTGCGGAGTTTGTCGGGACTATCCACCTGCATTGTGTGTCACCCTCCATGCACTAAGTGAAGCAGGGATAGTAGCACGCGAAGGGGTCCCGGACGGCTGTGTCTAGGGCACTACCCTTGGCCCTGCAGGCTCCTAGGAGCGCCGGTCAAGCGAAGATCGAGGGAGGTTCTACGATTCGCGCTTCGCCGAGGCCCTCGAGCTGGGGTTTGAGCTCCGCGGCAGGCCCGACGGCTACCACGACGATCCGATCCGGGTGGAGATGGCGCTGCGCCGCTGCCCGGATTTCGGACACCGTCACCGCTGCAACCTGCTTTCTGAAGACTTCGAAATGGTCGTCCGGAAGGTCGAAAACGGCGAGCGTCTGCAGGTGCTGCAAGATGCCGGCGTTGGTCTGCAAGCCGTAAGCGAAGACGCCGCCGAGGTAGCTGAGCGTCTCCACGAGCTCGTCTTCTGGAACCGCCTCCTCTTGGAGCCGTGAAAGCTCCGAGAGCACTTCTTGCACGGCGGCGCCGGCCTTGTCGGTGGCGACGGCGGTCGAGACGACGAATGGCCCGGGCCCCCTTCGCTGGCTGAAGGAGCTATTGGCCCCATAGGTGAAGCCGTGGCGCTCGCGCAGGTTGAGGTTGATGCGGCTGGTGAACTTGCCTCCCAGGAGCGAGTTGAGCACCGTCAGGGCGGGCCGATCGGGATGGTTCTTCTCGACCCCCGCATGGCCCAGACGTATCTCGGTCTGCGCCGCGTCGGTGCGATCGACGATGACGACTTCGATTCCGGTCAGGTCTCGAGGCCGGATCTCCTCGCGATCCGGCGCTTCGCGAGCCGACGAGCCACCGAAGGCCTCTCTCAGACGATCGGCGATGTCGTCACTCGGCAGGTTGCCGACCGCGATTACCTTGATGGCCCTCGGAGTCTTGTGGCGATCGTAGAAATCTACGATCTCGTCGCGTGCGAGCGCTCGCACCGATGCTTCGCCTCCGACCAGCGAATGGCCGTATCCACTGTTGCCATAGATCGACCGCACGAGGGCTGCGACCGCCAGGGCAGCCGACTGGTCGCGACGGCGAAGGAGGTCGGTGAGCCTCTCGCGGCGCAACCGCTCGATCTCCAGATCGTCGAAGGCGGGCCGAGTGGCGACGTCCTCCAAGAGATCGAGTCCTTGGTCGGCGTGAACCGAGAGGAGGGAGATGGCTATGGAGGCGGTGCTCCACCCCGCCGCAGTTGCGAGCGATCCGCCCAGGGATTCGACCTCATCAGCGATTTGAGTGGAGGAGCGGGTTCGGGTTCCTTCTTCCAGCAGATCGGCTGTAAAGGCAGCGAGACCGGGCCGATGCGACGGATCGTTCTCAGCACCGGCCGGCAGCAGCACCTGGACGGACATCAGTGGAGTGCGCTCGGATCGAGCCGTGTACACCGTGAGGCCTGAGTCGAGCTGGGTGCGCTCGAAAGGGGGAAACCGCACTGGCTTGGCGGCTTCCCTGGCCGGTGGCTGCGTTCTATCCAGGGCGTTCACGCGATCTGATCCACCGGTGAAACTCGAACTCGCGCACGGTTCGGCGCCTGCAGCTGCTCTCTGGCGAGCTCCTGGATCTCCCCGGCCTGTACGGCTTGGAGGATCGAGGCCTCCTCTCGCAACCGCTCGGGATCGTCGAAGTAGGTCGTGAACAACGAGAGAAGATCGGCCCGTCGCCCGACAGTCTGAAGGTCGCTGTAGTAGGCCGTCAGGATCCTGTTCCTCGCCCGCTCGAGATCGGCGTCTCCGGGTCCGTGCTGGGCGATGCGATCGAGGTGCGACTGGATCTCGATCTCGAGCCGCTCGGCGTCGGTTCCTGGCGTTGCCGTAGCCACGATCTGCAGCGAGCCCGTCTCCTCGGTCGGTAGTGCGTAAGCGGCGACCGACTGCGCCAGCTCTCTCTCGTAGACCAGGTCGCGATGCAGGAGGCTCGCCTTGCCCCCGGCCAAGATCGCCGCCAGTAGATCGGCGGCGTACCACTCGGGTCGACCGAAGGCGGGGATCCGATAGGCCGTGTAGCTTCTCTCCAACTGGACGTTGTCCGTGAGCTCCTCACAGGGATCGTCGGTCACCACATCTTCGTTGATGGAAACCGGCCTTATTGGAGCGCCCGGCTTCAGGTCGCCGAAGTACCGGGTGACGAGATCGAGTGCCCGTTCCGGATCGAGATCGCCGGCGAGGGTCAAGACGGCATTGTTGGGTGTGTAGTAGGTGGCGAAGAAGCCCTTCACGTCTTCGAGAGTGGCAGCCTCGATGTCCTCCATGTATCCGATCACCGGCCAGTGATAAGGGTGGCCTTCGGGAAAGAGAAGCTCGTTGAGCCTCTCCGAAGCGCGACCGTAGGGTTGGTTGTCGACGCGCTGGCGGCGTTCGTTCATCACCACTTCGCGTTGATTATCGAGCTTCTCCTGGGTCACTGCCGGCAATAGGAATCCCATGCGGTCGGATTCGAGCCACAGTCCGAGCTCCAGGCTGTCTGCCGGGAGGGTCTCGAAATAGTTGGTCCTGTCGAACCAGGTAGAACCGTTGGCGACGCCGCCCACCTGTTGCACGTATCGAAAGTGGCTGTCTACGTTCCGGCTGCCCTGGAACAACATGTGCTCGAAGAGGTGCGCGATGCCGGTCTTGCCAGGTCTCTCGTGCTTGGAGCCGGTGTGGTACCAGAGATTGATTGCGACGAGCGGCAATGCCGGATCCGGATGCAGGACGACCTGCAACCCGTTGTCGAGCTGGTGCCGATGGATCTCAAGGGGCGGCGCACCAAAGTCAGGCATGGTGCGCGCAGTGTAGCTCGCTTCGGGGATGCTGAGTAGCATCCCCTCCGCTCGCCAGTTTTCGGCGCCGGGGACGGCGCTGCGGGCTCCGCCCGTTCATTCTTCGGGGATGCCGTCCCAGCGGCAGAATCGGATATCTCGAGCTTCTCGGAGAAAAAGCGGGCGGAGCCCGCCAGCGCCGTCCTCGGCGCCAAACAACAATTTAGTTGGGGCCCGTGGTAGCTACCACGGGTCCAACTAGAAGCGTCTCATCAAGCCCACTGCGATTCCCTGCACCGTGACTTTGTCGGCGGGGAAGTGGAGTGCCTTCATGGTCGGGTGCGAAGGCTGGAGGCGGATCGTTTCGCCTTCCGGGTAGAAACGCTTCAGCGTTGCCTCGTTGTCGACCAGAGCAACGACCATTTGACCCGGTTCGGCGAGCTCGCTGCGTTGTACCACGAGCAGGTCGCCGTCGTGGATGCCTTCGTCGATCATGGAGTCACCGACCACGGAGAGGACGAAGTGATCGCCGACCGCTCCACGGAGGAGGCTTGGCGGCACGGTCAAGTGCTCGTCGCCGGAGATTGCTTCGATGGGCTTGCCGGCGGCGATGCGGCCGTAGAACGGCACCTGGAAATTCTCTGGCGGAGATTCAGCGTGCGGCCGGTGCACTAGCTCGAGGCCTCGCTTCTGATTCCAGTCGCGTCGGAGGAAACCCTTCTGTTGCAGCAGCTTCAGATGCTTGTGGACAGTGCCATACGAGGAGTAGCCGAAGCGTTCGCAGATCTCGCGATGAGTCGGCGTGAGCCCCTCTCTGTGGTGGAACTCCTCGATGAATTGGAGGATCTCCTGCTGGCGGCGTGTCAGGTAGTTCTTGACTCGTGTCATGGCTGCGAATCTATGGCGTAAGTGGGGCACAAGTCAAGTTTTCGGGCATGGTTCTTACTATGCCCGAAAACTTGACTTCTGGTGCCGAGGACGGCACGTGTCGTCTGTCCGCGGACGGACAGCCGACTGGCTCTGATGGGGTGGTTCGTACTGGCTGCCAGGAAGGAGATGTTGGTGCTACAATTTGTCGGAGCTAGAGTTCTCTGGCAATATCTGTAAGAAGTCATGACTGTTAGCGCGCTCTCCCGGAAGGACGTACCGGCGACGATCGACGGTCTGCTGCGCGTCATGGCGGAGCACGGAGCGTCGGACCTTCATCTCAAGCCGACGCGTACCCCTCTCCTGAGAATCGATGGCAAGTTGGTTCCTCTGGGCACCGAGCCCCTGCGGCGCGGTGAGATCGGGAAGATGCTCAAAGACGTTCTCCAGCCTCACCAGAAAGTGACTCTCGAGAACAACCTGGCGGTTGATTTTGGCTACGGAGTGCCGGGCCTGGCCAGATTCCGTTGCAACGTCTATCTACAGCGGGGCACGCTAGCGGCTGCCTTTCGCATGATTCCTATCGAAATCCTGGGAATCGAAGAGCTAGGTCTGCCGGACACCCTGCTCGAGCTCGCCGATCTCCAAACGGGTCTGGTTCTGATCACGGGGGCGACCGGCAGCGGCAAGTCGACGACGCTGGCGGCGTTGGTGAAGTACATCAGCGAGCGGCGGCCGGTGCACATCATCACGATCGAAGACCCGATCGAGTTTCTGTTCACCGACGCCGAAGCGAGCATCTCGCAACGAGAGGTCGGGATCGACACGCCGAGCTTCAACGAGGCACTGCGCAACGCTATGCGCCAGGATCCGGACGTCATCATGGTGGGCGAGATGCGCGACCCGGAGACCATGTCGACTGTCATCACGGCCGCCGAGACCGGGCATCTCGTATTCTCGACTCTCCACACCAACAGTGCGCCGCAGACCATCGATCGTATTCTGGACAACTTCCCGGCCTCTCAGCAGCCGCAGCTCCTCATGCAGCTCTCGCAGCTGCTCAAGGGCGTGGTGGCGATGCAGCTCGTGGAGCGCAAGGACGGATCCGGTCGAGTCGCGGCGCTGGAGATCATGAAAATCTCGCCGCAGATCGAGCAGATCATCGAAAGAGGAGGCACGAACGAGTTGGGCGAGGCTATCGAGTCTTCGGTTGCCCACTACCGAATGCAGTCGATGAATCAGTCGCTGATGTCTCTCCTGGTCCACGATGTCATCACCTACGAAGAGGCACAGCGCTGCTCCACAGACCCGGACGACCTTTCGCTGAAACTGCGCAAGATGTTCCCCAACATCGAATCCGAGGGGGGTTCCCTAGTGAGTCCAAGCACGGCAGACTTTTCCGAGATCGCTCAACTCCAGGAGTACCGCAAACTCTACGAGGAGCAGGAAGCGAAGACCAAGGTTCAAATGGAGCAGAAGGACGAGCTCATCGCCGAGCTCCGTGAGCGCAGCAGTCAGCGCAAGGAGGAGACCGCTCGGGTTGACGGGCGCCTCCTGGAGGCAGTCTCAGAGGTCAAGCAGCTGAAGCAGGAGCGCGAACGTACCGCTACCGAGAGCCGTCAGAAGACCGAAAAACTAATGGAGCGGATCAAGCAGCTGAACCAGAAGTTGATGTCGGCGGGCGGATGAGCCGACGCAGTACGCGGCGCCGCGTTCTCCTCTCGAGGAAGCGTCACTAGTAGCGACCACACCGGATAGACCAGGGCCGCGCCTCGGGGCACGGTCGCCCTGTGCCACGGTCGGCCCTGTGCCACGGTCGGCGTGCGCCGCCGGCCGAAGGCTGGCTTTGCTTCTAGGCACACCTGTAGCTAAGATCTTGCTTGAAGTAATGCGCCTAAGTGCCGACGAGGTCAGGAAAATTGCGCGCTTGGCACGGCTGCGTCTGTCTCCGGAGGAGGAAGAGACATTCGTAGGCCAGCTGGGGCAGATCATCGACTATTTCGACCTGCTTTCCCAGTATTCGTCAGCCGAGCCGGAGCCTCGGAGCGTCTCGGAGACACTCGAGGTAAGCGACACAGAGCGGCCGTCTATGCCCCACGAGGACTTCCGAGACAACGCCCCGAAGGTTCGCGGCCCGTTCTTGCTCGTGCCGCAGGTGAAGGTGATTCGTGGCGAGTGATCTGTGCCGGCTGTCGGCGGAGGAGATTGCCGCCAGTGTGCGGTCCGGGGAGGTGTCGGCCCTCGAAGTGGTCAACGAGTGCCTGGCCTTGACCGAGGAGACCGTCGAGCCCGCGGTTCATGCCTACCTGACTCTGTTCGCCGACGAGGCGCGTGAAACGGCGAGCGCCATCGATCGGCGACGCCGTGCCGGCGAGGATCTCGGCGTGTTGGCTGGGGTACCGATCGCCTTGAAGGACAACCTGAGCGTTGCCGGACAGCCCTGCACCTGTGGGTCGAAGATTCTCGCTGGATACTCGGCTACCTTCACCTCCACGGCGGCCCAACGAGTTCTTGACGCGGGTGCCGTTGTGGTTGGCAGAACCAACCTCGACGAGTTCGCCATGGGGTCGTCTTGTGAGAATTCGGCTTATGGGGTCACCCGCAACCCATGGAACACGGACAGGGTACCGGGAGGATCGAGCGGTGGCTCGGCGGCCGCCGTAGCATCGTGTAGCGTGCCCCTGGCACTCGGTTCCGACACCGGTGGCTCGATTCGACAGCCGGCGGCCTTCTGCGGCGTGGTCGGACTCAAACCGACCTACGGCAGGGTGTCGCGCAGTGGACTCGTGGCGTTCGCCTCGTCTCTCGATCAGATCGGCCCTCTTTCTCGAACAGTTAGAGACGCCGCCGTCGCGCTGTCGGTGATCGCCGGACCCGATCCCGCCGACCCCACCTGCTCGCCGATCGGCGTCGACGATCTGCTGGCGCACATCGAGGATGGCCTGCAGGGCGTGCGGGTCGGCGTGGTCCGGGAGATGGACACCTCCGAGGCTGCCGAGGACGTTCGCGGCGACTGGCAGGATTCTCTAAGACGACTCGAAGAGGGCGGCGCTGAGATTCGTGAAGTCTCGGTTCCCCATGTCACCTCGAGTATCGCGTTGTACTACGTGATCGCCAACAGCGAGGCGAGTGCAAACCTGTCGCGTTTCGATGGACTGCGCTACGGCCACCGATCGTCTGCCGCGGCTACCCTCACCGATCTCTACGAGGAGAGTCGCGAGGAGGGCTTCGGCCCCGAGGTAAAGCGCCGCATCCTGCTTGGCACCTTCGCTCTCTCGTCCGGCTACTACGATGCGTACTACGGCAAGGCACGTGGCGTCCTGCAGGTCTTGAAGGAGCAGTTCCGCGCGGCGTTCGAAGACGTCGACGTCATCGTTTCGCCGACCTCGCCGACCTCGGCTTTCAGGATCGGGGAGATGGTGGATGATCCTCTCCGGATGTATCTGCAGGACATCTACACGACCGCGGCCAGCCTCGTTGGCCTGCCCGCGATCGCGGTCCCTTCTGGGCTGGATTCGCGCGGAATGCCGCTGTCGCTGCAGATCATGGGTCGAGCCTTCGAGGAGTCGACTGTGCTGCGCGTTGCCCGCGACTTCGAGAGGGCAGTCGATCGGGAGTTCATCCCTCCTCTGATCGCCCTGGAGCGCGCGTCGTGATCCCCGGTCGCGCTTCGGTTCGGGGTGTCGTACCCCTACTGGCAATCTGCCTGTTCCTGCTTGGCTCGCCGCTGATGGGGAAGATGATCCGAGTCGAGCTCGGCGACGGTATGCGCGCGATCCTGACCGATGGCCAGGATCTGATGCTCGAGGCGCTGCCTCTGCGGCATGAGGGCCTGATCGCCTTCGCGGGTCGTCTCTGTGGCCCGAAGTGTTCCGCGAGCACCGTCGCCAGGCACAACCGGAACGTCAGCCGGCTTCTCGCCGGTTTTCGCTACAAGCTGCCGTTCGAGTACTTGCGACCGCAGTACCAACGCCGAGTCCTGATCGCGGTCTTCGCCGAGGATTCGGTGTCCGAGAGCGGTTGGCAGCACGTCGTCCAACGGGCGGAGGGGCGTCAGAGCGAAAGCCTGTGGCAGATTGCCGAGTGGTTCACCGGCGGAGGGCCGAACTACCGGAAGATTCGCGACTCGAACAAGTTGGCCGATGAAGAGATTCGACCGGGGCAAACGATCTTGATCCCGCGTGAGCTGTTACTGCCGGGGCTGGCTCCGGTCGCTCCGATTCCGAGGCCGGAGCCGCACCCGGACCTCGAGTACGGTGAGGATAGCGAAGGCCGCTACGCTCTGTACCGGTTGCGAGGAGGGGAGGCTCTGTACTCGAGCGTCGTCGTGCGATTCACCGGTCGCATTTTTGCCGATGACGTCAACCGATTGGCTGGCGAGATTGCGGCCCGCAGCGCGATTTCTGACGTCACGAGCATCCCCGTGGGTTTCAAGGTCAAGATCCCGCTCGACCTGCTGCAGCCCGAGTTTCTCCCCGTCGCCGATCCACGGCGGCTCGAGTACGAGAGCGATAGGACTCGCAGTGCGGGGTTCATGAACCAGGTTCACTCTCTCGACTTGGCGGGCGTGACAGTGGTTCTGGATGCTGGTCACGGGGGACGCGACGTTGGCGCCTCGATCGGCAGTGTGTGGGAGAGTACCTACGTCTACGACATCATGCTGCGAGCGCGCCGTATCCTGCTGTCGACGACCGCTGCGAAGGTGATGACGACCACCCGCGACGGCCCTGACTTCACCGTGGTGAGCCGCGATGTTCTCGGCAAGTCGAGGGGGCACGCCGTTCTCACGAGCCCGCCCTACTCGATTGACGATGCCCGTGTGGCGAGCAATTTGCGCTGGTACCTCGCCAACAGCATTCTCTCCGGAACAAGCGCCAGCAACCGAGAGAAGGTGGTGTTCGTCTCGATTCACGCCGATTCTCTGCATCCGAGCCTACGCGGCGCCATGATCTATCTGCCGGGTCTGCTTGCATCGCCGGCTAGTTACGGCAAGAGCGGCCGCGTGTACAGCTCTCGACGCGAGGTGCGCGAGCGCCCTCGAGTGAGCTTCAGCCGACAGGAGAGAGTTCGTAGCGAGGGGTTGTCTCGCGACATGGCTCAGCATCTGATTCGCGCCTTCGCGGATCACGGGCTCAAGGTGCATGACAACAAGCCGGTGCGCGACCGAGTGGTGCGCCAGCGCAGTGAGTTCGTGCCGGCCGTGTTGCGCTTCAACGCCGTGCCAGCCAAGGTCTTGGTCGAGGTCTGCAACCTCGGCAACCCGCAGGATCGCGCCTTGATTCAGACTCAGGACTTCCGTGAGCGGGTGGCTCGCGCCATCGTCGACGGCATCTCGAGCTACTACGGCTCCCAGCCGAGCCACTCGGCCGGCCGTGTCGCCGGCCGTGTCGCCGGCCGGTAGCCCCGGGAACCGAAAGCGGTTGTTCTGGTCTACTATCCAGGAGACATGGCAGCGTCCGAGGCCATCGCAACTGTTCTTCCCGGGAGCTCTGACGTCGAGCTCGCTGACCGTCATCGTTACGGCGACGAGGCAGCGTTCGAAGAAGTCTACGAGCGCTTTGCGCCTATGGTCTACGGTCTCTGCCTGCGTATGTCGGGCGACGCGACCCGGGCCCAGGATCTTTCGCAGGACGTATTCTTGCGGATTTTCCGCAGCCTGGGGAGATTCGGCGGACGCTCTACGTTAAGCACGTGGATCTACACCGTGACGCTGAACCACTGTCGTAGCCGCCTCGGCAGAAGGAGGCTGCGGACCGAGTCCCTCGAGTTGGAGACCGGCGAGCGTGCAATCGAGGATCCGTGCCGTGGTCCCGAAGATCTGACCCTGGCGCGCGACACTGGCAAGGTTGTCGGCGAGGCGCTCCTGCACCTGCCGACCCGTTTCAGAGAAGCGGTCGTGCTTCGCGACATCGAAGGGCTCACCTATGCGGAGATCGCCTCGGTGCTCAGCGTCCGTGTCGGTACGGTCCGCTCGAGGATCGCCCGGGGCCGAGAGCAGCTACGAGTCTTGTTGGAGGGCGAGGCGCCATGAGCGGGCACCTGGCTGCCGAGGTTCTGTCGGCCTACCTCGACGAGGAGCTCGTACGTCGCAAGAGCGAGTACGCCGAGGATCATCTGTCTCACTGTCCGGACTGCCGGCAGCGGCTGGATGGACTGCGTCGGGTGGTGTCGAGGCTGCACGACGTCGAAGCGGCAGTGCTGCCACCCTACCTGAGCGGCCAGATTCCCGCGCTCATCTCTCTCGAGGCGACTCCGAAGAGTCTCGTCGAACGTTTCGAGGCTCGGGTTCAGCGCCTGTACTTGCCGCAGTCTCCGATTCCGCTAGCCTTCGGACTGGTAATGGCTCTCGTAATGACGGTGTATGTCTTCTCGTGGGCGGTTCAGGAGAGAAAAAGTGGGCGGTTCAGCGTACCGAATGAGAAGGTGCCAATCGAGTCAGGGCCGTCGGAGGAGGTGGTGCTCGGGTCGGTGCTCTTCGTGCGCCGAGGCTCGTTCTGGCAACAGGCGAGTCTCGGCAAGACCTCACCTAGCCGTCGCATCGCAGTCTCGACGGAAGAAGGAACCCGAGTAGTCGAGACGATGCCGGGTCTCACCGAGCTCCTCCACGAGAGCTCCGGCGCCGTCGTGGCCTGGCAGGGCGAGGTGGTGGTGCTCTTCCTGGAGGGCCCGAGCGTTTCGGACTCAGGCGGAGTAGGCGGTAATGCCGGAGATCGTTAGAGTCTCGTCGCCAACTTCGACCTGTTCGCCCTTCCTTGCGCCCAGCAACTTGGCGGCGACTTCGGACTCGTAGGACACGATGCGGTTCTCTGGAGAACTCTCCCAGGGGCCGAGGATCGTGATCGTCTGCTCGGCAGCGTTCTCGCCGACGAGGGTGATCACCGTGCCGATGCGAACCTGCGAGGCGTCGATCTTGCCGGGGTCTAGCGGTTGTGAACGGCCGAGATCCTCGTTGAGCTCGGTGGCCAGAGCACTGAGAAACTCGTGACGTTGGCGCGCAGACTTGTACTCGAAGTTCTCGCGAAGGTCACCGAGCGCGCGGGCCTCTTCGATGGCTTTGCGGTTCGTCGGTATCTCCTCTTCGAGCAGCTTGCGCAGTTCGTCGCGCTTCCTCTCGATGGTGTCTGCCAAGGCGTAAAGAGGAGTCTCTTCCGGTTGGCGAAGGGCCGGAAACTTGAGGTGAATCGCGCTGATCAGGAGGTCTTTGACGTCGCGCGATATGCCAGCGGCTCGTATTAGAACCTGCTCTGCTTCGCGAGCACCTTTGTCATCGAGGTGAGGCAGAAGCCTCGGCAGGGTCCCTCCCGACTCGCAGAGCTTCAACAGACGGCTGCGATAGGGAGACAGCTCTTCGGTGGAAATCGCGAAGAGAATCTTCTTGAAGAGTCGGATGCCGAGGCGCTCCAGCTCCTCCTCGTCTTCAGCGGCATTCTCGGCTAGCCAAGTGAAGAAACCTCCGGCACGACTCGGCTGGGCGAGGCAACGCTCGATCGCTCTTCGATAGGTATCGGTCGACACCTCTTGCAGAGCGTTGGCGAGATGAGCGAGAAGCTTGGCACCGGACTCGTTGATTAGGGCGTCGCGGTAGAGCTGTCTCCAGTCGTCTCGGAGTTCTCGAATCAGTACGTACGCCTTCTCGCGCGCAGTACGACTGTCAATCGAGGCGAGCAGGCGGAGCGGATCCGCTAGCTGCTCGACCAGTCGATGAGGGCTCCATTCCTCCTCGGGAGCGAGCCCCCACTTCTCGAGGGCCAACCAGATCTCGAACGACAGTCCGGGCTCTGTTGCGGCTGAGTCGCGGCCCAGGCGCAGCAGGGTATTGGACATCCTCTCGCGGAGCTTCTCATCCTTCGCGCCGGCTCGGTTGAGGAGGTCGAGCTTGCCGCGTGGCGATGCGTTGTCGAATCTCTTCCAAGTGGCTCCTCGGGCGTCCTCGTTGCTTTCCACCCACTGGTAGGCGTTGCGGACATCGGCGCTGGCGATGATCTGTGGGTGTTTTCTGGCGGCGGTCCACCAGCTGTTCCACTTGGCTGTCGAGACGAGACCGTGGAGAGCGTCGCGGACCTCGGCGGCTGTCAACGGTCGATCGAAGCACTGGAGAGTCTCGGCGAGTAGGTCTCCGGGTCCCAAGTCCGAGAGGCTCTCCGGGTCGTTGACCTTGCGAGCCAGGATGTGCTCCTCCGGCAAAGCCTCGAGCATCTTGGGGGCCGCCCGGAAGCCGACGCGCAAAGCGCCCTTGCCCCCGATCTCGACCTTGAAGCTCTCCAGCTTTTGGTTTACCTCCGTCACCCGGCCGACGCCCTTGCCGGTCATATAGACCACAGTGCCCTTGTCGTATCGAATCAGGCTCTCCAGGCGACCGACCTTGTCCCAGACCTTGTCGATGTCATTGGAGGACCGATGCAGCGCCACTGTCTCCATGAGCTGTTCGAGCGCCGAGGTGTCAGCATAGATCCGGCGCAATGTCTCCACGATCATGGCGTGCAGCTTGGAGGGGGGGTGCTGGATCTTGCCTGTCTTGCGCAACAGCTCGAGGCGGGCGGTCCAGCGGTCCGCTTCCTGGAGCTCGTCGTCGAGCAGGTCGAGCAACATCTTGGCCGTGTCCGCCTGGCCTGCTCCGACCAGCGCCCGAGCGACCGAATTGAAGTGGCGAACGTCTTCGGGGGCGGTTTCCACCTTCTCGAGCCAGTCCGACTCGACGGTGTCGAAGTCTTGCTTTTCGATCTGTTTGCGGATCTCTCGCGGCAGCGCCATCGGAACAGTCAAGATATCAGATCTTGGGGGTCGATGACTGCCGAATCGGCTCCTCCGTTGGAGATTCGTTGGTTCCTCTCAGCGTCCGGGGTGCGGCTGGTCAGTGCGCCAACTTCGGCCGGTACTGCTAGAGTCGAGTAGATTCGGAGTGTCTACATTGCGGGATCATGCCACGGAAGAGAAACGTGCACACCCGTGGGAGCAAGCCCCGGATGGCGGTGGCGTCAGCTTTGGAACCTGGCTGAGGCAGCAGAGAGAGATGCGCGGTATTGCGCTTCGCGAGATCGCCAACATCTCGAAGATCAGCATCCGCTACTTGGAGGCTCTCGAGGCGTGTCGTTTCGATGTGCTGCCGGCTGCAGTTTTTGCCAAAGGATTCCTGCGTCAATACGCCAGCTATGTCGGGCTCGATCCCGACGAGGTAGTCAACTACTACCTCTTGGCCCAGAAGGAGCTCGAACCCGAAGAGGAGCGGGCTTCGGCGTCGGTCTCGCGGATGCACTCGTCTACTCATTGGGCTTACGGATTGTTCCTCACCTTGGGCATCGTGCTGCTCTTCGGTCTCGTAGCCTTGTTGTCATTCGTGGCCGAGAAGAGGTCGCCCGAGGCGGAGCAACCGCCGATGGCTGCCCCCGTCTTCGCCTCGCCGCCTCCACAGCAAGTGTCGGTGGAGGAGAGTCGGCAGGCTCCGCTCGTGGTGACCTTGGACTTCCTCCTGGACTGCTGGGTGGAGGCCCTCGTCGATGGCGAGAACCGGATCAGTGAGCTGCGAGTGCAAGGGGAGTCTCTTCAGCTGAATGCGGAGGAGACGATCACTCTCACTCTAGGCAATGCCAGGGGAGTTCGAATCGAGGTGAACGGCGAGGACTACCCACTGCCGAAAGATCAGGGGCTGGTCATCAGCGATCTCGAGATCAGTCTCGAGTCACTGCGCGGTTCCGCTCCAGAACTCGATTCCTGGCCAGCGGCAGACCAAGTCGGCGCCGTGATCGACAAGGAGACTGAGGTCGGCGACGAGACGGTCGAGGCGCAGTGACCATCGACCCCACGATCAGCTCCGATGCCTCGGCCTCCGAAGCCGCGGCTGACGGTGACATTCTGAGTCGGCGAGTACTGGGTGGTGAGGACCGTGGCCTCCAGATTCTCGCGGCTCGAGGAGTGCTGCCCCTGGAGCCCCGGGCGCTGGCAACGCTGCAGCTTTCTCTGCGGCTCGTCGAGGATCCTGAAGTCGCTGAAGCGGCGAGCCTTTCGTTGCAGGAGACCGATCCACGAATCCTGTGCGAGCTCACAGCGACGGCCGATCAGGAGGCTCTCAGCTTCCTCTGTGACAAGGTCAAACATCCGTCCCTTCTCCGAGCAGTTCTTCAACGTCATCGACTGAGCCCTGAGCTTCTCGTCAAGCTCGCCAAGTGGCTCCCCGAGGAGCTGCAAGAGGCGCTGCTTCTGCGCCAGGAGGACATCCGTAGCGCCCCCGAGATTCTCGAAGAGCTCGAGAAGAATCCTCAGCTGAGCACGTTCTCGCGGCGCATGATCGGCGAGTATCGACGCCATCTGTTGCCAGTCACGATCGAGCCTGAGAGCGAAGCCGAGCCTGAAGCTGATGACAGCCTGCCGACCGAAGAGGAGATGAAGGAAGCGATCGAGACGGTCGCCGCGGAAGTTCCCGCGGAAGGACAGATGGACGAGCAGACCGGCCTGAGCGATATGCAGATTCGCTCGCTTCCTGCTGGAGCGCGGATGAAGCTCACATACGGCGCGTCGCGGGGGCTGCGCAACATCCTGATCCGTGACAACAACCCTCAAATAGCCATTGCGGCGCTCCTCAACAGCTCGGTTTCCGAGACGGAGATCGAGCTGCTGTGCTCCTCGCGCAACGTTGTGCAGGAGGTCTTGGGCGAGATCTCGCGCAATCGGCGATGGATGGCGCGCTATGCGGCCATCGTCGCGCTGGCCAAGAACCCCCGAACCCCGGACGGCATCGGAGTCCGGCTGGTGTCTCGTCTCTCAGTTCGCGATCTTCGTTCGTTGAGCCGCGATCGAGGCGTGTCTCAGGCACAGAGAACCATGGCCATCCGAGTCCTCGCGCAGAAGACGGGGTAAGGTGAGTCCGCATGCGGAACTACTACCACGTCTTATCGCTTCAGCGAACCGCGACCAGTAGCGAGATTCGTGCCCGCTTTCACGAGTTGGCCAGGAAGTGGCACCCGGATCAAATTTCTGGCGATGACAAGGAGGTGGCCGAGGAGCGGTTTCAGGAGATCACTGCAGCGTACAACGTCCTCAGTAATCCGGCTCTACGAGTCGTCCACGACCAGTCGATGTCGGCTGGTGGCTCCAATCAACCTCGGACTGTGGATCCGAATTCCGCGAGCCGAGCCTATGTTCAGCGGGGTGTCCGGGCCTTCCGTGAGGGGCGCTTTGCAGAAGCTGCTGACTCCTTCAATCGGGCTGCCGTGGATTCGCCCTCCGACGCGCGGGTCTGGGTGTACTTGGCACGAGCTTGCGACAAGCTCCCGAACAGGGGGTCGATGGCGATGTCGGCCATCGACAAGGCCTGCCAGCTCGAAGAGACGAACGTCGAGTATCTGAAGCTGGCAGGAGAGTTCTTCGCCCGCGGCGGACTGAGCCTGAGAGCCAAGAAGTTCTACGATCGCGCACTCCAATGGGGCGGTCCCGATGATGAGGTCGAGCTCGTCGTCAAAGAGCTCGAGAAGCTTGAGTAGTGGGCTCCCGAGGTTGAGTAGCGGCATGACTGCACTGCGCGCCTTCGGCCTCAGCGATCCAGGGTTGGTTCGAGGGCACAACGAAGACTGCTTCGCGATTGAGGCCGAAGAGAACCTGTATGTGGTTGCCGATGGTATGGGCGGCCACAGCTACGGTGAGATCGCCTCCCGGATCTCGGTGCGGAGCATCTGCGAGTTCATCCGGCAGGGAGGCGAGGCGTCGGACGGCTCGTCTTCGGAGACCGAGCAGGAGCTACAGCCGCATTCCCGATTGCTGAAAGAGGCGATACTCGCGGCGCAGGAGCAGGTGCTGGGAGCTGTCGACGAGGACTCTGCGTTGCGAGGAATGGGTACGACGGTCGTCGGGCTCTATGTGCGCGACGGAGTTACCGCGTTGGCTCACGTAGGCGACAGCCGCATCTACCGTCTGCGAAAGGGCGAGCTGGAGCTCTTGACTCAAGATCACACGTGGATCAACGAGCAGGTAATGGCCGGTTTTCTGTCCGAGGAGCAGGCGAGGACTCATCCCTACCGCAACGTAGTCACTCGTGCGCTCGGCGGCGACAACCGCGTCGAAGTCGAGGTGCACGACTGTCCGTTGGAAGCCGACGACCTGTTCCTCCTGTGCTCCGACGGCCTCACGGGAATGCTGCTGGACAGCAAGATCCAGGAAATCCTCGAACGGGATCAACCTCTGCACGAGACCTGTCAGAGCCTGATCGATGCCGCGAACGATCGCGGCGGTGCTGACAACATCACTGCGATTCTGGTTTCGGCAGCAAGGGACGAATAGCGCGCCGCTGGACTGTTCGTTGTGCACTGGACCGGGGGTGCGAGCTCAAAGAGCGCCGCGGCGGATCCCGTTGCGGTCATTGGCGGTGGCCCGGGCGCCGCAGCCGCGGCTCTCACTCTGGCCCGGCATGGCGCCAGAGTCGTGCTATTTCGCCCAGCGAGGCCGGGTGAGAAGCCCTGTGGCGGAGCACTTCCGGCGTCCCGCCTGCCGCCGCTGCCGGGCTTCGACCTCGGGGCGCTGCCGTCGGTCGAAGCAACGCGGTTTCTCGTGGAGAACGCTGATGGCAGCTGTGTCGCTCTCGACGTCGAGGGTGTATATGTCTACCGTAGAGCTGACCTGGATGCTGCTCTGGTGGACACTGCGGTGGCCGCTGGCGCCGAGCTCGTCGCCCATCGTGTCGAGAGTCTCGAGCACGGCGACCGAGGAGTCGATCTCGTTGCCGACGGTTGTCGTCGCCGCTTCTCCTGGGTGATCTGTGCGGACGGTGGGCGGGGCCTGAGTCGGCGTAGCCTGGGCCGCTTTTCGGCGGGCGACAGTCTAGGGATCGGGGCCTCGATCGACGGTGACTTCGGGAACTGCCTGACTCTGGCGTTCCCCGGTGTTACCGACGCCTACCTGTGGATCTTCCCACGACCGGGAGGGGTCTCGGTGGGTGTTGCGTATAGCGAGGCGAGGCTTTCACGAGGGGCTGCCGAGTCTCTGCTGAGACGATTCCTCGATCGACGTCTGGAGGGCGGCGCCTCTCGCCTGGCGGAAGGGCGTCGCTATCGCTACCCGATTCCGGTGTATGGCTCGGACACCCTCCCGGCGCTCGAGGCCGGAGTTTTGCGGCGGCTGCTTCTTGTAGGAGACGCGGCCGGCCTGGCCGATCCGCTGACTCGGGAGGGTATCCGCTACGCGATCCTGTCGGGGGTCCTGGCGGCAGAGAGCCTTCTCGAAAATCAGCCGCAACGCTACCCGCGGCGGGTCGCCCTCGAGATCGGTAGAGAAATGTCGCGTGCTCTCGCGGCGCGGGAGCTCTTCTTCGAGGCTCCGATCGGGCAGTTGCTCGTGCCGGTATGCAGGATGCACCCTGGAGTCCGCAGGGTGCTGGCTGATCTTCTCGGGTGCCGGCAGCCCTACCACGGGCTCCGGCGCCGCTTATTGAGGTCTGCCGTGGGTCTCTGACTTCGACCGGGGCTGGAGTATGCTTGGTCGACAGAGCCGGCGCCGAAGGCGCCTTGGCGGAAGACAGGCCTTTTTGGGAGGAAGGGAGTGACGACCGGTACCCGAGTTGGAGCCCGTCCGGCCGCCGGACGATCGGCGAGCGCCGTCCGCGGCGACGGACCGCAAGCGAGCGGAGGGCATGGTACCGACGATGCCCGGAACATGTCGGAGGAGGTGGCGAACCCGGTTTCGTCGAGAGACGACGAGGGCGACACCTCGGCCAGCCTCTCTGACTTTGTGGCGAGGCACCTGGGGCCGAGCCCGGAGGAGGTCTCCTCGATGCTCTCGAGCCTCGGCTTCGAGAGCCTCGAAGCGCTGATTGCGGCGACGATTCCGGAATCTATTCGCACCCACGGAGAGTATTCGCTCGGTCGCGGTGTCGACGAGCGGCAGGCCGCTGAACGGCTCGAAGAAATCGTCAGCCAGAACGAGGTGTATCGATCGTTCCTCGGAATGGGCTACTACGGCAGCTTCTTGCCGCCTGTTCTGCAGCGCAACGTCCTCGAGAACCCGGCCTGGTACACCGCCTACACGCCCTACCAGTCGGAAATCTCGCAAGGGCGTCTCGAGGCGCTTCTCAACTTTCAGACGATGGTGTGCGACCTCACGGGCCTCGAGGTTGCCAACGCTTCGCTCCTCGACGAGGCGACCGCGGCAGCCGAGGCGATGTCACTGTCGCGGTATACCGCGGATCGCGCCGCTGCCGGGCTTTCCTTCTTCGTGTCGGAGGAGTGCCACCCGCAAACGATCGAGGTCGTGAAGACACGCTGTGAGCCGCTCGACTTCGAGGTCGTCGTGGGCGATCATCGGCAATTGCAGGACACCTCGGCGATGTTCGGATTGCTGCTCCAGTATCCGGCCTCTGACGGCGCGATCTACGACTACGAAGATCTCATCGCGCGAGCACATGAGTCCGGGGCGCTCGTCACTCTGGCCACCGACCTTCTCGCCCTCACCTTGCTGCGTTCGCCCGGTGAGCTCGGTGCGGATATCGCAGTGGGCTCTACGCAGCGCTTTGGTGTGCCGATGGGCTTCGGCGGCCCCCATGCCGCCTTCTTCGCGAGCAGAGCGAAGTTGAAGCGCCGACTACCTGGACGCGTGGTCGGGGTGTCGCGTGACGCGGAGGGTCGAATCGCCTACCGCCTGGCTTTGCAGACTCGGGAACAGCACATTCGGCGTGAGAAGGCGACCAGCAACATCTGTACGGCGCAGGTTCTACCTGCGGTATTGGCGGCGATGTACGCGGTCTACCATGGAGCTGACGGGCTCGAGCGGATCGCACGCCGCGTCTTCTCCTTGGCGCATAGGCTCGCCGACGGCCTGCGCGCCCGGGGTCACGTGCTCGGCGTCGCCCCCTTCTTCGACACGGTCCGAGTGCGGCCGGTTGGAGAGAGTGTCTCCGCGGTGCTCGAAGAAGCGACATCGAGGCGTTTCAACCTGCGGGATCTGGGCGGTGGAGAGATCGGTATCTCGGTCGACGAGACCACGGAGGATCGCCACATCGATCAGCTCCTGGAGGTGTTCGGGAGCGTCGATCCGCCGGGCCGAAGGTCGACCACGACGATCCCCATCGAGGCGCCCGAGATTCCGGTGCGCTTCCGACGGTCGAGCGGTTTTCTCGAGCATGAGGTGTTTAGGAGCTACCGCACCGAGACCACGATGCTCCGCTATCTGAGCAGCCTCGCCGAGAAGGATCTGTCGCTTACCAATTCGATGATTCCTCTCGGGTCGTGCACCATGAAGCTCAATGCCGCTGCTGAGATGCAGCCGATCAGCTGGCCCGGCTTCGCCCATGTTCACCCCTTCGCTCCAGCCGAGCAGACGGTCGGCTATCGTCGGCTGTTCACCGAGCTCGAAGAGATGCTTGCCGACCTGACCGGGTTCGCGGCGGTTTCGTTGCAGCCCAACGCCGGCTCGCAGGGCGAGTACGCCGGACTGCTTGCTATTCGGCGGCACCATCGGCGGTCGGGCGAGCCTCAACGGCGGATCTGTCTCATTCCCTCCTCGGCGCACGGCACCAATCCGGCGAGCGCGGTGATGGCCGGCCTCGAGGTCGTCGTCGTAGGGTGCGATGAGCGCGGCAACATCGAGGTAGCCGACCTGGCCGCCAAGGCAGAGGCCCATCGAGACGATCTGGCGGCACTGATGGTCACCTATCCGTCGACTCACGGCGTATTCGAAGAATCGATCCGTGAGATCTGTGACCTCGTTCACGACTGCGGTGGCCAGGTCTACATGGATGGCGCCAACTTCACGGCCATGGTCGGCCTGTGCAAGCCGGCAGAGCTCGGAATCGACGTCTGTCACCTCAATCTCCACAAGACCTTCTGCATTCCGCACGGCGGCGGTGGACCGGGTGTGGGACCGATCGCTGTGGCCGAGCACCTCGCTTCGAGCTTGCCCGGTCACGCAGTCGTCGAGCCGGGCGATGGACTGGCTGGAGGAGCCGTGGCTTCCGCGCCCTGGGGAAGCGCGAGCATCTTGCCGATCTCGTGGATGTACATCGTGATGATGGGGATCGAGGGCCTGCGCAGAGCGTCGGAAGTGGCGATTCTCAACGCCAACTACGTCGCGAACCGCCTGGAGCAGCACTATCCGATCCTCTACCGTGGCGAGACGGGTCTGGTGGCCCACGAATGCATTCTCGACTTGCGACCGCTCAAGCGGTCTACCGGGGTGGAGGTCGAAGATGTCGCCAAGCGGTTGATCGACTTCGGCTTCCACGCGCCTACCGTCTCCTGGCCGGTCGCCGGAACCCTGATGGTCGAGCCAACGGAGAGTGAGACCCAGGAAGAGCTCGATCGGTTCTGCGATGCGATGATCGGCATCCGCAAGGAAGCAGCGCAGATCGAGGAGGGTACGGTCCGCCTCGATCAGAGTCCGCTGCGACATGCGCCGCATCCGGCCGAGACGCTGCTGCGGAGCTCGTGGGACCTGCCCTACAGCCGCGAGGAAGCCGCCTATCCCGCCCCGTGGACGCGGCTACGCAAGTACTGGCCGCCGGTCAGCCGAGTCGACAACGTCTACGGTGATCGCAATCTAGTGTGCTCTTGCCCGCCGCTGAGCGCCTACGAATCGCCCGACGGCGACGACGTCTGACTAGACCGAGAAATCGGGTCGCCGCCCGCTACTCGCCGAGCACCTCGAGAATCGCGTACTCGACGCTGTCGGCAAGGGCGGTCCAGCTGGCCTCGATGATGTTGGTGCTCGCTCCGACGGTGGTCCAGTGCGAGCTGCCGTGCTGTGAGTCGATGAGCACGCGGGTCGTCGCCGCGGTGCCTCCGGTATCGAGGATTCGCACCTTGTAGTCGACCAGATGCACCTGGTCGAGCCCCGGGTAGCTTGGCAGTAGCGCCTTGCGCAGAGCGAGGTTCAGTGCGTTGACCGGACCGTTGCCCTCGGCCACGGTGTGCGCCACCTTGTCGCCGATCCGCACCTTGACCGTGACCTCCGAGAGCAGACCGCGGCCCTCTCGGTGCTCGACGACCACCATGAAGTCGATGAGCTCGAAGGCCGGCTCGTAGTCGTCCTGAGTGCGGCGCAGCATCATCTCCACCGAAGCTTCGGCGCCTTCGAAGGTGTAGCCCTTGTTTTCGAGCTCCTTGACTCGTTCGAGCACATCCTTGATGCGGTCATGGTCCGTGTCGATGCCCTGCCTGTCGGCGAGATGCAGGATGTTGCTGCGGCCCGAGAGCTCGGAGACCACCGTTCGCATCTGGTTGCCGACGAGGGTCGGGTCGATGTGCTGGTAGCTCTGTGCGGACTTCATCATCGCTGCTACGTGGATGCCGCCTTTGTGCGCGAAGGCGCTTCGGCCGACAAAGGGCAGATGATCGTCGTGCGGGATGTTGGCGGTCTCGGCGACGAAGCGAGAAAGCTCGGTGAGCCTCTGGAGTTGTTCGTCGGGGACGCAACGGTGTCCCATCTTGAGCTGCAGATCGGGAAGAATGGTTGTTAGATTGGCGTTCGACACGCGCTCGCCGTAGCCGTTGATGGTGCCCTGCACCATCACGCAGCCGGCCCTCACCGCTGCGAGCGAGTTGGCGACCGCGCAGCCCGCATCCTCGTGGGTGTGGATTCCGAGCTTCGCGCGGGTCACTTTGCCGACCTCGGTCACGATGTCGGTGATCTCCCAGGGCAGGGTACCGCCATTCGTATCGCAGAGAACGAGGTAGTCGGCGCCGTTTCGCTCGGCTGCGAGAACCGTCTCGATTGCGTACTCCGGGTTCGCTTTGAAGCCGTCAAAGAAGTGCTCGGCATCGTAGACGACTTCCCTGCCGAGCTCCTTGAGATAGGCGACGCTGTCGCCGATCATCGCCGTGTTCTCAGCGAAGCTGGTGTCGATCACCTTGGTGACGTGCAGGTCCCAGCTCTTGCCGACCAGGGTGACTACGGGTGTCGCGGCTTCGACGAGTGCCTGGATGTTGGCGTCTTCGTCGCAGGTCGTGTCCTTGTAGCGCGTGCTGCCGAAGGCGCAGATCTTTGCCTGCTCGAGGTCGACGTCGCGAATTCGAGAGAAGAACTCGGCATCCTTGGGATTGGATCCCGGCCAACCGCCCTCGATGTAGGGCATGCCGAAGGCGTCGAGGCGTTGGGCGATCTTGATCTTGTCGGTCAGGGCGAGGGAGAGGTTCTCGCGCTGAGTGCCGTCGCGGAGAGTCGTGTCGTACAGGACGATCTGTTGCATTTCCTTGGCTCCGTATCGATCAACCTCCGCTGTGGAGGTGTCGTCGCTGATAAGGGGGGGCGGGACTACGGACGAGAAGAGCTCAGGAAATGCAGTGGGCGGCGAATTGCTCCGCCACCGTCTTCTCCTTGTAGATGCGATTCATCGCGGTCTCCGGCCGAGAATGCTAGCACGGGAGGCAGGATTCCTGGATCTACGAGCTTCGCCGGTACACGTCCTTTCGATGGCCGACCTTTCTCGGAGGGCGACTCCGACAGCACCCGGCCCAATCGCCCGTCTCGCCGCTTCAGCTTGCGTGCTTACGGCACCATTGACGAATGGTGTGAGCTCCGCTTCGTCGTGCTGGGCAGGCCTCTGGACGGGTGGATGGACGAACGCGTCAGATGACCCGTCCTGCATCCCTTTCAGTCGACTTCCGAATCCCGAGCGTCGGCGAGCATCCTTGACATCTTCTTCATGGCTTCAAAGTAGCGCCGCAGAATCCTCTCCCAAGCTGCGCCAAAGTCCTCGATAGGGTAGCGCACGCCAAAGAAGTCGTGGGCCTCCAAAACCGTGTCGGCATTGTCGCCATGAGCGGGATAGCCCTTTCGCAGATCGTTGATTCGTTTCAGAACGCCACAAACTTCGTCAATGTCCGGGCCGCTGACCGTGACCTGAAGCCAGTGACGGAGGAGATTCAGACTCCCACGCTCTTCCGGGAGATCCTTGCCAAGTTGTCTTGCGATTGCCGCTTCGTTGATGGCGACTACCATCCCAGCCATCGACTGAATCCGGCTGCTGAATTCTTCTCGTGTGCGTGCTGTCTTGTACAGATCCAGCAAGGCTCGCTCCTGGGGTAGCTGAAGAATACGGTCGCCGATCATGCGCTTCGACATCGCGTTGATGTGGTCTCGAAGCTCTGTGATGTCATCTGACAGAAACGTCACGCCAGAGGGATGCAACCGAGGGCTTCGAGGAGGGGGCGGAATGGGCATGACCACTCCGATTTGGATGAGCGGCGGATCCGGAGGGTCTTTTGGAGCCGTGAAGGTATTGAGATTGATTGGCCGAAGATCGCTGAGCCGATCCCGGCCAGCAAGTTCTAGTATCTCTGTTAGAGCAGTGGTAGCGGATGCTACTGGTAGCTGACTAGTCGGATACAGCCCAACTTGCCTGAAGAGTCCTCGACACCGCGATATCTACAATGCACTGTCTTCGGAGTGGAACTTCCGGCGTCCCATGTTCCCGATTTCAATCCAGAGGCAGTACTTTCGGCCGTCCATACCGGTTGGCGTGACGTCTTCAATCTTGGTGATGCGTAGGAAGCTGCTCAAGGATCTCTTCCGTCACTCTTCAGTCGATCTGACTCAACAACTCCAGCAGCTCTTCGCGCGTGAAGATCTTGCCCAGCTTGGGGTGATCGTCCTGGACGACGCTCGACATCAGCTTGCGCTTGCGATCGATCATCGCGGCGATCGACTCTTCGAGAGTGTCCTCGGTGACCAGCTTGAAGACTTGCACTACCCGCTTCTGGCCGATTCGGTAGAGGCGGTCGGTTGCCTGGTCTTCACGGGCTGCGTTCCACCAGCGGTCGTAGTGGATCACCACCGAGCCGGCGATGAGGTCGATGCCGGTTCCTCCAGCTCGGAGGCTGCCGAGGAAGACGCGGCAATCGGGGTCGTTGTTGAACTTGTCGACGACCTCTCCTCGCTTGCGAGTGGACCCAGTGAGCTTGGCGTAGTTGAGCCCGCGCTGCTGCAGGTGGCCCTCCATGATCGCGATCATGCCAAGGTACTGGGAGAAAACGACGACCTTCTGACCGCTGTCGAGACTCTCGTCCAGAAGCTCCACAAAGAGGTCCCACTTGTGCGACGAATGCTTCGCGTGGTTGTCCAGGTCGCCGAGGGCCAGGGCCGGGTGATCGCAGATCTGCTTGAGCTGATTGAGCAGGGCGAAGATGTGAATGTAGGGCAGCGGCTTTTCTTCGGAGCGGATCTTTTTGGCCAGTGCCAAGCCGCGAGTCGCAACAGCCTCTCGGTACAGCCGGCGTTGTTCGTTGCTCAGCGTGCAGGTCCGGAGATCCTCGATCTTCGCGGGCAGCTCATCGAGCACCGTCGACTTGAGCCGGCGCAGCACGAAGGGTGAGATGACACGCCGAAGAGCGTCGAGCTGCTGCTCGTCGGGGTAGTCTCTCGAGGACGCACCGTAGCGATCGAAGTAGTCGTCATCGTCTCCGAGATACCCCGGCAAGACGAGGTCGAAGAGGTTCTTCAGCTCGATGAGCGAGTTTTCGATTGGCGTTCCGGTCAATCCGATCTTCATTCCAGCTGGAATCGCGAGAGCGGCTCGATGAGCCAGGGTTTCCTGGTTCTTGATCTGCTGGATCTCGTCGAAGAAGATCAGCGACCATGCGATCTCCCCAAGCTTGTCGGCGTCGTTTCGAAGCACCCCGTAGGAAGCGACGAGAACATCGCTGCCGTCGAGAGATTCGTCGAGGTTGCGGCTCGAGCCGTGATAGACCGCCGCCCGAAGGCCGGGTGCAAACTCGGCGAGCTTGTCTCGCCAATGCGAGATGACGGTGCGGGGACAGACCACCAGGAATGGATCCTCTACGTGATGCTCCTCTCGGAGCAGCACCATCAGGGCCATCGCCTGATGAGTCTTGCCGAGACCCATGTCGTCGCACAGCAGCCCGGCGAGCTGGTTCTCGTAGAGAAAGTGGAGCCACTCGACGCCGATCTTCTGATACGGGCGCAGCTTGCTGGTCAGTCCCCGAAGCGGCCTGAGTGGCTGGGACGGCTGAAAGTCGAGTAAGCGCCGCAGAATCGCCGCCCGATCTTGCGAGCCTTGGATGCGAAGTGGTTTCGAAGTCGAGGACTTGAGTCGGAGAATCTGCGCCGACGACAAGCGCAGGCCGCCCTCCGCGTCATCCTTCGTGCCGTCCTCAGCGGGGATGAAACTCTCCAGGCCACGCAGCCCAGGGGCGCTCAGGTCGACCCATCCTGCAGCGGTCTCCAGGTAGGGGACGCCCTGTCGTTTGGCTTCCGCGATTTCCTGGAGGCTCACCTTCTCGTCGCCGAAGGCGTAGTGAACTTGAAGGTAATCGGAGTCATCCTCGGATGCCTCGATCTGGAGAAAGTCGAAGTCATGCAGGATGCGCAGCTCCGCCATCGGATCGGTCAGGCTCTCCTTGGGCTCCTCGAGCCAGACATCTTCCGACTCGTAGCCTGGAACCATGCCCAGGCGAGGCCTCCTCGTGGAGGGTCGGAGCGGCGTCTGTTCGGGCCGCTCGAGGTCGACGAGGGTCTCCAGTTGGGGGATCCAACCGAGGTTGCCGTAGACGTAACGCGCCGATTCCTTTGGCAGCGCTGCTACTTCGGTGTGCTCGCTCAGCGCCTCGAGGTGGGGCAGCCAGTCGGCGGCGCCCGGGTCGTTCCCGGCGAATCGCACGAGGCTCTCGACGCTTGCTGGGACGATCTTGAGGGTCGGATAACCCGTCGATCTGTCACCGAGGAACTCCAGAACGCTGTGAACACGGCTGCGCGGCACGTAGATTCGAACGACCGCGCCCCCGCTGCGGCGAGAGAAGGTGAGGGTGAAGTCGCCGGTGCTCAGGCGAACCGCAGGGTCGAAACGCCCGGCGACGTCTTCGAACTCACGAAAACAGTGGTACGAAAGGCGGTACCAGAGGCTCTCCTCGAACGACTGCCGGTTCGTCTTCATGCCGGCTCGATTCAGGTGCTGCTCTTCGGAGCTGCGAAGGAACACCGCTAGCTTCTCGATCAGACTCGATCGTGCCAGGAAGCCGTCGCCTACCGGTACCTTGTCCAGCCGCTCGAGAAGGCGCAGAGACGCGGGCGATATCTCGAGATAGTCGACTAGTGGCTCTCCGGCCGCCGACGAGAAGCGCAGCACCGTCTCACCGTCGCTTCGAACTTGACCGACGCGCGTTTCGGCGAAGGGCTGTGGATCGCCTTCGAAGAGTAGCTGGGCGAGCCGACTCCAGCTCGTCGAAGCGAACACCTCGCCAAAGGACCTGCCGTGATACGTCTTCCGGAAGACTCGGAGCTGTTTGCCGAGCTCGGCGAGATGCCGGCAGGTGCGTCGCCGCCCGGCCGTACAGCTGCAGAAGCGCAGAGGACGAGTGCTGCCGGCGGCGTTCTCCAGATAGATCGCGGACCCTGGATCGGTGTCTCCCGGGCTGGTCAGGACCCCGATCCCGGCGCGGTGGAACTCGAGGTTTGAGAACTTTGTCATCCGGGAGCACTCGTTGGGCCGACGGCGTCTTCCACCGTCGACTCGACTACAGGCAAACTATGAATCCTATCAGCCGGCGGAGGCATGGAGGGGCGCCGAAGTGGAGGGCAGATCGATGGCACGCCGCTGGCTCCCCGGCCGCCGCTTGACTTCTCCGTACGGCTTCCGGTAGCGTCCGCAACCGTTATGACGTGTGCCACCTCTGTCTGTGAATCTACTCGAAATACCTGCAAGAGAGGTGTAGTGCTCGTCGTCCTTGTCGTTCTGGTACTTATTTGCACCAGCGCCGGGGTAACGTAAGCGCCATCGAGAGAAACGAGCGATTACAAGACCCCCGGCGAAGAGTCGGGGGTCTTTTTTTGCGTCAGGGAAGAGTCGAGAAGATAGAAGGAGGAGAGCCGAGATGCCGATCGAGCGGTCAGAGTGGATTTGGCACAGCGGAAAGTGGGTGCTCTGGGAAGAGGCGGTGGTCCACGTTACCGCGCACGCCTTGCACTATGGCACCAGCGCCTTCGAGGGCATTCGGGCATATGACATCGACGGGCCGGCGATCTTCCGCTTGGACCGACACGTCCGCCGCCTTCTGGACTCGTGCAAGATGCTGCGCTTCGATATGGGCGAGTACGACCAGGATCGGCTGTCGCAGCTGATTACGGATCTGGTGGCCCGCAACGGCCACGAATCTTGCTACATCCGGCCGCTGGTCTTTCGCGGCGTCGAGAGCATGGGGCTCTACCCCCTCGACTGTCCGGTGGAGGTCTCGATCTTCAGCTTCTACTGGGGCCGCTATCTCGGAGACGAAGCAATCGAAGGCGGCATCGATGCCCAGATCAGCTCCTGGCGGCGTTTCGCTCCCGGTACCGCGATGCCGATGGGCAAGATCGGCGGCCAGTACATCACCAACCAGCTGGTATCGATCGAAGCCCGCCAAAATGGCTACGCCGAGGGCATCATGCTCGATCACAGCGGCTATGTCAGCGAGGGAGCGGGAGAGAACATCTTCGTCGTGCGCGACGGCCGCATCCTCACTCCGCCGGTGTCGGCGTCGATTCTCGAAGGAGTGACGCGAGCCTCGGTGATCACGATAGCCGAGGATCTGGGCATCCCGGTTCACTTCGAGAACATCTCGAGAGAGCTGCTCTACGTCTGCGACGAGCTTTTCATGACCGGCACGGCCGCCGAGGTCACGCCGGTGACCTCCGTCGATCGGGTGCCGGTTGGAGACGGCAGCCGCGGCCCGATCACCCAAAGGGTGCAGGAAGAGTTCTTCGGCATTCTCGACGGCAGTGTTCCGGATCGTCACGGCTGGCTGACCAGGGTTCCGAAGATGGAAACGGCAGCCGCCGACGGCTGAGCCTCTGAAGGCAACCGCAATGGTAACTAGGAGGATTGGGCGATGAAACTCAGCGGCGCAGAGATCATTTGGGAATCGTTGATTCGAGAAGGCTGTGCGCTTGTCTTCGGCTACCCCGGAGGCGCGATCCTTCCGACCTATGACGCGCTCACGAAGTATCCGCAGATTCATCACGTGCTCAGTCGTCACGAGCAGGGTGCTACGCACATGGCCGACGGATTCGCCCGCGCCAGCGGGCAGGTGGGAGTCGTTATCGCCACCAGCGGTCCCGGGGCAACCAATCTGGTGACCGGCATCGCTACGGCGATGATGGATTCCTCACCGATCGTCTGCCTGACCGGCCAGGTGGCGCGCAGCGCTATCGGCACGGACGCCTTCCAGGAGACCGATGTCACCGGCATCACCCTGCCGATCACCAAGCACAACTACCTGGTGGGAGACGTGCGCGAGTTGGCGGCGACGATTCGAGAAGCCTTCCACATCGCCCGCACCGGTCGTCCGGGTCCGGTTCTGATCGACATCCCCAAGGACGTACAGATCGAAGAAACCGAATTCGAGTATCCCACCGACGAGATTCGTCTACCGGGGTATCGACCCGTGCTCGCCGCGTCGGACGACGAGGTTCAAAAGGCCGTGGAGATGATCGGCGAGTCCAAGAAGCCGCTGATCCTCGCCGGTCATGGCGTTCTGATGTCCGGAGCCGTGTCGGAGCTCAAGGCCTTCGCGGAGGCGGCTCAGATTCCGGTCGCTCTCACCCTGCTCGGCAAGGGAGCGATCTCTGAACATCATCCGCTGTGTCTCGGCATGATGGGAATGCACGGCGAGGCGTGCGTGAACAACGCGATCCAGGAGGCGGACCTGCTGTTGGCTTTCGGCATGCGCTTCGACGACCGCGTTACCGGCGCCCTCGAAACCTACGCCCCGAAGTCGCGCAAGATCCACGTCGAGATCGATCCCTCCGAGATCAACAAGAACGTCGAAGTCGATCTCGGTATCGTCGGCGACCTCAAGGGAGTCCTTGGCCAGTTGCTGCCTCTGGTCCATCGGCCGTCGAATCCCGAGTGGATGGAGGAGATCCATCGCTGGAAGCAGGACACCTTCGAGCGCGACGTGATCAACGAGGACGGCAAGGACAAGCTGCTGGCGGCACACGTCATCAGCGATCTCTGGAAGTACACCGGCGGCAACGCCACCACGGTTACCGACGTCGGTCAGCACCAGATGTGGGAGGCGCAGTACTACCCTCACGACCGCCCGCGCACCCTGATCACGAGCGGTGGTCTGGGCACGATGGGATTCGGTCTTCCGGCGGCGATCGGGGCCAAGATGGCCTCTCCCGAGGAGGAGGTCTGGGCCATCGTCGGCGACGGCGGTTTCCAGATGCCGATGTGTGAGCTCGCCACAGCGGTCCAAGAACGGGTGGAGGTCAAGATCGCGATCGTCAACAACGGCTACCTCGGCATGGTACGCCAGTGGCAGGAGTTCTTCTACGAAGAGCGCTATAGCGCCACGCCTCTGATCTCTCCCGACTTCTGCAAGCTTGCGGAGGCTTTCGGCATTCCCTCGATTCGAGTGACGCAACGCGATCAGGTGGAATCGGCGGTCGCCGAGGCTCGAGCGCACAAGGGCGGCCCCATGCTCATCGACTTTGTCGTCGAGAAGCACGACGTCGTGTACCCGATGGTTCCCGCCGGTGCCACCCTCAACGAGATGATCCGCCGTCCCACGGCCACCCCGGAGATGGTCTGAAGACCAGGAGAGCATTGCGATGGCACGACACACTTTGGCAGCGCTGGTAGAGAACCGCCCCGGCGTCCTCAGCCGGGTCGCCAACCTCTTTCGCCGCCGCAGCTTCAACCTCGACAGCCTCACGGTCGGTCGTACCCACGATGACGAGATTTCGAGAATGACGATGGTCGTCGATGGCTCCCGGCAGGAGGCGGAGCGCCTCGAGAAGAATCTGTACAAGCTCATCAATGTCATCGAGGTCGCGCACCTGGACGAGAAAGGCTCGCTGATGCGAGATCTTGCTCTGATCAAGGTGTCGGCGGACATCGAGAAACGGCGCGAAGTGATCCAGCTTTGCGACATCTTTCGCGCCCGCATCATCGACGTGTCGCAAGAGTCGATGATCATCGAGATGACCGGCGAGGAGACCAAGATCGAGAGCTTCACCGAGCTCCTCCAGCCGATCGGCATCATCGAGATGGTCCGCACCGGCGTCGTGGCGATGGGTCGCGGAGAGCACACCCTCAAGCACGACGCCTATACTCCGCAGCCGGCGCTGGCGGGAGCCCGCAAGTCGGTTCTGTAGTCGAATCACCACAACCGAGGGAGATAGAACGCACCATGGCAAGGCTCTTCTATGACGGCGATGCCGATCTGG
>Ga0114950_10000329_pt1 | contig 31225 bp, 33 predicted proteins | sample N075metaG_FD_83503 | JGI IMG/M metagenome (GOLD analysis project Ga0114950, IMG submission 83503) | Deep subsurface microbial communities from Kermadec Trench to uncover new lineages of life (NeLLi) - N075 metaG | ecosystem: Environmental > Aquatic > Marine > Ocean trench > Sediment | place...
AATTTCCGGAAGTGGTCCCGCCTACTTTTTATATATTATTGAAGTCATGCAAAACGCCGCCGAGGCACTCGGGTTATCCAGGGAAGCAAGCAGACAACTCGTATTGCAAACAGCATTGGGCGCGGCAGAAATGGCAGCATTAAGCACCGAGCCAACGGAGGAACTCAGGAAAAGAGTCACTTCCCCTGGTGGTACAACCGAGGCTGCACTCACCAAACTAATTGATGGTGGTCTTGAATCATTATTCCTCGACGCAACCCTTGCCGCGAAGAAAAGATCTGAAGAACTCGCTAACGGTTAGACGAGAATCCTTTTAGTTCACCGACTCGGTTATAATAAAGCCAGACACGCAGGACGAATACCATGACTCAAAATTTTGCAAACGCCGGGGTTTTTTTAATCCAAACCTTCTTCGGCATCTACTTCATTCTGATCATGGTGCGATTCCTGATGCAAGTTTCGAGAGTTGATTATTACAATCCACTCTGTCAGGGCATCATCAAGGTGACTGATCCCGCTATCAAACCTCTGCGAAAACTGCTGCCCACGGTGAGAGGGGTCGATTTCGCTACTCTTACCGTGGGATTCCTGGTAGAGCTAATCGCAATTGTACTGGTGATGTGGCTTCGGTTCGGGGTGCCGTTTTTTCCAATCTACATCGCATGGGCCTTTGTGATTATGCTTTCCATCATCCTGAAGATCTATTTCTTCTCGCTTCTTATTATGGTGATCGCCAGTTGGATTGCACCCTACTCTACCCACCCGGCAATGTTACTTGTACGGCAGCTGACTGAACCGCTTTGTATCCCCGCGCGCAAGTTGTTACCGCCGATGGGTGGTATGGATTTCTCTATCATCCTGGTTTTTGTCGCAATCACTCTTATAGACAACTATCTGCTCATTCGTCCTTTGATCAGGATGTTAGGGATTCCCGGACTATTGATCCCTGGGTCGTAGAATGTGTTACTTCCGGGCAGTAACTTTCCCGGCATCACAGGGTTGCCTCTTCTCAATATTACTATTTTATTCAGCCACAACCCATGCCGATCAATTTGTATCCTGGGCTGGATATGAGATTCACTTCGCAACATTCTCCAGCTTGATCATTCCGGTTGACGTGGCCCAGACTCACGGTATTGTCAGGGCCAAAAACAGGATTGTGACGAATATATCAATTCAACAACATGAGCATTCTGTTAAGGCAATGGTCGTCGGCACCAGCACTAATTTGCTGGGGCAGGTGATGACCATGGATTTCGCGGAAGTGGTGGAACACAGCGCCGTTTACTATCTGGCAAACCAGGTGATTAACGAGAGGGATACCATCCGTTTTCACATACAGGTGCAGCCGGAAGGTGCTGACATGGCCTACAATCTCAAATTCACGCGGCAATACTACTAGCCACAGGGCAAATAAAAACAGAACAACCCAGCGATCCAAACGATAAACAGCATGATGATTATTCAAGATAGTTCACCAGGGTGTGCCCGGCAGTGCGTATTGTTCTAGCCAGCAGCAACCCGCATAAGCTCGAAGAATTGAAATCCGTTCTACCGTCGTCACTCGAGTTGATTCCCCAGGCATACTTTGGAATTGATGCCCCGGAAGAAACCGGATTGACCTTTGTCGAAAATGCCATCATTAAGGCACGTCACGCGTCACAATCCACTGGCTTACCTGCCATCGCGGATGATTCCGGGCTCGAGGTCGATTACCTTGGTGGCGCACCCGGCATTTATTCATCCCGATACGCAGGTGACAATGCAACTGATGAAGACAATAATGCGAAACTTTTGGAAGCACTAGAGAGCGCCGGACCTGGAAACCGGGAAGCAAAATTCCAATGTGTCATCGTATTCATGCGACACGCTCTCGATCCAACGCCCATGATCGCAGGCGGTACATGGAAGGGATCTATCCTCCACCAGGCAAAAGGCACCGGCGGCTTCGGTTACGACCCCCTCTTTCATCTTTCCAGCCTGAACAAGACGGCAGCAGAATTGTCTAAAAGTGAAAAAAATAGTATCAGCCACCGTGGCCAGGCGCTCGGCGGACTAAAAAAATTGATGTTTGCTGAACCTGGAATCCGCGGTTAAATGTACAAATCTGGTGGCAGGGTGGTTTGATGGAGACAGTTAACATAAGCAGCAACAATCGACGATGGGAAGTACCTGCGAGGTGAGCCAATCGATAGAAGCCAAATTAAAATCTACCCGACCGAGGGCCAGGCCCCCGTTAAGCCTGTATATCCACTTTCCCTGGTGCGTCAAGAAGTGCCCTTATTGCGATTTTAATTCATATGAGACAAGTGGCGATAGTTTAGAAAACGAATATGTTGCCGCGCTGAAAGCTGATCTTAGAGCCGAAAGTGAACTGCTGGGAAACCGGACCAATCTGCATTCTATATTCATGGGCGGCGGCACACCCAGCCTCTTTTCCGCAGGAGCCATTACAAAAGTATTGCTGATGATCAGCGATTTATTTTCAATCGGCGATGATACCGAGATTACGCTTGAAGCTAATCCAGGTACGATTGACCAGGACAAGTTCAGGGGCTACTTCACCGCTGGTGTCAACCGTTTGAGCATCGGCGTGCAGAGCTTTGACGACAGATTCCTTGCACAACTGGGGAGAATTCACTCGGCAAACGATGCATTAGACGCATATTCAAGCGCGCGGCAAGCTGGATTCACCAACATCAATATCGATATGATGCACGGTTTGCCGGGGCAAACCACTGAAGATGCCATGCAGGACCTGGAGACTGCCATCGCTCTGCAGAGTGAGCACCTGTCCTGGTATCAATTAACCATCGAACCCAATACCTATTTTTACAAATATCCGCCGACATTACCCGGTGAAGATCAAATATGGGAGATGACCGAAGCCGGGCTCGCACTATTGGACAACAACGGTTTCACGCGTTATGAAGTATCCGCTTTCAGTAAACCCCAACACCAAAGCCAACATAACAAGAATTACTGGACATTTGGTGACTATCTGGGAATCGGCGCTGGCGCGCACGGCAAGATTTCCACAACAGACAATAATTTTGTCATCGAACGAACGACAAAAACCCGTTCTCCCAATGATTATCTGGTGAATCCAAATCGCCAGAGTAATGTCGTTGGTGCAGGATCATTGGCCCTTGAATTCCTGATGAATGCACTTCGCCTGACAGAAGGTTTCAAACAAGCAATCTTCGAGCAACGAACTGGCCTGGGATTTGATCAAATTGAGTCATTTATACAAGCGGGTATTTCAAGGCAGTTGCTTGAGATAACCAATGACGCGACTATCCGTCCTACCGATCTTGGTATGCGTTACCTGGATGAGCTGCTAATGCTGCTTGACTAGCCCGCATTGAAAAACAATAGCCACGGGAAATCAAAAAGGAGGTGCGGCTAGATTTTTCTAAAGGCAATATCTGTTACCCGGTGACCAAGATCCATGCCTCGTCTCTCATACTTGGTCAGGGGTCGATCTGGTGGATGGGTAATTTCGAATCGATCATCCTTTTCGAGCAGCGCCTGAATCTTTTCTGCATAAGGCACCCAGTCAGTCGCAATATGAAGAATACCATCGGACGCCAGACAAGAAGCGACGATTTCCAGAAACTTGAGATTAACCAGACGACGTTTGTGATGACGCCTTTTTGGCCAGGGATCTGGAAAAAATATCTGGATGCATTCGATGCTCGACCGGGTGATGTTGGCGCCCAGCACCTCTAGTGAATCCTTCGCATAAACACGGAGATTGGTGAGGCTTCTATCATGGACTTCCCTCAGCAGGCGACCGATGCCGGGTTTATGGACTTCTATTCCGATAAAATTCCTGGCGCTATGCCTCGATGCCATCTCGACCAGGGAATCACCCATGCCAAATCCAATTTCAATCGTTATCGGCTGGTTGATTTCAAAATGATGCTGCGGGTCGATCCTTCCACCAATCGCCTCCAGCCCGTATTGATCCCACAATTCTACCAGGGCGCGCTTCTGGCGATCTGATATACGTCCCTGGTGAATGACATAACTGCGGATGGGTTTTCGACTATCAGTCATCGCGGTATTGTTCGATCAACCGGCATTTTCCCAGGCAGCGTAGGTCAGTAACAACCAGCCTGCGACAAACGCAAGCCCGCCAATGGGCGTGATGGGTCCGAGCCATTTTGCCCCGGTCAGCGCCAGCCCATACAGACTGCCTGAAAATAGAAGTATCCCGAAAATAAATCCATAGGCGGCATACTGCAAAAAAGGTTTCACCCCCCACATCTGCATGAGTATGCAAATACCGAGCAAAGCCAGGGTGTGGCTCATTTGATAAGAGACAGCCGTCTCAAATGCATGAAACAGGTTTTCTTCAATCTTTCCTCGCAATCCATGAGCGCCGAATGCACCCATTGCAACGCTTACGAGGCCACTTATACCGGTGAACAAAAAAAGGAATTTAACACTCATGACGTCAGGCGGCTTCCGATGATTCGTACCATCAAAAGGTTATTGATGGGGCTACTGCTCAAAACCAAGTTTCAGCTTCTTCAGCGCATTCTTTTCCAGTTGCCGGACTCTTTCTGCAGAGATACCAAACTGCCTGGCCAACTCATGCAAAGTTAATTTTTTATCCACCAACCAACGTTGCTGAATTATTTCTCGCGCCCTTGCATCCAACTGTTTGAAGGCTTGCATAAGCTTCGTGTGGTTGAAAGAATCAATCGTGTTTTGTTCCACCAGTATCGCCGGGTCACTATGACTGTCTTCAAGGTACTGCGCCGGTGCGAGTGAATCATCCTCATCACCAACGTTTACTTCAAATGATTCATCATGGGATGCAAGCCTGCCTTCCATTTGCCGCACCACTTCAGGGTCGACACCCAGCGCATCAGCGACATGACTTACTTCCTGCACATTCATCCATCCCAGCCTTTTCTTCGCACCCCTCAGGTTAAAGAACAACTTTCTCTGGGCTTTGGTGGTCGCCACCTTGACAACCCGCCAATTTCTGAGAATAAATTCGTGCATCTCGGCTTTTATCCAATGTACTGCAAAAGAAACTAACCTGACTTTGAATTCGGGATTGAAGCGCTTGACAGCTTTCATTAAGCCAACATTACCTTCCTGTATCAGGTCGGCTTCTGACAAACCATACCCGGCATAGGATTTGGCGACAAAGACAACAAATCGTAAATGTGCGAAGACCATCTGCCTTGCTGCGTCGAGATCACCCTCGTAATACAACCGATCGGCCAAATCCCTCTCCTGCTCAAGGGTCAACATGGGGATGGTGTTCACTGCCTGGATATAGGCATCCAGGTTACCCCCCGGTGACATGACATCGATTGGTCGCAGATTCGTGCTCATGATGGGCCAGGTAAATTCGGGCTGCGAATTTTAGCATTCATCCTTCGGGAGCGCTAATGTGATCTAACCGTTTGATTTTTAATATATTTTTATGCGCGCTTAATACGAGTTTACTACTTCTACGCTCATTGCGCGGAATTATAGCCTCGAAGATCAGACCGAAATTGCCTGATTATACCGGCTCTATCTCCTTTAAATGGCGCCCTACTGCAACCAGGGCACCCAGAATACCAAGGCATGAACCACCAATGAGGATCGCAAGACTATCCAGAAAGCTCAAACCGGAGAGGGCAAATTCATCCCGATAGGATTGTGCCAGAACCTCAACGGGTCCTGAAAGAAAGAGCAAGCCACCCTGCACCAACAGCCATGCTATCACCGCTCCACCCAGGCCATACCAGAGACCGAGATAGAGGAATGGACGGCGTACAAAACTGTCTGTACCCCCGACTAGTTTGATTATTTCAATTTCACTCCGCCGGTTTTCAATCGCCAGCCGAATCGTATTGCCTATAATCAACAATACGCCCAATGCCAAAACAAAACCCAGGGAGACGACAAGACGCTCACCGAACTGCAACATGGCAAACAATCTTTCGACCCATTCAAGGTCGAACCTGACTGAGTCGATGAGCTCATATTCTTCCAGGGAGATAGCGAGCAAACGCAATTGCCCAGGGTCGTTGCTTGAAGGTTTGATCTCTATCAAACCGGGCAGCGGATTTTCATCCAGCGTGCCCAACACATCACCAAACCCTGATCGGGATTGAAATTCGACCAGTGCCTCATCTGAACTGATGAATACGGCAGATTCAATTTCCGAACGATCTAGCAGACGTTTTCTTAGCGCACGGGCCGAGGCCTCTGGCACATTATGCTGAAGATACAGGCTAATTCTTGGACTGCTATCCCAATCTCTGCCGAGTTCTCCAATATTGGCCAGCATCACATACAAAATAGTGGGCAGGGCAAGGGCAATTCCAATGACTAACCAGGTCATTAGGCTTGTGATCCACTCAGCCAACAGGGATGACAGGCTTTCTACTGCTACCTTGCGGTGATGGTTAATCCATGAAGCCGTTTTGCCACGAAGTCCGGTAACGGCGACTGTCGCACCACCACCTCTCATTATCTTTGTACTCACGGACTTTCCTCAAGCCGGCCATGATCCAAAATCAATTCCCGACGTTTCATTCTTGCTACCAGACCCAGGTCATGAGTCGCAATCATCACCGTGACTCCTACCTGGTTAAATTGATGAAACAGATCCATGATCTCACGGGATAGCTCTGGATCGAGGTTTCCGGTGGGCTCATCAGCGAGAAGTACGGCAGGTCTGTTAACCACTGCTCTGGCAATGCCTACTCGCTGCTGCTCACCACCAGACAAGGTGATTGGAAATTGCTTTTCTTTGTCGGAAAGACTCACTTTGGACAAAGCCGCCCTGACCCGCCTGCCTACTTCTCGATGACCAAAACCTGCAATCGTCAACGGCAATGCAACGTTGTCGTAAACAGTACGATCAAATAGTAGCTGGTGATTTTGAAACACAACACCGACATTACGTCTAATCCCGGGTATTTGGCTACCGGAAATTCTGTTCAGGTTAGTACCACCCAGGAAAACCTGCCCCTGGCTAGGTCGTTCCATCAAGATGATGAGTTTCATCAGGGTACTCTTGCCAGCGCCAGAATGGCCTGTCAGGAAAGCCATTTCCCCCGCATCGAGCTCAAAGGAAACCTGGGACAAGGCTTCTTTGCCACCGGGGTATCTTTTACTGACGGCATCAAACCTTATCATCGTAATGCCGCTACCTTAGTCTGCATCATCAAACAGCGCGTCTACGAATTGAGCCGCGGAAAACGGTCGCAAGTCATCTATCTGCTCCCCGACACCGATGTAGTGAATGGGTATATTCAATTGTTTCGCGATAGCAAAAATAACCCCACCCTTCGCCGTTCCATCAAGTTTAGTCAGGATAATCCCTGATACGTTGACCGCCGCCTGAAATTCCCTGGCCTGGGAAATCGCGTTTTGTCCGGTTCCTGCATCTAACACCAGTAAAACCGAATGTGGTGCGTCCTCATCCTGGCGAAACAGCACCCGGCTAATCTTGCTGAGTTCCTCCATGAGATTTTTCTTGTTCTGTAAACGCCCGGCTGTGTCGGCAATCAAAACGTCAATATTTCTTGATTTCGCAGCCGTCATTGCATCATAAACGACCGATGCGCTGTCTGCACCGGGTCCCTGGGCGATCACCGGCACATTATTTCGTTCGCCCCAGATTTTGAGTTGCTCCACCGCAGCGGCACGAAAGGTATCTCCCGCCGCTAGCATGACGGATTTTCCATCTTCCTGGAATCGCCTCGCCAGCTTGCCAACAGTTGTCGTTTTACCGGCGCCATTGACCCCCACCATCAAGATCACAAAGGGCTTTTTCGAAGCATCAATGACAAGCGGTTTCTCAGATTTGCCCAGTAGCTGCGATAACGCTTCTTTTAGATGTTCATATAATGCTTCACCATCATCCAACTCTTTTCTTGCCACTTTCTGAGTCAAATCGCTGATGATGTCGCGGGTTGCCTCTACCCCGACATCGGATGTTAAAAGCGCCGTTTCGATGTCTTCCAGTAAATTTTCGTCAATGATTTTTTCACCAAGAAAGGCACGACCCATGCCACTGGCAAACCTGCTCCGGGTCTTACCCAGCCCAGCGCGCATCCTGGCGAAAAAGCCCGGCTTGCCATCTGCTTGTTGTTCTGCAACATTACCTGCCATTCATGTTACCCACTTATATCAACACTATTTTTACCTTGTCCCTGGCTTCCATGGACTATGGAAACGAGCTTAACGAAAAATCGAGCCGCCGTATCCATGAATAAACGCACAGGGAAACATTCACTGCGAATTATCGGGGGAAACTGGCGCGGCCGCAAAGTTTCTTTCATTAATCGTGAAGAGATTCGTCCCACGCCCGACAGGGTAAGGGAAACGCTATTCAATTGGTTACAAGGGTACATCCATGGCAGTCGATGCCTCGAGCTATATGCCGGAAGCGGCATACTCAGCCTGGAAGCCTTGTCCAGAGGTGCAAACAAGGTGGTACTCATCGACAAAATGAAACGAACAATTGACCATTTGTCCGGTGTGTTCTCTCATTTTCCAGTATCTCAAGCGCAATTTGTGTTACTCAATATGGCTGCTCGCGATTGGCTGGATGAAGAACACGACGAGAAGTTTGATATTGTATTTATCGACCCGCCATTTGCGAGTAACGCATTAAATGTGATCCTCGAGCATCTTGCATCAAGCGACCTGTTAAATTCTGGTGCGCTGGTTTATATAGAATCCGCTGCATTACTGCCTGAAAGTAGCTTACCTGAACAATGGGAGATCCACCGGCAAAAAAAAGCCGGTTCTGTTCATTATTGCCTATGTCGCGTGATTATTTAATTTCACATGACTTTGCCCAGATGGCGACTGGTCATGTATTATCTTGAACTTTCTCAAGCGTGAATCAATTATGAGCACGGTTTTATACCCGGGTACATTTAACCCAATACACAATGGTCATGTCGATCTGGTGAAGCGGGCGACAAGAATCTTTGACCGTGTGGTGCTGGGTATCGCAACCAGTCCACAGAAATCCGCCAGCATTCTGGCACTTCGCGTCAGGTTAGCGGAAGCCGCCCTGGCACACATCGACAACGTGGAGGTCACCGGCTATACGAATTTGACGGTTGAGTTTGCGAAGGATGTTGGCGCAAACGTGATCCTGAAGGGAATCCGTACTGTGACCGATTTCGAATACGAATTCCAAATGCTCAATATGAACAGGGCGCTACAACCAGGCATGGAAACCGTGTTCCTGGCACCCAAGGAAGAGTTCTCGTATATCTCTTCAACTCTGGTCAGGCAAATTGCCTCATATGGCGGTGACATTTCAAAATTCGTTCATCCCGCAGTCGCCGAAGCACTCCGCAATGGGGAAATTGTTTAGCAGGTTACTGAAAAAGTTTCTGTTTGAATCTCGCGTTGTTAGTCACGACTGTCGAATAAATGAGACCAGGAGTGGGGTTTGTTTTCAACTGTTGTTTACTTTGAACCATGGTTTCCAATTTCTGTGGTTTCCAGTTTTAAACATTACCGCTGACAAGCGGGACAGAACACGGTCGCCCGGCCGCCCTGCCTGATTTCCTTCAAACTATGCTGACATTGCAGGCAAGGTTGTTGACCCCGGCCATAGACCTTGAGAGATTGGCCAAAGTAGCCTGGAGAACCATCCTCGCGAACAAAATCCCTGAGGGTAGTACCTCCCGATTCTATCGCACTGGTCAGGACCTCCTTAATAACAACTGCCAATAAATCGTATCGAATCCTGGAAATCCTGTTGGCTGCTCTATCTGGCCTGATCCCGGCAAGGTGCAACGCCTCATTGGCGTAAATATTGCCCACACCGACAACGATCTGTGCATTCATAATGAACATTTTCACTGCAATCTTGCGGCTTCGGGACCGCGTATAGAGATATTGACCACAGAACGCCGATGAAAACGGCTCCGGGCCCAAATTATCCAGCAATACGTGTTCACTACCGGGCAGCCAGAATATTGATCCGAAGCGCCGGGGGTCCCGAAACCTCAGTACATAACCATCGTCAAAGATCATATCAACATGATCATGTTTCCCCGCCGCAACGAACGCTGGCAATACACGCAAACTTCCCGACATGCCCAGATGGATCATTACCTTTCCGTGACCTGTCTCAATAAACAGGTATTTGGCACGTCGGCTTACTGATTCAACAGTTCTTCCAGTCAAACATTGTGCAAGTTCTGCCGAGACCGGCCAGCGTAACCTGGGTTGTCGGACCACCACCTGCACTACCTTCTTGCCAATGATATGTGGCGCTATGCCACGCCGGGTCGTTTCTACTTCTGGTAACTCAGGCACTTATGTTCTGCTCAATGGTTTGATTTTTGAATTGATCTGGAAACTGCAACTGGTCGGGATGAATCGCGCAGCGACCTGCGTATTATCTACCATCTGGTATCACTTTACCGCTGGATGATGAGCCAGGCCCCATTAATCAATATTGATCCATTACAGCATCTTTTGCTCTAGGGAACGTCTGAATAAGGGCATATTTTTGTCAGGGCAAGGCGGCGTGTTGTGGGGAAAATCGCGAATACAACTTAAATTCGCGAGGTTTGCCCGCAGTGCGCCAACACCCCTCTGGCGAAAATAGGACTTATTCAGAGGTTCGCTATATGTGGGTCAACTGCGAATTCCAGGCAAGTCACCCGTACAATTGGGGAGCATATTGGCGTTCCTGCCGCTCAATGAACCAACGATGTTGACATTACACGAAGGCCATATGAACTCCGGTTCTCTTAAAGGTGCTGCAAAATATAACTGCTGAAAACGGGTATTAAAACCGCACAAGAAGCCGCGTTTGGGATATGCGAAGTCACTCCAAACGGATCAGGTGCACCGAAGGTTTTTTTACTCAGGATACCTTTTGCCACATCCATTTCACCTATAAGCTCTATGTCTAACTATCATCCAACATGGATTCGACGCAATGAATAGTCATCTCCTTGGTATAGACACCGGCGGGACATTTACAGACTTTGTCTACCTGCATGGTGAACAGTTTGTGGTGCACAAGGTACTGTCCACTCCCGGTGCACCACAAGAAGCAATCGCCCAGGGAATATCGGACATGGAACTGGATAAACTCGTCGCCAGCGGCCAACTCAAGATTGTTCACGGTACGACAGTTGCCACTAACGCAGCACTCGAAGGCAAGGGTGTCCCTACTGCCTATATCGCAAATCGCGGCCTTTCTGATGTGTTGGCAATCGGCAGGCAAACCCGCCCGGAATTGTACAATCTGAAAGTAGTCAAACCGTCGATTGATCTACCCGATGAACTACTTTTTGAAGTAGACGCTCGTGTAGATGCCAGCGGTAATGAAATCCAGGGTTTTGCAACTGGCGAACTTGAACGGCTTAAAAAGAAAATCGCTTCGCTGGCCCCGCGGTCGATCGCCATTAACCTTTTATTTTCATTTGTGAATGATGCTCACGAGAAAGACATCGAGGCGTTATTCGGACCAGAATATTTTGTCAGCAGATCTTCTTACATTCTTCCAGAGTACAGAGAGTACGAAAGAGGTATTGCGACCTGGGTGAATGCATGGATCGGCCCCCTGATAGACGAATACATGATAGCGGTACAAAAATCACTGCAACCCAGTACTGTTTCTATCATGCAGTCCTCGGGCTTCACAATAAGCGCGGAACAGGCCGCAAGGCGTGCAGTTAATCTATTATTGTCCGGGCCTGTAGGCGGCCTGCAGGCCGCACAAACAGTCTGTAATCGCACCAGGTTAATGACCTTCGATATGGGCGGAACCTCAACTGACGTGGCTCTGATTGATGGTGAAATCAAACTAACCAACGAAAGTCGGATCGCAAACCTGCCTATTGCTATCCCGATGGCGGATATTCATACGATAGGTGCTGGTGGCGGGTCTATTGCCTACATCGATGAAGGTGGCCTGTTGCAGGTAGGGCCTTCATCCGCTGGCGCGAACCCCGGTCCTGCGTGTTACGCCCAGGGCGGAACGGATCCAACTGTCACTGACGCTAACCTGGTACTTCAGAGACTACGAGCAGATAATTTTCTGGGCGGCGCAATGTCACTCGACATTGATGCAGCTGTAAATTCCATGCAACCACTGGCCGATAAATTGGCGATAGACGTTCTTTGTGTTGCTGCCGGGATAGTCGAGATTGCCAATGAGCACATGACCCAGGCACTTCGGGTTATCTCAATTCAACGCGGATTCGACCCGAGAGAATTTACACTGGTTTGTTTCGGGGGTGCGGGGGGATTACATTTCTGTGAGCTTGCAGAAGCGCTCGAAATGACCCGCGCCATCGTGCCCATTAATAGCGGCGTCCTTTCTGCGTTGGGTATGCTTGCCACCAATCCTGGGCGTGAGATGGCCAGGACGCATAAACAATTACTGGCAGATTGTGATGCCGTAAAAATCAATTCGCTATTTGCCGAATTGAAAGCTCAAGGTGAACTGGAGCTCAAAGAAGAAGGCGCGACCGGGCTCACCAGCAAATATAGTATGGACTTACGGTATCTTGGCCAGACCTTTACCCTGCCTGTTCCCTACATAGAGGCACCGGATGCCAGCCTCAGCGTCACTGAACTGGAATTTCACCGACTGCACGAACATCGCTATGGGCATCGTCTGGACAAGCCTGTGGAGCTGCTCAATTTGCGTGTGCACCTCGAAGCGCCTGTACCTGAGATAAAGCTTCCGATCCTGGGCGGCACGACCAGGATCCCTGAAACATCAACCGTAGATCTACCAGGATATGGTAAGACACCCGTGCTTGAGCGCAGGCAGATGAGTCTGGACCAACAATTTGCTGGACCCGTGTTAATCATTGAAACACACGCCACAACGCTGATTAAAGAAAATTGGCAGGGTTTTGTGGATCAGGTAGGAAACCTGATCCTGGAGAAAAAGGTTACTTAATCTTGGCTTCTTTATAGATCACGTGCTTTCGAACAACAGGATCAAATTTCTTTATCTCCATCTTGTCCGGCATCGTTCTCTTGTTCTTACTCGTTGTGTAGTAATGCCCCGTACCGGCGGAAGATACCAACTTGATTTTTTCTCTCATAACTAGACCTTCTCCCCGCGGGCTCGAAGATCTGTAATGACTTCATCGATACCCAATTTGTCAATAATCCGCATACCTTTCGCAGACACCCTCAACTTGATGAAGCGTTTTTCACTCTCCACCCAAAATCGATGATCGTGCACATTTGGCAAGAACCTGCGTTTTGTTTTGTTATTCGCATGCGATACGTTGTTTCCTGAAACTGGTTTCTTACCAGTCACCTGGCATACTCTGGACATGTCTGATCGGCCTTGAATTCGTTAATGGGACCCGAGTTTATCGTGGGGTCATTTGAGAGCGGTGCTTTATACCAGATGACCCCAACCTTTTCAACCAATCCAGGACCGCGGCACCGCAAAATTAAGGCAGCAAAATCAAAGGAGCCAGGTAAATCTATCAATCAAAGCGGCCCGGGTACACGGCTGAAAGTGAGATTATACCTGGCTTCCTTGAGGTAATTTTGGGTTGCTGGCCCCTTTTTTGCCTATTTTTTTGTCAGAGCAAACCACGCTCGGCAAATGACATCACTTCTCCGTCGCCAACGATCATATGATCTAAAACCCTGACATCAATCAGCAACAGCGCCGATTTTAGGCGATCTGTTATCCGCTGGTCTGCCTGGCTAGGCTCTGCGATCCCGGATGGGTGGTTATGCGCAAATATTACGGCCGCTGCATTGGTTTCGAGCGCCCGCTTGACAACTTCTCTCGGATGCACGCTGGCACCGTCAATGGTGCCAAAGAACAACTCCTCATAAACGATGAGCCGATGTTGGTTATCCAGGAACATGCAAGCGAATACTTCCCGACGGTGTCGGCTCAGCTTGCACGTCAGAAAACGCCGGGTTATCAAAGGGTCCGTGATCGCTTCTCCTCTCTCGAATCCGGAACGAAGGTAGCGGTCAGTCAACTCCAGGGCTGCCCTCATCTGCGCAAATTTCGCTATTCCCATGCCTGGCACGGCCATAATTTCTTCGGGTCTGGCTTCCAGCAGCTCACGAAACCCACCAAATCGTTCAAGCAGCCCCCTGGCGACCTCGATAACTGACTTACCACGTACACCGGTACCTAGAAATATGGACAGTAACTCCGCATCCGTCAGCGATTGGGGCCCGGATTTTATCAACTTCTCCCTGGGTCTTTCATCAACTGGCAAATTCAGCATAATCTATCCTGTGCAGTGCTAGTGTCCCCTCGACGAAAAGTGATTAATCACTTACTACAAATCTCCAGGGTCTCTATGTTATGGTTAATACCCCGTAGTATTCTGGTGATTTTGTGGTCGGTCAGCTGCCATCACGGACGCTATTGTCTGTAGGATAAAGGCTGGCCAGGTAGCAGTTATTGCCCATACTCATCATGTTCAAAGCGGGTAATTGAGAAAAAACATTTGCTGCAGACATTAACCAATAAACGAATCCTGCTCGGCGTCACCGGGGGCATAGCGGCTTACAAAGCGGCTGAACTTGTACGCAGACTACAGGATCAGGGCGCTGACGTGCACGTTGTCATGACAAGGGCAGCAACCGAATTTATTACGCCCCTGACCATGCAGGCCTTATCCAATCACCCTGTACATCTCGATCTTCTGGATGCCGAAACAGAATCTGTCATGGGACATATAGAATTGGCCAGGTGGGCTGACCTCATTATCGTTGCCCCGGCGAGTGCTGATTTCATCGCACGCCTGGCAACAGGACACGGAGATGACCTGTTAACAACGCTGTGCCTCGCCGCAGAATGTAAAATTGTCATTGCACCTGCTATGAACCAGGCCATGTGGTCAAAGCAAGCGACACAGGATAACTGCAATCTTCTGCGAGCAAGGGGAATGGGCATACTGGGTCCTGATGAAGGTTTACAAGCTTGCGGGGAAACGGGCGCGGGACGGCTGCTTGAAGTCGATGAAATCGTCATTCGTATCGCCCAGCTTTTTCCATCTAACATTCTTGATGGCAAAAGAGTGCTGATTACTGCAGGCCCGACCCGTGAAGCAATTGACCCGGTTCGCTACATTAGTAACCATAGCTCCGGAAAACAGGGATACGCGCTCGCGCAGGCTGCACTTGAAGCGGGCGCCGCGGTTACCCTGGTATCCGGGCCGACCAATCTTGAGGCACCTGATCGCGCCAATTTTATTTCAGTTGTATCGGCGGATGAAATGTACGATGCCGTGATGAGTGAAATTGACGAGGTTGATATCGTCATCGGTGTTGCAGCTGTCGCAGACTACAAACCTGCCAAGGCGCAGGCTCAAAAGATTAAAAAGATGGTTGTTCGTAAAACGGCCGGGGCTCGCTCAAAAAATGTAGATACCTCTTCGAATCATTCCATGATTCTTGAATTGGTAGAAAACCGGGATATTATTGCAGCGGTAGCAGATTCACCTGCCAGACCATTCACTGTCGGCTTCGCTGCCGAGACCGAGAATTTGATTGATTACGCCAGAGCCAAGTTACTCGCGAAAAAGCTGGATATGATCGTCGCAAATGATGTCAGCGACGCCTCGATTGGTTTCAACAGTGATGATAATCGGACTACTGTTCTATGGTCCAACCATGTGGAAGATCTACCGATGATGTCCAAAGCAAATGTTTCAACACGGATCATCGAGCTGATTGCGGCTCAATTTTGCCAGGCAGAAAAATGACAGAAATCCAGGTTAAATTACTCAATCCGTTAGTCGGAACAAAAATTCCAATACCAGAATACTCGACCACGGGATCTGCCGGTATGGATTTGAGAGCCTGCATTGACCAGCGCCTTTGCCTCCATCCTGGTGACACAATCCTCATTCCAACTGGAATATCGATCTTTATCGAAGATCCCGGACTGGCTGCCCTGATCCTCCCGCGATCAGGCCTTGGTCATAAACACGGCATTGTTCTTGGTAATCTGGTGGGGCTCATTGATTCTGACTACCAGGGTGAACTGATGATCTCATGCTGGAACAGGGGGGCAGGATCATTCAACATAGACCAGGGAGACAGAATCGCCCAACTGGTTATTGTACCCGTGGTACAAGCCAGGTTTAACATTGTTAATGAGTTTGTTGAAACAGCAAGAGGTACCGGGGGCTTTGGTTCCTCCGGCAAAAAGTAAAAGGCTAGAGGTCGCTAGTGGCACAAAAAAATCAACTGGTTCAATTTGGATTAATCCCGTTCGCGGGAATTCTGGTTGGGTTCATGCTCGCGGTGGCTATTTCGCTTTTCATACTGCAATCAGGCACTCAAGCTAATCATGCGTTGAGCCTGTCAAATTCCCGTGCTGACAGTCTGCAACAACAGCTGAATATCAACCTCTCGCACATCAAACGTTTGTTACTAAAGATGTCAAACAGCGACCGGCTGGCACAAATACTTGATGATGAAGATGCATCCGCAATTTCCATCGAAGAGTCTGAGTTAACGGCCATGATTCCCTATGCCATTAAGGTCCGGATCTTCCGGCCAGGCGAGGCAGTCATTGACCAGGATGCAATCCCCGAATTCAATTTTACATCGCTTGATCTGGTCAACCAGGCGGAAGCTGGCGAGCCCGTTAACCCTGAAGCAATTTTCAGCCAAGGCAGATGGATTATCAGTGTTGCCACCCCCATTACAAATTCGTCAGATGATGAGATAAAAGGGAGTTTGTTTGTTTACCTGGGCATGGAGGTTTTAGAGGAAGGAATTAAAGAAAATGTTGAAGGAGAGTTGAAGCTAGTTCAAAAAGTAGGCGCGACCACTGCCAATGATATCGCACTGCTTGGTGCAGGCAAAGCGCAAAACACGTCACCTATGGTGCGCACACTGAACAACCCTCACTGGACACTGGAATATACGCCGTCACCTCACATGCTAGGCGCAGAAGTCGGAAGCTTGACCGAGTTTCTGTATGCCCCAATTGCGTTTCTGTTGATTGCTCTCATTGCAGTTTATTTCGGGATCTCCAGAAGCATCAAGCTCTTGAATGAAGACTTGTCTCATTTGGATCACCAGATCGCAAGTGTAGCCTCTGGTCTTTTCAAACCTTCGGATGATTACCAGATTGATGCTTTCACAGAAGTTGAAACTGGTCTTTCCCGTTTAGGGAAAAAGCGGAAAAAAACCCGCGGTCCAGTGCCCAAACTAAAAGTGAAATCCATCACGCCCGATACACCCATGGATGCACTGGTAGACATAGAAATGCTTGATGAAGAGGTCGATGAAGAGGTCGATGATGTTATCCTTGAGGAAGTTGACCAGAAAACCGAAACGCCGCCCAAAGAAGTCCAACAAACCGATCCATCAATTTTTCGAGCTTACGATATAAGGGGCATAGTCGATGAATCATTGACCACCGACGTAATCCATAAAATCGGCCTGGCCATTGGATCTGAAGCAAAGGCACTCGACCAGCAGACGCTACTCGTTGGTGGCGATGGACGTCTGTCCACGCCGGAAATTATGCAAACCCTGATAGCAGGACTACGGGAATCAGGAAGGGATGTTATTGACATCGGCGCCATTCCTACTCCGGTTCTCTATTTCGCTACCCATAATTCTGATACACGCAGTGGTGTGATGGTCACAGGCAGTCACAATCCAGCCGGGCACAATGGCTTCAAAATTGTCCTTGATGGACGCACCCTGGTGGATGAAGATATTCAAAAACTCTACCAGCGAATTCAAGACAATGATTTTTCTTCAGGTGAAGGAAAACTGACGGAAATTGATTTTAGTGAAGATTACATGGATGCCATCATCGACGATATCGTCGTGGCACAACCCCTGACGGTCGCTGTTGATTGCGGCAATGGTATTGCCGGTGAAATATTTCCAGAGCTTCTAAGCAGCCTCGGATGTCACGTGGTCCCACTTTACTGTGATGTTGACGGCAATTTCCCCAACCATCCACCAGATCCAATCGTCCCTGAGAACCTGGAGGATCTGATCCTGACAGTGAAGGCGCAGGAAGCCGACATTGGTATTGCGCTCGATGGAGATGGCGACAGGATCGTTGCGATCACGAAGCAAGGTGAAATAGTCTGGCCTGATCGGCTTCTCATGTTGTTCGCCAAAGACGTTGTGTCCCGGAACCCCGGATCTGACGTCGTCTACGACGTTAAATGCACACGACACTTAAATGGGGTGATTAGCGGATTTGGTGGCCGGCCAATTCTCTGTCGAAGTGGGCATTCGTTTATCAAGGCAAAAATGGCCGAGACTGATGCAATACTCGGCGGTGAGATGTCGGGCCACATCTGTTTTTCGGAACGCTGGTTCGGATTCGACGATGGACTGTACGCGGCAGCTCGCCTGTTGGAAATTGTTGGTTCACAAACAGCAGGCCTGGATGAGCTTCTGGAAGAATTCCCTTCCAGCCTGGTAACCCCTGAAATCCAGATACAAGTTGATGACCAGGAAAAGTTCACCATTATTGAGCAACTAAAGGAAAACGCCTCATTTAGCGAAGGCACGATCAACACTGTGGACGGAATCCGGGTGGACTATGCGGACGGCTGGGGCCTGGTGAGGGCTTCCAATACAAATGCTGCATTGACCTTACGATTTGAAGCAGACAGCGATTCCGCAATGAAGCGTATCAAAAATCTTTTCAAATCAGAACTCAAGTCAGTTCGAGACGATCTCAACTTTGAGTAACCTGATACCGAATGCCTGCCGGGTGAATTTAGAGGGAATGGAATGACGCTTTCACGTGATTCTGCCATCAATATCGCGCAAATACTCAGTGAAGCCTTACCCTATATACAACGTTTCACCAATAAGACGATTGTCATCAAATATGGCGGCAGCGCCATGACCGATGAACGCCTGAAGCAAAGCTTTGCTCGCGATGTTGTGCTGATGAAGCTGGTAGGAATGAATCCGATCATCGTTCATGGTGGTGGACCGCAAATCGGATCGGTACTTAAGGAACTCGGTATCGAATCAAAATTCGTTGATGGCATGAGAGTAACCGACAGCAAAACAATGGATGTGGTGCAGATGGTCCTGGGGGGCCTGGTTAACCAGGATATCGTTAGCCTGATAAATCAAAATGGCGGCAAGGCAGTAGGCTTGACTGGAAAAGACGCTTCGTTGATCAAGGCTCGAAAGATGTTAATCCAACGTTCCTCCCCGGAAGTCCAGGCATCTGAAATTATTGATATTGGGCACGTGGGGGAAGTGGTTAGCATTAATCGCGAGGTTTTGGATCTGATTGTCGAAAGTGACATCATTCCTGTCATCGCACCTATTGGCGTGGGCGATGACAATGAAACGTACAATATTAACGCCGACCTGGTGGCCGGCAAGCTGGCAGAAAAATTAGGCGCCGAGAAGCTGATTTTGTTAACGGATGTACCCGGTCTCATGGACAAAGAAGGTAAATTGCTCTCCGGGCTCTCCACGGTCGAAGTGGATCATCTAATCGCAGACGGGACGGTTTCCGGCGGTATGCTGCCAAAAATAAAATGTGCACTCAGTGCCGTGAACAATGGCGTAACCGCGTCACAGATAATTGACGGGCGTGTTGCACACGCGGTTTTGCTTGAAGTATTAACAGACGAGGGCGTCGGTACGCTTATTTCAGCCGAGGGCTCTTCACCACATACCTGATTGTGCCTAATATGACCGATAAAAAAACGCCAAAACCTTCTCGAAAAGAACAGATCCTGCAATCCCTTGCAACCATGCTGGAACAAAATCCGGGTGGCCGTATTACAACGGCCGGACTCGCGAGACAGGTTGGGGTTTCAGAGGCGGCACTCTATAGACACTTCCCAAGTAAAACCAAAATGTATGAGGCATTAATTGAGTTCATCGAGAACACGATTTTTCCACGTATTTCTCTTATCTTGAGTGAAGTAAGTTCCACTGAAGCACGATGCACCCAGATACTGACACTGTTTTTAACCTTCTCTGAACGTAATCCCGGTATTACGCGAATCTTGACCGGGGACCCATTGTCGGGCGAATCTGAGCGGCTCAGGTTACGAGTGTCACAGTTTTTCGAGCGATTCGAGACCCAGCTAAGGCAAATTTTACGAGAGGCAGAAATCAGGGACGAAAATAAAACTCGTCTTGGTGTCAACGTCGCAGCAAATCTAATGCTCACCATGGTTGAAGGAAAAATCGGTCAGTTTGTACGCAGCGATTTTGAAAAAAAACCGATGGCACACTGGCCCGAGCAATGGCAAGCCCTGCGAAACACTATTTTTCAGCTGCCTGCCAGAGGTGGTCATGGCGTAGATAGGACTTAATGAGACGTTCCCTGGTATATTGAGTCACTGTCGAGAAGCTCACGCACTCGTTTCAGGTCTGTTGCATAGTGAGTGCGCAAGACATCCATTTCACTTCGTTTCCCCGCAATTTCTGCATCGATTTGTGCCATTCTGCCTTCAGTAATGCGAATTCTGTCCAATGATTGTTCTTCAATCGTTCCACCTACTCGCTCGACATCGGCAAACTTGGCTTCCAGATCGCGCTTCTGGCCTTGCAGGCGTCGTAGATGATCTTTTTGCGTATCAATAAATCCTTCGATGCTGGCGAGTTTGGTGTCCCGCGCTCTCTCAACATCCTCTGGCGTGCTATAAAGTATCAGTAAATCCTGGTCTGCGACGATTTGTTCACGTTTCTCACGCGCAAGTCTCAGCCTCTCAGCCAGTTCATCTTCCCTCTCCCGAAGTTCCTCATCCGTCAGTGCCCTGGGGATAACCTCAATCACCCGCCCCTCCTCATTCAGAATGGTATAGCCATGCTTCACGTATCGAGCGGGAACGCTGCTATCGAGTACCGTCACACCATCTTCATTGACGTATTTATACCAATCCGCGAACGAAACCAGGGGCACCACAGTTAGCACCATCAGCAGAACAATGTGTGTCGTTAAATAGCGAAAGATTACTAGACGACCATTCAGGCAAATCATTAACTTATTCCGTATTCATTTATGTATCTTTTCATTGATTCCAATTCCTTTTGAAATTGACCGCCCGACTCCAAAAAGTCAATTATATCTTCCAACTTTACGATGCTAACGACGGAAATACCATATTCTTGTTCAACTTCCTGTATTGCAGATAACGCCCCTTTACCTCTCTCCTGCCTATCTATGGCAATTAAAACCCCTGACACCTGGCAAGCACTGGCGAGGAAATCATCTTCCCGTAACAACGCCATCACCTCCCGAACTGCAGTACCAGCGGTAATCACATCATCAACAATGACCACTTTCCCCTGTAGTCGCGCCCCGACGAGTTGCCCGCCCTCGCCATGATCCTTGATCTCTTTACGGTTATAAACATAGGGCACGTTAATGTTGTGATCCATATGTAGTGAGATCGCCGTGGTACTCACAAGCGGGATACCCTTGTACGCAGGCCCAAACAAAAGATCAAACTCCATGCCCGATTCAAGTAATGCCATGGCGTAAAACTGGCCCAACCGTGCCAGCGCTTCACCATTGTTGAACAGACCGGCGTTGAAAAAATAAGGGCTCGTACGACCGGACTTTAATTTGAACTCCCCAAATTTCAATACATCCATCTTGATTGCAAATTCAATAAAACTTTGTTTGTAGTCCGCTGTCATGACGATCCAGCCAGTGTCGATCGCTGGATTTCATTCAATTCCAGAATACCTTTTTGCGCCAATTCCAACATAGCATCCAGTTCCTGACGGTCAAAAGGTTCTGCTTCTGCCGTGCCTTGTACCTCGATAAACCTGCCATCTTCGGTCATAACGACATTCATGTCTGTATCTGCTGTTGAGTCCTCTATGTACTCCAAATCAAGTAATGCAGCCCCTTTTACGACCCCCACTGAAACAGCAGCGATTAATTGCCTTTTAACGGGTAGGTTGAGTTCCAGACTGTCAATGGCATCAAACAAGGCGATACACGCACCTGTGATTGAAGCGGTTCTGGTACCACCGTCTGCCTGAATCACGTCACAGTCGATACGAATGGTATTTTCCCCCAGGGTTTTCATATCAACTGCTGCACGCAGAGACCTGCCTATCAGGCGCTGTATCTCCTGGGTACGGCCTCCCTGTTTACCCCTGGCAGCTTCTCTTGCCATTCGCTCATTAGTGGAACGAGGTAACATCCCGTACTCGGCCGTAATCCATCCCTGGCCACTGCCACGAAGAAAAGGAGGTACTCCTTTTTCGGCACTGGCAGTACAAATTACCCTGGTTTCCCCAAAGGAGATAAGTACCGATCCTTCTGCGTGCATGTTGTATCCACGTTGGATACTAATTGGTCTCAATTCATCAAATTGTCTGGAAGCACTTCTTTTGAAAGGTTGTAAAGCTTGCCCTGACGTCATTGTAACTCCTTAGTTGATTACAGGTGGCGATGTACATGACGCGATGACAGATGTCATTAAACACGCTGGTTGTTAAAATGTTCCCCTAATCTCCATTATACTTTGCGCACCAAAAATAAGACGGCTATCGAAGAAGATTTTATGGCTAAAAGCATGACCGCATTCGCTCGAGTTGAGTTGAATAACATTTCCTGGGAAATCCGATCCGTAAACCAACGATATCTCGATGTCTCATTTCGCATGCCGGACGTCTTTCGCTCAATTGAAATGGCGCTTAAAAGCAGCTTGCGCCAACAGGTGCAGCGAGGGAAAGTTGATTGTTTCTTGCGAATTAGTAAGGATAGAGCACAAACATCATTCGATGTAGACGATCAACTTGTCACTTCACTTTTGGCAGCATGCAATCAAATTGACCAGATTACCGGCAACAACAGCGAATTACATGTTATGGAAATCCTGGGTTGGCCGGGAGTTATTCTGGACAAAGAGCTGGGTTCCAGTGATGAACAAGATGATATAACCGCCGCCTTCAAACAAGCCATTCAACTACTCGTTGAGATGAGGCAAAGGGAAGGCGAGTCACTGAAGAACATCGTCCTCACACAACTTGATGAACTCTCAAAAATAGTTGCCGCGATTCGAACCGAAGCGCCAACAATAGCAGCGCAACAACAACAGAAACTGCAGAACCGTCTCGCGAAAATAAAGTCGGAGGTTGATATAGGGCGATTGGAGCAGGAACTCGTGTACCTGGCTCAAAAGTCGGACGTCGTGGAGGAATTGGATCGTTTGGAAACACTGGTAGAGGAAGTTAAACATACACTCCAGCAGAAAGATGCAATAGGCCGACGCCTGGATTTTCTGATGCAGGAGCTGAATCGTGAGGCGAACACCCTGTCTTCCAAAGCGACGATCTCCAACACCTCCCTGCAGGCTGTTGATCTGAAAGTGATCATTGAACAGATGAGAGAACAGGTGCAGAACATTGAGTAAAGCATCACCTTCTTTTACAGCAATATCCCAACAAAAGGCTTCCCCAAATGATAAGGCCTCGACGGGGAACCTATTCGTTATTTCGGCACCATCGGGAGCAGGGAAAACCAGCCTGGTCAATGCCCTGGTTGCAAGTGACCATAATGTAAAGGTCGCCATCTCGCATACAACCCGGATCCGCCGCCCGGAAGAAGTTGACGGGATTAATTACTTTTTTGTGGACGAGCGCCAATTCAGGCGAATGTCACAGAACAACGAATTCCTGGAATGGGCGCATGTTTTTGGCAGCTACTATGGCACCAGTAGCCAGGAAGCCAGGCGTATTCTCTCGAGCGTCCATCACCTGGTTCTGGAGATCGACTGGCAGGGAGCAGCACAGATCCGCGCTGAAATGCCTCACGCAAGCTCTATTTTTATCCTGCCGCCCTCCCTTGGAACATTGCGCGACCGCCTGGAAAAGCGAGCCCAGGATGATGACACGACTGTTCAGCACCGCATGAATGCAGCCATAAGCGAGATTTCGCACTATTCCGATTTTGACTACCTTCTGGTCAATGATAATTTTGACCTCGCACTGGAAGAAATCGCCGATATCGTCAATGGTCATGGCGAACATCTGCGAATTGCGATCCAAAAGAAACGACTTAAGCCGCTGATCAACGAACTTTTGCACCTTGAACAACATCCTGGCCGATAGAGTGCACTTTAATTACCCCCATTTGTGCCATAAGATTGTCAAATAGCATTTTTATCTCTAAACTGTGCGGTCCTTTTACGCCCGTTATTGCTTTTAGTTTAGAATAGGCGCGGAAACATACCGCCAGCAGTAGCTGGCACACAGAAATTATTTTTGGAGAATTGTAATCATGGCTAGAGTTACCGTGGAAGACTGCCTGGAACACGTAGAGAACAGATTTGAACTGGTGATGGTTTCCAGTAAACGCGCACGTCAAATTGCGACGCTTGGCATGGAGCCACTCGTCCCCATTGAAAATGACAAACCAACAGTTCTGGCACTAAGGGAAATCGCCGCAGGACTAATCGACGCGTCAATTCTGCATGAACCAACCAAGGAAGAAGCTGATGCGATGATACTTAGTGCCGCACAGGATGGATTTGAAAAAGCTGATTCAGAATTCTAGTCACCTTACCCGCTATTGTTTTAGCCCATATAAGGACCAATCGTTAACAGGTGAGCCTCATGTTAACGATTGATTCTTTTGCGACAAGCCTCGGCTCTTACCTGGATCCCTCCCAAATTGAACAGGTTCGCAAAGCCTACTTCTTTGCTGAAGACGCTCACAGAGGGCAGTCACGGAAATCTGGCGAGCCCTATATTTCACATCCCCTCGCGGTGGCCGCAATCCTTGCAGACATGCACATGGATCACCAGTGCCTGATGGCTGCCCTGCTGCACGACATTATTGAAGATACGAGCATTCCCAAACATACACTGGGAAAAGAGTTCGATAACGAGGTTGCAGAACTGGTTGACGGCGTTAGCAAATTAAAGAGCATGTTTGAATCCCGGGCAGAAGCCCAGGCAGAAAATTTCCAGAAGATGACGCTGGCGATGGCCAAGGATATTCGCGTCATTCTCGTGAAATTGGCCGATAGATTGCACAACATGCGAACCCTGGGATTTCTTGATCCGGAACAACGCCGGCGTATTGCCAAGGAAACGCTCGAGATCTATGCGCCCATCGCTATTCGCCTTGGCATGAATACAATACGAGTTGAATTCGAAGAACTGGGATTTAAGGCTTTGTATCCCTTGCGTTCATCCATGATTGAGAAAGCGGTCAAGAAAGCGAGGGGGAATCGCAAGGAAATCGTCAGTAATGTCCGGGATTCGATTGCTGCTTGCCTTGAGCGTGAAGGAATTCAAGCTGAAGTATTTGGGCGCGAGAAGCATCTATATAGCATCTACGACAAGATGCGATCGAAACGTCGGTCTTTTCATGAAATTATGGATGTCTATGCGTTTCGAATTATCGTCGAAAGCGTCGATACCTGTTATCGCACACTCGGGGCAGTACATAATCTTTACAAACCGGTTGCAGGCAGGTTCAAGGATTACATTGCCATTCCCAAAGCAAATGGTTACCAGTCATTGCATACAACACTGTTCGGTATGCACGGTATACCGATCGAAATACAGATTCGAACCCATGAAATGGAAATGGTTGCCAACAACGGGATAGCGGGCCACTGGCTCTATAAAACCAGTGATGACAAAACCTCCGGCAGCCATAAAAGAGCACGGGAATGGATGAAGGGTCTGCTGGAACTCCAGCAAAGTGCCGGTAATTCTCTGGAATTTATCGAGAATGTCAAAATTGACCTCTTCCCGGATGAAGTCTACGTATTTACGCCACGCGGTGAAATTTATGAATTGCCCCATGGATCAACTCCAATTGACTTTGCCTATGGCGTGCACACCGATATCGGCAACACCTGCGTCGCTTGCCGCATCAACCGAAGGCTTGCGCCCTTGAGCGCAACACTGGAAAGTGGCCAGACTGTGGAAATTATCACCGCACCCGGTGCACTACCTAATCCAGCATGGTTAGGGTTCATCACGACCGGTAAAGCCAGAGCCTGTATTCGCCATGCGCTGAAAAACCAACAACGCAGCGAATCCATCACCCTGGGTAAGCGGCTTCTCGAGCGAACACTGCAAACTTACCATAAAACACTCGCTGACATTGAACCTGAAAAATTGCAGAAGCTACTGGAAAATCATCGACTTGATGATCTGGAGACACTGCTGGCTGAAATTGGCCTTGGAAATCAAATGGCCTACGTCATCGCCACGAAACTACTCACCTTGCCGGAAGAAACGGATGACAACCTGTATCAGGGACCGCTTGCAATCATGGGAACTGAGGGAATTGTGGTGACCTACGCCCGTTGCTGTAAACCTATTCCTGGCGACCCGATTATCGGGCATATCAGCGCAGGCCGCGGTATCGTTATCCACATTGACACCTGTAAAAATATGCAAGAGCTGCGCAACAGGGCTGATGAAATTATGTCTGTGCGCTGGGATCCCAACGTCGAACAAGAATTTTCAGTGGAACTCAGGGTCGAACTGGAACACGAAAAAGGAATAGTCGCCTCCCTCGCATCAACGATTACCATCGCTGATGCGAATATTGAGCGAATTAACATGATTGAAAAAGACGCCAGACTTGGTATCGTCAATATCGTTCTTTCTGTTCGTGACAGGGTTCACCTTGCAAACGTCATTAAGCGCTTACGAACCATTAAGGGTATCAACAGAATCATCAGGACACGTGGCTGATATGACAAAAAATCCGGTTACAACCAGCAAAGCACCTGCAGCGATTGGCACTTACTCACAAGCGGTCGTGCACAAAGACACCGTCTACATTAGTGGACAAATCCCACTGATACCAGAAACCATGCAGATCGTAAGTGGCGACATCCTTGCGCAAATCGAGCAGGTCTTTTCCAATCTCTCTCATATCTGTGACGCCGCGGGTGGAAACCTCAACTCGGTCCTTAAATTTAATGTTTACCTGACCGACCTGGATAACTTCGCTGCAGTAAACGAGGTGATGCAACGCTATCTCGATACACCCTACCCGGCCCGTGCCGCGATCGAAGTCTCGGCATTACCCCGGGGTGCAATGGTTGAAGTCGATGCCATAATGGCACTTTGAGTTTACTTCCTGGGATTTCATGGGACTGGATAAATCCGCTGTCGGTTCTCTGCATGGTATAGGCCCTGCCTTTGCCAGCAAACTTGCCAAGATCGGCGTGCACACTCTGCAAGATGTTTTATTCCATCTTCCGTTTCGCTATGAAGACAGGACTCACGTCACGCCCATCGCAACCGTAAAACCCGGCGACGCCGTTGTGCTCGAAGGTGAAATCGTTAGTTGTGAGGTCGCATTCGGTCGCAGACGTAGTTTGTTAGCCTATTTACAAGATGGTTCTGGTCGTATTGGGCTCCGGTTTTTCCATTTTACCAGGGCACAACAAAACAACCTCGCCTCAAAACCGGCAATACGGTGTTATGGAGAAATTCGACGTGGTGCCGCTGGACTGGAAATTTATCATCCCGATTACAACCTGCTAACCTCGTCGGAACTACCTGATCGACTGACGCCCGTCTACCCGACAACAGAAGGAATCAGCCAACAACGCTACCGAAAAATTGTCACTCAGGTTCTTGGTCTTATGGACAAGGGTGATCTATTGGAAGAGTTGCCTGGTGCATATAGGACTAGCCACAAGATGGACATCAACGAAGCGCTCCGCCTTGTCCATAACCCTCCACCCGATGTTGATATGCAGGCTTTGTTAGCCGGTCAACACCCTGCTCAACGGCAACTGGCCTTCGAAGAGTTGCTGGCCCACCAGCTAAGCCTGCGTTTTGCCCGGGAAAAAACTAATCGACTCACGGCGCCAGGATTTAGCACGCCTGCTGACAAGTATCGGGCGCTTATTTCTTCCCTGGAATTCACACTAACAAACGCTCAACAGCGGGTAGCCAGGGAAATTGCAAAAGATCTGGAAAAGCCAATCCCGGCTTTAAGATTGCTCCAGGGAGACGTCGGTTCCGGCAAAACGGTCGTTGCCACCCTGTCGGCCGTACACGCGGATGAGAATCACTTTCAAACAGCGCTGATGGCGCCGACTGAAATTCTCGCCGAACAGCACCTCATTAATTTTTCCAACTGGTTATCGCCCCTGGGTATTTCAATTGCCTGGTTATCAGGCAAAGTGAAAGGCAAGAAACGGGCGCAAGAACTTGCCGCCATTGCCAGCGGAGATGCCAGCGTGGTGATCGGCACCCATGCTTTATTCCAGGATGAAGTGCAATTTAAAAACCTGGGGCTCATTATCATCGACGAACAACACCGTTTTGGTGTTCACCAGCGGCTGGCCTTGCGAGGTAAAGGCGGGGGACTAAAAGACACGAATGCGTTTGTTCCGCATCAATTGGTCATGACCGCGACGCCGATTCCGCGGACACTCACAATGAGCATGTATGCCGATATGGATTGTTCAATCATCGATGAACTGCCGCCGGGTCGATCCCCGGTAACAACGAGCGTCCTGCCCGAATCTCGTCGCGAGGAAGTCATCAATCGCGTGAAGTCAGCCTGTGACTCTGGTGCCCAGGCTTACTGGGTATGTACCTTGATAGAAGAATCCGAGGTCATCCAATGCCAGGCCGCTGAGGCAACCGCAGCGGATCTGGCGTCCCAACTACCTGATCTGCGAATCGGTTTGATACACGGCCGGATGTCCTACGCAGAAAAAATCGGGGCAATGGCACAGTTCAAGGAGAATCAAATCGATTTACTGGTGGCGACGACAGTCATTGAGGTTGGCGTGGACGTGCCCAATGCAAGCCTGATGGTCATCGAAAATTCGGAGAGACTCGGTCTCGCCCAGCTTCACCAATTGCGCGGCCGCATAGGCCGTGGACCAAAGCAAAGCCACTGTCTCTTGCTCTATCGCGCACCACTCAGCCAGACCAGCAGGAAACGCTTGACCGTGATGCGTGAAATGAGTGATGGATTTCTCATTGCAGAAGAAGATTTGAAAATCAGGGGTCCAGGTGAGATCTTCGGCAGCAGGCAATCTGGTAGCCTGCAGTTCAGAATAGCTGACCTGATTCGCGATCATCACATGCTTGATGAGATCGCATCAGTCGCGAGAGATATGCTTGTACACGACCCGGCCAAAGCCCAGGCAATCATTGACCGCTGGATCATTTCAATTGAGGAATTTAGCCAGGCCTAGGAGTCTGTCGGACTTAACCTATTGTTTTAACACGATCTAACAAAACACCAGGGCCGCCTTGGTGAAATATGCAGGTCAGCATCTATTTATCATGAACCATGCTCATTAGATTCTATGTGACCTGCGGTGCCATAAAAAATATTTTCATCAAATTGATCCTCACTTCTCGCCACAATACTGGAAACTGTTGCATCTCCTGTGACATTGACGGCAGTCCGTAACATATCCAAAAGACGGTCCACACCGATAATCAGTGCGATCCCCTCCACCGGTAAACCTACCTGGGTCAAGACCAGTGCGAGGGTAATCAGTCCGACTCCCGGAACACCTGCCGTACCGATTGAAGCCAGGGTAGCGGTCAGGATCACCATGAGGTAACCCATCATTGAAATATCAATATTATAGGCCTGGGAAATAAATACCGTTGCCACTCCCTGCATGATGGCCGTACCGTCCATGTTGATTGTCGCTCCCAGGGGCACCGTGAATGATGCGACTTCATTTTTGACACCAATGCGTTTTTCAACCGTTTCAAGCGTAATGGGCAGGGTCGCGTTACTCGAAGATGTGCTAAATGCATAAGCCATCACAGGCGCGAATTTCTTCAGGAAGGTTACCGGGTTAAGGTTGGCAAGGAACCTCAGCAAGAACCCATAGGTGAACGTAAAGTGGATGATCAACACGAGTACGACCGTTAGGAAATATTTAAGCAGGTCGGCGATTGCTGAAAATCCCATATTGGCAAATAGCGTCACCATCAGGCAGAAAACGCCTATCGGGGCGACCGACATCAGCATCAGGACCAGCCGCATAATGACCTCGTTCCAGTCATTCAGGGTGGCCCGCACCCGTTGTCCTGGCGCTCCACACTTATTGATGGCAATACCAATTAAAATTGCAAACACGATAACCTGCAGCATATTGCCTTCCGCCATTGCCCTTATCGGGTTTGTGGGAAATATATCGATAAAGACCTGCTTGATCGATGGACTTTCTTTCGCAATAAATTCGGTGTTTGTGGCAAGATTAATACCAATGCCCGGATCAATCGTCGTCGCTATCACCAGTGCCAGTGCAATGGCGATCGCCGTGGTCAGCAGATAAAGCGATATTGTCTTTAGCCCAATTCTGCCCATACTGGAACCATCAGATAAGTTACTTGCTCCACAGACCAGGGAGACAAACACGAGCGGAACAACCAGCAATTTCAGGCTGGCGAGAAATATCTGGCCGCCCGCATCGAATAAACCATTGATAAAAAAACCCATGGCAATACTGTCGCTTTCTGGTTCCGCAAAATGCACCAGTGAACCAAAGACAAATCCCAGCGCCATACCAAGGAGAATATTTCTGGTTAGATTATTTCGATCCATATGCAGGTTACTCGTCAGTGAACAGGGTTAGTCGATTTCAACCATTTCAAAGTCTGCTTTACTTACGCCGCAGTCCGGACAAATCCAGTCTTGTGAAATGTCCTCCCACCGGGTGCCCGGTGCAAATCCTTCTTCTTCATTGCCTTCTGCCTCATCATAAATAAAACCACAGATAATACATTGCCACTTCTTCATCTATCCCTCTATTATTCCCTGGCTCACCAGGTTTACTCGCACCGGACAAAAAATACACCTTCAAACGATTGCGGTTGATGGCGCCAACCAGCGACGTATACTAACTTATTTACCTATACCACGATATTAATGCCGACTTCGAACATTTCAGTCAACCAATTTGTCAATGCGCTCATCGCCAGATACCCAAAACTTCCATATTTTGTGGCTCTGGCAAGACTCAATAAACCAATTGGGATCTACCTATTGTTATGGCCAACACTCTGGGCGCTCTGGATCGCATCAGACGGGGCGCCGGGCTGGCACCTGCTATTTGTCTTTACCGTCGGTACCGTCATTACCCGTTCTGCAGGGTGCATTATCAATGATATTGCTGACAGAAAATTTGATGGTCAGGTAGAACGAACCCGGGGCAGACCCCTTGTTAGCGGCCAGTTGACAGTCCCCGAGGCGGTCATTTTCCTTGGTGCTCTTGTGTTCTGCGCCCTGCTTCTGGTGTTAAGCACTAATTTTTTCACC
>Ga0114950_10000330_pt1 | contig 31152 bp, 24 predicted proteins | sample N075metaG_FD_83503 | JGI IMG/M metagenome (GOLD analysis project Ga0114950, IMG submission 83503) | Deep subsurface microbial communities from Kermadec Trench to uncover new lineages of life (NeLLi) - N075 metaG | ecosystem: Environmental > Aquatic > Marine > Ocean trench > Sediment | place...
GACAGCCAGGATCCGCGTTCAAGCCGTTCACTCTCGCGGCAGCGCTTGAGTCTGGAGACCGTGCTGGCAACCCTGTGACACTCGGGTCGTACTGGGACGATTCAAGCCCTGCGGTCATCGAGTGTGACAGCATATGTACTAAGGACGGCAACTTCTGGACCGTTCACAATGCTGGCGGTCCCTCTGCTCAAGGCCTGAGAACGCTTGAGTCCGGAACATACAACTCGATCAACACGGTGTACGCACGCCTCGTTGACGCAATCGGCGCAGAAGCGGTGGTTGAGATGGCTCATCGCCTCGGCATCGAATCGGCGCTCGAGCCACTGCCCTCAATCACACTCGGTGCGATGGTTGTGTCTCCCCTCGAAATGTCAGCGGCCTACTCAACACTCGCCAACTTTGGTTCCAGAGTGGACACATATCTCATCGAGCGCATCACCGCGGCCGACGGGACAGTCATCTACGAACACGAAGTGGTCCCAAGACAGGTCCTCTCCGAGCAGGTCGCGGCAGCCGTCGTTGGGGTGATGCAGAAGGTCGTGTCGAACGGAACAGCACGCAGAGCCGACATCGACAGACCGCAGGCGGGCAAGACTGGAACTGCAACGGATTCGCGCGACGTGTGGTTTGTTGGATATGTCCCGCAGCTCACGACGAGTGTCTGGGTCGGATACGCCGACACACCGAGCCCCCTTGAAGACTTCACCGTGTGGAACGACATCGAAGGTTCAGAACAGTACATTCGCAAAGCGTTCGGTGGGACGCTGCCGGCACCGATCTGGCGACAGTTCATGACATATGCCACGAGAAAGCTTGCACCGATTGACTTTCCGGACGATCCCCCTGGCACAGATGTGTACCGCCAGACACCGTTCACAACGGTGCCTGAGCTCTCCGAGTCCACAAAGGACACTGTCGACTCGCTCTTCGCAATCGGCCTCAACGCCGAAGTCGTGCCAGTTCCCTCGGTCCTTCCGGAAGGCACGGTCGTCGGCACCGGGCCGCTGGCTGGAACCCTTCACAGGCAGGGCTCAACGGTGATAGTTGAAGAGTCAAACGGCGTTGCACCAGTTATCGCGATGTTCGACATGCGAGGCATCGACAAGAGTCAGGTCGGCGCAGTAATCAGCCAGTTCGCCTCAGACAACGGAATCTCTCTCACGTGGTCACTTGTTGAAGTTACAACCTCAAGTCCTACGCAGGACGGTGTTGTGGTGTCAACATTACCAGCCGTGGGCACGCCTGTCATGAGCGGCCAGAACATCGTGGTCAGAATCGGCAAGACACCCTAACCATCGCCACTGACCGCGCCCTCAGGCACCCAACTGTCGTCTACCGTGTTGACATGGCGCCACTTACCAACTCAGAACCTCCGTTGCGCCGGCTGTGGCGGTACTCAACCAGCTACCGAAGCCGCATCATTCGCGCAACCGTGTGGTCCTTTCTAAACAAAGCGGTCGACATTGCCCCGCCGTTCCTTATTGGACTCGCCATCGATGTCGTTGTCAATCGCGGTGACTCTCTCCTCGGCCAACTCGGTATCTCGGATCCGAAGAACCAGATCATTGCGGTTGCACTTCTGACTCTCGTCATATGGTCGCTCGAATCGATGTTCGACTATCTCGCCGAGGTCGAGTGGCGAAATCTCGCCCAGAAAACACAACACGACCTTCGAGTCGATACCTACCACCATCTGATCGGTCTCGATCTCAGCTATTTCGAGGACCGCTCAACGGGCGACCTCATGGCCGTGGTCAACGACGACGTCAACCAGCTGGAGCGATTCTTGGACGTCGGAGCGAATGAGGTCATTCAGACAGCCACTTCTGTCGTACTCATTGGAGCTACGTTCTTCATCGTCGCCCCGTCCGTTGCCTGGCTCGCGTTTCTCCCGATGCCAATCATCCTGTGGGGATCATTCAGTTTTCAGAAGCGAATCGAACCCAAATACGCGTCCGTGCGTGAAGAAGCTGGAGCTATCAACGCCCAGCTGTCGAACAGCATCACCGGGATCTCAACCATCAAAGCGTTCACAGCCGAGGGTCGCGAGGTCGACAGGATTACTGCCGCGTCGAACAACTACAGCAGAGCGAACAGCGCTGCCATCCGACTGTCGGCGCGATTCGTTCCGCTGATTCGGATGGCGATTCTCTTTGGATTCACCGCAACACTCGTATGGGGCGGATTTCTTGTCCTCGATGGAGAGCTCGCTATCGGCCTGTACTCGGTGATGGTCTTCCTCACACAGCGCCTTCTCTGGCCGCTGACGAAACTTGGCCAAACGGTCGATCTCTACCAGCGGGCAATGGCATCGACGACGAGAATATTTGCCGTCCTCGACTTTGCGCCAACAATTCTCGATGGTGACACAAGCATCGACACGATCTCTGCTGACGTCGGCATGAAGTTTGACAATGTCACGTTCTCGTATGACGAGGGCTTCGCCGTACTCGAGAACGTCAGCATCACGATTGCGCCGCACCAGACAACAGCACTGGTCGGATCGACAGGATCGGGAAAAACGACAATCGTCAAGTTGCTTCTTCGACTGTACGACCCGGACTCTGGCACGGTGAGCATTGGCGGTACAGATGTCTCGACTCTGAAACAGGCTGAGCTGAGGAAACTGATGGCTCTGGTGAGCCAGGATGTCTTCCTTTTCCATGGAACGGTTGCCGAGAACATCGCGTTCGGAGCCCCCGATGCACCATCAGACGAAATCGTCGCCGCCGCAAGAACCGCCGAAGCGCACGACTTTATCCTCGACCTCCCGAACGGGTACGACACGATTGTCGGAGAGCGGGGTCAGAAACTCTCGGGCGGGCAGCGCCAACGGCTATCGATCGCCCGTGCCCTGCTCACCAACTCCCCCGTACTCATACTCGATGAGGCAACGTCAGCTGTCGACAACGAGACAGAGGCAGCCATCCAGCGGTCACTCGCCCGCATTGCCCACCACCGGACGATGGTCGTCATAGCGCACCGCCTCTCAACAATCCGAAACGCCGACATCATCTATGTCATTGACAAGGGGCGCGTTAGCCAGGCTGGCACGCACAACGAGTTGATCTCCGTCGATGGCGTCTATCGAGTCCTGTGGAACGTGCAGACAGGTGTGGTCGGAGGACAAGAAGATCGGAAGACAATAGGACGAGAGGTCAGGAAATAGTCCGGGTACTTCTGATCTTCCGATCGTCCGATCTCCATTCCTGTGCAACTTTTCGCGAGTCGTTCCACGCTACTTGACTCTACTTCATCTTATCTGATACAACTTGGGGTATGGAAAAGTCAAGATCTCCGCAGACGCCCGGGAATGGTTCTCACCAGGTTCGTCCTCCCTGTCAAGAGGCCCATGCGTCAATCCCGGGCGTCTCGGACCACCGAGATGTCCGCGCTACTGCAGTGCAGCGCGACACAATATTTCCGACGATGGAGTCCTCACCATCGAAAGGCGTGGATGCAACGCATAACTACGTGCGTCGATACTGGATTCCGATCATCGGTCCGGGAGCGGTTGCTGACCTGCTACGTCTCACCGCTGCCGCAAAAAGCGGCCGCTCCCTACCTGAACCAACCCATCTTGCCTCACTGCTGCGACTCGGCCTCGCACACAGATCGAATGGCACCGTCGTTCTGCCAACATCGGTACGAAGACTTGACGACAACCAGATCAGGCGGCTTCCACCACCTCTGCGAAGAACACACCCTGCCCCGCTGCTCGCATAGGCGCATCGACGTCCGGACCGACAGCGAAACAGGATGCTGGCGCTACGCTGGACTCCATGGATTCCGACGACATGGGCATCGCCCCACACGCTGCGAACACAAGCGGTTTCGAACGAGTCCTCGACATTCGTTTCGCAGCAGCGACGACACCAACCATAGAGGGTGCACGCAGCGTCTCATCTGCTGCCCTGCTGGAAGATCCGTCGCATTTCATCCCCACAATGACAACACCGACGTTGATCGTGTGTGACATCGGACTACGTTCACGGACGGCTGCGCTTGCACTGCAAACAGCGGGATACAGCTCTATCCGTTCGCTATCTGGAGGTATGGAGGCATGGTTTGACGAGAAATTGCCAGTCCACACTCCCGGTCTCCTCACCGCAGAGCAGTACCGTCGGTACGACCGCCAGATCAAACTGCCCGGAGTCGGCGTTGAGGGACAACACCGTCTTGGCTCATCCTCGGTCGCCATTGTTGGCGTTGGAGGATTGGGGGCGCCTGTTCTCTCCTACCTCGCTGGAAGTGGAGTCGGACGTATCACCGTCATCGACTCTGGCGTTATCGAGTTGTCAAACCTGCACAGACAGACGATCTACACGACCCAGGGCGTGGGCGCAGAAAAAGCCGAGCAGGCAGCAGCCTTCGCTACCCAGCTCAACCCTGAGGTCGAGATGCACCATCGTCATCTGACACTCAGCTCCTCCAATGCGGCTGAAGCTCTCAGTGGACACGATGTCCTTGTTGTCTGCACCGACAGCTTCGAAACTGCCCATGTCGTCAACGAAGCGTCGGTGGAACTCGGAATTCCGATGGTTTTCGGCTCCGTGTACCGAACCGAGGGCCAACTCGCCGTCTTTCACCCAGGGGGCGGCGGCTGCTAGGCGTGTGTGTGCCCGTACAACGCCGGAGTACAGCCCCTGGACTGCTCAATAGTGGGCGTACTCGGACCGGCCACGGGCGTAATCGGCGCGATGCAAGCGGGCGAGGTCATCCGCATCCTCACTCATTCCGAGCCTCCGAGCGTTGGATTGCTCAGTCTGTACAACGCTGATGGCCAGTCGATCGAGAATGTATCAATTCGGAAAAACGTCAACTGCACGGTCTGTGCATCTGGTTAGCGCCTCACACGGCGGGGGACGCCACTCAGCTGTCAAGCGCCAGGGGCGACGTGGCCCTGCACCCGTGTGACCAGCCGTACCGATCTTGTGCGGCACGATCTCCAGAAATACAATCTCGTCTGCACTGTCGGGCCGTCCGGATTGAACGAGTTCAGGTCGTCATCGAATACACCGCTCCACGTGGAGCATCGAATCGCTTCGCCGATACGAACGGAAGCTCGTCCTCAGATCAGTAGCGTGTCCCATGTCGTTGGCCTCGAGAACCTGATAGTGGAGGCGTACGGAGAGCTCGCCTCAACCTTACGGACCTTCACATGCTCCATATCGACAGCAGTCCAGGGTGCGCCTCTGCTCCATGCGGGGTACACCGGCGAAACGTGGGAATCTCTGGCAGGTGCGACGGTCGCGAGATAAGCAACGGCGCAGGGGCGCTGTGCCGCCCGAGCTGCTTCCTCAAGGTTGGTTGTTGTTTCCACGATGTCTTCTTTCTCGAGTCGCATCAACTTACTCCGACAACTCCCATCCGTATTTATGGAGGAACACCATGGCAAGACTCACCGAGGGAGTCGAGTAGGCGATCCACTTGTGTCTTGTGCTCGCGGTCGCGCCACCAGAGTCCTCCATCTCCTCGAAACGCCTGGCATCGTTCTACGAAGTACCACCCGCCTACCTGGCGAAACACCTACAGGCCCTTTCAGCGGCTGGCATCACAGAAGCGCTGCTTGGCAGAACTGGCGGATACCGTCTCGCGAGAGACCCGAGATCGATCTCTTTCCTGGACATTGTCGACGCAATCGAGTCTGACGAACCGTGGTTTCGTTGCGCCGAGATTCGCCAATGCGGTCCGACCGCACAGCCGTCAAGCATGTACCCATCGGCATGCGATATTGCCTCCGCGATATGGTCGGCTGAGCGAGCCTGGAAGAATCACCTTGACTCGGTGAACGCTGTACACAGCGTCGGACAGACTCACTGCTGTTGCTGGTCCAGCCCAACACGAGGCGACACTGGTATGGCTGAAGTCGGAAACAGGTGGCACACGAGTGGACTTACCCGCCCGCACCAACTATCGACCAATCCGACTGACTGGATGTCCTTCTGCGGAGGATTACTAGATCCGGAAGTTCCTGCGGATGCCACTACCCGTCCCGCGCGTGCGAGTCTGCGCAGCAGAAGGTTGTGTCGACTCTGCCGTCGCCGAGGCCTTATTGGATGCCTTGACAGCTGTCTTGGAGCTCTGCGGACGAGTGGTTGTTGTTGTCGTCGGCGGTGGCGTAGGCGTCGTGGCTGGTGGCGACGTTGGCGTAGGTGTCGTGGCTGGTGGCGACGTTGTGGTCGTCGTCGGTGGCGGTGGCTCAGTTGTGGTTGTTGTGGTTGTCCCACCGTTGAGACCGGGGGCGGCTCTCATGAATACAACTGTGACCCAATTGACGCCCCCGCTATCGGTCTTGATGCCGACGCCAACGTAGTTGTAGTCGCCAAGAATGTTCGCTCTGTGGCCAGCCGAAGCCATGAAAGCTGACTGGAGCGCCGCGAGGTCCACGCCCATGCCGACGTTCTCACCAAGGCTCTGCCACACGCCCGTCACACTTCCGAGCGCCGTGTTGTGGTAAATCTCGCCGCGATCGAGCATGCGCCCGGAGTGCGCAACAGCGTCATCGGTCAAATCCCAATACGTCTCAAGAGGAGCAAGGCCAGCAGCGGACCTGCTTGAGTTGATGCGGCCGACCATCGTTCCAGCGGGACCCGCAAGGGCTGGAATTGCCATGCCCATACTCATGATCGCTGCTGCCATGATGACAACCAGGTATCGGTGTGTTCTGCGCATATCCTGTGGTCCTCCCACGGAGAGCAGTGGTATTGCTTCTCTCCGTATCGGACACTCTGCGCGGTTGATTTAGGAACTTTGTGGAGATTTCTCGAACAAGTAGTACGAGTACTAAGGAAAGACGAATGCTCTCAGGAGTCGTGCCGTGATTCCAAAGATCGGGCGACTTCTATGAGTGTTCGAACACCAAACCCGGTGCCGCCCGTGCTGATGTAGTGCTCAGACTTCTCAGAACGTCCTGGACCAGCGATATCGAGGTGTACCCACGGCGTATCACCAACAAATTCGGCGAGTATCAATGCCGCGGTGATTGCACCACCCCATCGCCCGGCTGTGTTCTTCATGTCGGCAATATCGGACTCGATCAACGACCGGTACTCGGGCTCCAGCGGGAGGCGCCACACCTTCTCCCCCGCTGACTCGGCAGCGGCAGCTACGATTGCGGCTGCTTCGTCGGTGGATGCAAAGAGGCCTGCGATGGAGTTCCCGAGAGCCACCTTGCACGCACCTGTCAGTGTTGCAATGTCGATAATGAGATCCGGTTCAGATTCGATGCCGAGCGCGAGGCCGTCCGCCAGCACGAGGCGACCCTCTGCATCTGTATTGAGTACTTCGATCGTTTTACCGTTGTACGCACGCATCACATCGCCAGGTTTCAACGCTGAACCGCCCGTCAAGTTCTCTGTGAGTGGGGTGATCCCAACAACATTCACGGAGAGTTTGAGCTCAGCGATCGCCTTAACGGCGGCCATCACGGCAGCTGCACCGGCCATGTCCGTTTTCATCGCCTCCATACCAGACGCGGGTTTGATTGAGAGTCCACCGGAGTCGAACACGATTCCTTTGCCGACAAACACGACCGTCTTGTCAGCATCCTGAGGCGAGTAGGTCATCACGACCATACGGGCTGGACGGTCCGCACCAAGATTGACGGCGATAAGACCCCCGAATCCGGCCTCCTCGATCCCGGTTTTGTCGTACACCTTTACGGACACGTCTGCTGATAGACCAAGTGCGATATCTGCAATTGCTGCAGGAGGTTTGTCCCAGGCTGGTCTGTTGATCAGGTCCCGTGCGAGCGACACGGCATCCGCGACGATCACGGCATCCGCGATTTCGCTCACTGCGACATCGCCGCCGACAAGTACAAGAGCGGCCACACGCGATTCTTTCGGTTTCGACTTGTACTCGTCAAACGAGTACAAACCGAGCAATGTACCAACCACGACAGCGTCGACCGACGAGTCGATTCCGACGTCGTGCATTGTTGTGGCGACAACTCTGTACGTCTTCGTCTTTCGCGCCGCCACTGCTGCGGCTCTTCTGAGCGCCTCCGTGTCAGCTTCGTCGCCGAGTCCGACGAGAAGCAGTTCTTCGGTAGGTCCACGCGGTAGTTGAACAAACAGGCTCTCGCCGGTCTTGCCCGTGAAATCGTGGGAATCCATCAGCGACGAGAGGGAGTCCAAGTCAGGAACATGCTCTGAGCCAGCCGCGATCACCCTCTCAGCCAGAACGGGGATGACGAGTATGTCTGCGTCGGCTGGTTGGCCGGTTTTGATGTCAATCAAGTTGAATCCTCTCGTGTGATGGGAGATGAGAATAGGAGCTACTCGATACCGGCCTTGATACGTCTGGCGACCGTCTCGGCGTCGAATCCGAATGCGCCTGCGAGACTGGAAGCTGGAGCAGATGCACCAAAGCGATCAATCCCAATCGCTGACCCGCCGTTGAGTGTGAACCCGCGCCATGTGGATGTCGTTCCTGCCTCGAGGGTGAACACAGGCAGGTTGAGTCCGAGCACTTCCATCTGATACTCGTTGGGCTCTGCAACGAAACACTCGACGCATGGCATCGACACGACCCGAAGCGACACATCCTGCTTCGCAAGTTCGATGGCGGTCTGCTCAGCAAGCGGCACTTCCGATCCGGTTGCGATAACAACGACATCGTCGCCCTGAAGCCGTATGTATCCACCCCGTCCCACAAGTTCGCGCGATGGTGGGTTCACAGGAACCGGTAGTCCCTGACGCGTCAGGATGAGCGCCGTGGGCCCGTCGGTTCGATTGATTGCATGTTGCCAGGCTACCGCGGTCTCTGTTGGGTCTGCGGGACGAACAACGTGCAGGTTCGGAATGAGCCGCAGCGACTCGAGGTGCTCCACCGGCTGATGTGTTGGTCCGTCCTCGCCGAGAAAGATGGAGTCGTGGGTCCACACGTACACGGCGGGTACGCCCATGAGACTTGCTATGCGTACCGATGGGCGCATGTAGTCAGAGAACACGAGGAACGTGCCGCCAAAGGCTCTCACTCCCCCGTGCAGAACGAGCCCATTGAGTGCGGCGCCCATGGCGTGCTCACGGATACCGTACCGAATGTTGCGACCCGTGCGGTTTGTGGCAGAAAAGTCGTTCGAGTCGGCGATCAGGGTGAGGTTCGATGGCGCAAGGTCAGCCGATCCTGAGAGCACGTCGGGACGGAGCGCGGCGACCTCTTGAATCACCATCTCGCTCAGTTTGCGGGTGGCAACGCTTGCCCCTGCCTCGACCTGTGGGGCATGGAGCTTCACATCTTCGGGATTCCAACCGGCGTCCCAGGCGGCTGCACGAACCGGATTCTCCTGCGCGATCGTTTCGAGTCTTGCCGCCCATGCTTTCGATGACTCACTGCCACGCTTCATGGCGGTCCCGAAGAATTCGTACACGTCATCGGGTACAGAGAACTCTGGCAGATCCCACCCGATGGATTCCTTGAATGCCGCTATCTCATCTGGGCCGAGTGGCGAACCGTGTGCATCGGCCGTGTCCTGTTTTGTTGGCGCTCCGAAACCGATGTGCGTCTTGCCGGCAATGAGCGTCGGACGGGTCCCATCGGCAAGTGCTTCGTCGATGACCTTCTCAATGGCTTCCCGATCATGCCCATCGACAGCGATGCTCTGCCATCCGTATGCCTCAAAGCGTTTCCCAACGTCCTCGTGGAACGCCAGACTCGTCGAGCCATCAATCGTGATGTTGTTGTCGTCGTATATCACGATGAGTTTGCCGAGTGCGAGTGTGCCTGCAAGAGATGCAGCCTCAGAGGAGATGCCCTCCATGAGATCCCCATCTCCACAAAACACGTAGGTGTGATGGTTGACGAGGTCTGTGCCGTGGACCGCCCTGAGATGCTCCTCGGCGATTGCCATGCCAACCGCCGCGCCAAATCCCTGACCGAGCGGCCCTGTTGTTGCCTCGATTCCCAGCTCGGGGTGGTACTCAGGGTGCCCAGCAGTCAGTGATCCCCACTGGCGAAATTCCGAGAGATCATCCATCGAGAGCGGAAACCCTGAGAGGTGCAGCAGGCTGTAAAGCAGCATCGACCCGTGACCGTTCGACAGGACGAAGCGGTCCCTGTCTGGCCATGTCGGGTCGGAGGGGTCAACTCTGAGAAACTTCGACCAGAGCACAACTGCTATGTCGGCCATTCCCATCGGCATGCCCGGATGCCCCGAGTTCGCCTTCTGCACGGCATCGGCCGCAAGTACCCTTATTGTGTCCGCGGCTCTCTGCTCAACTGACCTTGTTGCTGTGATGTTGCACCTCCGGGCGCAGGATACATCCGCCGGTGCTCGTGTACTCGAGGCGCTACACCGAAAACGTCACACTCTCGAAGTCGTCAACAACGACAAGCTCGATGTCGGAACCATCAAGACCAGCTTGGACAAGACCGTACATGAAGTCGCGGCCGTCGAGGCTCCAGAACCAGTCATGGATCGGAATCACAATCCTCGGATTGACGAGCCTCGTACGATCAACTGCCGCAACCACCGATCCCCATGGGGATGCGAACGGCATCGCGAGAATCGGCATCGTCTCAACGAAACTGTGGCTATCACCAGGATGGCTGAGCACGCCTGCAATGTGGAAACCGGTGTTCTGAGGGCCAGGACCCGTTGGGAGACGCTCATGGGGAGCAGGAAATTGGGGCGTACCGAACGTAGCCGAGTCGATGTTGCTCTCGGCAAGGATGTCTTTCATTGCATCCGTCGTTTCGACCTGCGCATCGTTCGAGCGCTCGAGTGCCGCAGCCACGATCTCGACAGACGCGTGGTCCGCATGTTCGTGAGTTATCAGGATCCGGTCGACCCCCTCAACCATCGAGAAATCGAACCGTTCGTCCTGCAACGTAAAGATCCCGGGGTCGATGAGGATCTTCGACCCATCTGTCTCTACAAGCAGACACGCCTGAACAAGTTTTGTAATCGTGACTTCCATACACCCACCCTAAGGAGCGTGGGTCAGTATGGGTGTGCATGTCTTGGCGATTAGGCGCGCCAGTCGCAAAGGGCGAGGTTCCGCCACTCCTGGTGGCGGAACTCGGAGCCGAGACCGCAGCGAACAGTGGACAAATGCATCGGACCGCGTCGGGAGGGTGAGACGCGGCTTCAGGCCACGGTGCGGTAGAGGCGGGGAGCGGTGTTGAGGCGTTCTACGCCGTCCGAGGTGACGGCGACGATATCTTCGATACGCATGCCCCAATGGCCGGGTGTGTAGATGCCTGGTTCGATGGAGAAGGCCATGCCTTCCCTGAGAATCATGTCGTTGCCGGCGATGAGATACGGGTGTTCGTGGCCGTCGAGACCGATTCCGTGGCCGGTGCGGTGAACGAAGAGGTCGCCGTAACCACCGTCAGCGATGATCGACCGAGCCACGGCGTCGACGGACTCGGCTGTGACACCGGGGCGAACATGATCGACAGCAGCTCTCTGCGCCGCGAGCAGCACATCGAAAGCAACATCAAAACCGTCCGGTGGTTCAGCCACGACGAACATGCGAGTCGTGTCCGACGCATAGCCAGCCTGATGTCCACCGAAGTCGACCACGACAGCGTCGCCGGGTTGTATGACACGGTCGCCGGGTTCGTGATGGGGAGACGCACCGTTTGGGCCGGACGCAACGATCCAGAAGTCCATCGTGTCGTGGCCTCCCGCGAGCGTGCGTTCTGTGATGTCTCTGGCGAGCTCGCGTTCGGTGAAACCTGAGAACCGCAGCTCGCTGATCTGCTCAACGACACCATCAACCGTCGCAGCGGCGTCACGGAGCAGAGCAATCTCGTCTGGTGCCTTGACCATGCGTAGGTTCGCCATGAGCCCGGAAGCCTTGACGAACAACCGCCCACGGCCCACGCGCTGCAAATCGATGAGGAAACGGGCCCATGTCTCGTCACCCATCATCACGTTTGTTGCGTCTCCAAGCAGTCGGTCGACAATCGTGATGGGGTCCTCGTCCTCTTCCCACGCCATCACTGAGATCGGGATCCCTTCAGCGTCGATTCTTGGAGCCTCAAGTGTCGGGACGACGATGGTTCCGTCTCCTTCTGCGTGGAGCACAAACATCGTCATGCGCTCAAGCTCCATTGCTCTGTAGCCGGTGAGGTATGGAAGGTCAGATCCGACTGACAGACAGAGTGCGTCGATGCCTGCGGCGGACATTTCGCCCTGCGCTGCGAGGATTCTCGTCGCGAACCGGCTCATTGAGCAGCCTCGAGCGCCTCTCGTGCGTGATAGGAGGACCGGACAAGCGGACCGGACTCAACGTGGCTGAGTCCATAAGTCTCTCCCGCAGCCTTGTACGTGTCAAAGATGTCGGGATGGACGTACCGGTCGACCTTGCGGTGGGTTGCCGTTGGTCTGAGGTACTGCCCGATTGTGACAACATCCACACCGACCGCGTTGAGGTCAGCCAATGCACCAACGATCTCCTCATCTGTCTCCCCCATGCCGACGATGAGCCCGGACTTCACCGTCCCTGAGGGGTTCGCCCACTTAGCCCTGGCGAGCAGCGTGAGTGATCGTGCATAGTTCGCGGCGGTGCGAATGTCGCGTTGCAGGCGCAGCACGGTCTCCGTGTTGTGGTTGAGTACGGCGGGTTTTGCACCAAGCACGGTCTCGAGTGCCTCGACGTCTCCCTTGAAATCAGGGATCAACACTTCGACGTCGCAGTCCGGCAATCGTTCGTGAATCTCGCTGATTGTCCTGGCGAAAATCGACGCACCTCCGTCGGGAAGGTCGTCGCGATTCACCGATGTAAGCACTGCATGTTTGAGAGCCATTGCCACGATCGCTTCGGCGGCTCGAACGGGTTCGTCCTCGTCGACCTCGCCCGGTTTTCCCGTCTTGACGTCACAGAACGAACATGCCCGCGTGCATGTATCGCCGAGCAGCATGATCGTGGATGTGCCCGCCGACCAGCATTCATAAATGTTTGGACATCCAGCTTCCTCGCACACTGTGCTGAGGGCGAGCCTTCGGTTGAGTTTCTTGAGCTCCATGAATTTCGGATTACTCATGTCGACGCGCACCTTCATCCATTCCGGCTTTGTCGGCTCCCCCGACAACAGTCCCCGGATCATCACCGGCACCTCGCTCCTCGAGATCGGGCTGAACACACCGGCTGAAACCATTGCGTCCACTTCGAACGTTTGACGTCCCGTTCCTCGCACAAAGGCGCCGAGTTGTGTCTCCTGTGTCGTTGCTGAAGTGAGAGACATGACGTGAGGCAGCAGCGCGTCGACGACTTCCTCAATCGACACGTTGCGACCCAGTAAAGCCACAAGAGACGTGACTGGTCGATCAGTGATTCCGCATGGGTTGATGTGTGAGAAGTACTCCATTTCGGGATCGACATTGATCGCGAATCCGTGTGTCGCGACACCTCGCGATACTCGGACACCAATTGCAGCAACTTTGCCGAGGTCTGTCCACACGCCGGTGAGTCCACGCTCTGTCCATGCGTCAACGCCGAGCGATGCGAGAGTCGCGACGAGCACCTGTTCGATTCGCCGGACATGGCCAACAACGTCAAAGCCGTCCGCGACGGTCGGGACCGCAACGATTGGGTACCCCACAAGCTGGCCAGGACCGTGGTAGGTGATGTCTCCACCACGATCAACATCAATCATCGTGGCGCCGATGTCCACAAGGCGGTCGGCGCTGATCATCATGTTTGAACCGTCACCGTTCCGGCCAACGGTGTATGTGTGCGGGTGTTCAAGGAGCAGCAGATAGTCGTCCTGTGTGCGCCCAATCGTTCTGCCCTCCCAAAGGGCATGCTGCAAATCTGACGCCTCTTCGTATGTCACTCTTCCGAGCCAGCGAGTTCGCAGCAGACCCTCTGGCATCACCTGAGTTCCTGTTCCCAATCCCAGGTCTCGAGGTTGTGCCTGATGCGATTGAGGAACAACACAGCCGTTGATCCGTCGAACACTCTGTGATCCCAGCTGAGACCGAGGTACCCGATGTGATGAATCACAATCCCGTCAGAGCCGTCTGGCATTTCGATCGCCACCGGCCGCTTCTTGATGGTGTCTGTGGACAGGATGGCTGCGTTTGGCGGTGGGATGATCGGCGCAGACATGTACGAACCAAACGGACCCGGATTCGTGATGGAGAATGTGTAGCCAGCGAGGTCGTCCGGCACGAGTTCGTTGCTACGTGCCGCCGCTGCGGTCGAACTGATTGAACGCGCAATGGCCTTCATCGTCATCGAGTCTGCGCCGGCAATGTTTGCGACGATAAGCCCGCCCTGATTCAGGTCGATCGCGAGTCCGAGATTCACATGTTTGTTGAACGTGTGTGTCCCTGCCTCAAGGTCGAACCGCGAATTCACGACCGGGTATGTGGCGAGGGCTTCAATCGTTGCTCTCGCGATGAATGGCAGATAGGTGAGAGAGAAACCTTCTGATTCTTTGAACGCAACCTTGTGCGCGGTGCGTACGGATTCGACACGTTCGTAGTCGACTTCGACCGATGTCCATACATGGGCCGCGACCCTTCGTGCGTTTGACATGTTCTCTGCAATGAGAGATCGCAGTCTCGGAATCTCACGAACATCGCCGCCAGCAGCGCCTACGGCTGGCGAGCTGGTCGGCGCTGGCGCCGCAGCGGCGGCAGCAGGTGCTGACACGGCCGGAACTGGAGCTTGCGCTGGGGTTTCCTGAGGGACAGATCCACGGTCGGCAACGAATTTCTCGACGTCAGCACGTGTGATGCGCCCGCCGCCACCCGTGCCAGGAACCATTGCAAGATCGATGCCGTGCTCCCCTGCAAGTTTGCGGACGACTGGCGACAAGACGCCCCTCCTCACGTTGTCCGCGGCACCTGTCGGTTCAGAACTTGACGTTGCTGACGCATCGGCGGCTACGGTGTCTTCGGAATCTATGGGACCAGACTCCGACTCGTCGGCCGCGACTGCATCACCAGAGTCGTCCTGGGTGAGTACACAAATGTCTGTGCCCACATCAACCGTTGTTCCGGCAGCAACGAGAATCTCGCTCAGGATCCCCGAAGCTGGCGATGGAATCTCTGTATCAACCTTGTCGGTCGAAATCTCGACAAGGATGTCATCCTCGTCGACATACTCGCCAATTTGTTTGATCCATGTGAGAATTGTTCCTTCTGTAACTGTCTCACCCAGCTGAGGCATCGCGACTGTGACCGACATTGAGTTCCTCCTTAGTGCAGGCCTCTGCCCGCTGCTGCCATGAGGGTCTCGCCGATCGCCTCTGACACGGTTGGGTGTGCGTGGATGAACGAGGCCGCCTCCGATGGCAGCGCCTCCCACCCAACGGCGTACATGAGTTCGTGGATCATCTCACCCGCGCCCGGACCGACGACCGTTGCGCCGAGAATTGGCCCATCGACCTGTGAGACGATCTTGACAATCCCCACAACTTCTCCCTGGATGATGGCGCGTCCGATGCCGCGCATGCCGTGCTCCGCTACGACAACGTCGTGCCCGTCAGCGTTGGCAACGGCTTCTGACTTACCAACCCACGCAACTTCTGGGTGGGTGTAGACAACCATAGGGATGGCGTTGTAGTCGACAGGTGCCGTCTCCCCCGTTGCAATGTGGGTGACGGCAGCAATCGCCTCGGCGAATGCGACGTGAGCGAGTTGTGGTGTACCGCTGACAATGTCGCCAACAGCGTAGACGTTGGCGACTGGGGTCATCATGGTTGCCCTGTCGACCTCGATGAATCCTCTGTCGGTTACGAGCTCAATGGAGTCAAGGCCGACGTCATCGGTGTTCGGCTTGCGTCCAACCGCGACGAGGACGACATCAACATCAACAGACTCGTCCTTGAACGGAAGTGTCACACCGGAGTCTGTGATTGTTGGCTGGCCGACACCGACACCGAGGTGCATGTTGATCTTGCGCTTCTTGAATTCGCGTGCAAGTACCTTCGCTGCTTCTGGCTCCAGTCCGGGAACGAGCTGATCCTCCATCTCAAAGAGGTGGACTTCAGTGCCGACAGCCGCGAGGAAGGAGGCGAATTCGGATCCGATGACACCTGCCCCCACAACGGCAACCGACTTTGGCTGTTCCGTCCAGTCGAGGGCGTGGTCGGATGTGACGATCCGTTCTCCGTCGATGTCGTAGCCGGGAATTGAGACGGCGACTGATCCCGTTGAAACAATGATGTTGCGCGTAGTGATCTTCGACTCTGAGTCGTCAGACGACGTGACTGAGACTTCACCCTGCCCCAATATCCGGCCGTGTCCGTCGATGACATCAACTCCGCGAGCTTTGAGAAGGCCGCTGAGACCACCTACGAGTCGCTCGACAACTTCCGTCTTGCGTTTGAGCGCCTGCGGCCACGAAAACTCGGGCGCCGATGAGATAACACCGAACTCTTCGGCACCGGCAACGGTGGTGAATACTTCTGCTGAATGGATCCACGCCTTTGCTGGAATGCAACCCTTGAGGAGGCATGTTCCCCCGACACGCTCTTTCTCGATCAGCGCTACGTTCAGGCCAAAATTGTGGGCATAGAGGGCTGCGGCGTACCCGCCGGGTCCCCCGCCGATAATTACGATGTCGTAGGTGCTGTCGGACATGGAAGAGCCAACTCCAAGGTTCGGTAACGTCAAGATTAGTGGTGACCGACGTGGCAATATCCACGGTCCGATACGATTGGCGCATGCAGACTCGTTACCTCATCCTTGCTTCTCTCACGGCGGGCCTCGTCATTCTCGGTGCGACGGGGATCTGGTTCTCGACGCTGTGACCGACCTGGTCCTGACGACGTCGGACGGCGAAGAACTTGAAGCGATTCACGACAAGGCGCCCAATACTCGGGGCGCGATCGTCGTCTGTCATCCACACCCGCTGCAGGGAGGCACGATGAATGCGCCGCTCATCGCTGCCATTGCCCGACATGCGGCGACCGACGGACTCGACGTCGTGCGATTCAATTTTCGCGGTGTTGGCGCCTCAACAGGCAAACACGACAAGGGCGTTGCTGAACTGAAGGACGTCACGGCTGCGGCGACGTACGCCTCACTTCTTGAAGGCGGACTTGTCGGGATTGCTGGCTGGTCCTTCGGGGCTGCGGTTGCGCTCAACTGGCAGGCGAACACACAGTCTTCGGTTCCCTACGTCGGTGTGGCGCCAGCTGTACGGAGCGACCTCAGTCCGACCTTGCCCGACCCCGAAGACCTACCAACGGCACAAAGAGCTTTCGTAGTTGGTGAGCGCGACCAGATCATCGATCCGGAGGCGTTGGCAGAGTACGCCAAGGCGATCTCGGCCAGGATCGTCACCTACCGAGGAAGTGACCACTTCTTCGTGTTGCGCCACGACAAGCTCGCAACCGATGTCCTTCGGCTGTTGGCTTCGTAGCTGAGCGACCTATCGCTTCCAGGGGGCTGCAATGTCCGGGTCGATCCCATACTCAGCAATCGCGTCCTCCACGACTGACGCCTCAACAGCGCCGTCCTTTGCCAGCAGCGAGAGGACCGCAACGACAATGTCACCCGCGGTGACCTCGAAGAACGAACGAAGCGCCTCGCGGGTGTCGCTCCGGCCATATCCGTCTGTGCCGAGTGACGTGAAGGGCCGCGGGGCGTATGGCGCAATCTGGTCCGGCACGATCCGCATGTAGTCGGTGACTGCAACAATGGGTCCAGAGGATTCGGCTAGCCGGGACGAGACAAGGGGAACCCGTGGTTCGGAGCCTGGATGCAACCTGCTCCATCGGTCGACCTCAAGCGCCTGCTCTCGCAAGTTCTTGTATGACGTCACGCTCCAGAGGTCGGCAGCAACGCCGTACCGCTCCGCGAGGTCAGACTGTGCCTGTCGTGCAGCCAGATGGGAAGGACCAGAGAAGAGAATCGTCGCGCTGAGGTCCGCGCGTTCGGGCGCTTCTGCGAACCGGTACATGCCTTCGAGGATTCCGGCAGTCACGCCTTCTGGCTTGGGCGGTTGCACCGAGTTCTCATTGTAAAGCGTCAGGTAGTAGAAGACGTCCTCGTCGCGCATGTACATCGCCTCGATTCCATCCTCAACGATGGTTGCCATCTCGTACGCGAACGCGGGGTCGTACGCCCTGCATCCGGGAATGACCGATGCAAGCACGTGGGAGTGCCCGTCCTGATGCTGCAAACCCTCGCCAGGCAGAGTTGTGCGCCCAGCCGTCGCGCCGAGCAGGAACCCTCTCGCGCCAGCGTCAGATGCGCCCCAGAGCGCGTCTCCGACACGTTGAAATCCGAACATCGAGTAGTAGATGTAGAACGGAATCATTGGCACACCGCGTGTCACATAGGAAGTCGCGGCCGCAATCCACGAGGCAGTTGACCCAGCTTCGGTTATGCCCTGTTCAAGAATCTGTCCATCCGTGGCTTCTTTGTAGGACAGGATGAGGTTGTGATCGACGGGTTCATACAGCTGACCTTGGGAGGCGTAGATCTTGATCTCTTTGAAGAGCGCGTCCATACCGAACGTTCGACCCTCGTCTGGGATAATTGGTACGACCCTCTCGCCCACGTTCTTGTCTCGTGTGAGGGAACGAAGAAGGCGAGTAAATGCCCCCGTTGTGGAGACCTCAATCGTGCCTGAGCCTTCATCGAACTGTCTGAACGACTCAGGGTCGGGAGCGCCGAGCGCGAGACGATTTGCAAGGCCGCGGTTAGGCAGAGGCCCGTTGAGGGACGCGCGACGCGCCATGAGGTACTCGTATTCTGGCGAGTCCTCCGCAAACTTGAGATACGGAGGTGTTCCGTCGGCAATGGCCTCATCGCTTATCTCGTCGTTGAGCTCAAGGTTGTCCCGCAGCACCGCGAGCTGCGCTCCGGTCAATTTCTTGATCGAGTGCGTAGCGTTCTTTCCAGAAACATCAGGACCAAGAGTCCAGCCCTTGATCGTCTTTGCAAGAACCACCGTCGGCGCGCCTTTGAGCTCTGTCGCGGAGAGGTACGCCGTGTAGATCTTGCGGTGATCAAGCCCACCGCGTCTGAGATCCCATATTTCGTCATCGCTCATGTCTGCCACAAGCGCTTGCAGCTCAGGTTCAGGGCCAAAGAAGTTCTCTCGGACGTATGCACCTGACTCTGCCTTGAACCGTTGATACTCACCATCGACTGTGTCGTTCATCTTCGTGACAAGCGCGCCCGACGTGTCGCGCGCAATGAGATCGTCCCAATCTGAGCCCCAGATCACTTTGATAACATTCCACCCAGCACCGTGGAACATCGCCTCCAACTCCTGGATAATCTTGCCGTTCCCCCGAACCGGACCGTCAAGCCGCTGAAGATTGCAGTTGACAACCCACGTCAAGTTGTCAAGTTTCTCTCGTCCCGCAAGCGAGATCGATCCCAGTGTCTCTGGTTCGTCTGTCTCACCATCACCAAGAAACGACCAGATTCTTGTGGCACTCGTATCGTCAATTCCACGATTGTCAAGATACTTCAGGAACTGTGCGTGATAGATCGAGTTGATCGGACCGAGCCCCATCGAAACGGTCGGGAACTCCCAGAAATCGGGCATGAGCCTCGGGTGCGGGTAGCTCGACAGCCCCGGTTCGCCGATTTCGCGCCGAAACCGATCGAGCATGTGCTCGTCGAGACGGCCTTCGAGAAATGCCCTTGCATACACGCCCGGAGTTGCATGACCCTGGAAATACACATGGTCGCCAGGAGTTCCGTCTGCTGCTCCTCTGAAGAAGTGGTTGAAACCGACCTCGTAGAGTGTTGCGGACGACGCATAGGTCGAGAGATGCCCACCGATGCCGTCGGAAGCCTGGTTCGCGCGTATGACCATTGCTGCGGCGTTCCATCGAATGTAACGACGAATTCTCTTCTCGAGGTACTCATCTCCGGGGAACTCAGAATCGTGTTCTGGTGGAATGGTATTGATATATGGCGTTGACATCGAGCCCGGCACTCCAACAGACCTGTGGCGTGCCCGTTCAAGAAGTCGTGACATGAGGTAGGTCGCTCGGTTTGCACCGTCAGTATCAATGACTGACTCAAGGGAATCGAGCCACTCAGATGTCTCAGCGGGGTCTATGTCGACGAGTTGGTGAGCGAAGCCGTCGAGGTAGATTGGCCTGTCAGCCATGTGGAGGCCTTCTGTGTGGAATAGATGCAAAGCGTAACAACCACCAGCCGTCAAGAGTGACAGTCGCGTGCCATACAATTTCGGTATGCACGAACCTCACAGAATCGAACTCGAGGGTGGTACAACCCTCGTCATAACGTGGGACGACGGTCGGGTAGATCGATTGTCATCCGCATCGTTACGCTCAGCATGTCCGTGTGCAACATGTCGAAATGCTGCTCCACCAACGGCGCTCTCAATCGTGCCAGACTCCACAATCAACGACATGTCGATGGTCGGGGCGTATGCAATCAACCTTGTGTTCTCACCCGACGGTCACGCAACGGGCATATTTCCCTTCCCGCTGCTGCGCATGCTTGGCGAGGATTCATCGCACAAGCATCCATCAGGACGAAACGAAGAGCAGGGTTCCGGTTGAGAGGCTCTCACCCGCAAGGACGATGTGAATCGTTCCGGTCGTTCCATCGATTTCAAGCACGATGTCCCACTCGAACTCTGTGCCGCGCGAACTCGTCACGTCAAAACCGAGGACCGGAAGGTTCGTTTCGTAGTAGTCGACGATGTCGCCGACTTTTGCCGGGAACGTGACGATCATCTCTGTTCGGCCGTTGACCCCGTCAATCATCGTTGAGCCGATCACGGCGGTATCGGGAATGGGGAAGAGTTCCGGCACCGTGAAAGGCACCTCGCCCCTGCCAAACTCAAGGTCGGGAATAGCGCGCGCCACCGTGGTCGACGTGGATGTGGTCGTAGCGGACGCTGCGTCCGGCGTGCCGGTGCACGCAGCACCAACCAACGCGAACGTCACGAGCAGCGTAATGAGGAACTTGGAGATGGACATCAGGACTGCCTTCTTCGGTGTTGTCTGACCACAAGATTGTACGGACAGCATCTCGATATTGGCCGAGATGCCAGCGGAAATCGTCAGTCCCCTGGTTCGACCGGATCACCAACTGCACCGATGGCGGCAAGGTATTCGGCCTGAAAATCCATGACGACAAAGATCTGGTCAGGTTCGTATGAGAATCCCGCCGCAAGCGCCTGATCCTGGGTATATATCGCGGCCGCTTCGCCACCCACAACCGAGTGGCCGTCCTCCTGCCACAGGCTCGGCTGCTGGAGATAGTGCATCTCCCATTCAAGAATCCGCCTGACGTCGGACTTCTTGAGTCCATGTTGGTCCTGTGCCAACGCGTCCCATATGAACTCGATCGAATCCTCTATGCCGTAAATCACTTCACTCTGCTGCATCCGGCGTGACTCCTGCCAGAACATTGCAATTCCGAACGCAAACAAAAGCACCATAAGCACGGCGAAGAACAGCGGTCCATTCATAGTGTAGAGCGTATAGGGTTACCGCACGCATCGGACCCCTTCCAGGACAGGAACACCATGGAACTTGGACTCTTTGTTGAACCACAGCTCGGCGGCAGCTATCGGAGCCTTGTCGAACTGGCGCAGTGGGCTGAAGCCAAGGGAATCGACGTGTTCGCACGGTCCGATCACTACATGCATGGCGACATCACAGCTCATGCAACGGACGCGCTCACGTCGCTCGCTGGTGTTGCGGTTGAGACTGACTCGATACGCCTCATGACACTTGTGTCACCGATCACGTTCAGACACCCAGCGGTCATGGCGAAGTCCGCAACCACACTCGACGAGATATCTGGCGGACGGTTCACGCTCGGAGTCGGCACAGGATGGATGGAGTCTGAGCACGAAGCGTTTGGGCTTGACCTACCACCGCTTGGTGAGCGCTTCGATCGATTCGCCGAGGCGCTCGAGTACATACGCGCCGTTTTCGATGGCGGAGGGGAGACGAAGGGCGAGTACTACAGCCTCAACGCACCGACCGTTCTTCCATCGGGCTCAGCCGGCTTGGGGATCGTAGTTGGTGGTTCGGGAGAGAAGAAGACACCGACCCTTGCGGGCCAGTTCGCCGATGAATACAACATGTTCGTAACCGACTCAGAGTCGATTGAACGAAGAGTCGCCGTCATGCGCGAGGCAGCCTCGGCGGTGGGTCGCAACCCCGACGACATCCTCGTGTCGGTTGCTGGGCCAGGTTTCGTCTACCACGACGAAAAAGCACACCAGGAAGCCCTCACTGAACGCGGCGCCAAGAAGGAACAGACTGCCGAGCGGTATGCGAGATTCCTCGACGAGAGGAACATACCCCATGGCACACCGCAGGACGCTCACAAGGCGATCGTGACGTTGGCAACTCTCGGTGTTGGGCGGTATTACGTCCAAGAATTCGCGGCGCTGGAGGACATCGATCGCGACCGCCTCGACCTCGTATTCAGCGCGCTCATAGGCGAGTAACCCGCGGCATCAACCCGCCGAATACCTGCTTTCGAGGCATTACCATCATGGCCATGGTTGAAACTCCCCCCGACAGATCAGCACTGCTCGTTATTGACGATCTGCACGCCTCAGTCGAAGGTACCGAGATCCTCAAAGGTGTCACGCTCACAATCAACGCTGGCGAGACGCACGCCATCATGGGCCCAAACGGATCCGGTAAATCGACACTTGCGAACGTGCTGCTTGGTCACCCGTCGTACCTTGTGACGCAGGGAACCATCACGTTCAAAGGTGAAGACATCACAACAGCGAAGCCTGCGGTACGCGGACAGGCAGGCATGTTCCTTGGATTCCAGTATCCCCAAGAAATTCCCGGCGTCTCCGTTGTCAACTTTCTGCGTGCGGCGTTATCGAACCGGACAGGTACAGACTACACCGTGCTCGAGCTCCGCCTCAAGGTCATGGAAGCGATGCGCGAACTTGGCATGGAGGAGTCGTTTGCAGACCGCTATCTCAACGAGGGATTCTCTGGAGGCGAGCGGAAACGCAATGAAATTCTCCAGATGACCGTGTTGGAGCCTGACTTCGCAGTTCTCGATGAGACAGACTCTGGGCTCGACATCGATGCACTGAAGATCGTTGCTGAGGGAGTCGAACGGATGCGTACCGACGAACGTGGCTTTCTCATTATCACGCACTATCAACGGATGCTCGACTACATCAAACCAGACTTCGTCCATGTCTTCATCGACGGGACCATCGTCGAGTCGGGCAAGGCTGCCCTTGCCGATCGGATCGAGACAGAGGGATACGACTCCTACCGTGTAGAAACGGTTGCTGGGTGATTGACCTCCGCTCGTTACGGTCCGATTTCCCGATTCTTGACCGCGAGGTGAACGGCACCAGGCTCGTCTATCTTGATTCGGCAGCAACAACACAGAAACCTCAGTCTGTTCTCGATGCCATGGACGACTACTACCGGCTCCACAACTCGAACGTTCACCGCGGGGCGCACACGCTTGCAGCCGAGGCAACCGAAATGTATGAGGCGGCGCGAGGGAGGGTCGCTGGGTTCATCGGAGCGCAGCCGAACGACCTTGTCTTCGTCCGCGGCGCAACGACAGGCATCAACTTCATTGCGTATGGCTGGGGATTGAACCATCTCAAGGCTGGCGACAAGATCATCGTCACCATCATGGAGCACCACGCCAACATCGTGCCATGGCAGCTCGTTTCTCGCATCACGGGAGCCGAGCTTGTGTACTTGGAACTCAACGAGGACTACACCGTTGATACGAGTTCTCTTGAGGGCATTCTCGACGACAAAGTCAAGATCATCTCGTTCTCCGGGATGTCGAACGTCACCGGGGCGCTCGGACCGATCAAGGTCCTCTCAGACGCGGCGCGTTCCGTTGGCGCGATATCGGTCGTGGACGCGGCCCAGCTTGTGCCACACACCGCCGTTGACGTCACGGACATCGACATCGACTTTCTTGCGTTCTCCGCACACAAGATGCTTGGACCGACTGGCATCGGCGCATTGTGGGGGAAGACTGAACGCCTTGAGGAGATGGAACCCACGGAGGGCGGTGGCGAGATGATCAACACCGTCGACCGTCACGAATCCACATGGGCACCGGTTCCGCACAAGTTCGAGGCCGGAACCCCGCCGATAGCTGAAGCGATCGGGTTCGGCGCAGCGATCGAGTATCTCGAGGCGGTGGGAATGGATGTGATCGAGGCACACGAGCGAGAACTGACCGCCTACGCACTCGAACGTCTGTCCGAGGTGCCCGATCTCACCATCTATGGCCCGAAGGACGTGACCCTGAGGGGCGGCGCAATCAGCTTCGAACTCGGTGACATCCACCCACACGACATCGCGACAATTCTCGACCAGGACGGCATTGCGGTTCGAGCAGGCCATCACTGTGCGAAACCTCTTATGCAGTACCTTGAGATCCCTGCAACGGCAAGGGCATCGTTCTATCTCTACAACGTGTTCGAAGATGTCGACGCCCTTGTTGTCTCGCTCCACAAAGCACGCGAACTGTTCGGTCTGACATGAGGGTCACATCATGAGCGGACTGGACGAGCTGTACCGCGAGGTGATCCTCGACCACTACCGCAACCCGCGACGTCGAGGAACACTGTCCGGCGACTACATCCACGCCGAGGGCAACAACCCTTCGTGTGGAGACGAGTTCTTTCTCGACATCGAGGTCTCAGGCGACACCATTACTGACGCTGCCATGCAGGGTTACGGGTGCTCCATCAGTCAGGCGTCCGGCTCAATGATGATGGACAAGATCGTCGGCATGCCGATGTCAGATCTACGCGAACTGATTCACAATTTCAAACTCATGATGAGCATCGAGGAGGGGGACAGTCCCGTCGACGAGGACCGGCCAGGGTCTGTTCTCGGGGACCTCGAAGCGCTCCAGGGTGTGCGCAAATTTCCTGTTCGCATCAAGTGCGCCGACCTGCCGTGGGCAACGCTCACCGACGCTCTTGACCAGGTTTCGGGCTAAGGGTTTCTGGCTGACCGTTCTCGTCAGCCAGGTTCGGTCATCGGACGAACGTCGAGCACGGCGTCGAGTTCGTCCTCGGGCATCAGGTTCATTTCAAGCGCAACCTCTCTGACGCCTCGCTGTTCGCTGAACGCCTTCTTGATGAGTTCAGAGACCTTGTCGTAGCCGATGTGAGGAACAAGGGAGGTTGCAATGATGGCGTTCTGGTCGAGCAGCCAGGCTGCACGCTCCTCATTGGCGGTTATGCCGTCGACCGTCAGTTCCTTGAGCACGGTGGCCCCTGAGGCGAGTAGCTCAATCGACTCAAGCAGTGCATGAGCCATAATCGGCATCATCACATTGAGTTCGAAGTTGCCGTTTGCCCCACCCCATGTGACGGTTGTGTCGTTCCCGTACACCCGTGCGCAGATCATCATGACCGCTTCGGGGATGACAGGGTTGACCTTGCCAGGCATGATCGACGAGCCGGGCTGGAGAGACGGAAGGCTGATTTCGCCGATGCCGTTGCGCGGGCCAGACGACAACCACCTGAGATCGTTCACGATCTTGAACATCGACGTCGCAACCGTTTTGAGTACCCCAGATGCGTTGACGTATGCATCCTTGCCTGCTTGTGCCTCAAAGTGGTTCTGGGCCTCGCGGAAGGCGAAACCGCTGATGCGACTCAATATCGCAATCGTGCCTTCGGCGAAACCCGCTGGCGCGTTGATTCCGGTACCGACGGCTGTACCGCCGAGCGCCAACTCGCTCAGCTCAGGAAGTATGTTGTTGAGACGGTCGATACCCTTGCCGATCTGGGCGGCGTATCCGGAGAACTCCTGGCCGAGCCTGATGGGTGTTGCGTCCTGAAGGTGTGTCCTCCCCGACTTCATCACATCGTCGAATTCGACTGCCTTGCTCTCAAGACTGGCCTGCAATTTCGTCAGGGCTGGTACAAGATCCTCCACGATCGCTGCAACGGCCGCGACGTGCATGGCAGTCGGAATGACATCGTTCGACGACTGGCCAGCGTTGACGTGGTCGTTCGGGTGCACAAGCTTCGAACCACGCTCGCCACCAAGAATCTCTGTCGCTCTGTTCGCGAGAACTTCGTTGACGTTCATATTCGTTGAGGTTCCTGATCCGGATTGGAATATGTCGACGACGAACTGTGCGTCATGCTCCCCCGAGATCACTTCACGCGCCGCCTCGATGATGGCGTCCGCTTTGTCATTGTCGACCAGGCCGAGAGACTTGTTCATTTCGGCCGCGGAACCCTTGATAAGGCCAAGTGCCCATATGAACCGGCGCGAGAACCGAAGATCCGAGATTGGAAAGTTCTCAACCGCCCTCTGTGTCGATGCGCCGTAGTAGGCGTCATCCGGAACCTGCACCTCACCCATCGAGTCGCGCTCAACCCGCACGTGTTCTCCTCATTTCGAAATCGTGCTTCAAGCGTACCGCGCATGTCTCTGAACGCTTCCGTGGGCTGTGGAGCCGGTATATCGGTTCGAGTACCCTGGGTAGCAGAACAGAGCAGGGCGGGCGCGGGAGTCCAACTTCAAGGGGACTGCCAAGATGAACAGAAATCCTGGCTAGGCGGACCCACGACCACACGGCGTCGCACTCTCTGACCCTCGCTGCGCTCGGGTGATCTCTCCCGTCAATAGAGAGAGGTAAGAACCAGAAACAGCCCGAACCAGTAGGGGTTTCCGCGGCCTATCTCTCTCCGCTCGCGCGATGAGTTCGCCTGCGGAAGACGTAGGTCAGAGAGGGAGAACCTCAAGGGCTTTCCTTGCGAGGAACCTGCGGATTCTCAGGGGAAACCATCCGACGGGTCGGTTAGTGGGAGGCGGCGACCTGGTACTTGGTGTAGCCGTCGGCTTCGAGTTCTTCGGCGATCTCCATGCCACCGGAACGGACGATCTGGCCTGCAACCATGACATGCACACGATCGGGGGACATGTACTTGAGAATTCTGCTGTAGTGAGTAATAACAACGATGCCGATCTTTGGGCTGCGCAGGTCTTCGATCATTGCTGCAATGTCGCGCACGGCGTCAACATCGAGTCCTGAGTCAATCTCGTCGAGGATTGCAATCTTCGGGTTCGAAACACCAAGCAGATACATCTCTGAGCGCTTCTTCTCGCCGCCCGAGAGCCCAACATTGACCGCACGTGTCCGGAAGTGCTCCATCGAGAGCCGCTCGGTCGTCGCGGCGACTCGTGCGTCGTACCCATCATCGTCGGGATTCGATAGGGCCATCTCTGCGGTGAGATCGTCGAGTGTGATACCGGGCACCTCTTTGGGATATTGGAACGCCTCGAAAAGACCAGCCCTGGCGCGCTCGTCGACAGTCATGCCCATGATCTCGACCCCATCGACGAGACACGACCCAGACGCTTCGTACTCGGACTTGCCCATGAGCACATGGCTCATTGTCGACTTTCCAGATCCGTTGGGACCCATCACAGCGTGGACCTCGCCAAACGGGATCGTGAGGTTGAGACCTCTTAGGATCTCCAGGTCTCCGATACTCGCGAATAGATCTCGAACTTCAAGCGCATTACTCATCGTCCTGTCCCCTGCTCTCTACGCCGACAAAGACCTGGCCATCGCGGACCTCCGCACGAAATGTCCTTACTGGTTTGGTTGCCGGAAGGGAGAGGGCCCGTCCGGTCGTCACGTCAAACATCGCGCCGTGGCGAGGACACTCAACTTCCCCATCGAACAACTCTCCGTCAGACAGTGACGCCTCAGCGTGGCTGCACCTGTCGGCAATCGCATACACGCTGTCATCCACCCGAAAAACCGCAACAGGGGTGCCGTCACAATCAACGAGCACGCCCGTGTCAGTGGAAAGCTCTGCCAGTGTTCCCACAAACACGTCCGTCATACTCTGCCCTGTCTCTGTGCGTCGACATACTTGCGATTGATCCGCTCCCTGACCCACTCTGCAATGGCCTCGTCGGGAATCTGGCGAACAACCTCCTCAAAGAAACCACGAACCTGAAGTCTGTCGGCGCTCTCAGGTGTCAGCCCCCGACTCATCAGGTAGTAACGCTGGTCCTGATCAAGCGGGCCAACCGTTGAGCCATGCCCACACATGACGTCGTTTGCAAGGATCTCAAGGTTCGGAACGGACTGTGCCGAGGCACCCGAAGAGAGAATGAGGTTGCGATTCGTCTGAAACGCGGTCGTTTTCTGTCCGGACTCTTCGATTCTGATCATCCCGGTAAAAACAGACAGGGCATTGTCCTCGACGGCACCCTTGAGAAACATGTCGGATCGCGTGTGCATGCCAATGTGGTTCATGAAGTACCGGTAGTCAAGTACCTGGTCGTCCTCCCCGAAATAGGCGCCATAAATCTTGGCATTCGAACCATTCCCGATGAAGTTCACATCGAGATGCAGCCTCCCAAGTTTTCCACCGAGGCCGACCTCAGCAAGCAGCAGTGTCGCATCTCTCGAAAGGTTGATGATCGCTCTGCCAAGCGATCGGGTCTGGTAATTCCAGTCCTGTATCACTGTGAGCGTTAGCCTCGCGTTGTCTCCGACTTCTACTGTGACGGTGGGGATCACTGTTGCCGCATCGCCTGTTGTCGAGCGCATACGAACGATCACCGTCGCATCGGAGCCTGGTGGAACCGCAATGTGTACACCGGGAAACGTCGTTGCTGGCGACGTATTCTGGACGTCGACAAGCACTGGGGAACCGAGATGGTCCGCTGCCAGGAGCACAGCCCCCGGTGAATACGCCACGGATGCAGCGCCGAAGAAGTCGCCGTTCGACCGAAGAGCAATCGACTCTGAGGACTGAGCAACGGTTGGCACACCATCTGTCACGACATACCCGTCAACGACTGAAACGATCGTCCCCTGCCATCCATCAATGACCGCATCGGGGTCCCCGTGCTGACCAGGAGCTGAGGGAGCACTTGCGAAGCCTGGATCGAAATCGAGGTCGAGGTAGCGCCAGATTTCCTCTCTTGGTGACGGCATCTGCAACTCCGAGAGACGGCTTCTCGCCTCCGTTCGGGCGTCAGCCATCCACGCGGCGTCGTCAAATTCGAGTGTTTGGGTGTCGTTCACGCAGAAGTCCTTTGCGAGTTCCGTCCGAGGATAGTCAAGACTGTAAACCAGAAATAGCATTTAACACCATCAGCGTGTGTGTAAATCGAGTGCAGTAAACGAAGCTCCCCACTAGCTTCATGCGGGACCGACCAAACGAGTGATGCGTCAGTAGGACGAAACGCAGCTCGAGGAGGCCAAACTCCCCATGAAACCGCTATCACTGCGCGCGTTCGCGCTCTCGACCCTCGCAATCGTTGCCGCATCCGGGCTGACGCATGTCACCAATGCAGCGCCGGCAGCCGCCGCCCCTGAGAAACCTTTTGTGATACTTGTTGTGTTCCCACACCCGTCAGAAAATGTCTGGTTTTCGGACTCATGGGGAGCCCGCAGACCGGGCGGCAGGCGCCACACGGGCACCGACATCATCAGCCCTCGTGGCACAGAGATTGTCGCTGTCGCTGATGGGGTTATCACAAAACTCGGCCAAAGTCGCATGTCGGGATTCAACATCCACATCGACCATGGCAACGGCTGGACCACGGCGTATCTCCACCTCAACAACGACACTCCTGGTACCGACGACGGCAAAGGAGGCGCAAGCACAGCGTTCTACCCCGCACTCTCAGAAGGAGACACGGTCAGGGCCGGCCAAGTGATCGGGTATGTCGGCGATTCAGGAAACGCCGAGCACACACTCCCCCATACACACTTCGAGATCAAGATCAATGGGAAGAAGAGAAATCCGTACCCCTTCCTCACCGACGTATGGAACCGTGAGCACCGTTTCCCAAACTCGGCAGCTGGACCGCTCTGAGCGATCTGATCAACCGCCTGACTCAGCGCCCACGGTGTAGTTCGCAACGTTCGACCACAACATGAAACCGAGCCCGTCATCCCCAACGGCGGCTTGGATCTCCATCTGATTCGCCTTCGATATCGTCCAGGTCTGAAGCCACGGACGAAGATATCCATATCCCTCAAGCTTGGCGTTTCCCGCCCGGAGCGCTGCTGTCACAATCTCGAGCGCGTGGTCGTCCGGATTCTCGAAATTCTTCCAGCCCTTGCGATAGTCGGTTGAGTACAGCGTCGGAGAGAGCACGTCGACAATGCGCGACATTGCTCCGGGACTCTGGCCTACACCCTCGTCGTCGGGCGATTCAAGAACGATTCCGAGCAGCGTCACTGACACTGTGCAACCGAGTGGGCTCAGAACCGAATATGCCCGAGTCAGGAATGCGCTGACCGAACCAACCCTGACCTCCTGGTTGTAGGCGCCGTCGAAGAAAGCTCCACTTATGTCTCCACCAATCGGGTAAGAGACGTAGTCGAATTGAATTTCGCTGAATCCAGCCTGGCAAGCCTCCTCAGCCAAAGCAATCGAGTATTCAAAAGACGCAGGGTCTGACGGGTCGAGCCACGCAAACCCATTGCGCGATCGCCACAGTGTGCCATCCTCGTTGAGAACCGCATGGCTCGGATCACTCGCCGCGAGAAAGTTGTCCTGGAACACAACAATTCGGCCAATGAGGTAGAGGTCATGATCCACAGCGTCCTGCACAACGTCTGACAGGACGTAGAAACTGTTCACTGCGCCAATCGCGATCGCCGTTCGGACATTCGTGGGATACACCACCGTGCCATCCTCCGTCTTGAGGTCGATGACCAACGCGTTTATCGCCGTTCGATCAGCAAGCGACAGCAGCTCATTCCAGCCTGTTGTGTCGATGACATCTTGTGGAGTGGCTCGAATTGCCCTGATCTGTGCCCGAGACATCGACATGTCGTAATCGCCAGCCGAACCGTCCCAGTCGAACTCCGCCGATACCCACGCTGCTCGCGACAATGTGATCGAGCCGGGGGTGGCGCGCTCAAGTGAATACTGCCCTTCGCTATCAGTCAGGTCACCCGCTTCGCCAAGCGCAACAGAAACGCCCGGCAGGGGTCGGCCAGTATCAGAGGTAACACGCCCCTGGAGCACGACAGGCTCCAACCGAAACTCGATGCGTCCGTCGCCAGGAAATTGAGCGACAACGAAGGTGAAGGCTTCGAACCCGACTGCAGAGGCAGTGAGTTCAATGGGTGCCTTGAGCCATGTGAGTGTCGTGGGCGCGCCATTCGTGGCCTCAAGACGAACTCCGTCCGCCGAGATCTGTGCCTCGATCGCACCGAGGTCATCGGCCGCGAGCACAACGACCTCAAACGTCGGATCA
>Ga0114950_10000332_pt1 | contig 31077 bp, 35 predicted proteins | sample N075metaG_FD_83503 | JGI IMG/M metagenome (GOLD analysis project Ga0114950, IMG submission 83503) | Deep subsurface microbial communities from Kermadec Trench to uncover new lineages of life (NeLLi) - N075 metaG | ecosystem: Environmental > Aquatic > Marine > Ocean trench > Sediment | place...
CCGTCAGGACCGTGAAAATAGCGGCGGCAAGTTCGTGAATGTCGCCACCGATTGCCTGGGAATTCGTATTGGATCTCTGCCCTGTGCAGGCGTTCGGACGGCTTTCCCCTGACTACGCCAATGGGTAGCTTGGCCGGCATGTACCGTACCGCGCTTGCTCGCAGCCACCGTCCCCGACGATTCGCCGAATTGGTTGGCCAGGACCACGTTTCCTCGACGTTGCGCGCTGCAGTTGAATCAGGTCGTGTCGCCCATGCCTACTTGTTCTGTGGCTCGCGCGGGATCGGTAAGACGACGGCCGCGCGCGTGTTGGCGATGGCGCTGAATTGCCCCGACCAATCGGACGGGGAACCCTGCGGTGTTTGTGAATCTTGCGACAGCATTTGGGCTGGTCGCACCACGCTCGATGTGGTTGAGATCGATGCGGCGAGCAACAGGGGAGTGGATGATGCTCGCGATCTTCGTGAACGTGCCATGTATGCCCCATCGGACGAATCCCGTTACAAAGTGTACATCATAGATGAGGCGCATATGCTTACGGGAGTGGCGTGGAATGCGCTCCTCAAGACCATCGAAGAGCCTCCTCCTCGCGTGATTTTCGTGTTTGCCACTACGGAACCGGAAAAAATTCGGCAAATGGCCGCACCCGTTCTGTCGCGCTGTCAGCGATTCGACTTTCGCCGCGTGTCGGTAACAGATCTCGTCGCGCACCTGCGTAAGGTTCTCGAAAAGGAAGGAGTCGAGGCGGAAGAGTCGGCCTTGCTACCAATCGCCCGCCGGGCTGAAGGCGGCGTACGGGACGCTCTCTCCCTGCTGGACCAGGTACTCTCGTTTTCCGGCGAGCGCGTAGAGGAAGACGATGTACGACGCATGCTCGGACTCGTAGCTGAGGAGAAGTACCTCGAGTTGGCGCAAATCGTCGACAATGGAGATCGGGCAGCAGTTTTTCCGTTCGTACAGGAATTGCTCGACGAGGGATATGACCTGGGTGAATTCGTGCGTGGCCTGGGCGAGGCATGGCGTGTTCTTCTGGGTCTGCGAATGGATCCCGATGGTGCCGCGTCCGACCTCCCGGAGTCCACTCGGGCGTCCTTCACCTCTGCCGCTGCGGGCTTCCCGGAAGAAGACCTGATGCGCTACTTGATGGCGACAGTCGACTTTGAGGCTTCCGGGCGATTTCACCGGAGCTTGCAGCCTCGAATTCAACTCGAGGCCCTGTTGCTGCGACTGGCCAGCATGACCAGCTTCGTCGAATTCTCCGACCTCATCACAGCGCTCGAGACGGGAGAAGCGTCGACTGGAGAGATTGCGGTCAATACCGTTCGGGCCAGGCCGCAGCCGAAGCGCTCCAATCCGATGCCGAAGAGATCTGTGTCGGTTGCAAAGCAGTCTGCGCCGGATACGGAGCGTGACGAGCCGGCGGTACCGCCGGCAAAGCAGGAACGAGCGCTGGCGGAGCATCAATCGCCCGAGTCCACACAGCTGCCTGGGGACAGCGAGCCGCCGCAGGCCTGGCACGAGACGATCGCTGCATTGCGGGGCAAAGGTCTTGGTGCCGAGGCGATTGCGCTCAGTGGTGCCAAGGTCGACGGTTCGGGAGACGGTGAAGTTCGAGTGTTAGTCGTTCCGGGGCTCGTCGAAGAAGTGCGGGCCTTCATTGACGATCCGATCCGGTCTGGCACTTTTCGCCGTGAGTTCGCGAGACGGGTCGGAATACGACCTGAGGATCTGAAGTTCGGCGTGGAATCGGCTGAGAAACCCGAGCGGCTTACGGCAGCCGAAGCAAGAAGGCAGCGCCTGGAGCGAATGATGGATGCGGATCCGAACCTGCGCGATGCGGTACAAGAACTAGATCTCGAATTGAAGGAATAGGAGGAGGGCTTGGACCTGAAAAATCTCCAACAGATCATGCAGATGTCCACTCAGCTTCAATCCCGCATGGCTGACATGCAGGAAAAGCTGGTACAGCAGCGGTATGCTGTGTCCAGTGGAGGTGGCCTCGTCGAAGCGACTGTCGACGGTAAGGGCACCGTGGTTGCGGTGAGCATCGATCCGATCGCTGTCGACCCGGCCGATGTGGAAATGCTCGAAGACCTCGTACTCGCAGCTGTCTCACAGGCGCAAAAGCGGGCTAATGAGGCCATGGAAGCAGAGATGAAGCGGGTTACCGGGGGGTTGTCTTTGCCCGGACTCGGGTCATTATTCGGAAGCTGACGAAGTGTCTGCGATAGACGGTCTGATCCAGGAGTTGAGTCGTCTTCCAGGCATCGGCAGGAAGACGGCGCAGCGCCTTACGTACTACCTATTGAAGGGGTCACCGGAAGATTCCAGACGCCTTGCTCGCGCCATCGATCGGGTTGTGGACGAGGTAACGGCGTGTTCGGTGTGTGGCAATTTGACCAGTGACGACCCGTGCGAGTTCTGCAGCAGCGAACGCAGAGACGCATCGGTTCTGTGTGTGGTGGAAGAGGCGTCCGATATCCCGGCGATCGAGGCTTCCAGTCGATTCCACGGACGCTACCACGTTCTTGGAGGCAAGCTGTCACCGCTGGATGGCGTTGGCCCGGATGACCTGAGTATCGCCGCCCTGATGCGGCGCCTGGAGAGCGGAATTCAAGAGTTGATCATCGCAACGAATCCAAGTGTGGAAGGGGAGGCGACGGCCGCCTTCATTCACCGGATGGTTTCAAGCCTGCAGGACCTCAGCGTAACGCGTCTTGCCCGCGGTTTGCCCGTAGGTGGAGACCTGGAGTATGCCGACGGCGTGACGATCGCGGAGGCATTTGCGGGTCGCAGGGAGATGTAAGATGGCCGATCGAATCGTCGTAGTGAGCGATGACTCCAACGAGCTGGTCGGCCGCCTGGTTAAGGTTGGTCTCACTGCGTTGCTGGGCGCTGCCATATTGGGTGTCGTGGGTGTCTACCTGGCGCGCGACCAGATCGCGCGCCACCAACGCGACTTGTTCAGCCCACTGCCACTTCGCCGTCTCGCAGCCCTCGGCTATCTGAAAGGCCAGCCCGCGGTGGACAACGTCTTGCTTCTCAGAGACTACCTGGCTTGGGAGGAGCGGCCTCTCCTCCGAAAGCGAGCGGCCGGAATCCTGGCAACGATGGAGAGTCAGCTTGCTGCCGAGTATGGAGAGGAGATCTAGAGGGTGTATCCACCCTTTCGGTCGGGCCGTGAAATCGCCACTCGAATCGTGTATTGGGGTCCCAGTCGTAGCGGGAAGACCGAGACGTTCAGGGCAATTGCTGCGCAATTGGATCCGGAGACGCACGGACCACTCTTGACTCCCTCCGGCGAGGACGGTCGCACGCTGTTCATGGATCTGATGACAATCGAAATGGGCGCTCTGGAAAGGATTCCGGTCCGACTTCATCTCGTCGGGCTTCCCGGCGACGCAAGACTTAACGAAAATGCGCTGGCCGTAATGCCCGGGGCAGATGGGTTCGTTTTCGTGGCGGATAGTTCCCCTGACCGTCAGGCACAGAACAAGTCTTCTCTCGAGTCGCTGCGCCGGCACCTCGTGGCGATCGGGGAACCTGATTTGCCGATCGTACTGCAATTCAATCGCCGGGATGCTCCTGGAGCCGTGTCGACGGAACAAATGGTTGCTGATCTCTGCGCCGATTCGGAAAGCGGACAGTGGTTCGAGACGAATGCTCTCGATGGGAGTGGTGTGATCGAGACGCTTACCTCGATTGCGGCTCGGGTTGTCAGACTGCTGTCGGCACCGACCGAGGGACGATCGCAGTCGTGAATCTCCCCAACTCCATCACAGCTCTCCGGATAATTCTCGCGCCGATAGCCACGGTCCTCCTGCTACAACCGCACTCGTCGAGTCGCCTGCTGGCCATGGGCGTATTCCTCATTGCCGCCTTGTCGGATCTTGCCGATGGTGCCCTGGCTCGCCAGCGCGGCGAAGTCACGGACTTCGGAAAACTGGTCGATCCGATTGCCGACAAGCTACTGTTGGTCGCTACACTGGTACCGTTCTATCTCCTTACGTCGGACCATCCGGAACTCGGTAATATCCCGTTGTTTGGCGGTATCGGACTATGGATTCTCGTGGTGATATTTGGTCGGGAGATGGCGGTTACGTGGATGCGTACCGGCGCTGCCCGGAGGGGCGTGGTGATGCCTGCACAACCGTCCGGGAAGTACAAGGCTTTTTCGCAAAACGTGTTCATAGGGTCGATGATTTTGTGGTTGGCATTTCGAACTGAAACCATTTCCTCGGGCTGGTCCGGCCCGTTGAATACTGTCTGGGAGGTTATCCATGGCTGGTTTACCATGGTCTCCCTGATCGTGGCGCTGGGCCTGACCGTATACTCATTCGTTATCTATCTGGCGGTATTTCGGAGTCTCCCTCATGAGCCTGCTTCGTGATTGGCCCGGTTGCTGATCTCGTCATGCTCGCCGACCAGTTGTGCTCCACTCTCCGGCGACGGAGCGAGACGCTTTCGGCAGCCGAGAGTTGTACTGGTGGATGGTTGGCTCGTGAGGTCACAGGAATATCCGGCGCGTCGGACGTATTCTGGGGCGGCGTCGTCACCTATGCCGATGCAGCCAAGACAGAACTGGCGGATGTCCCCCCCGCGCTGATCCGTGCCCATGGTGCGGTGTCGGCAGAAGTGGCCGAGGCGCTCGCAGAGGGAATTCGTGATCGATCGGGAACAGACTGGTCAGTATCGATTACCGGAGTGGCCGGGCCCGCGGGTGGATCTCTGGATAAGCCCGTTGGCACGGTGTGGATCGCCACGGCAGGGCCTTCCGGTACGACGACGCGGTCGATCGTAGCTGGCGGCAGCCGTGACGAGATTCGCGCAGAAGCCGTTGCTCGTGCTTTCGATCTGCTGCTTGTCGGCATGGAATCCGGAGGTCTCGCGAGTGGCACGAAAGGACAGATCTGAAGCTCTGTACCAAAGACAATGGCGGCGCCAGACTGACCTGGCCCTGGGTACGCTGCTGGTCGTGCACGGCCTGTCGGAACACTCGGGCCGCTACGCTCCGCTGGCGGCCGCAGCTTGTCGAGCTGGTCTCGATGTCCTTGCTGTCGATTTGTACGGACACGGTCGATCACCGGGTCGCCGGGGTCACATGCGAGACTTCACGGTGGACCATCTGGGAGCCATCGACCAGTTGATGGCGGGGGCGGACCTCGCCGGGTTGGATGCGCCTCGCTATCTGCTTGGTCACTCACTGGGCGGGCTCATCGCGGCACGTTGGGCACAGGTCCACATTGGTGAGGGCCGGATTGCCGGACTCATCCTTATGACACCGTTCATTGCTCCACAGATTCGCGTCCCGGCCTGGAAGCGGCTTGTGGCGGTCGCATTGAGCGGTCCGTTGCCTGGATTCACGTTGCCTACGGGTATTCGTGACAAGGACCTGTTTCGCGATCCGGCGGAAGAGGCGGTGTTTGCTTCCGATCCCCTGATTCAACGGCGTATCAGTGCGGGTCACTGGGTCGCGCTGGGTCGGGAACAGAGACGGTTGATGGAGCGGGCGGCTGAACTACGGGTCCCGACCTTGTTGCAGTTAGCGGCTGAGGACCGAATTGCCAGTTCGGATGCGATGATCGACCTGGGGCGGGTGCTTTCCGACGTTACTATTGTCGAGTATTCGGAAGCGTTTCATCCGCTCCACACGGATCCGGTTTCGGGTCAGGTCTTCGAGGACTTGATCGATTGGGTGCGTCAACACGCGGCATGAAGCAACTTGTGGATGTCGTGGATGTGGGATTTCGGGAGGCAGTGACACGTCAAGAAGGTGAACGAAACTGATATTGATGGGAGGCGCAGTGCTCAACCCTTGGAAGGGACGACGATCGGAGGACGGCGAAACAGTAGCCGGCCCCGATGTAGACAAGTCGGTAGATACCGATCAACATGTCCCCAGCAACCCTGACGAGGAGGCTGAGGGGGAGGCGGGCGACGAGGATGCGAGAATGCGGCTCGAGAACGAACTCGAAAAACTTAAGGATCGACATCTCCGTCTGGCCGCAGAATTCGAGAATTTCAGGAAACGCACGCGAAAGGAACTGGCTGAAGCTCGCACGATTGCCCAGGCCGATCTTCTCCATGAAGTGTTGCCGACGCTGGATGACCTGGCTCGCGTAGCCGACACGCCTCACGAGAGCACGACCGTCGAGGCGCTCGACGAGGGAATCGAGTTGATTCTGGGCAATCTGGGGAAGAAGCTTGAGGATGCCGGCCTTGTTCGAATTGATGCTCTCGGGAAGCCCTTCGATCCGGAATTCCATCAAGGGATTCTTACTGTGGAGGTTGACGATTCGGAGCTGGACGAAACAGTATCCCGCGTATTTGTAGAGGGATACACGTTTCTGGGCCGCCTGGTACGTCCGGCGCAGGTCGAGGTGCGGCGGTTTGTGATGGAATCCAAATCCGAACCGGAATCCGAACCGGAATCCGAACCGGAATCTGAACCGGAATCTGAACCGGAGACGGAAGACCAGCCCGAATGACGACCAGGACCAAGGACTACTATGCCATCCTGGGAGTCGGCGAAAAAACGCCGCAGAAGGAACTCAAGAAGGCCTACCGCAAGCTGGCGAAGCAATACCATCCGGACGCCAATCCTGACGATGAATCCGGTGGCGAGCGATTCAAGGAAATATCTGAGGCCTATACTGTGTTGTCGGACGTCGACAGCCGGAAAAAGTACGATCAGCTCAGACGCTACGGCGGGTTCGGTGGGTTCCCGGCGACGGGAGGCAGGCCGAAGGGGACGACCGCCGATGGGCGCTTCCGCTTCGAGGATCTTGGCGGGATCGGTGACATTTTCAGCTCGATTTTCGACTTCGGGCGCAAGTCTGGCGAACCGAGACAGGGACCTGCCCGTGGCCACGACGTGGAGTATCTCGTGGAGCTGTCATTCCGCAAAGCAGTACGCGGTGGGAGAGTCACGATAGCAGTTCAGATTCGTGAGGAGTGCGCCACGTGCGACGGGACAGGAGGCGCACCGGGTTCGCCACTCGACAACTGCCAAGAATGTCGCGGTCATGGCACGGTGACTTTTGGTCAGGGTTCTTTCTCCGTGCCCCGTCCGTGTCCAGCCTGCTTTGGAAGGGGAAAGGTGCCACGGAAGGTGTGCAGCGCTTGCCGCGGAAGAGGAGAAATTTCCACTCGGAGAAAAATCAGCGTGAAGATACCGCCGGGCACGGAAGACGGATCCCGGCTTCGGGTGAGCGGGCAGGGCGAGCGAGGGCCGGGCGGGGGACGCGCCGGTGACTTGATCGTCAGGTTTCGGGTGAGGGAGGACCGGTTCTTTGAGCGCGACGGCCTGAATCTCGTGTGTGAAATTCCGATCAATCTGGCCCAGGCGACCTTGGGTTCGCGGGTCAGAGTGCGCACAGTCGACCACAAGAAAATCGTGTTGAAAATTCCGGCCGGTACGCAAAGTGGTACGATATTTCGGATTAAGGGCCAAGGCATTGCCCGAGGCGACAAGGTGGGAGATCAGCTCGTGCGAGTGACGATCCGGGTTCCCAAGGACTTGTCGGAGGAGGGAATAGCAGCGCTCGAGCAACTGGCGGAGGCGGAGGGGCTCAAACACTGAGGATTTGCAGGACTCGCCGCGTGAATCACGCCGCCGCCAAGCACGATTTCATCCCGGTACAACACGGCGCTCTGCCCGGGGGTCACCGCATCCTGGGGCAGCAACAACTCGAGCTCGAACCCGTCCGATGTGCATTCCAGGACCCGCGCCGGGACGATCGGCGCCCCATGGCGGATACGGACCCCAACTTCATCGCCGGGCGCCGGCGGATCGGCGAGCCAGTTAGCCCCGGCAGCGATGAGTGTTGAAGCTGCGAGAGCGCTACGCGGTCCAATCACGACCTCCCGCTCGTCAGGGCGAATTTCCAGCACGAACATTGGTGTAGAGTACCCACCGGGCAGTCCCTTGCGCTGACCGACCGTGAAACGCGCGTACCCGTTGTGCTCACCACACGCCTCGCCATTCGCATGTACGAACGGACCTGGCTGCAAAGCTGGATGATCGTCGCCCAGATACCGCCGCAAGACTCCGGCGTAGTCGTTGTCCGGTACGAAGCAGATCTCGAACGACTCTGGCTTGTCTGCAGTCACGAGATCGAGTTTGCGCGCCGCCTCCCGTACCGCAGGCTTCTCAAGATCGCCAATGGGAAGATGGAGGCGGTCGAGTACTTCGCGCGGGATGCCCCACAAGAAGTACGTCTGATCCTTTCGGTCGTCCTCGGCGCGGGCCAGATAAGCCGTGTGATTCCGTCGAACGATCCTGGCGTAATGACCCGTTGCAATGCCGTCACAGCCCAGGGCATCGGCTCGGCGAACCAGGTCCCTGAACTTGGTGAAGCTGTTGCAGCGCACACAGGGTATGGGGGTTCGACCCGCCGCGTATTCACTGACGAAATCGGAGATGACGTCGTCCGTAAACTCCTTCTCGACGTCGAATACCATGTGCGGAATGTTCAGGCGGGCGGCCACGGATCGGGCATCGGATATCCCCTCTAATCCGCAGCACGTCTGGCCGGGACCTGACAGATCAGAGTAACAGAACGTCTTCAATGTGGCTCCGACGACCCGTGCTCCCTGGCCCACGAGAAAAGCTGCGGCGACACTGGAATCAACGCCACCCGACATGGCTACGAGTATGTATTCAGTCATCATCAATTCGCGAGTGTCGCACGAGCTCCTGCTACGGCCGCGATGACCGCATCCCCGGCGGTCTGGATTTCCTGATCCGACGTATGCGGACCGAAACTGAGTCGGAGTACCGTATAGTCCTCTTCGCTCCCCAGCCCCATGGCATCGAGAACGTGGGATCCCGTAGTCGCGCCGCTGCTGCACGCTGAACCGCTGCTGATGGCCACCCCTGCCATGTCCAGCGCGACCAGTGTGGTCGCTTGATCGCACGCCGGGATGCCAATGCTGAGTACGTTCGGCAGCCGCTGCGCCGCGCCGCACGCGTGGACGACTACGTTCGGAATTTCCTCAAGAAATCTTGTCTCGAGAGTCTCCCGCATCGATAGAAAGTGCGGAACATGAACGTCCTGCTCGGCCACGCAGAGTTCCAGTGCCTTCGCGAACCCGACTGCGCCGATGGGATTCTGTGTGCCGGGCCATACGCCCCGCTCCTGAGTGCCACCGTACACAAGTGGCTCCAGACACGTTCCTCGACGGCATACGAGAACTCCGATGCCGACCGGACCACCCAATTTATGGGCCGTGGCCGTAAGAAGGTCTACGGGCGCGGTCTCATGCCTCATGTCCAGCTTGCCAAATCCCTGAACGGCATCGGTGTGGAACGTGGCGCCGTGACGATGAGCGACCTCGACGAGTTCAGCAATCGGCTGAATCGTCCCGACTTCGTTATTGGCCCACATGATCGACACGAGCGTCGGCCGACTCGATCCTGCTGCGAGTACCCGGTCCAATGCAGCCGGATCAACCTGGCCATGCTCATCCACCGGGAGGATCTCCAGTCCCGCACCCTCGGTGGCTGCCTGTCTGGCAGCAAGCATGACTGCCTTATGCTCGATCGCGGACGTGACGATACGGGGATCATCGGACAGCCGTCGCCGAATGAACCCGAGCACCGCCACGTTGTCGGATGCCGTTCCCCCGGATGTAAAGAACACCTCGCCTCTGGATGCGCCGACTACCTTCGCGATGTCGGCGCGGGCTCGCTCCAGGGTTTCCTGCGCCTGTCTGCCGCACGCGTGCAAAGACGCGGCATTGAAATCAGCCACGCCTATGACCGCGGACATGGACTCCCACACTTCGGACCTGAGAGGCGACGACGACGCATGATCGAGATAGATCATGTTTTCCATATCTTCAAGTCAGTCCGAAGTCGATCAGTAATCAAAAAGTGGAGACTCCAAGCGAAGCGAGATCGTTGACTTCGATCGTCTCTTCTGTAAGAAATGGTTCGCCGAACAGCCGGCGGATCAACGAGCCGTAATGACGGTTTTGTGTCTCGATCAATTCGTACAACGGCTGCCCGGTCGGAAACGCCTCACCCGCTTTGATCGCGTCGTCGAACTGTGACGCGAAACATCGAATCGCTTCCATTTTGCGTTCGAACTGGGCGCCGATGTCAACCACGAACGTGGGCTTGCCGGCATCTTCCCGAAAGCTCGCGGCATAAACGAGCTTGCCCGGCCGGTGAGGTTCGCCGGATCCGAAGCGCTTCAGGCCAGCCAGAAAGCATGCGTCCCGGGCGAGTTCCGAGCCGACGCGATGGTCGGGATGTCGACCGCGCGGGAATGGAAGGATGACGATCCGCGGTCGCAGTTCCCTCAGGATCGTTACCAGAATTTCCCGATTATCCTGCGTGTTGAATACGCCGGCATCCGGCAGCCCTGCGTTACGTCGCACGCTGATGCCCAGGACTTCTGACGCCCGCGCTGCTTCGGTCGCTCGTGTCTCAGCGGAGCCCTTGGTGCCCATCTCACCGGCCGTGAGGTCCAGAATTCCCGTGCGGTATCCCTGGTCGGCGCACTTCAATAGCGTACCGCCACACATGAGTTCGACGTCATCCGGATGGCTGCCGATCGCCAGAACATCCAGGTCAGCAACTGCCATATCCAAGCCCTCCGGGACAAAAAGTTACTCGTATCTGAGGGCCTCGACCGGATCCATCGCGGCGCCACGAGCCGCAGGGTACAGACCGAAGCCGACGCCGGTCAGTACCGATGCGATCAGGGCGATCACCACGGCCCACAATGGCACGGAAGCCGGCACTGGTGTCAGCTCCTGCACGACCCAGGCTATTCCGCCACCGAATGCCAGCCCGATCGCGCCGCCCAGGGCGGTAAGTGTGGATGCCTCGACCAGGAACTGCAACAGCAGGTCACGTCGTCGGGCGCCCAATGCTTTGCGCAGTCCGATTTCTTTCGTCCGCTCCGTTACGGAGATCATCATGATCCCGATGACCCCGATGCCACCAACCATCAAGCCGACACCCGACAGAGCAATCATTACGAAGAAGAATACGCCCGTTAACCGACCCCATAAAACGAGAACCTCGTCCTGTGTAATCAAGGCGAAGTCATCCGCCTCACCGGGGGAAAGGCCCCGGATCTGCCGCATTCGCCCCTGTACCGCATCAAGTGCCTCATCCAACGACACATTGTCCCTCGGGACAATGGTGAAGTTGACGAGACGATCCCAGAAGGGCAGGTACTTATCCGCGGCGGAGAACGGGATGAGTACATAATGAGTCGCGAATCCACGAAACAGGTTGTCGGGTGCCTCGTAGACCCCGATCGTGCGAAATACCGCTTGACGTCGGTTCGGTCGTCCCAACCGGATGCGTTGGAGCAACGGGTCGCTTCCGCTCCACAGGTCCTCGGCGACAGCTGAGTCAATCACTGCTACCGGGCTCCGCCGCTCGTCTTCGACTTCGGAAAAATACCGGCCGTCAGTGATGGTGCCGCCACTCATTTCAAGATACTTGGCCGAAACCGCGATCAATGATATGCGAACGTCCTCGCCCTCTGCATACGCTCGAAAGCCGTTCTGGCGCAGATCAGCCATCGCGGTGGCATACTTGATCTCTGGAAGGCGCTCGAGTTCCGCCGTCCAACGTGGTTTGAGCGGTTCATTCTTCATGAATGCGCTCTCCCCCTCCTCCGTGCCAATTCTGACCCCACCACCAGCGATGGGTGCATGCGTGATATAAAATGTATTCGGCCCGGCAGTGGCAATGATGTCCTTGAAGCTCGAATTCAGTCCCTCGACTACGGCTGACATGACCATGACGACGATGACACCAATCGCGACTCCGAGGACCGTCAACCCGCTGCGCACTTTATTCGTGACCAGGGAGTCCGTCGCCATACGGACTCCCTCTCGAAGGGTAGGAACGAATCCCATTCCGTGCGACTTACTCACGGCCCAGCGCCACGATCGGATCCTGATTCGCCGCCTTCCAGGCCGGATAGATGCCCGATGCGATACCGACAAACAGGCCGACGAACAATGCGAGACCGATCGCCCACATGGGAACGGCGGCCGGCAGCGGTGAGAACCGGTCCACCGCTGCCCCAAGCCCCACTCCCAACAGGATGCCTATGGCGGCGCCCAGTAGAGAGAGCGTGGCAGACTCGGACAGGAACTGGATCAGGATGTCCTGCCGTCGGGCGCCAATGGCCTTTCGAATTCCGATTTCCTTGATTCGTCCCGCGACGGACAGGAGCATGATATTCATGATCACGATTCCTCCGACGACAAGCGACACGCCAACGATAGCTGGAATCGCGGCGAACAGGACAGCCGATATCTGTCGCCAGGTACCCAGGAGATCTTCGGAGGTCTCGAAGTAAAACGTATTTTTCTCGCCAGGCCGAAGCGCTCGATCGGAGCGCATCGCTGCCTCAATCGCGGGCGTGATCGCGTCGAGTTCCTCCGTGGTTCGCATCTTGACGCTGATCGCGTCAACCTCATTTTTTCTTCGTGAAAAATTCTGTCGGTAGGTGGCGAACGGTATGAGGATCGCTGCGTCGCGAATGCTTCCGAACAGCCCGCCCAGTCGCTCAAACGTTCCGACCACCTTGAACCTGTGAGGGCCCAGTCGGATGTCCTTATCCAAGGGTGATTCGTCGGGATACAGTCGATCAGCGATGTCCGCTCCGATAACGGCATTCTTGAGGCCGCGACGCTCATCCAGCTCTGTCAGACCCCGACCGGACCCGATCGGCATTCCCTGCAGCTCGGCGTGGTCCGGAGATCCTCCGATCAGCCGCACGTTGCGGCGGCGCAGATCGTTGTGACGAACTTCGACCCCACCTCGATCCTCGTAGTACGAAAAGAGCCAGGCATCCGGAACGGCTGAACGCACGACCTCGACGTCGTGGAGCGTCAGCTGGGGATTACGGGCTGACCGGCGGCGCGCTTCCTCCCATTCGGGGCCGGTAACGACCCGATTGCGGCGCACGACCGTAACCGTATTGATACCAAACAGGGAGCCGGCGAGGTCGTCTTGCACGAACCGGTTCATGCCCTCGACGATCGTAATCACGGCGATAAGAAACATGACTCCGATCATGACACCCAGCAGGGAGAAGGCCGACTTCAGCTTGTGGGCCCACACCTGCTGCAGGGCAAGGACGATGCCCTCGAGAGGATTCACTAGACCGTCAGATCTCTACTACGGGCCGTTGCTCGCGCCGTGCGTCGTGCGACTCGACCATGCCGTCACGCAGGGTGATCACGCGCTCGGCGTGCTCGGAAATCTCCAACTCGTGGGTCACGGTGATGATCGTCTGCCCCGCCTCGTGAAGCTCATCGAACACCTTCATGATGTCTGCCGAAGTCACCGAATCCAGATTCCCGGTCGGTTCGTCCGCCAGCAGGATCGACGGCTGGTTCACCAGGGCGCGCGCGATAGCCACCCGCTGACGCTCTCCGCCTGACAGCTCGTTCGGCTTGTGATCCATCCGGTCCGCCAAACCGGTCTGCTCGAGCGCGTGCTCGGCTCGTCGGCTGCGCTCCTTCGCCGGTACGCCGGCATAGATCAACGGCAATTCCACGTTGTGCAGGGCGGTTGCCCGAGGAAGAAGGTTGAACGTCTGGAATACGAAGCCGATTTCCTGATTCCGGATCCTGGCCAACTCATCGTCCTCGAGGCCCTGGACCGCCTGGCCGTTCAGCCGGTACTCGCCGGCCGTGGGTGTATCGAGGCAGCCGATGAGATTCATCAACGTCGACTTCCCGGAGCCCGACGGTCCCATTACGGCAATGTATTCATTCCGTACGATCGTCACGTCCACACCACGCAAGGCGTAGACGGTTTCCGATCCCATCTCGTACTCCTTGGTGAGTCCGCGCGTCTCGATAATCACATCGTTGGTATTCATCAATCCTGGCTCTCCTGATTCGATCGTGCATTCCCTTCCGAACTCTGATCCTCGTCCACCTGGACGGGGTCACCGTCGGACAGCTCGCGAATCACCTTGAACGTTCCTGACACGATCGTCAGGCCTTCGCCGAGGCCGCTCAAGACCTCGAAGTAGCTGTCGCCCGCGATGCCGACGTCGACTGGCCGGAACCGGGCAAACCCGTCCTCGACTACGAAGACTCCTTCGACGCTTTCGTCATTCCCGGAGTCTTCCGGCTGCGACTCGGCATTCTCGTTTGGAATGGCCTCGAACTCGTCCGCATCAAGCAGTGTCAGCGCGATAATCGGGATGGACAGCACCTGTGAGCGTACTTCGGTAATGATGTCCGCCGTGGCCGACAGATCTGTGCGCAATTCCACGTCTGTGTCATCCAGCGTGATGCGGACTTCGAAGTCGATCGCCTGGTCGCTGCCAAGTGATGCCCGCGGGCGGATCGAGCTGTTACCGATGGTCGTCACCCGACCCGTAAATTCGCGGTCACCGAACGCATCGATCCGAACGGCTGTCGAATCACCTACTGAAATGTCCGGCACGTCAGTTTCGTCTACCTCAATGACGGCCTCCATCACGGAGAGGTCAGACACCGTGAGCAAGTGACTGCCGGGGTTATTCATCGTTCCGACCACGGCCGTCTCGCCGCGCTCCACGTTCAGCCGTGTCACGCGGCCGCTCATCGGAGCCCGGATCACCGTCTTCGAGAGTTGATCTTCGGCCTCCCGGACGCCTGCGCGTGAGATTTCGACGCCATGACGAGCCGACTCGTGGAAAGCTGCCTGGACCTCCGCCAGGGTACGGGCTGTCTCGTACTCGCTGTCCGTCACCATTTCCGGAAGACGGGACTTGAGGTCTCGGATGCGCTCCCAGTCACGACGGACCTGATTGGCGTTGCCTCTAGCCTGCGCCTCGCGCGCCATGGCTTCCGCCAATGAAGCCTCGGCTCGTTGCAATGATGCCCGGAATCGCGTGTCGTCGATCACCAGGAGGAGCTGGCCACTCTCGACGTCGTCACCCTCTTCCACAGTGAGTTCGACGATTCGGCCTGAAACATCAGCGCTGATATCCACGGACGTCTTTGGCTCGATGTGCCCGCTCGCAGCCACACGTGCGACCAGATCGCGTCGTTCGACGTTCTCCGTTCGCACGTCTACTGCGTCGCCTCGTCCGGCTGTTACAGCCCGCACCATCAAGATCGCGAAAAGTGCGAACACCCCGATGCCTATGAATATTTTCTTCTTGCGTGACATATGTCTACGATCGCGAAAAGTTCTGACGGGAGATCTGGATCACCTGTTGACTTTACTTACGGTTGATTGACGCCTCTAGTTTCGCCCCGCCGTTTCAGAAAACACCTGAACCATGACGGGTGTTGTCGGCTCAGCCTGCTCCCGGTCCGATGACAGCGAGCACTGCCATTAACAGCACGTACAGGCCGACAAGGAAGGCGATCGCACTGGTGGCCGATACCTTCGGGGAGATCCGGCTGATAGCGATGCCGAGGACGACCATGGTCCACAGGCCAAACAGATTGAGGCCCTGCAGGAACCCGGATAGCCAGCCGTCGCGCTCCAGATCCGGTACCAGAAGATGGAGTGACAGGGTCGAACGCAAGTCGCCCGTCGCCCGGACGAGCGGCAACGTGAGCAGCGAGCCGGCAGTGTTGATCAACTGGGCATGTACCGTAGCCGAAAACATCTGCTTGAACGAAACCGCACCGCCCAGGAGCACACCGTACACCAGTTTGAGCAGCCCCGCGAGGAATGCGAACAGGGCTAGCGCCAAAACGATGCCCATGATCCAGCCGAACGAGCGCGTGAGGCCGAATATCTTCTCCGTCGCTTCCACTTGCTCGGGCGAAGCGTCGGCGGGGAGGTTGGACATCATCGCGTCCCGTAATATCTCGGCCGGGATCATGAACTGAACGAACACGCCGACCACGATGGTTACGAGAAGGGCATCCAGCCATACAGGTCGTTCCCGGAGCGCGTCAAACAGTTCCGCCGGCGCGACGAATACGCGTATGAACCGGACTAGAATGTTTGGGAGCGGTGGTGGAGCTTGTTCGGTCTGAGATTCTTCGCTCATGATTTCGCCTCTCTGATGGGTCCTCAGCTCAGCAGTCAGCTGCCGGGTCGTCTAACACTGGTCCACTGCAGGTCGGGTATCTGGACCTTGAAAATACGTCCATCGGCAGGGTCGGCCCAGACGATGTGCCTTGTAGAGCCGACATCCAGCTCGTACCGGTGGGCTGGATGTACCGCGTCGCCGATCGTGATCTCGGCCGTAGTGACGCTAACCAGGCGGATCGGCCGCTCCTGCCTGTCGCCAGGCAGGATGGCTCCCAGTTCCTCCGGATGATCTCCCTCCGCAGTGAGTCGCCGAACCACGAAATAGTAGTGCTGAGCAATGCCGGTGCCCAGCAGTACCTGGTTGGGCGCTGCCAGCATCTCCGTCATCCGGTCACCCTCTTCGCTCGATGTAGTGATTCGTAATCGAGTGCCGCTGCGGGTCAGGATGAGAGTGTACGCGGGTCGCCCGAGTGCACGCGTTTCGAATCGCACCGGGGCGAAGGCGCCGTCTGTTCGAAGACCGAATTCTGCCGATCGGAGCCAGGTACCGTCGCCTTCCAGTTGGATGCGGCCAACAGCCATGTAGCCCTCACCCTGTCGCCGGATCGCGAATGTCTCAGTACCCGCAATCTGGCCATCTACTGTGATCTCGTAGCGGCCCTGGTCGACGAGGTTCGGATCCTGGGCCACGGCGGCGACGGGCGAAACGACACACGTGGCGATGACCGTCGCGACGAAGCCTGGTCTATGCATCGAGCCGATCCACGATGCAGTCGACGAGAAACTCATAGATCAAGCGTCCCTTCTTTTCAGTTGCCGCAAATGGATGGTCCTGGTCCGCCGGTGGCCCCCGGACCAGGTCCGGCGCTAGGTGCAGCATCAGCGAGGTGTCGAATTCGCCAGCATGGTCCGTTACCCCTGAGTCCAGAAATCGGGACACGTCGATCGCTCTTGTATCCACGGAGCGGACACGCACGGCCTTCGCCAGGACCATGGCCATCGCCTGAATGTGCCGCACATTACCGTTACCCGTGAGCAGGGTAATCTCTTCGAGTCCCTGCCGATCCCAGGATTCGACGAGTTCATTAAGTACCCGGTGAAGGGTTTTCCGCTCCAGGCCGGCTGTTCCGGCGAGAGCCAGATCTGCGCGCGACGCGACCCCGAAGGGGAGCAGAGGAGCGAGAAGAATTCCGGTGCGGCGGCAAACAGCCCGGGCCAGGCTTTCAGTAATCTGATTGTCCGTGCCTACCGGCAGGAATGGGCCGTGCTGCGTACAACTTCCGACCGGCAGCAGAAGTCTCGGATCCCGGCGGAACCAGTCAGCGATCTCTACCGATGTGAGCTCGTCAAGTCTGGTCGGGCCGGCGTCACCGGTCAGGGGCCTGGTTCGCACAACCACTAATCTACGAAGATCCTCGACCTCGGCATACGCCAGGAAGGAATCCGATGAACGATCTATTGTCTGCAAACGTGACACTCATTGCCGGCGCGTAGTCCGGGCCAACGGGAAAATTGTTGCCGTAGCGAGCCTCTCGGCACCGCCATCGCGAATTCGTGATGACAGCACACGGAAAGGCCGGACGCGGGCTGCGCTTCATTGCTCCCGGCGTGGTGAATCGAATTGCTGCTCGAGCGGCCGGGTGGTACTGACACCTTCTCCCATGTAGCCGGCCGCCACACTCGCGATGACCAACAGCAGGCCCAACCAGCCTACGGTCGTCAGATTCTGGCCCAACAGGGCTAATGCCAGCACCGCTCCCGCAACCGGCTCGATGGTCGTAGCTACCGACACGGGCGCTGCCTCGATGCGCCGGAGCGCACCGAAAAACAGAAAATTCGCAGCCAGAACGGTTCCGGCAGCCAGTAATCCCATGTACAACCACGCCGCTGTCCCGGAGGGTGGTGCTGGCGTCCTCCCGAGCGCCGGCAGCACCGCCGCGAGTATGACCGTTCCACCCACGATCTCCAGAAAAAGTACGCGCTCTGCCCCGTAGCGGGGAACCGCGTAGCGACCGATCAGGGTCGTGCCGGCATAGGAGACCGCGGCAATCAGGCCGCCCGCAATACCCAGGATCATCCCCTGCTGCTGCGATGCGAACAGAGCCTCGATGCTTCCGCTTCCGCCGCTGACCGTCAGAGCCGCCCCCGCCATTACGCCCAGCGCCAGAAGCAGACGAAGCGGAGTCAGGGCCTCGCCCAAGACGAGGCGGGCGGCGATTGCCACGATGACCGGGGCCGTGTACAGAAGCGCCGCTGCACCAGCCACTCCAACGCCGGCAATCGCGAATTGATAGGCAATCTCGAATCCGGCGACGCAGACACCGCCCAACAGGCCGACCACAAGCACGCCGCGCCGGTCGACGCGAAACAGGTCTGGTCGTCTGATCCCCCACACGGCGAGCGCGAGTCCGCCCAGCAGCACCCGCCAGAATCCAACGTCTGTCAGGGCGGCGCCCTCGGCGTACAGCGCCGTACTAAGGGGCCCCGTGGTACCCCACAGGACGCCCGCTCCCAGCGCCATCGCGAATCCGAGCCGTCTTGCGCGCTGGCGCACGTTCGGATCCGGTGGCAAGGGCTGGACACTCGAGTCGTGCAACGCGATCCTCCGTGTTCGGACATGTAAGGCGAGCATCGGGTGCCAACGTGCAGAGGTTAGGTGCCGTCGCGAGTGGGCGTCAAGGTGAAAGGAGAAAGGTCGTTGACTGAACATCCAATCGACGGGGAAGGCGAGGGCCGAGCGCCGCTCGTTCCGCTGACGACATGGATCGAGCGCCCGGTAGAGGAAATGCGGATCCGGGCGCGCAGCTTCTTTGAGCATATGAATCGGCGTCGAACGGTACGTGACTACGCAAGTCGATCTGTGCCGCGAGAAGTGATCGAAGACTGCATCAGAGCAGCGGGAACGGCTCCCAGTGGGGCCCACATGCAGCCGTGGCACTTCGTTGTGGTGACGGACCCGGTGGTGCGTCGCCGGATCCGGCTGGCCGCCGAGGCGGAGGAAAGAGAGTTCTATAGTGGACGAGCTCCGGACGAGTGGCTCGAGGCTCTTGAAAGACTCGGGACCACCGCAGAGAAACCATTTCTGGAAACAGCCGCCTGCCTGATCGTAGTGTTTGCCCGCCGCTACGGAGTCAAACCGGGAGGCGAGCGTCGCAAGCATTACTACGTGCAGGAATCCGTCGGCATCGCAACGGGAATGCTGATCGCGGCGCTTCACGAGGCCGGACTCGCGACGCTGACTCACACGCCGAGCCCCATGGGTTTCCTGTCCTCGGTGCTGAATAGGCCGGACAACGAACGGCCCTTTCTCGTCCTTGTCGCCGGCTATCCTGCTCCCGGCACACGAGTACCTGACCTCAGACGCCTTCCGTTGAACGAGATCTGTACCTTTCTGGAGGAGGATTCGTCGGAGGAATGACAGTGCATTGACCCCCGGGGTGCAGACTCGGGGCGTGTACCAGACAGTGAGGACCTACGCGCTCGTTGGCCTGCGGCCGGTGGAGATCCGTGTCGAAGCGTCGATCCGGCGGGGAACTCCGATGTTGTTAATTGTCGGACTTGCCGCTGGGGCCGCGCGCGAGTGCCGGGAACGGATTCGGGCCGCGGCGAATCGAGCTGGATTGAAACTGCCGGGCCTACGGATCACTGTGAACCTTGCGCCTGCCGATTTGCCCAAGACCGGAGCCGCATTCGATCTTCCCATCCTGATCGCGGCCCTGGCTGCCGCCGGCCACTTTCCCGCGTCATCACTCCATCGCCATGCCTTCCTGGGAGAGTTGGGGCTGGATGGCAGCATCCGCCCGGTTCGGGGGATCCTCGCCGTGTGCCTTGGTTGCGCGACCGATTCGGCGCTCGACACGATTGTCGTACCGACAGCGAATCTTTCCGAAGCTGGCGGTGCGGAAGGCATTCAGGTCCTTGGTGCGGACTCGCTGTCCTCCGTTGTTGACTACCTGACCAAAGGGGCCGTTCTCAAAGTGCCCCCCGAGGCGCGGGGGGCAAGCCGTCGTTCGGAGGCAGCGGATCTGTCAGACGTGCAGGGTCAGGAGGGAGCGAAACGGGCTCTCGAAATCGCAGCGGCCGGGGGCCATCACCTGCTGTTGTTGGGAGAGCCCGGCGCCGGCAAGACCATGCTGGCCTCCAGACTGCCTGGACTCCTGCCCCCCTTGAATTCTGCTGAAGCTGTTGAGGTTACCGTTGCGTACAGTGTCTCAGGATTACTGGACCCGGGCGCAGGCCTGATTCATGATCCACCGTTTCGATCGCCCCACCATTCGGTGACAATTGCCGGTCTGATCGGTGGCGGTTCCGGACTGAGACCGGGCGAAGTATCACTGGCTCATCGAGGGGTGCTGTTCCTGGACGAATTGGGCGAGTTCAGGCCGGCCGTTCTCGAGGCACTCAGGCAGCCGCTGGAAACCGGTCGTGTCCGGCTCGTCCGAGACCGTGGAGCGGTTACGCTTCCCGGTCGCTTTCAACTCGTTGCCGCCATGAACGGGTGTCCGTGTGGTTACGCGGCCAGTGTCTCGGGCCGATGCGTGTGTGACCCGTGGCTCATCCGCCGGTATCTGAGGCGTCTGAGTGGACCTCTGCTCGACCGAATCGACATGACGTATGAAGTGCCCGCCCAGCGATGGAGTGCGGAACCGGACGGGCCGGTCGGCGAAACGAGTGCCACGGTTCGGTCACGTGTAACAGCGGCACGCAGGTTCGGGCACCGCCGTGGCCAGCGTCTACGCAACGCCGATCTGGCGACGGCCGAGTTACGGACTTCGTGTCGTCTGGACGACGAGGGCGGTTCGATTCTTGCCGAGTCAGCTCGCCGATTCAGACTGAGTACACGTTCTTGCCACCAGGTCCAACGCGTAGCTCGTACGATTGCGGATCTGGCCGCTGTGTCCGAAATCCGTGCGGCAGATGTCTCCGAAGCCTTGACCTATCGCCGCCGCCTCGGATCCCCATCGGGCACGGGCTGATTAATCTCTGCCATCTCAACGGCAGGCAGGTCGGCTGCCGTGCCAGCGGGTTGGCCTCCCGAACCGAGTACCGTGAAGTTCTGCAGGAGGGCGTGCCCGTGTTCAGTCAGCAGCGCTTCCGGATGGAACTGAACGCCCCAGACGGGCAGGGTAGTGTGTCGCATGGCCATCAGGGTCCCGTCTGCGGCCCAGGCCAGCGGGCGAAGCGAGTCTGGGAGCCCCCCCGATGGTACCGCCAGAGAGTGATAGCGTGTCGCCTGGAAGGGTGACGGGATACCTGAAAACAGGTCTTTCCCATCGTGTCGGACCTCGGTCAACTTTCCATGGACTGGAACAGCAGCCGGCTCCGTCGCACCTCCAAATGCTTCGGCGATGCATTGGTGCCCGAGGCATACACCTAGAATCGGTAGCGTCGCGGGTGCAATACGAACCAGTTGCGTGGATATCCCCGCGCCAGATGGGTGTCCTGGTCCGGGAGACAGGACGACGGCTTCAGGGTTCAGCGCGAGGGCCTGTTCGGCGCTGACCACATCATTGCGGATGACGCTTGTGTCTTCACCCAATTCGGCAAAGTATCGTGCCAGGTTGTGAACAAACGAATCGTAGTTGTCGATCAACAGGATCATTTTTCGGTGCGTGCCTCTTCCAAAAAGTGTCCGACCACTTCGGTCAAAGCTCGGGCTTTCGCCAACGATTCACAGTATTCGTCCTCCGGGTCTGAATCGTAGACGACCCCACCGCCCGCATGGTAGGTCACCTTTCCCCTAGAAAGCATCAGAATGCGAATGGCTACGGATAGATCCATCTGCCCGTCGAACGAGATGTATCCGATCGCGCCGCAGTATGGACCACGGGCGACACACTCGAGATCTGCGATGATTTCCATCGCCCGGATCTTCGGGGCTCCGGTAACCGAACCTGATGGAAACGTCGCCCGCATGACATCACCGGTAGTGACTCCCTTCCGAAGCTGCCCGGTCACGATGGATACAAGATGATGTACCGTGGCCCACGACTCGAGTTGGAACAGGCCAGGCACCCGGACCGAACCGGGCAGGCAGATCCTGGACAGGTCGTTTCTGAGCAGATCTACGATCATCAGGTTCTCAGCCCGGTCCTTTTCGCTCGCCAGGAGCTCCGCGGCTAGTGCCTGGTCCGTTTCGGCGTCTGCTCCCCGTGGCCTAGTACCCTTGATCGGTCGGGTCTCGATTCTTCCGGCACGATCCACTTGCAGGAAGCGCTCAGGTGACGAACTCAGTATGCATGCGGTTCTTGCACGAAACACGGCACCGAACGGCGCAGGATTACGGCGGCGCAAGACGTGGTACAACTCAAGCGGGTCCGCCTCGCAGTGAGCCTCGAAACGTTGGGACAAGTTGACCTGATAGACTTCCCCGCACCGGATGTGATCGATTGCGGTCTCCACAGCGGTGACATACTCCGCGGCAGTCGTGGTGGAGGAGAGCCATTCCAAGCCGGGAAGTCGGCGTCCAGCGGCAGTGTGCGAAGCTGCCGGGATGTTGAGCGCAGACTCCGTCGGGAGCACAAAATGATCCACCGGGATTCCACCGGATAACCAGTCCAACGTTTCATCCAGCCGGTCTCGCACGCGCTGCCGACCTGATTCGTCGGCGTCCGGCCGACCCGTTGATATCACGAAACATTGCTCAGTCTCGTGATCCCATCCTATCACCACATCATAGAAGGCTAATTCGAGATCCGGCAGGTCATGATCCCGGGATTCGATTCGCGGAATCGTCTCAAATTCCGAGGCTAACTCATAGGCGAAGAACCCCGCGCAGCCCCCGCAAAACGGCACGGGCAAATCGACCTCATCGACTCGCCAGGCTTCCAGAGCCACGTCCAGTTCCTCCATGACTGGTCTTGTGGCTCGCCGCACACCGGTGACGGTCTCCCACTCCGCATGGCCACGGAACGAACGCAATATGGCAAACGGCTGGCAGGCCACGAACGAGTACCGGCCTGTCTTCGGGTCGCGACTCGCCGAGTCGAGCCAAATAGCGTACGGAAGATGGGCAATGCGGGCGAACACTCGTTCCGAGGACAGGCCATCGGCGATCTCCCGGACGACCGGACGCGGAAGATTCAGCTTCGGAAATCCCTTCTGCATGTGGCCGACTGGCCCGGTGACTCTTCTACCTCCACTTCCATCCACGTGAGCCGTTGTGCGTCGGATCCGAGCTGCTCCAGGAGGCGATCCGTGATCCAAGCCGCCAGCATTTCAGCTGTCGTGTTTGGAACGTCAATGAGCATGACGTCGCCCTCCGGGAACACGTACCGACGATCGGCGACTCGAACCTCCAGTTCGCCTTGGGACGTTCGCTCAACTGGTAAAGCCGTGCTCTCTGTGGCCAGCAGCATCCGGTGGTCGAGGCGGTGAGCAATCACTTCCAGTTCCTGCTTCAAGCGGACGAAGTCTACTAGCAGATGGTTTTGATCGAGTTCACCGGCGAATACTGCACCGATTCGATAGTTGTGGCCGTGCAGATTCTCACAACGTCCGGAGCCGTAGGAAATGAAATGCGCAGCTGCAAAGGCAATCTGGTCTTTTGCGATCGTGATTCGAAATTCGTCCATTGGCATCGCCATTCAGAGTCCGGTTGAAGAACTGGAGCCGTGCCATTTCTCCAACAGGATTCCAATTCGTTGTTCTTGTGGGTGTATGCAAGTTTTTTTACGCCGTGCTAATATATGTACATGGTACCGGACGCGTCCGGTGGGAGCGAGCGCGGCCGCATGTCTTGCCCACAGGGTGGCCCGTCTGTCACGTTTAGGTGTGACTTGAGAGTTGCGCGTCGTAGGATTGGAGGGCCCTAGTGGTCTGCTCTAGAGTAGAAACGACGACGAGGCATAGTACCGATACGGCAAGGGGGGTTGCTAGCAGTGCGTCTGTTTGTTTCAGTTCGTATACCGGTCCGTATTCAGCGTGAGCTGGCGCGCCTGGCGCGAAAACTAGCCGAGTCCGAGATCCCGGTACGTTGGGTTCCGCCTGAGAACATGCATCTTACGCTTCGGTTTCTCGGCCAGGTTCCGGACCGAAATCGTCAAGCAATCGTGGATGCGATCTCACTCGCGGCTCAGGATTCAATACCGTTCGACGTATCCTTCGGTCGTGTAGGTGCGTTTCCGTCCCCTCGTCGTCCACATGTGATCTGGATTGCGGTGGAGGCGGCTCCGCGGCTCCGGCTCCTGCGCGGATCCGTACAGCGCCACCTCGCGCGAGCCGGATTCGGGACAGAAGTCGGGCCGTTTCATCCACATGTAACGCTTGGCCGGGCGGTTAAGTCTTCCGGGCCGGGTGCGTTTCGAGAATTCGTGCCGGCCAGCCGGGATCTGAGTGTAGAAAGCATGCTTCGGGTATCTGCAGTCGATCTGGTGAGGAGTCGTTTGCGCCATACCGGTGCCGAGTACGAACTCCTCGATCGAATACGCCTCGAGGCCGGGACACCGCAGCTTCGCGCGTCTCGTAAGTAGGGTCCGCAAGGAGTCCGAATTCAAGAGTTGAGGATAGATCATCGTGGCGCAAAGAAAACCGAAAGCGGGGTATTTCCTGATTCTCCTGGTACTCATGGGCGGAGCCTGGTTGGCTCGCGACACGATCGCTGGATGGTTGGAGAGCGTGGAGTTTGGAACAGGTTCAGTCCCGACTGAGCGTTTGGCAGATGCTGCCGAAAACAGAGTCGAACGGCTGGTTCGGAATGGTTTGAACAGGCCCGTTCGGTTCAGCGAGGCAGAACTTCAGAGCTTGCTGACGTACCGGGCCATGCCCTATCTGCCGACCGGCATCGAGGATCCACGAATAGACGTTCAGGACTCCGTGATCATAGTGTCTGCGCTGGTTCGACCTGCCAAGATGACGGACGCGGATGTACCAGACGCGCTGCGAGCCATGCTTTCTGATTCCTCACTGGTCACGTTTGTTCTCATGCTGTCGGTTGACCGCCCCGGCCGACTCTCGGTTAAACTGCACAGTCTGCAGATTGGGGATCTGGTCGTTCCCTCGTTTCTGCTTCCTATGATTGTCGAAAGTCTGGCGTCTGAGGGCTTTCAGACTTCCGGTGGTACCATAATCGCTCCGCTTCCAGACGAAGTCGCCGCCATCCGGATCGAGGGGGACGACATTGTCCTTGAGCCAGTCGCTGATCGTAATTGAACGGTAGTCGTTGAGTCCGGGTTGGCGATCGTAGACTATGCTGTCTCGTCCGAACCCGGGAAACGCGGCCCGATCCGAAAGGAACGGTTGGCTGGACACATGGGTAGGCAAGACTGAATGGAAACACGACGCCCGACGGCGGAGCGATGAGAAAGACGAACATGCAGAAAAAAACGGCAAGTAACACATCTGGAGACCGTCGAGACGTGGACGGTTCCGTCGGGCGATGGATGTGGGAGTGGGCCAAGTCGATCGCTGTCGCGTTTGCCCTGTTCCTGCTCGTTCGAACATTCGTCGTTGAAGCGTTCCAGATTCCGACCGGCTCAATGGAGAACACTCTTCTGGTCGGGGATTTTCTCCTCGTGAACAAGATGGTTTACGGTGCCGAGATCCCAGGGACCAGCGTAAAACTGCCGGCAATAGATCCGCCGGAGCATGGTGACATCGTCGTTTTTGAGCCTCCACCCAGTGCACGGCAGGCAGCACATACGAACTACGTAAAGAGAATCGTCGGCCTGCCCATGGATACGCTCCAGATGGTAGCCGGCGTGTTGTATCGAAACGGTTCGGAAGTTATCGAGCCATACGCCAAGCATTCACGACCGTTCGAAGATCCACGCAGCCCGCAATTCGACTGGCAGCGAGCGCACCTGGTCGAGAGCGGCCGGCGGGCGCATGAGTATCGGGCGACACGAGACAACTGGGGGCCGATCAGCGTACCACCTGAGAGCTTCTTTGTGATGGGGGACAATCGCGACAACTCGGAAGATTCCCGGTACTGGGGTTTCGTGCCGAGGGATGCAGTAAAGGGTCGGCCGCTGATCATCTATTTTTCGTACGATCGCAACAAGCTCGCACCGTTTCCATGGCTGACCGAGATTCGATGGAATCGACTGCTTGATCCGATCCGATGACGGCCCCAGCCCGATCGCTCGTCGTACCGTCACATGGCTCGGCGACCTGACGGAGCCGGCGCCCTCGACCTGTATCTCGGCGACATTCGTAGACACCCACTCGTCAGCCGCGAGGACGAAATCGAGCTTGCGCGCCAGATTCGCGCAGGAGACGATCGGGCACTCGATCGCCTGGTAGCTGCGAATCTGCGGTTTGTTGTGGCCATTGCCCGCCGCTACGCTCACCGAGGTGTCCCCCTTGAAGATCTGATTAATGAGGGCAACCTCGGGCTGATGCGCGCCGCCCGCCGCTACGACGAGACCAAGGGCGTCAGGTTTCTGTCGTATGCAATCTGGTGGATTCGTCAATCGATTCTGGGCGTACTCGCTCGTGACAGCCACATCGTGCGCGTACCGGCCGGCCGCATCGACCTGGCCCGCCGAGTGTCACGTGCGTCCGGACGCGCTTGAGCCAGAGCCTGCAGCGCGCTCCGGCGGTACGGGAAGTGGCACTCGAACTCGGTATGGCCGAGCGACAGGTGCGTGAAGCGTGGGAAACCAGAAAACATGACGTATCTCTCGATGCCCCCGTGTCGGGTTCAGACGACGTTCCCTTGCTTGAGCTCCTTCCCGACGCCAAACAAACGGATCCTTCATTCCGCCTCGAGAGGGAACAACTTGGCAGGAGGCTGGCCGGCGGGATTCAGCGCCTGCCGGAGCGCGAAGCGGACGTCGTGAGTCGGTATTTCGGGCTCGACGGACGTCGTCCGGAAACGCTGTCCGAAATCGGGCGATCAACGGGCGTCAGTCGGGAGCGCGTTCGAACGATCAAAGACCGGGCATTGACCAGGCTCCGCGTTGGTGTCGCCGGACGAGGAATTCGGGCATTCCGTACCGATTGACCGGTTTCGCCCTCCCAGCGGTGAGCCTGCCAGGCAATCTTGACACGCTGAAAATGCCTATATAGCTTAACTGGTTGTGACTAGAACGGACCGGCCGTCTCGACCAGCTCGGGGCGGCTCGCTTTTTCTCCCCACGTCCTGGTTTGGGGGAGAGCAGACAACCAGCAGGCATTGGTAATGAAGACGTATTCAGTGAAGGCCGGGGAAATTGAACGTGATTGGCTGGTCGTGGATGCTCGGGATCAAGTCCTTGGGCGCATGGCGACTCAGATCGCGGCGATCCTCCGTGGAAAACATAAGCCGATCTTTAGCACGCACATGGACGTAGGTGACTACGTCGTAGTCATCAATGCCAGACATGTACGGCTGACCGGCAGGAAAATGGACCAGAAGGAATATTTTCGGCACAGCGGATTCATGGGCGGTGAGCGATTCATTCCGTTCCGCACCATGCTCGCGAGGCATCCTGAGCGGGTGATCGAATTGGCCGTTAAGGGAATGCTGCCGAAGAATGCGCTGGGCCGGCAAATGTACAGTAAGCTGCGGGTATATGCAGGATCGGAACATCCGCACGGGCCACAAGCACCGCGACAGCTAAAGCTGTAACGCGCAAAGACGCATCGGAGGAAGTTTGGCGGATCAGATTACATCTCAAGCCGTGGGTCGCCGCAAGGCGGCGGTGGCTCGCGTCTACCTTCGTCCCGGGGCCGGGGAATGGAAAATCAACGGCAGAGAGCTCGATGATTTCTTTCCCGGTCTCAGACACCAGGAAGCAGTAGCTCGCCCATTCGTGGTTACCGGTCAGGAGAATAGATTCTCGGTCAGCGTCCGGGTTCGCGGTGGTGGGCTCAGTGGGCAGGCAGGAGCGATTCAGCTCGGCGTGGCGCGGGCTATTGTAGCAGCAGACGAAGAGCAGCGTAGCACACTGCGGTCTTACGGACTGTTGACCAGAGACGCGCGGGTCGTTGAGCGTAAGAAGCCGGGCCGTCCGAAAGCAAGAAAGCGCTTCCAGTTCTCGAAGCGTTAGTCTCGCAATTGAATCACGACTAGAACACGGAATCTCATGGCTGACGTCGGGCTTAAAGAACTTCTTCAAGCAGGTGTGCATTTCGGCCACCAGACACATCGGTGGAACCCCAAGATGCGCAAGTACATTTTTGCGGAGCGTGGCGGGATCTACCTCATTGATCTCAAAAAGACGCTCCGCGAACTGAATCGGGCCCGAGAGCTTGTGTATGAGACCGTACAAGCTGGGGGCGGAGTCCTGTTCGTCTGTACGAAGACTCAGGTGAAAGACATTGTTCGGGCTGAAGCAGAGCGTGTGGGCGCTTCTTATGTCACCGAACGCTGGCTCGGTGGAATGCTCACGAATTTCCAGACGATGAAGAAGAATATCCGTCGGCTCAAGGAACTCGAGCGCGGCATGGAAGATGGGGCCTTCGAATTCTACACGAAGAAAGAGCAGCTCCTGATGGAGCGGGAACGCACGAAACTCGATCGGTACCTGTCCGGCATTAAGGACATGAATCGCCTTCCCGGTCTCGTCTACGTGGTAGACGCCAAGAAGGAAGAGATCGCGGTGCGCGAGGCGAATCGGCTCGAAATTCCGGTTATAGCCATTGCGGACACGAACGCCGATCCGGATAACCTGACGATTCCGATCGCAGGCAATGATGACGCAATACGTTCGGTGTCGCTGATCACGGGAGTAATTGCAGAGGAAATTGAGAAGGCTCGCCGGGAACGTCCAGAGTTGGGTGAGGGCGGTGAAGAACAGGGCGCAACGACCTATTCGACCGATGTCGGAGAGGCTAAAGCAGCAGCGGGGTCCAAGAAAAAGCGTCCCAAACGTCGGCCACGCCCCGAGCTCATTCGTCGTCGTCGCCATGCGACGGACGAGGAGGTGGCAAGTCCGGCGAACGCGGATGCCTCAGCAACAGTCGAAGCTGAGAGCAACGAAGCCGGTGATGTATCGGTTGAAGAGACGGTTGAAGAGACAGTTGAAGAGACAGTTGCCGTTACCCCGTCCAGCGAGACACCTGCAGCGCCCGAGGCGGACAGCAGCACGGATGGTGGTGACGCTGCTGCGGTCGAGGAGGAGCGAGAAGATGGGGGCTCACCTTGAGCGCATTCGACGGTGGGCCACCTCGGGGTGGCCTTTTTTTTGGTTGTTAGTTGAGGGACGGGGATAATTATCCGGCCTCGATGGGAAACAAGAGAGACGGAAAATAATGTCGACGATTACAGCAAAGTTGGTGAAGTCCTTGCGGGACCGGACGGGCGCAGGAATGATGGACTGCAAGAAGGCCTTGCTGGAGGTAAGAGGTGACGAAGAACTGGCCATCGACCTGCTCCGTACGTGGGGAGCAGCGAAGGCCGCAAAGCGGGCTCGACGAGATGCGTCTGAGGGCATAGTTCACGTAGAATCCGACGACGGCGGATTTGCGATGGTCACGGTGTCCAGTGAGACTGATTTCGTAGCGCTTAATGAAGCATTCCGCGACTATTCGGCGCGGCTCGCCAAACAGGTCTTGACCTCGGATCTTGCTGATGGCGAGGTGATTGGCGGCGAGGAGTTGCTGAGTCGGGATTCGTTCAAGGTGTTGGAAGATGAGCTGACCGACTTACGCTCCAAGATTGGTGAGAACATCAGCGTGCGCCGGGTCGTGCGTTTCGAGCCGGCCGGTGGATCCAGTGCCGCGGCGTATGTGCACTTCGGCGGCAAAATCGGGGTCCTGGTCGAGTTGACGGGCGCAGAGGGGCAGGAAGACGCTGCTCGCGATGTGGCGATGCATGTAGCAGCGGTGAATCCGGTTGCCGTGTCAGCAGACGACATTCCGGCGGAAGATGCCGAGCGGGAGCGTCAGATCCATATCGCGCAGGCGAAGGAAGACGGTAAGCCAGAGGCGATCATCGAAAAGATCGTCGAGGGGCGCATGCGGAAATTCTATCAGCAGAGCATACTCTTGCGGCAGGCGTTCGTGAAAGACTCGGACGTAACGGTCGAACAGATGCTGCACCAGCGGGCCGATGGCCTTACGGTGCGGCGATTCGTCCGATTCCAGATCGGCGAATAACCAAGCGGAAGCAGGGGGCGGCATGGCCGACCTGAAGTATCCGCGGGCCCTGGTCAAGCTTTCGGGCGAGTCGCTCGCCGGTGAGCAGGGGTTTGGAATCGAGCCCGCCGTAGTGAAGTCTCTGATTGAAGAAATCGGAGCGGTTCACGCCGCTGGCGTGCACCTAGGACTGGTAGTCGGTGGTGGAAATATCGTGCGGGGGACCGTGGCCAGTCAGCAGGGCATGGATCGGGTGTCTGCCGACTATATGGGTATGCTCGCGACGGTAATCAATGCTCTGGCCCTCCAGGATGCTCTGGAAAGATCGGGTGTGGAGACCCGCGTGATGACGGCCATCCGCATGGAGCAACTCGCTGAGCCCTATATCCGACGCCGGGCGCTGAGGCACATAGAAAAGGGCCGGGTAGTGTTGTTCGCCGGTGGCACGGGCAACCCTTACTTCACTACGGATACTGCTGCCGTTCTACGGGCGATCGAGATGGAAGCGGACGTCATTCTCAAGGCGACGAAGGTCGACGGTGTCTACACGGCCGATCCCGAAAAAGACCCGGACGCTGAATTGCTCCCCGATCTCACATATCGCGACATTCTCAACAACGATTTGAGCGTGATGGACGCGGCGGCAATTTCCTTGTGTCGCGAAAACGATCTTCCTGTAATTGTGATGAATATCCGGCACAAGGGATCCATCCTGGCCGCACTGCGCGGTGAACGGATTGGCACCCTCGTAACCTGAGAGGCAGTGAGATGAGCAGCCCGGTACTGAAAGAAGCGTCGCACCAGATGGACCGAAATCTCGAGGCAATCGGGCGGGAGTTCTCAGGTGTGCGCACGGGTAAAGCTAGTCCGGCGCTTCTTGATTCCGTTCAGGTGCCGGCTTACGGTTCAATGATGCCTCTGAAGCAAACCGCGACCGTGACGGCTCCCGAGGCGCAACTGGTCGTCGTACATCCATGCGATACTTCTCTGATCGACATCGTAGCGAAGGCGATACAAACTGCCGATCTGGGTCTGAATCCCAGTGTTGATGGCAATCTGATCCGTGTTGCGATTCCGGCCCTCAACGAGGACCGGCGCCG
>Ga0114950_10000333_pt1 | contig 31041 bp, 35 predicted proteins | sample N075metaG_FD_83503 | JGI IMG/M metagenome (GOLD analysis project Ga0114950, IMG submission 83503) | Deep subsurface microbial communities from Kermadec Trench to uncover new lineages of life (NeLLi) - N075 metaG | ecosystem: Environmental > Aquatic > Marine > Ocean trench > Sediment | place...
GGCGAGGTAGCGCGCGCCGATCTGCTGCATATTATTTGTGCTCGCTGCTGCAATAACGTCTTCATCAAGGACCAACCGAGATTGTGTTTTAGAGCTTGTTTTGACCGCCAGGGCAAAGTCTTGATTTGCTCATTATTTTTGACCCCGAAAGCTCATGTTTTAGCGTGTGACACGCGATGTGTACGAATTGAACATGTTTCTAAACGTTTCAGCAAGACCCAATATAGTCACCGTGTAGATTGTCAGACTAGTCTGGCAGGCCCAAAACGCGCTTGGCGATGACGTTCAGTTGCACTTCGCTGGTGCCACCTTCTATAGAATTTGCTTTCGAGCGCAGCCATTGCTGGGTGGTGCTGAGTTCTTTTGCCGAGAAAGAACTGTCTTCCCAACCAAATACCTGGGTGCCCATCATCTCCAGCATGCGTTCATATTTGCGCTTGTTCTGCTCGGTGCCGTAAAACTTGAACATCGAAGCCAGGTTGCCATCCGCTTTTCCTATCTTGGCTTCTTCAGCATTGCGCGACATGCTCAACTGGAATGCTTGGTCATTCATGCGGTGGTTGATGACCGACTCGCGTATCGTCGTATCGGCGATGCGGCCACCATCTTCGCCAATATATTGTTTCGCCACGTCTTCGAGTTTGGTGCCGGATCCACCGAGGGCGGTGTTACCACCAATGCCAGAGACCATCTGACGTTCGTGTTGCAACAAACGTTTGGCAATGGTCCAACCTTTGTTGAGTTCCCCCACCAATTGGTTTTTTGGCACTTTAACGTCGTCGAAGAAAGTCTGGCAAAAAGGTGAAGCGCCACTGATCAACAGAATCGGGCTGGTGGTTACGCCGTCGACGGCCATATCAAACAACAGAAAGCTGATGCCTTCATGTTTGGGTGCGTCCTGGTCAGTGCGGACCAGGCAGAAAATCCAATCTGATTCATCGGCGTAGGATGTCCAGATTTTTGTGCCGTTGACCAGGTAATAGTCGCCTTTATCTTCGGCTTTTGTCTGCAAGCCGGCTAGATCTGAGCCGAAGTTGGGTTCTGAATAACCCTGACACCAACGGATCTCGCCACGCGCGATCTGTGGCAGGTAGTGCAGTTTTTGTTCTTCACTGGCAAATTCCAGCAGGGCAGGTCCGAGCATCCAGATGCCGAAGCTTTGCAGGGGTGAGCGCGCGTTGATATGGCGCAACTCTTCATTGAGGATCTTGTCTTCATCCGCAGACAAGCCGCCACCACCGTATTCAACCGGCCAGCGCGGCACCGTCCAGCCGCGTTCGGCCATACGTTGCAGCCATAGCTTGGAATCTGCATTGACCCATTGTTGGTTTTTTCCACCCCAGATGACTTCATCCGCGGGTGTTGCAGTACGTATGGAGGGAGGACAATTTTCTTCCAACCAGGTGCGCGTTTCCTTGCGAAAAACTTCGATGTCGCTCATTGATGCGGTCTCTTTGATATTTTGACGATGCTCAAAAGGTGCGCTATTTAAGCAAACCTCTCCTACCAATCCAAGAGGAGCAAAACCAGCGGCTTCCGGTATAGTCTTGGCCGCGAAAACCACAACTGTGAACGATAGGGGCAATTAATGGCGGATTTCGATGATCGCGCATTCCGCACCGCGATGGGTAACTTCTGCACCGGCGTGGTGATCGCCACCGGCGCGATTGATGGTGTGCCTGCCGGTTTTGCTGCGCAGTCATTCGTATCGCTGTCCCTGGACCCGCCGCTGGTCGCCCTGTGCCCAGGCAAAGACTCAACAAGCTGGCCTAAGCTGCGTGCTTCAGGCAGTTTCTGCATCAATATATTGTCTTCGAATCAGCAATCGGTGTGTGAGACCATGGCTCGCCCTGGTGGTGATAAGTTTGCGGACTTCGCCTGGCAGACAGGTATTACCGGCTCACCGATTCTCGATGGCGTATTGGGTTTCGTAGATTGTGATATCGAAGCCGAACACGACGCGGGTGATCACACTATTGTGATTGGACGGGTGCGGGATTTTCGAATTGTCGCCGACGACAATGCGCCGCTGTTGTTCTTCCGGGGGAAATACGGTCAGTTCGGGGCTGCTTAGATCAGTTCGGCAACGCATTCAGTAACCCCAGATGGCGCACCATCAAGTTGAAATCACGATCTGCGAACAATAGTGGAATAGAAACTTCGATACAGTAGGCACCAATAATCACGTCATTCGACTTACGAACGGTAGCCCCTTTCTTCCTCAATTCGCGATAGCAATTCGCGGCCTTCAACGCGCGATCTGTACTTAACATTTCATGGATGTCGAAAGAAAGCATAAGATCTCTTGCTTGTTCATAGTCCGCATCCTTGCGGAAACCTTGTAACACTTCCATCAGAATCAAGTCACCCACGGCAACGTGTTCCACCCCCAACAAACTATCCAGATAGTCTGTTTGTTTGGAACTAATCCCATTGAAGTAATCGATCCAGACACTCGAGTCGACTAGAATCACGCACTCTTTCTCATGGCATCAAGATCGCCTTGCCATTTCAGTTTTCCGCGAAAAGACTTGGTTCGTTCTTGTTTGCTCAACTTCACCAGCGTTGCCAGGCCAAGCTCTACAACTTCTCGTTTTGTCCTGGCTCCTGTGACCTCAAGTGCTTTAGAAAGCAGTTCATCATCGATGACAATGTTGGTTCTCATGCGAATGCTTTATGTGTATATATTGGCCCGATCATACACATAAAACGATGTCTCCATCGCCGCCGCTTTTGCACTGGCTGAAACCGGTTCCTTAACAGCGCCCACTAACGCCTTTATCACGGGATTCTCCAGTTCCTCGTAGAGATTGAAGAGTGCTTCGCAGTGTGTCGCCACTCAGGCAACCAGGGCTTCCAAGCTCTCCCAGTGCAACTCCCCAAAATTACCGCTCGGGTTGACCGGCTGTACACAAACGTGACTGGCACCTGCATCCATATGTTCTTCAATGCGCGCCTTGATCGCGTCGATATCACCCCAGGCGAATGTCGTGTCGATAAACTTGTCGCTCAGACTGTTGATATCGTCTTCAGTTAAACCCATGCGTAACCAGTTGTTTCGATAGTTCGGCAGTCCCTGGTAAATCTGTGCAACCGGTCGCGCCAGTTCGCGTGCTTTGGCCGGGTCTGCTTCGAGAATTATTTTCTGTTCCACGCACAACCAGGCGTCTGCACCCATAATGTCTCTAGCCATGCGTGTATGGTCTGGGGAAGAAAAATAGGGATGAGCGCCAGTGCAGGCGCTTGCCGCCAGTTCCAGCATTTTCGGTCCCAGTGCGGCAATCACGGTGGGTGGTTCTTCTGCCGGCGCAACACCATTATACGGTGCGGTGGCCATGCCTTCGAGGTAGGTGCGCATGGTTGCAACCGGCGGGCCATATTTCAGCCCGCGAACGCCTTCGACCAGTGGCTTGTGAGAAACACCCATGCCCAGTAGAAAACGTCCACCCGATTGTTCCGCCAGGGATTGCTGCGCGGCCATGGTGACGCCGGGTTCGCGGTGATAGATGTTAATGATGCCAGTCGCCAGATTGAGCGTCTTGGTATTGGCCAGCAGCCAGGAAGCGAGTACAACCGGGCTTTTGCCTACGGTTTCTGGGATCCACAAGGTGCCGTAGCCGAGGGACTCGATGCGCTGTGCCGCTGCTGCCGCATCCGCTGAGGTTAAACCGTCAAAGAAATACCAGACGCCTAGTTTGCCTGTATCCATGTTGTGCTCCCTTAGATGAAATTAGCTAGGTACTGGTAAAATTACCCGGTCGGCGTTCTGCCACGGCTTTGATCCCTTCATAGGCATCCGCGGTTGCGCGAAGCCATTGTTGTTCTTTAAGTTCGTGTTCCGTGGCGGCGCTGACGGCTTCTGCCAGACCCCGGCGCATGGTGGCGCGCACGGACATCACCGCTAAGGGGGCGTTTTCGGCGATCTCGGCGGCCAGTTCTATGGCCGCTTCACGCAGTTGGTCGGCGTCGACCAGCCGATCGATAAGCCCCATGGTTAAGGCTTCTTCGCCACTGACCCGGCGACCGGTGTAAAGCATGTTGTGAGCGGCTTGCTGTCCAACCAGGCGAGGTAGCGTGACCGTCACGCCAAAGCCCTGGTGAATGCCAAGCTTAACGAAATTGGCGCCGAACCTCGCTGCCGGGCTCGCCACCCGGAAGTCAGGCACCAGCGCAAGCCCGAAACCGCCGCCAATTGCTGCACCTTGAATAGCGCCAATAATGGGTTTTTTGTTGGTAAACAGCCTGGTCGCTTCTTTATAGAGATTTCCGGTGGTGTTTCGGAACCCTTCTTCGGTAAAATCCGTGCTTCCGGATCCATCTTCGCGTCCTGTGCCAAAATTGGCGCCGGCGCAGAATGCCTTACCGTCAGATGCGAGAACGATCGCGCGGCAATCAGGCTCGGCGTCGAGCGTATCAAAGGCGTCAGCAATCTGGCTGATCAGGCTCTGATCGAAGAAATTGAGCGGCGGGCGTTGTATTTCCACCGTGGCCACATGGCCGTCGAGTGAAACCTCTATATCGGTATAGGTTTGCGCGGTCACGACTGCTTGCTCCTGAGAAAGTGAGCCGGTGATAATAACACCCGAGACAAAGGTAACGCACCACCAGTGGATGAAGTAGCCCAAATCGACGAAGACGCCAAAACCGCAGAGCAGCAACGCCCGGGCATCTGGGAACTCGCCCTGCCATCCATTCTCGGTAATCTGTCGTACACCATCGTCGGCATGGTGCAAACCAAGTTCATAGCTGGCCTCGGTGCCGAAGGGCTCGCCGCGGTAGGCGCTGGTCAGCGAATCTTCTTCGCCATGCAAGCCATCCTCATGGCCGTGAGTGCAGGGACCACGGCCCTTGTTGCTCGTGCCTGGGGCGCAGGTGATTACGAAGAAGCCAGTCGTGTCACCATGGCTTCGTTGGTATTAGGCGCAGCCTTTGCATTGGTCATTGCCGTGTTGGGCATTGCCTTTGCGGCGCCTGTTGCCGGTGTTTTCGGTCTGGACCAGACGACCCTGGATATGGCGAGCCGCAATATCCGCTGGCTATCTGCGTTCAATGTTGTCTTTGCGGGGATGTTTATATTGAGCGCTGCACTGCGCGCTTCTGGCGATGCATGGACACCACTGTGGATGAGTGTGGGCGTCAACATCATGAACATCCCGCTGCTCTATGCGTTTATTTTTGGCCGTTGGGGAATGCCGGAAATGGGTGTGGCCGGTGCAGCGATTGCTGCGGGGATTTCGTTCAGCATCGGTGTGGGCGTATTGTTGATCATGTGGATCAAACAGCGCTTTCGCCTCAAACATGTGTCCGGAGGCTGGTGGCGCCGGGACCGCCTCAAACGTCTGCTCGACATCGGCTACCCGGCGGCGCTTGAACAGGGTGTGTTTCAGATCGGTTTCTTCATTTTCCTCATGCTGATTGGCAATTTTTACGGCACTGAAGCGTTCGCGGCCTACAACATCGGCATAAACCTGCTAGCCGTGTGCATGACTGTTGGCTTCGGTTTTTCCATCGCAGGTTCCACTTTGGTCGGTCAACATCTGGGGGCCAACGATCATGAAGGTGCGGCCAGGAGTGGTTGGCGCGCGATGGTGTTTGCGATCTTATCCATGGGCTCACTGGGTCTGGTGATTATTTATTTCGCCGAGGAACTGTCGACATTTTTTATCGGCGATGCCCCGCTCACCATTAAATACACGGTCCAGCTTATTTATATTCTGGGTGGCATGATGCCATTGCTGGCGGTTGAATTTTCCATTGGCGGCGCTTTGCGCGGGGCTGGAGATACACGGTTTCCGCTGCTTGCCACGATCTTTGGGTTGTTAGTCATGCGCTGCGGCATCGCCGGCATTGCGACATACATGGGTCTGGAGGTTGTTTATGTCTATGCCGCCATCATTGGTGATTACATTGTGAAAGCTGCCATGCTGGTGTGGCGTTTTCACCAGGGTCGTTGGAAGACCGTTGTTTCCAATGAGCGTACTGGTGTGGGTAGTGCCGGAACTCCCTGATCTCACGGTCTACGTGGAGGCGATACAAGAGCGCCTCCAAGGCAGTGAATTGGAAGGCATCACCATCGCGTCACCTTTTTTACTACGTACCGTGACGCCAGGGGTCGATGATCTAATCGGACGCAGGTTCCTGTCTTGCTCTCGCCTGGCGAAGCAACTGGTGTTTGCGTTCGAAGATGATTACTACTTCGTTATTCACCTGATGATCGCGGGTCGGTTGCAATGGGTAGATGGGTATAAACCACCGCCTAAGCGCAATGGCCTGGCCGCGTTCCGCTTCAGTTCGGGTACGCTGATGTTTACTGAAGCGAGCAAGAAGAAGCGGGCCTCGTTGCGCATTGTCCAGGGTGCGGAGGCTCTTAAGGCGCTCAATCCGGGAGGCTTGGAAGTGCTGGGTTGTGATGAAACTTCCTTTGTAGACAGATTGCACAGCGTCAACCACACGTTGAAAAGGGCGCTCACCGATCAGCGCGTGTTTGCCGGTATTGGCAACGCCTATTCCGATGAGATTCTGTTGCGCGCACGCCTGTCGCCGTTTAAGCAATCCGCCAGGCTCAGCACTAACGAGGCAGCGCGTTTGCATCAGGCCTGTCAGGCGGTGTTGAGCGAGTGGATAGAGCGCCTGCGGGACAAGGCTAAGGGCAAATTCCCGACCAAGGTGACGGCGTTTCACGATGAAATGGTTGTCCACGGCAAGTACAAAAGTCCCTGTGTTATTTGTGCAGCCCCTATCCAACGCATCGTCTATGCGGAAAATGAAGCGAATTATTGCGCCAATTGCCAGACCGAAGGCAGGATATTGGCCGACCGGTCTTTGTCGAGATTGTTGAAAGACAACTGGCCGAAGCGCTTGGAGGATCTGGAAAACTTATGAGCGCGTTTGCGTCGGGTCGAGCCTGACGGCGGTGGAAGACACATCGTTGCGATAGTGCGATTCGGGGACCGAGCGACAGCGCGCAGCGAGTACCGCCGGGATGTGCAGATTTTCCAGGGTCATGAATTGCCCATCGATAAGCCGTCCAAAGACGAGGAATTGGGTATCGGTCTGGACGAAAGTCGCCAACGCCTGATCGAGTAAATCCACATGGTTTTGATAGTATCGAAGCTCACCAATCCTGGCCAACGTATCTACCCCGAGGACAAAAGTCGTGCCGGGAAACAGCAGGGCTTTGCCTTCAAATGTTGGTGTATTTGTCAACCAGATCGGCGTATCACCAATACTCGACACACGTTCCTGCATGGTTAAAAAGTCGAGGCTGGGTTTGTCGGCATTGCGCACTGCAAGCTCAAAGCTACCTTGCAGACCGGTCATGGTTTCTGCGACGGTCAACATCTGCCGGTGCCCGTCGTGAATGGGGTTGAACGATCCGGGTAACAGTAGCTTACCGTCACTGGTCCCGATGCAGGTTTTATAAGGTGTCGGCTGCAACAGAGGGCGCAACTGCGGGTTTGTACGAGCGTGCAGTTCCATCAGCGTGTCGTCCACTGGCTGCTCGCGAGTGATCAGGCAGTGGCGCAATGTGTGCCACATCTGCTCCAGCAGCAATTGCTCTTCGCTGTCTCTGTCGCCGTCGTATGTCGCGCTGAATGTGAATGTGTCGTCTGCACTCTGGATCGCCCAATGTGCCCGGTGTGTGCCTTTCTTTACCCGGTTAGTCGCCAGGCTTGCAGTACAACCGAAGCCAAAAAGACTAACAGCGTCTGTTGCAGCGTCTGCGCTGACCAGTGCGTGGGCCCGTTCATAGGCCGCCATCGCCAACTGCCGTGCAGTGGCAGCCGAAGTTGCTTGATCGGGTGCGCGGCCCAACAGGCTTGCCAACGCAGTCGCAGCATAAGGTACGCTGGCTTCCAAAACCGTCTGTGAAGCTCCCGGGGTGTTGAGCGTCTCCGCCAGTAAGCTCACACCGCCACCGGTGAGATAGAAAACGCCAAGCCAGGCGCTGTCGTGTAGTTCAGTGGCGCGTACAGACATGATTTCAGTCGGCCAGAAAGGTCCGTACCCGCTTGATGAATGGCGTCAACTGGTCATGGTGTACCCAATGCCCGGCCTCCGCGAAGGCTTCAACCTCTAAAGGACAGTTGAAATTTTTAGTACGGCCGTCCGCGATCGGATCACTTGCCCATGACTCAAGCCCTCGCACCAGCAGCGTGGGACATTTGATGTCGCCGAACATGTTCCAGGTTTCCTCCATGGGAATGCCGACCGGTGGAAATGCACGTATGTAGTTATCGAACTTCCATGAATAGGTGCCGTCTTCGTTCTGGTTGCTGCCATGAATGGTCAGATGACGAGCCTGATCTTCAGACAGGTGCGGGTTCTCTGCCTGCATGCGTTGAAACGCTTCCTCTAACGAGGGATAACGGCGCACCAGGCGCCCGGATAGTTTACGCAAGTCTTCCATCCAAACATGAATACGCTTGGCCATGGGCTGATTGATACGTTCTTCCAGCATAGAAGGTGGTGGTCCCATGCCTTCAATGGACACCAGTTTTTTCACATTGTCTGGAAACAATGCGGTATACAGCAAGGAGATAGAGCCACCCAGCGAGTGACCGATAATAGTCACAGGCGCCATCTGTTTTTGATCCAACAATTGCGCGATGTCATACACGTAGTCGATTTGATTGTAGGAGCCACCTTTCATCCACTGACTGTCACCGTGGCCGCGTAAATCCGGGGCGATGATGTGGTATTCGTCGCGAAACTGCTCTGCTACCCAATCCCAGTTGCGACAGTGATCGCGCCCACCGTGGATCAGAATCATCGGTGGTGCATCGGCATTGCCCCAATCGACATAGTGCAATCGCAGGCGTTGTGAAAAGTAGCTGTGTGAGTTCGGTCCGAGCATGGCTCCGGTCATGGACAGTGGGCTCCCTAAATAAAGCGCGGCAGTATAACCTAAGCGGGTTGCAAAGCCCTCTGGATACAGTGGTGGAGATGTGCGCCGACGGAGCCTTGGATTGGCTTATCGCGAAGACCATTTAATCTTTGATCTACTACGGCTAACATTCCCAACGAAGTTGCTGAAGAGATTATTTTGGAGAGGCGTACTTGATGCTGAATTCGCTACACGACCGATCGGAATTTAACCGCTTTTCTAAATGACAAATGCGTCTTTAAATATCCTCGGCGGCACCTCCCCTGAACAGTTTCTGCGTCAGTATTGGCAGCGCGAGCCATTGCTGGTACGAAATGCACTACCGGACTTTTCTTCGCCTCTGAGTGCCGACGAGCTTGCCGGACTGGCCCTCGACACAGACGTCGAATCGAGGCTTGTCTTCGAGCAGGGTGAGTCGGGTCCGTGGGAAGTACGCCACGGTCCTTTCCAAGAAAGCGATTTTGCCAACCTGCCGGAACAGGCGTGGACTTTGTTGGTGCAAGCGATAGACCTATGGGTGCCCGCAGCAAAGTCCATTTTGCACCACTTTGATTTTTTACCGGCCTGGCGGCTCGATGACATTATGGCAAGCTACGCGGTAGCCGGCGGTAGTGTTGGCCCGCACTTCGATCACTACGATGTTTTTTTGCTTCAGGTCCAAGGCCAACGGCTGTGGAAAATCGGTGATGTCTGCTCAGATCAAACGCCACTTGTGGCGGGTACAGATCTGCAAATTGTTGAAAACTTCAAAGCTCGCCAGGAGTGGCTGCTGAACCCCGGAGACATGCTCTATTTGCCACCGCTGCTCAGCCATTGGGGTGTTGCGCGTTCCGACTGTCTGACTTTTTCTGTCGGCTTCCGCGCGCCCACGTTAGCCGACATGTTGGGTGATCTGGCGATAGAAATATTGGCCCAGGGCAACGATAAATATTACACGGATCCGGAGCTGAACCCGTCCATGGCCAGTGAGGAAATCCATCCAGCATTTATCGAACAAGCGAAGAAGCTGTTACGTGAAGCATTAAACGATGATGCACTGATTGAGGATTGGTTCGCGCGTTTTATGACCGCTGCCAAATACCCTGAGTTGGAGCAGCGGACAGAGGAACAACGCCATGCCAGTGTCCGCGGCCAGCGCTACAACAATGGCGATTTGGAGAGTTAGATGGCCGGTAATGTTCAATCTCGACTCAAAGCAGATTCACTGGGGTGTCGTTTCCTGTTGTTGCACGTTTTTTTCATTGCCGCCGTCGCTACCGCAGACCAACCCGATCTTTCAGGTACCTATGACGTTGGTACCCTCACCCCTCTGCAACGGCCGCAAGCGTTCGGTAACAATCTCTACCTGACACCAGAGCAGGCAGGCAAAATGGCGAGCCGGGTAGCCGCTATGTTAGATAACGACGCGCGAGCGAGTGATCCAGATCGTGGTGCGCCGCCAAAAGGTAAATTCACCAATGGCTACAATCTGTTCTGGGTCGATTTCGGCAGCACGGCGATCAGCCTGGATGGACGATTTAGAACATCACTCATCACTTCACCAGCCGATGGTCGTATTCCACAGATGACCCGGCAGGGCGTGGAACGTATGGCAGGCCTGCTAAATAGCTGGCAGATTGTGTGGCGAAATCCTGATCCCACTACGAGCAAAAATGGCAGCACTGCCTGGTGGCTTGATGATGGCAGCCCGGATGGTCCATACGACCATATGGAGCAACGTCCCTTGGCTGAGCGGTGTGTAATCGGTTCAAGATCTACGGCGGGGCCGCCAATGCTGCCTAATGTATACAACAATCACAAACGCGTCGTGCAGACCAAGGACGCCGTGGTGATTCTCACCGAGATGAATCACGACGCGCGTGTCATCCGCATGAACGCGACGCACCGGCCCGGGCATATCAAAACCTGGTTGGGAGATTCCATTGGTCGTTGGGAAGGTGATGTACTGGTTGTGGATACCACCAACTTCAAGAGTACGCCGGCACTATCCGGCGCAGATGAGAATTTGCACGTCGTAGAGCATTTGCGACGTATCGATGCGCGGACGTTACTCTACAGCTTCCAGATAGAAGACCCAACAGTCTGGTCATCAGCTTGGGGTGGTGAGTATCCCTGGCGGGCCAGCACCGGTAAGGTTTATGAATTTGCTTGTCATGAAGGGAACTACGCGATGCCGAATGTAATGAGCGGTGCGCGCACGCTGGAGAAGGCTCGCCTGCCGAAGACCAGCAGTTAACGTCTGGATCACGGCGCTATGGATCTATCCAACTACAAAACGCAAATAATCTTCATTGTTTGTGTTGTTGTCTGGGTCGCCTGTGCGATCAACCCTGACGATTTCGAGGCGTGGTTGCATGAGCAGTTCGCCACCTTGTGCGCGCTAGCCGTTCTTGTCTGTTGCGTCTATCACCGCCTCCATTTTCCACTTCATCCCAAATCAGCATTATGCTGTTGTTCATCGTCCACTTGTTATACGGAGTTTGCCTGGCCCTGCCAGTGGCAGGCCTACTGAGCTAACAGCTTCAGATCAGCACCTTTACCGCTCGGTTTCTTGCCTTTCATATCATCGTCTCTACCTCGGCGATATATGAGCTTATCGAATGGGCGGCAGCGGTCTTGTTTGGCGGTGATCTGGGAACGCTTTATCTAGGCACCCAGGGTGATATCTGGGATGCTCAGGCGGATATAGCCATCGCTGCAGCAGGGCAGCTAGTGGTTTATGCAGCTTGTTTCATCGTCAGTAAGACCAAGAGGGTTAACGGACCGTGACTAACCTTGTCGATGCTATCGGACAGATTTCGGCCTATCTGCTCAACGCCCACATGAGCCTGGTCACAGCAGAATCTTGTACCGGAGGGGCGTTGGCCAGTGCCTTCACCAGCCAGCCTGGCAGCTCTGCCTGGTTTGAAGGCAGTTTTGTCACGTATCGCCTGTCGGCAAAAACCCGCATGTTGGATATCGATGCATCTGAGCTCGGAAAATATGGCGCGGTCAGCGAACACATTGTCAGGCGCATGGCGCAGAAAGCTTTGGTGTGTAGCGACGCGCAGGTCAGCATCGCCGTCAGTGGACTGGCTGGTCCCGCTGACGACGGTACCGCGGCGAAGCTGGGGACTCTGTGGCTTGCCTGGGCCAGACAATCGAATGCTTCAACGTTAGATTGGTTGCAGAATCGAAGCTTTAAGTTGCACACTTCGCGGGAGGAATTTCGCCAGAGGGCAGTAACGTATGCGATTGAAGGGCTGTTGGAACGATTGATCGCGTCTCATTGACCGAGCACTCTGGCACCCAACAGGGCACAGCACAGAGCACATGCCGTCACCGGGACCCACATCGGGTAGGTTTTAGCTTCTGTGGGTGCCGACGATTTCAGCTTGATACGGATCAACGCTATATTCACAAGAATGAACACGGCCAGCACAATAAGCCCCGGAACTGATACCAGCTCAGGTGAGTACTGTGGTTTCGGCTATCAGTTCGCGCAACTGTAGGGGAGTCGAGACGATAGCTCTGCATAAGACAAGCCTGTCATACCAGCACCTGGAATTGTACCGAGGCCGTAACAAGTTATGAGAGGCAGGGATAAACTGCGCTGGAGCTTGGTATCCGTTTCGGAGTCCTGAGTCATCCCATGCATCCTATCGTATTGCGCTTGGGTTGAGGGTTGGCATTGCCCGCATAGCGCACAATACTTGGCCTAACGTCGGGAGGAGCTATGAGTTTATTTGGCCACAAGTGTGAACGTTGCGGGGACCGGACCAAGGAAACTTATCGCGATGTACCTATGTGTTCTGCGTGCAAACAAGAATTTGAGACGCGCCTGAACATAAAAAATGAAGGTTCCAGGTCATGTCCAGTCGACGGTACGCTGATGAACAAAGAGGTTGCCCACGTTGTGGTGATCGATCGCTGCCCGCAGTGTCACGGCATCTGGCTCGATGAGGGTGAGTTTGAGCGTTTGTCTTCGGACGCGGTGACCGCGGCGCTGGTGACGGGCCGGCGCGAAGTGCCTGCTCGAGGTTGAGGGTTATCGGCGATATACCTCGGCACCACGTGCAAAGGTGGCCTTGACCGACAGATCGAGAAGCTCGGTTGCGTCTACCGACAACGGGTCGGCAGAAAGTACAACCAGATCAGCCAGCTTGCCGACTTCAATTGACCCTTTGTCGTTCTCATCAAATTGCTGATAGGCCGCGTAGATGGTCATGGCCCGCAACGCCTCATAGGTCGAGATTCGCTGCTCCGGACCGAGTATCTGCCCAGATCTTGTTTGTCGGTTAGTGGTTGCCCACAACAGCCGTAGCATGTCCGGTGGTACGATCGGCGCATCGTTGTGGACGGTGAACACCATGCCGCGTTGCTGGGTTGAGGCGGTCGGGCTGATTCGGCTTGCACGTTCCTCACCCAGCACCGAGTCCCGGTGCCAATCTCCCCAGTAAAAAGTGTGCGCAGAGAAAAAGGACGGGATCATAGCCAATGTTTTCATCCGTGTGAGTTGGTCCTCGCGCACGGTCTGTGCATGAATCATCACGGTGCGGTGGTCGTGCTGGGGGCGCGCCCGCGCCACCGCATCGATCAGCATATCTGCCGCAGCATCACCGTTGGCGTGAGCGATAATCGGAATCTGTTTAGATAAGTAGGCGCCGACTAATCTGTTGGTTTCAAGGGGTGTGATGGTTGGATAACCCGCATAGTCCGCATCCTGTCCTGGCGGATGCACATGATATGGCTTGGACAGATAGGCTGTTTTGCCTTGCGGGGAACCGTCCAGAATCAGCTTGATGCCGGCTATTTTTAGACGTTTGTCGTACTCACCCCAGGTATAGGTGGTGGCGACAACTTCCGGGTCGCTCTGGCCTAGCGGATAGGCCACAACGTCCAGAGGCAGCTTGCCTGCTGCTGCCGCGGCTTGCAGCAGACGGATAACTTCGGCACTGGCGGCGCCGTCTTGAGCGGTGGTAATACCGTAGCTGGCATAGTCTTGTAATGTGCGCTCGATGCTACCCAGCGGATCGGTATCAGGTGCAGACATGTATTGGCGCAGCCTGCCTGTGGCTGTTTCTTCCAGCACGCCATTGGGCTCAGCAGAATTTTTTCGCCGCCGAATAATGCCCCCTGGCGGATTGATCGATTCGGCGGAGTAGCCACCGCGCGCCAGGCCTGCACTGTTGGTGGCGATCAGATGACCGGAGACATGAATCAGCAGTATCGGATGGTCGGTAGACACGGCGTCCAGGTCATCACGATCCGGGTGCCGTTTTTCTGCAATGAGCGAGTCGTCATATCCCATGCCGACAATCCATTCTCCTTTGGGGATTTCACGCTCGGCAAGATAGGCGCGAAGTGTGTTTTGCAGGTCGGCGATGTTGTTCACCGGCCCCACGGGTGGTGAGGCGACGTTGGCCAGGTTGCTCGCCAACGAGGAAAACGAAACATGGCCATGAGCATCGATGAAACCAGGCAGGATGGCGTTGTCACCGAACTCGATCAACTCAGTTTGCGGGCCGGTTCGAGCAGCGGCTTGTGAAATATCACCAACCCAGCTGATGCGCTCTCCATTTACCGCTATGGCCATGGGCCGGGCTTTGCCAGGCCCGTTGGATGCCATGGTCAACACGTAGTTGCTGGTGAAAATTTTGTCTGCGATCAACGCTTCGGCAGAAGCTGGCTGTGGGGTAAGACCCAGGCTCAGGCTCAGGACAAGTGCAGTACCTGGAAAGCTAGCGCAGATATTTATTTTCATATGCAATCAGTTCCGATTTGATCAACGGGGCGAGTAAATACAGGCCCAGCAGGTTAGGTATGGCGACGATAAAGACCATCGCGTCAGATAGATCGATGAGCGAGGACAGTTCAATGCTGCTGCCCAGCACTACGAAGCACAAAAAGAAAAGTTTAAAGCCCAGGTCTGCAGCGCGGTGGTCACCGACCAGATAGGTAAATGCCTTCAGCCCGTAGTAGGACCAGGCAATCATGGTGGAGTATGCAAACAAGATGGCGGCCACGGACAGCGGTATCGGTGACCAGGAAATCGTGCTGGCAAACGCCTGGGTGGTGAGCTCGATACCTGCGATAGATTGCCCCGACAAGGCAGGATCGTAAACCGTCGTGATGATCACCAGTGCAGTCATGGTGCAGATAACCACGGTGTCGATAAATGGCTCAAGTAATGCAACGAAACCTTCGCTAACAGGCTCTTTGGTGCGCGCGGTGGCGTGGGCAATGGCGGCGGACCCCAGGCCGGCTTCGTTAGAAAATGCCGCTCGCCGAAAACCGATAATCATCACACCGATGATACCGCCGTTGATGCCTTGCGGGTCGAACGCACCGTTCCATATCGCGGCGAAAGCGCCTGGCAGGGCCTCATAGTTGATGCCGATAACGACCAGCGCCGTGAGCACGTACAACAACGCCATGCCCGGCACCAGCTTCGAGGTGGTGGCGGCAATAGACTGGATGCCACCAATAATCACCACCCCTACCGCCACGGCCAGAATCAAACCCACCAGCCAGCTCTGCTGCGCAAAGAAGCTGTCACTGCCGCCTGTCACATCTATAAAAATCGCTGCGGCCTGGTTTGACTGGAACATGTTGCCGATGCCCAGGCAGCCGACCACCATGCTCGCTGCATAGAAGATACCTAATACCCGGCCAAGTTTCGGCCAGTTGCGCAAGCTCAAGCCTTGTTCCAGGTAATACATCGGGCCGCCGGAAACCTCGCCGTCTTCGTATTTGCGGAACATCACGCCCAAGGTACATTCGGCTAATTTTGTCGACATGCCCAACAGACCGGCGACGATCAACCAGAATGTTGCGCCGGGTCCACCAATGGAGATCGCGACCGCAACGCCAGCGATGTTGCCTATGCCTACCGTGCCTGAAACCGCAGTCGAAAGGGCTTGAAACTGGCTGATCTGACCTGGATCGTCATGATTGACGTATTTGCCGCGCACAATATCAATGGCGTGACGAAACCCACGAAAGTTAATGAAGCGGAGGTAGATGGTGAAAAACAACCCGCCAGCGATCAGCCACAAGACAATCAGCGGCACCTGCGCGCCAAATATATCGATAGAGAAGAAAATGAAATCTGCGGCGGTGTCGGCCACCGGCCGCATCGCGCTGTCGATTATCTCATCGAGTGACTGGCTGGTCATAGCTTAGGTGTCCGTGGACTGGTTAACTTGTGAAACTACGGTCATGGCCGGTTATAGTGCGGTTTTGTCAGATATATTGCACCCATGATCAAAACACTCCACATCACCTTTGCACTGCTCACCGTGGTCGGATTTATCATGCGTGCTGGATGGTCCTATTCCGCATCGGATATGTTGCAGCAGAAATGGGTGCGCATCGCGCCGCATATCGTCGATACGCTGCTATTGATTCTGGGCGTGACCTTGGCCTTTGGTCTGCCTGGTGGAGCGCTGCAGGGTTGGCTGGGAGCGAAGTTGTTCGCGCTGTTGCTCTACATCGGCTTCGGTGTCATGACGTTGCGCGGCTCCGGTGCCATGAAACACATCGGCGTGATCGGTGCGTTTACTTGTGTGGGTTATATCTTCCTGGTCGCGTTCAGTCGTCAAGCGTGGCCATTCTAAATACTGGCACGGTAGTTCGCCCACTGCGCCATTGCCGCTTCAATGACAAAACCTAATATCAGAATCGCCGCTGCTGTGTAGTGGTTCAGCCAGCCGAACTTAAAGAACATTGAAGCCATTATAAGAATACCCAACACACGGGTCATGGCGCCGTAAGCCATACCCGCGGTCTTGCGCAATCTCATCAAGCGACTGTGAAAGTAATTACGGTAGACAATGATGGACGGCATCAGGCATGTGATCATCAACACTTCGATGGACAAACTCATCAACTCCGGCGGCAAGCCCATGACGCTGCCCCATATCAGATCAGCGAGAGGCGTGAATGCAAACAGCAACATGATGGCGGTGAGGCCGGCCGCCACAATCATCATGAAGCGGCGTTTCGCAGGTAAGTCGTCGAAACCAAAGCTGATGAAAAAATGGCGGAACTGATTGGCTGCCTGTTGAAATAAGGCGCTGAAATCGAACCCCACACGCAGGGCGGCGATGGTGATCAAGCCATTCGGTGTGCGCGCCACGAACGCAAACAAGACCGGACGACTCAGCGCAAACATAATGCCGGTGGTCGAGACGGGGATGAAAAATTTGAGCAGCTGCGCATAGGTTACGTCTACGTGTTCAGAATTTTCAGCTTCCAACGGTGGGATGTAGACCCTGGTGCGGGCGAATATTAACAGCGCCAGCAGAATAGACACGCCCACCAGTTCTGCGCCAACGATCACGCGTACCGGCGCCCAACCTTGAGAAAACCCGGTAAGCAACATGATGATTACGCTGCCCAGATAAACAAAATTGCACACGGTTACCCAACCGGTAAGGCGCGCTTGAATTAACAGGCCGGTGTTGAAGTGCCGTTGTGCGTTGAGCAGTATTAACGGACACATGAGTAACAAATAGGCACTTACTTTTGCCGCCAGGGTTTCGTCGATGCTGAATGCCAGGCGAATGAATGCTGTACCGAGTGCTGTGCTGGCGATTGCCAGCAGCGGCAGCATGATGCAAATGCTGGCGATGACGACGAAACGCCAGGTGCGTTGGTTGGCTAGCGGGCTGCGCGCATAAACATTCGCCAACTGGGAAATGAACTGCATGCTGGCGTTGAAAAAACCGAATACGCCGTAGGCTAAGGCCAACACCGCCAGTTCTGTGACTGCTTCAGGATATCGAGCCAGGGTGGCGTTCTGAAATTGCACAGACAACACCATGCCAACGCCGGTGAGCGCCAGGGGCCAGTAAAATCGCCAATAAGTGCGCAAAAATGTCTGTCTGCGTTGTTGTTAGTCTCGAGTAAAGCTCAGCACAAACGACACCGGCACTGCCTGGCTGATATTTGGCAGACCGGCGATCTCGCGTAATTTCTCCACACCCTCAGTCAAGCCCAGACTGGCGGCGGTAATGAGAATGGGCTGTTGCGACATGACCATCATTTTGTCCTGGCTTAGCTTGGCGGCGAAGATCTTCATGGTCAGCGGCACCACCTGGCCTTTAATGGTGAGCTCTGCGCTTATTTCCAGCGTCGCAACAGAACCGGGTGCCAGCGTTTCTATGCTGGCACTGTCCAAACCGGCAGTGATGGAGGCGCTTGGGAACAGATTGGTTTCAAACAATAATTCCAACATGCGTTCGTTGCGGATGGGAATGAACGTTTCGACGCTGGCTAAGTTGATGCGGACCGTCAACAGACCGGCATCTGTGATGTCACCGTCGAGGTGCGTAAATGTGTGAACTTCGCCGATGTCGGTCGCTTTGATAGAGATGAAACTCAAGCGTGACTGGGCATTGTCCAGTGACCAGCCAGCGTATGTTGTTGGCGCGAGGGCGATCGACACCAACGCACAGAGGTACAAACTGAAAGACTTGGACTTCATGCGGATCCTTGGTAGCACTGATAACGAGGTGAAGTATAACCAGCCGCGGCATGCTTGGCACGACGTACTACTGCCGTCTCAATGCGGCCATGAATGCAAACACGACCGCCCCCAACCGCGGGGTGATCTTGCTCGGTACAAACTATTCAGGTTCGCACCTGTTGTCGCATCTGTTGAGTGCGCATTCGCGTTGCCTTGGCGTTGGTGAACTGCATCGCTAACAGCAACTAATCGAAGCTTCAAAAAATGCGCCGGTGGTGTCGGAGTACAATTCTTCGCCTCTGTTCAAAGACTTGAGCGCACTGCCGGTGGAGCAGTGGTACAACATCCTGTTGCAGCGATTTGCCGAGCAGCAAGAGGTTGTCGACCCAGTGATTATCGATAACTCAAAAAAGGTGCGGTGGGTTCGTCGGGTCGCCAAGCGCGTGCCTGCCCGCGCCGCACGAGTCCTGGCCGGCGATTGGGCCAATGTGTTCATCTACAAATGGTTACGTGAAAACAGGCAAATCAGCCGGTTCCTGGCAAAAAACGATTACCCTCATGTCACCGTCAGCTATCACGATATGGTGTTTGACACCGAGCCGATGCTGCAACGCCTGATGCCCCGACTGGGGCTGGTCTATGAACCTGGCCAACTGATGTTCGGCGAAGGTAGTCACTTCGGCACCGCAAAATCCGCTCATGCGGAAACGGTTAAACGCTCAGAAATACGCCCGGATTTAAAATGGCAGACACAACTCGACCCGAATGCTGCGCAAGCTGTGGCGACTAACAGTGATGTCGTGTCTTATCTGGCGGAATTAGGGTTGTGTTGCGGGGACCAAGGTTTAGTTGCAGCAAAATTCTAGGTATCAAGGGTTCGTCCGATAAGCTCCTTCATAATCTCGTTAGTGCCGCCATAGATCTTCTGCACCCGCGCATCTTTATACATGCGCGAAATCTCGTACTCGTCCATGTAACCCGCGCCGCCATGCAACTGCAGACACTCATCGACAATGTCGCACTGCTTTTGCGTACACCAATATTTGGCCATGGATGCGGTGGCCGCATCGAGATCACCGGCGATGTGTTTTATCAGGCATTGATCGACAAATGTGCGTGCGATCAAGGCTTCGGTTTTACACTCGGCTAGCTTGAACCGGGTGTTCTGGAAGTCGAGCACGCGCTGGCCGAAAGCGCGTCGCTGTTTGACGAAGTCGATGGTTATTTGCAGCGCGCGTTCCATTTCGACAACGGCGGCCTGGGCAATGTTGAGACGTTCCTGGGGTAGCTGTTGCATCAATTGCACAAACCCTTTGCCTTCTTCTTCGCCGAGCAGATTGCTCTGCGGTACGCGGCAATCCTCGAAAAACATCTCCGATGTATCTGCTGCAGCTTGGCCCAGTTTCTTCAGGTTTCGGCCACGTTTGAAGCCGGGGTTATCCGTTTCCACAACCACCAGGCTGATACCTTTGGCGCCCAGACTGGGGTCCGTTTTTGCCACGACTATCACCAGGCCACAGTTCTGGCCGTTGGTGATGTAGGTTTTTGAGCCATTGATGACATAGTCATCACCGTCTTTTATGGCGGTGCATTTGACGCTCTGCAGGTCGGAGCCCGTGTTCGGTTCGGTCATGGCGATGGCGCCGACCATCTCGCCAGTTGCCATTGTTGGCAGCCATCTGGCTTTCTGTTCAGCGTTGCCGTAGTTGAGGATGTAGGGCACGACGATCTGACTATGTACCTGGTTGCCGAAGCCAACACATCCTGCGCGTAGCTGTTCCTGCATGATCACGGTTTCGTGCAGATAAGTGCCGCCGCCACCACCGTATTCTGTCGGTACCTCGGCACACAGCAGTCCGGCTTGTCCGGCCTGCAGCCAGGCTGATTGCGGGACGATGCCATCAGCGTCCCATTGTTCGTTGTGGGGTGAAAATTCCGCGGCGAAAAACTTTGCTGCAGCATCGGCCAAGATGCGCAGTTCCTCGTTGAGCCAGGGAGATTCATAGTTCTCAAATATCGCCGTCATTGGGGTTTCCGCATGGTTTGCTAGGGCCAACCCGCAGCAGGGTATGGCGCATCGTAGATCTCTACCCGCGCATCGCGATTGCTGCGGCACTCTTCAGGCGCCGAGGAGGTAGAGGTGAGTATGTATAACTTATCGTCGCCGATCATGCAGGCAAATGCGCCGCGTTCCAGTTCGATACGGTGGGTGACTTCACCCCCCTCGAGTTGGCGAATGCATTCGTTTGTCGACGGCGAGGCACTCCAGATGCCGCCTTGGGCATCCAGGCATATACCATCCGGCACTGCGCGTTCAGGTAAGGCAGCCCACAACCGCTTGTTGCTCAGCGAGCCATCTTCAGCAATATCGTAGGCACTGAGCCGCGACGCAAAACTCTCGCCGACAATGAGCGTTTTGCCATCTGCGGTGATCACCGTACCATTCGGAAACATCGCCTCGCTGTCTTCTACATAGGCGCTGCCGTCTGGTTCGACGCGGATCAGCTCTGCTGGTTTTGGCTTGGCCTGGTTGTGCAGATCGAAGCCAAAATTGCCGACATAAGCTCGTCCACTTGCATCGACCACCATGTCGTTGCAGTACCAGCTTGCCAGTTTGCTGAGGTCTGCGTGCACCGACAGTTTGCTGCCATCGAAGCGCAACAACTGGCGTTTGGTCATGGCAACGATCAACAAATCGCCATCCGGCAGCCAACCTAGACCCGACGGCTGGTCATCATCGAGACGCACGCATACTTCAGCAACGCCGGCGGGTGAAACCCGCAAGACTTCCTGGGCGTGCATATCTGACAACCACAGGTTGCCGTCGTGCCACCGTGGTCCTTCGCCGAAACACAGTCCATCGATGAGAATGTTCACTGCCATATTAAGCTACAGATATTCTGACAGGGCGGTGGCGATGTCTTCTGGTGAAGTTTGCGGTGCAAAGCGGGTGAGCACCTCGCCGTCGCGGCCGATAAGAAACTTGGTGAAATTCCAGGCGATGTCAGCCTTGCCTTCATGGTCAGCTTTGGCGCTGGTTAACATCTGGTAAAGCTCGCAAGCACCGTCGCCGTTGACTTCGATTTTGGCGAACATTGGGAAGTTGACGTCAAATTTGCTTTGCGCAAATTCAAGTATCTCGTCATCGCCGCCTGGTTCTTGAGCGCCGAACTGATTGCATGGAAAGGCCATGACGGTGAATTCGTTGGCTAGATGTTGTTCTTGCAGAGTACGCAACCCGGCGTACTGTGGGGTGAGGCCTCAGCGACTGGCGACGTTGACGACAAGACAAAGCTTATCTTTGTAGGTGGCAAAGTCGACGCTTTCGCCGCTGATTGATTGCATGGACAGGTTGTGGAACTGGCTCATTGCATCTGTAATCCGTTTAAGCAAGAGCGCACATGGTAGCGTCCATCTCAAGTTATGGGTACCATCGGAGAGTTAGGGGAAACCGACACAGTTAATTTTAATGAAAGGAGATCACAATGCGTGATGTAGTCATTGTAGACAGCGTGCGTACCGGCATGGCCAAGGCGTTTCGCGGAAGTTTCAATTTGACCCGCTCAGACGACATGTTGGCTCATTGCATCGACAACTTGATGGATCGCAACGACAGCGTCGGCGTCGATGAAGTCGAAGACGTTGTGGTTGGTTCGGCCAGTCATACCGGTGAACAAGACGGCAACATTGCTCGCTTGGCGGTCATTTTGTCGAAGCTGCCGATCACCACCGCTGGTGTTTCGATCAACCGTTTTTGCTCGTCTGGCTTGCAGTCCATTGCCATTGCAGCAAATCAGATTGCATCCGGACAAACCAATGTGGCTATTGCCGGTGGGGTTGATTCGGTTTCCATGCGCACTCGTCAAGAGCCTGGTAAATCGAAGCAAAACCAGCGCTTGCTCGATGAGAAGCCAGATATCTTCATGGCCATGGGTAATACCGCAGAGGTTGTCGCTCGACGCTATCAGGTGACGCGTGAAATGCAGGATGAGTATGCGCTGCAGAGCCAACAGCGTTACGCAGCCGCAGTAGAAGCCGGCAAGATAGCTGAAGAAATCGTACCGATGAACACCACCATGCTCAAAGTGGATAAAGAGACCGGTGAAGAAAGTAACGTAGATGTTGTGGTTGATAAGGATGAGTGTAACCGTCCAAATACCACCCTCGAAGCACTGGCAGCTTTATCACCTGCATTTGAGGATGACGGTACCGTGACCGCTGGTAATGCGTCTCAATTGTCGGATGGTGCCTCCATGACCATGCTGATGAGCGCCGAACGGGCGGCTCAGCTCGGTATCGAACCGCTGGGCATTTACCGTGGCTTCACAGTTGCGGGTTGCGAGCCGGATGAGATGGGCATCGGACCTGTGTTCGCCATTCCGCGTCTGCTGGAAAATGCCGGACTCTCCATGGATGACATTGATTTGTGGGAACTGAACGAAGCATTTGCATCACAATGCTTATACTGTCGCGATGCGTTGGGCATCGACAATGAGAAATATAATGTCCTGGGCGGCAGCATTTCCATCGGGCATCCATTTGGCATGACCGGGTCTCGTCAGACCGGCTTGATACTGCGCGAACTGCGTCGTCGTAACCAGAAATATGGCGTTGTGACCATGTGTATCGGTGGCGGACAAGGTGCTGCGGGTCTGTTCGAGGTTGCATAGAAGCAATGATGCCAGGGGCGAATTTCCGTCCCTGGTGCTTTTTTGTTCGACTGTTCGACAAAAAATGCTTTGTCACGTGAATTTGATACAAATTGATACGTGCTGGAAATTACCCTGTAACACCGTCAGATGAGAATGCATCGCGGTGGCAAAGGTGCCATGGAAACACTAATATAGGGTGTCCACGAAAAGTTTAGGGACTGTATAAACGCTGACTAACCGGCCAGAAGTTAAAATAAAAATACTGGTTAGCAGATATGAGTTGAAAGGGTCTTGAGTGAGTCGAAGTAGTAGAGCCATATTGGTCTTTGTGAGCTCGGCGGTTATGCCGCTGTGTGCGTCACAGTTTGTGTGGGCGAACGATATATCTGGGGTAAGAAATGTCTCTGCGACAGCAGATGCGAACATTGTTCCTGCGACTGAAACTTCTGCCGCCCACCCGGTCCAAACCGTCAGCATGTCCGCTGACCTCTCAACAAAAACAGATACCGAACTCACAGCCCTCACTGCTCAATGGGGCAATTTGAATCCTGGTCAGCGTCGTCAACTACTCGCTGAAGTTCGTGGCCGCATGGTCACTAATCAAAAAATCCGCCGTCCCGGTAGCGGCGTTCTTGTCCGTCGCTATGGGCGTGTGGTGCGCAAGTCCGATGGTTCAGTTGTCGTTGAAACACGCGTCGTACAAATGACGCCCAGATCATCGATAAGATCTGTGCAAGGAAAAATCCGTACCCGGGTGACGTTTGGCATTGGCTTCGAACAACGATCTAAGACTCGCCCCCAGCCGAATGAGTCGGTGCAGGCTCCCGCGGTGACGGTCAGCCAGCAACAGTCCCAGTCAGCCGAACCGTAACCCAGGATAGCCGGGCAATGGATTTTGAAAATGCCCATCTGCTGGTCGTAGATGACGACCCAGAGCTTCGTGAACTCACTCAAGCCTATCTCGAACAACAGGGGTTTAATGTTGCCTGCGTTGAGTCAGGTGAGACCATGGATGCGCATCTGGCGCAACACGATGTTGAGTTGCTTATTCTTGATTTGATGTTGCCAGGCGAACATGGGTTGTCTATCGCCCAACGGCTTAAGAAACATTCAGATTTGCCAATAATTATCGTCTCCGCTCAAGGCGAAGATGTCGATCGTATTGTTGGGTTGGAGGTCGGCGCTGATGACTATCTGTCCAAGCCATTTAATCCGCGAGAATTATTAGCCCGGGTGAGGGCGGTTCTGCGTCGCACCCAGGCCGCAAATCAACCCGGCGCGAGCGCCGTGGCCAGCGTAGAGTTTGGCGCCTTTACCTTGGATACCAACGCTCACAGGTTGACCAAAGGTGAAGATGCGGTGCCGCTTACCTCAGGCGAGTTTGATTTGTTGACCATTCTCGTTGCCCACCCCAACAAAGTCCTCGATCGGGACAGGATCCTGGATTTGTTGACGGGTGCTGAGCGTTCACCCTTTGACCGCTCGATAGATGTACGCGTGACACGCCTGCGTTCAAAGATAGAACCCGATCCAGCAAATCCTGTGTACATCAGAACCATCTGGGGTAAAGGCTACATGTTCTGTCCGACAGGCGATGGCTGAACCCATACAACAACGCGGCCCAACGACCCTGTTGGCGCGGACCAATCTGATTCTAGGGATCGGTGCCCTGCTGATTGTCACCATTGCTACCCTGGCACTTTATGTTTTTGTGATCGACCCGATTACCGAGCAATCTGCAGATGACGAAGCGGCCCTGCTGGTGTTGTCCGCCCAGACCTGGGTGGAGTTGCCGCCGGATGCGCGGCCTTATTTTGAACTGGAAATGGCCGAGAGCCATGATCTGATTATCAGCCAGGCGCGGCAGCAGTTACCTGAAGTTGACAGCTATACTCGATACTTCGAATTGCTGCAGGAACAGCTTTCCGCGCGTCTGGATATCGAGATACGACTGCTCACCGGAGATGACCTGTTGTGGGTGGATGTACCCATGGGTGGTTTTCAGCTGCAGATTGGATTTTCCAGTGACCGCCGTGAGATCCAACCACTGTATGTGGCAATCGTGATCGTCATTCTTGGGGCGGCCATCGTCTTCTTTACGTCGTTGTTCATCGTGCAACGCATTGCGCGACCGTTGGTCAGAGTCGCCGAACAGGCAGAGCATTTTCGCGGCACCAAAGAGATAGAGCCGTTGCCGGAAACCGGCCCTCGTGAGTTGGTCTCTCTGGCGCGTAATTTCAACACCATGGCGCAGGAAATATCGGCGCTGCTGGCAAATCGCACGACATTGTTGGCGGGTATTTCCCATGATTTGCGTACGCCTTTGACCCGCATGCGTTTAGCGCTGGCGCTGTTGCCGGAGTCCGTTGATGCTCAACTCATCGCCCGCTTCGAACGCAATCTGGAAACCATGGATGAGTTGATCGGCGATGCCTTGCGTTTTGCGCGGGGTACCCGCGAAGTACCCCAGGAAATTGAGGTGCAGCCGTTCATTGAAGAAATACTGGCTAGCTATGATCAGGGGGTCGAATTGGACATGCGTGTGCCTGCTAGTCATCGTGCCAAGGTCGCTCCCAGCGCGTTGCGGCGTGTGTTAATGAACCTGGTGTCAAATGGCTGCCAGCACGGCGGCGCGGTGACGGTGCGGGTGGAAAAAGATTACATCAGAGTGATCGATGATGGTCCGGGCATTCCGGATGAGTATCGTGAACAAGTGTTCCAACCCTTTTTTCGACTCGACAGTTCCCGTAGCAGCGCCACTGGTGGCAGCGGGCTGGGATTGGCCATCGTGCAGCAGCTTTGTCAGGCCCACGGCTGGCTGATAGGCATCAAAAGCGCCTCAACGGGCATGGGCACGGAGGTGTGGTTGAAATATCAAGGGTCGGTTTGAAACAAAATGTCACAAAAAAGGCAACACTGGACATTGTCGTGTAACGTCTTCAGTGCATATTGATAACCGTCGCTGCATGGCGACGACTATCCCCTTTAGACCTTCGTGAGAAGGTCGACCCAAAAACCGCCAGCTTCCTCTCCAAGCTGGCGGTTTTCCTTTTGTCGCGGCGAAAAGGTGTTAACCGCCTGCCTGATGGATGTGCACATCCGACTGAGGGTAAGGAATGGAAATGTTCTCCTTATCGAAGACCAGCTTCACTTTTTCAGTGGTGTCGAAAAAGACGCCCCAATAGTCCGCTGCGTTTACCCAGACGCGACAGGTAAAATTGACGGAACTGTCAGCAAGTTCGGACACCACGACCAATGGTTCCGGATCGGTGAAGACACGATCATCCTCGGCGAAGATGCGCTTCAAGGTTGATTTTGCTTGAGCTATATCATCGTCGTAACCAATACCGAAAATGAAATCGACCCGGCGCGTTGCTTCAGCCGAAAAGTTGGTAATGATGCCGTTGGATATCGCGCCGTTGGGTACGATGATGCGTTTGTTGTCGCCGGTCTTGATGACAGTATTGAAAATTTGGATTTCATCCACCGTACCCGTAACACCTTGCGCATCGACAAAATCTCCGACCTTGTAGGGTCGAAACATAAGTATCAACACACCGCCGGCAAAATTTGCCAGACTACCTTGCAAGGCCAGACCGATGGCCAGACCAGCGGCGGCTAAAATGGCGATGAAGGAAGTGGTTTCAATACCCACCATTTGTGCAACGCTGATGAACAGCAATGCCTTGAGTACCATCGAGGCAAGATTGCCAGAAGCAGGTTCGGACCATACTCCATGATCAGACCAAGGCCGTAGTCGGCATACTCCTGCATCTGATCTACTGTTTCTACTGCACCATCCATGAGTTCTCTCCGGTAATAATTGTTGTCTTGGGGAGCAGTTGTCAGCATCAATTCCAGATGATTTATACCTCCGTGTAAGCAATTTTGCACAAGTTCCAAATTCCAGGTATACAGTTTAATAGTCATGCCTTACCCTGCGCGGATAAAGCCAAAGGAATTGTTCGTAATGCGTCTATTATTGGTTGTTACCACCCTTATCTGGGCAGGTACAACCCTTGCCGATGACCAAAACAACCCGCAAAAGGGCCAGTTTTATCTCGCCCCCGGGGCAGTTATTTATACAGGTCCGGACGGCAGCAAGCTGGGCTATGAAGATCCCGAAATAGGTGTTGGAGTAATCGTTGGCTACGGCATATCCGATCGCTGGTCCGTTGAATTCATGGCCGCACAAGTCGAGGCCGAGTTCAAAAATGCCTCGGGCAGGGGCGAAGAAGATGTAGATTTGAAATGGCTGAATTTTGTCTACAAGTTACCGGCACGCGAAGCCTGGCAACCGTTAGTATTATTGGGCGGAGGCCGGACCGACTACGATTTTGGCAGCTCGGGTCGTGACAAGAACGACACGCAATTCAATGCTGGGGTCGGTTGATTGCCGAGATGGAGCGCTCGATAGCCGAGGCCCAGAGTTTTATTAACGACATGGCGGCAGGTTAACTATTATGAAAGCATTGGGTTGGATCATCGGCATTGTCGTCATCGTGGTGGCAGGTGTGGTGGGCTATGTGCTGCTCAATTCCGGCAGTATCGTCAAGACGGCGATCGAAGAGTTCGGACCTGGCTATCTTGGTGTTGCGGTACAAGTCAACGAAGTGAATCTGGAGCTCACGGCTGGCTCGGTGCAGATAAAAGGCTTAAGTATTGGCAACCCTGAGGGGTTTTCCGGGCCATCCATGATGAAGCTGGCCGAAATGAAGGTCGTCCTCGACCCCAGCGAGATCAGCGAAACTCTGGTGGTCTTGAAGCAGGTGTTGATCGACGGTGCGGAGATTGCCGCTATCGCGAACGGCCAGCGCACCAACTTCCAACAACTGATGGACAATTTGCAAGCCAACGCCGTGGCAAGCAGCGAGACAGCCAGTGCAGGTGAGGATGAAAGTGAGATGAAGTTCATCATCGACCGCTTTGAGTTCACCAACGCCAAGGTTTCTCTGGCATCGGATGTGCTGGGTAATCTCGACCTGGTGCTGCCGGATATTCGGCTGCAGGACATTGGTCGCAAGAGCAATGGCGCGACCGCCGCGGAGGTGGCCGAACAAATCCTGGGGCCGATCACGGCTGCGATCAGCAGTGCTGCGGTCAAGCAAGGTCTGGATATAGAAGGCGTCAAACAAAACGTTGAGTCGAGCATCCGTGAAAAGATAGGTAGCGGTTTACGTGGCTTAACAGACCGTTTTAAGAAATAGCGTGAACATGAAACTAGACAACGTACTCTACGAAGTGCAGGGCCCATTGGCGCTGGTAACGATAAACCGTGCCGACAAGCACAATGCCATCTCCCTGGCGACTCTGGATGATCTGCATAGTGCGGTGGATGCGGCGGCGAGCGACGACGATGTGCGTGTGATAGCCATTACCGGCGCCGGTGGTAAATCTTTTGCCTCGGGTTCGGATCTATCCGAAGTGTTGAAGCGGGATTTTAAGAAAGCCCTGGAACCCATCGTGCAGGGTCTGGCCGACAAGCTGGAACGGCTGCCAAAACCAACTATCGCCGCAATAGATGGCATTTGCATGGGTGGTGGATTAGAAGTTGCGCTGGGTTGCGATCTGCGTGTGGCAACGCCAAAATCCAGATTCGCAACCCCGGAAGGAAAGCTCGGCATCATTCCAGGTGGTGGTGCCACTGCGCGCCTGCCCCGCCTTGTCGGTCGGGGCTGGGGCATGGAAATGCTGCTGATGGGGGAGCCCATATCCGCCGAACGCGCCTTGCAGATTGGCCTGGTTACAAGGGTCGTTGAGCCTGATGAACTGCTGCCGGAAGTCCGGCGCATGGCGGATCATCTAGCGCAATTTGCCCCGTTTGTACCACGAACAATGAAGGCCATGGTGCACTTTGGCATGGAGGCTAGTTTGGCTGGCGCGTTGATGCTTGAGAAGTACGCCCAGGGCGCGTTGGTACAGACCGAAGACAAAGTAGAAGGCATTAGTGCCTTTCTCGAAAAACGCGACCCGGAATTCAAAGGTCGTTAAAACGCCACTGTCTCCTATCCCGCCACTGGCGTTGACCAACTAGCTGTTAGATACTTCGCCCCTTCAATTTTTTATAATAATAGGGGGAGGCTTATGGCCGTTGACAGATTTCCCGTCGAGGCGAGTCATATCATGATGTTTGCTCGCTCGGTAGCGGATGATAATCAAATTTACTACGACGAGGACTATGCGAAGGGTACTGAGCCAGGGGGAATAATTGCGCCCCCGACATTTGCCCAGTCCAGTGCTCAGTTCGATCCTGTTTATTTCCTGCGGCCCAAAGTTGGTGAACCCTGGTTTGGTTCCGGTGGAGAAGCCACTGGCATCAAACGTGATTCTTCCGGAGAGGGTGGCGGAGGTGGTGGTGGCAGCGGCGGTGGTTTACACGCCGAGCAGCATTTCGAGTATCACCGTCATATCGGTCCGGGCGATGTGCTGACCGCAACCAACAAGCCTGGCAAGACCTGGGAAAAAGAAGGCAAGCGTTCAGGCAAGCTGATTTTCTCTGAGACGGTTACCGAGTATCGCGATCAACATGGCGAACTGGTAATCACCGCTCGTGGCGTTGGTGTTCGCACCGAACGTCCCGTCGATCAATAGGAGAAAAAGGCATGGCTTTAAAAGCAAGTGATTTGAACGTCGGTGATACTTATACGGAGTGCCTGGTTGAAGATCTCAAGCGTACGCAGATTGTGCAGTATGCGGGTGCATCCGGAGACTACAATCCACTGCATACCGATGAGGTTTTTACCGTTGAGGTGGCGAAGTACCCATCGGTATTTGCCCACGGCATGCTCACCATGGGCATGACCGGCCGCATGTTGACCAACTATGTGGGAGACGGCAGGTTGAACAAGTACGGTGTGCGTTTTACCAACCAGGTTTGGCCAGGCGATACGCTGAATTCGACCGCAACGGTTGAGAGCGTCGAAGACGGTGTGGTCAAATTGACCGTAGTCACCACCAATCAGGATGGTGCAAAGGTCCTCTCTGGCTACGCAGAAGCCCGCGTCGACTAAGCGGCTGGAGCTGAATGGGGTGGCGCTCGCTCGCCCCATTCGGTCATTTCGACGAATACCCCCGGCTGTTAGCGGCCCACCCTCAGGTTCCACTCATGTGAACCTGTCGTACGATCCTGGTGTTCGACTACAGTGCCGATCATGCAGGGACCACCTGCTTGAAAGGCCGGATGGACACCTTCGCGAACAAATCTGCCTTGCCGTAAGGGTCATGGTCGGCGAAATTTTGCGCGGCCGCTCGATCTTCGACAGCTATCACGATAATGGAGCCAATCATGGTCGTTTCGTCCTCGGCCAGCATAGGACCGGCAAACCGCACATCGTGACCTTTCATGAATTCCAGATGCTCACCACGCACCGATTTACGCAGTGCCTCACTGTTTGGTTTGTCCTCACAAATTAAAACATAGAGCACTGGATTCTCCCGGGCGCGTTGGCTTTAGTTCAGGTGCTGTTTGAACGCACCGACAGTGGCCATCAACCCTTTGCGAGAACATTCGAACATATTGGCGGTGGCCATAAAGTCGTGTATGAGGCCATCGTAGCGAACGGCCGTCGCTTCGGTGCCTGCCGCGTTGAGGGCATCTGCATAGGCTTCGCCCTCATCACGTAGCGGGTCAAACTCCGCGGTGACTATCAGCGCTGGCGGCAGATTGCTTAGATCATCTGCCAATAGCGGGGAGGCATAAGGCTCTTTGCGCTGGTCCAGATCCGGGCAATAAGTGTCCCAGAACCAACGCATGGATTCTAACTCCAGCAAATAGCCGACGCCGTTGTCTGCATAGCTTTGGCGGCTCATATCGCAATCTGTGACAGGATACAGCAGGCACTGGAAGTTAATTTTTGGACCGTTTTCGTCGCGCGCCTTGAGCGCCACCACAGCAGATAAATTGCCACCCGCGCTTTCTCCGGTCACAGCCAGTTTGCCGTTGCCATTGAGGTTTGCCATGTTGTCGGCGGCCCACTGGGTAGCCTCATAGGCGTCAACTACGGCAGCCGGGTAAGGGGCTTCCGGCGCCATGCGATAGTCGACGGAGATGA
>Ga0114950_10000334_pt1 | contig 31027 bp, 36 predicted proteins | sample N075metaG_FD_83503 | JGI IMG/M metagenome (GOLD analysis project Ga0114950, IMG submission 83503) | Deep subsurface microbial communities from Kermadec Trench to uncover new lineages of life (NeLLi) - N075 metaG | ecosystem: Environmental > Aquatic > Marine > Ocean trench > Sediment | place...
CTTCGATACGTCGGTCGACTTCTCCGCGATGCGCACGTTCACCTGGATTGATCCTAACCCATTGATCCGCACAGTAACCCAGCGCCCGTTGAGCCCGCTGGTGCAGGAACGCTTGATGACCGCCACCCAAGCAGGGCTGACGGAGCGATGGGCATTCTGGTGCACAGTGAGGTTTTCAGCGCACAGGTAGCGGCCGTCATGGACCGGGTGATGGCGCCGGAGAACGCCTGGCAGCTACGTTTGGACCAGAACGGTCGTCTGGCATGGGAGTCGGCCGAGGGCACGCTGACGCGCCAGCCCGCTCAGAACTTCTGGCGAAGGGTGCAGAACGGCATCTTCGGACTGTTTCCGGTGGAACAGCACCTGTAAAACACGCGTCAGCCCGGCATTGGTTGCGCCGGGCTCTCCGGAAGAAGTTAGCTACTTCAAATAGTGCTGATTCAGGAAGCTGACCAACTGATCCCCCCATCGGATGAACAATCGGCGCGCCTCCGCCAATGCGTGCGTCTGCGCGTCCCTCGAACGCTCGACTCTACCTTCGGAGCCCTGGCTATGAAGTAGACAACGCGACTGTGGGTTGAGTTGTGGGCTAGTTTGAAAGGTATCCAATAAATTCTATTGAAACAACGAGTTAAATAGCCGATCTGGCGGAGAGGGAGGGATTCGAACCCTCGATGGGCTATAAACCCATACACGCTTTCCAGGCGTGCTCCTTCAACCACTCGGACACCTCTCCTTTGAACGCACTATCGGGAGGGATGGATTCGCGCCCTCCCTGGCGCTCACCCTGCGGGCGCCGTCGCGCTGCTCCGGCGTCCAAATCGGCGATCCTGCCGATTTGTCGAACCCTCGATGGGCTATAAACCCATGCACGCTTTCCAGGCGTGCTCCTTCGACCGCTTGGACACCTCTCCGGAAACTGGTGGCAACCCAATCCAGCCACACCTCGGCGCTCGAGGCCGCTGCTGCCGCTGCTCCCTTCCGGGTCTGACGGGGTTCACAACTTATCGTCGCGAGGGGACCGGAAAGGGTCACCATTGAGCGGCGAGTATCCTACCGGACTGTCAAACGGTTTGGTACTTGGTCGTTGTCATTCGCCGGTCGTCGCGGGGGTTGTGATCAGGTCGGCGTGAGACTGGACAGAATCGCGGGTGGTGCCTACTCTCATCGGAAACGAGCGGAGCATGTTTATGTCATTTCATCACCTTGCGATCGCCACGCGCGATATGAAGGCGACTCACGAATTTTACGCGAACGCGATGGGATTCGAGCTGGTGCGGGCGGAGAAGGCGCAAATGCAGGATGGCGGTTGGGCTAAACACTTCTTTTACGACACAGGCGATGGGGAGATGATGGCGTTCTGGGAACTGCATATCGATGAGATTCCAGACGACTTCCCGACTTCCATATCGGTGGGGCTCGGCCTGCCGGAGTGGACCAACCACATCGCATTCGGTGCGAGCAGTCTCGATGACCTCGCGACTCGGCGGCAGCGCCTGCTGGACGCTGGGCATGGGGTCACGGAGATCGACCATCACTGGTGCAAATCCATATACGCCATGGATCCGAATGGCATTCTCATCGAGTTCTGTGTCACGACCCGAAGCTTCACCAAACAGGACCGTGACTACGCGTTGGTGGCGCTCGATAGCCGCGACATGAAGGATGAACCGGCGCCCATCGTCAATCGATACGAACCGGAACAGGCGGCGGAGGTCGCACAGACCGCCCCCTTGTGAAAGGATCCGTCGGCTGCGAGTTCGTCGGTCTGGAGTCGGCGACCTCGCACGTGTCTGGCGTGGGCGGACACCCGTGCCAGGGACTCTACTGGGCAACGTCCGGGACACGCCCGAAGCTGGCTTTCATTGCCAACCACTACAACGGTGACTTCAGCGAGCATTACCTCGCGCCGCACGTGGCGCGCCTGGGTTGCGGATTTCTGGGTTGGAACACCCGCTACCGGGGGGTGGAGGACGCGTTTTCGCTGGAGCACGCACTGATCGACATTGGCGCCGGGCTGCGCTGGTTACGTGAGTCCGCAGGAGTCGAACAGGTGGTGTTGCTGGGCAACTCCGGGGGTGGCTCACTGATGGCGGCCTACCAGGCAGCCAGTCAATCGGCGATCGCGTGGCCCGAACTTCCCGGCGTGGTGGTCGATGCCCTGGCGGACCTGCCCGGCGGTGACTTCTATGTGTCGCTGAATGCCCATCCCGGCAGGCCCGACGTGTTGACCGAATGGCTCGATCCGGCCGTAGTCGACGAGTCGGATCCCGTCGCAACCGATCCCGAGCTGGACGCGTTTCACCCGGATCGCCAACCGCCCTTTGATGAGGACTACGTGGCTCGCTATCGCGCAGCCCAGCGCGACCGCAACGCCCGCATCACCGCGTGGGCGGAAACGGAGTTGCAACGCATCGAAGCGGCAGGCTACCGGGACCGGTTGTTCCCGCTGTTTCGAACCTGGGCCGATCTGCGCTTTCTGGACGTCACGATCGATCCGTCGGATCGGCCGTGTCCGGCCTGCTACGCGGGCGATCCCCGGCAGGCCAATCGATCGCCCTTCGGGCTGGGTCGGGCCAACACCCTGCGCACCTGGTTGTCGATGTGGAGCTTATCGCGGTCCCAGTGTCGAGGTGAGCTGCACCTGCCGCACATTCGACTCCCATCGCTGGTGCTGCAGTCACTGGGTGATACGGGTGTGTTTCCCAGTCATGCGCGCATGATCGAGAGTTTGCTGGGCAGCGCCGACAAGTCGCTGGAATGGCTGGACGGTGATCACTACTTTGTGACTCCTGACAACGCCCGCGCGGAACTTGCCGCGCGAATCGATGGTTGGCTGCAGGCTCGCCGTTAGGACTCTTCGCTTTCCACGGGGTTGGTCTTCAGCAGCTCATACTTCTTCAGGTAGCCGCGCAGCTGATGATAGGTTACGCCGAGCAGTTCGGCGGCGCTCTTCTGGTTGTGCCGGGCCTGCGTCATTGCCTTGTTGATCAGCTCGACCTCAAAGCGCTGAGTCTCCTCTTTCAGCTCGATGGGCAAGCTGATGCCGGGTCCGCCGGGAGAGTGCTCGGCCGGTGCGCTAGTGCCGCCAACGTTCGAAGGTCCGGGTCGAAAGGGTGAATCGAAGGGGTCGAACACGATGTGCTGGACCGGTTCGTCGGGGTCGCTGCGGTACACGCACCGTTCGATCACGTTTTTCAGTTCGCGAACGTTGCCAGGCCAGAGGTGGTTCTGCAGCTGCTCGCTCGCGGCCTGGGTGAATCCGGCAAACAGGTCCTGGCCGAGTTCGGTCGCCATGTTGATGGCAAAATGTTCGGAGAGCAGCAGTATGTCTTCGCGGCGGGCGCGCAGCGGCGGCAGGGTGATGACGTCGAAGGCCAGACGGTCTAACAGATCCTGGCGAAACTTCCCCTCGTCCGCCAGCCGCGGGAGATCTTCGTTGGTCGCGGCAATCAGCCGCACGTCGGTCCGCAGGGTGCTGCTACCGCCCACCCGTTCGAACTCGCCGTACTCGATCACGCGCAGGATTTTCTCTTGCACCAGCATTGAGGTCGTCGCCAGCTCGTCGAGAAACAGGGTTCCGCTGTCGGCCCGTTCGAAGCGCCCTTTGTGGGTGCGCGTCGCGCCCGTGAAGGCGCCGGCGTCGTGGCCGAACAATTCGGTTTCCAGGAGGCTGTCGCTGATCGCGGCGCAGTTCAGCTTGACGAACTCGCGATCCCAGCGGTTGGACAGGTAGTGCAGCCGTGAGGCAATGAGTTCCTTCCCGGTGCCGCGCTCGCCTACCACCAGCACCGGTTTGTTCAGGCGCGCGATCTGAGAGACCTCTTCCAGGCACTGAAGAAATGCGGGAGACTCTCCGATCAGCCGATCTGGTACGCGTTCCATGGGCCGAGTTTAGCCAACTGTTGGCGAGATTCACCAATGCAATGTGGCTCAAGCCGGATCGTTCCCGCGATGTTCGTTAAAAAACCCTATAAATCAACCGGTTGACGAAACGTAAAAACTGGCACGAATCCTGTATTAACCATGCGTGAACCGAGTATCAGAAGTGATAACAGGCCACAGGACATCGAATTTACGTGTCCGGTGAACTACGAATGGCGACTGAAATCGCTGGAGGTTACCTAAGATGAGCATATTCTCCCGCATGTCGGACATCATCAACGCCAATCTCAACGCTCTGCTCGACAAGGCGGAAGATCCGGAAAAGATGGTGCGACTGATTGTCCAGGAGATGGAAGAGACCCTGGTGGAAGTACGTACCACGTCGGCGCGTACCATCGCTGACAAAAAGGAGTTGGTGCGCCGGCGCGATTGGCTCAGTCAGGAATCGACTGAATGGGAACGTAAGGCGGAGGTCGCGATTCGCAAAGGTCGCGAGGATCTGGCTCGAGGCGCCCTCATCGAAAAGAACAAAGCGGCCGAGAGCGTCGACGCCGTCGACCACGAGATGGTGTGGCTCGATGAAACACTGGCTAAGCTCAGCGAGGACACGGCTGCGCTGCAGGCCAAAATCAAAGATGCCAAGTCGCGGCAGCATGCGATTATCCTGCGCGGTAAGGCGGCCAAAAGCCGGCTGGGCGTGCGGCGCCAGTTGCATGAGACCAACATCGAGGATGCGATGCACCGCTTCGAGCACTACGAGCGCAAGATGGACGACCTCGAAGGGCAGGTCGAAGCGTACGATCTCGGTCGGCGCACCCTGTCTGATGAGATCGACGAACTCGAGAGTGACGAAGGGATCGATGCCGAGTTGGCAAGCCTCAAGGCTCGCATCGGCGAATCCGAGCCAGACCCACAGTCCGAGAGCAACTAGGAGTTAACATGGACGACGTAGCGGTCGCATTCTTCGTGCCTACCGTCGTTTTTCTGGTCATCGTCGCGCCCTTGTGGATCTTCATGCATTACCGCAGCAAGCAGCGGTCGCAGAGCGAACTTTCGGAGGACGAACGTCAGGCGCTGGAGTCGCTTGGATCACGGGCGGAGTTGATGGCAGAACGGATCGAGACGCTGGAATCGATTCTGGACGCCGAAACGCCGGGCTGGCGCAAGCGTGCGCAACCCGACGCGTACCCGGGGACGGGATCGTGAGTTCAAAGAACACATCAGGCACCCACGGTCGCCCGCGGCACGAGAGGAGGTCACAGGATTTCCAGGATGCCGTGAACCGGCTGGAGAAGGCGGTTCAGCAGTTCGTGTCCTCCACCGGAGAAACGGTGTCGGACCGGGCCATGGGGTTTGTTGAAGAAGCCGCGGAACGGTTGGAGCGGGAAATCTCGGGCCACCGCCGCCATTCCAGCAAGCGCCGATCGCGCCGGAGGTATTACTCGCGATCACGCAACGGCAATTTCAGTTCCGGCTATCGGACACGGCGTGTGTACCGGGACCCCAAGCGGGGAAAGCTCGGTGGGGTCTGTGCCGGTCTGGCGAGATATTTCGGCGTCGAGACGTGGGTGGTGCGCTGTATGGCGCTCACGGGAGTAATTTTCATGGGTTCCATCGTGGTTCCGGCGTATCTGATCGCCTGGGCCGTGCTCGAAAAGGTGCCGAGGGTCGATGATGGCCTGGACCGTGCGAGTCGTGGTGATGGGGATCGCGAGTACGCCTCGCCGGCTCCCGAACTCGGGCCCCGATTCTCGCCGCGGCGTAGCCTGCGCGACACTCAGGCAGATCTGGATCAACTGGAACTGAAGCTGCGGCGCATGGAAACCCACGTAACATCAGGGCAGTATGAGCTGCAACGGGAACTGAATCAGATCGATACCTGACGTCGGGTGCGGTGGATTCGGGTGAGACCTACTCGGGTCAGTCTTGCTCGGGTAGGGTCAACAGAGGAGCGATGATGGATTTCTGGACGTTCGTCCTGCTCGTGACTTTCGTGGGCTGTTCTATTCCGCTGTCGAAGTTGTGGCTCGATCATCGCGAGCGAACGTTAAGCGCGGGCGACCCGGACGAGGCGCTAGTCGAAGCGCTCGACGGCCTCAAGGCGCGGGTTGCGGTGCTCGAAGAGATCGTCACCGATTCGGGCTATCAGTTGAAGCGCGAACTCGATTCGCTCGATGACTCTTCACGCGACTCTGGACGCGAAGAGAGGGCGGGCTGATCCTCTCTTAACGGCTGGCTCCAGAGGGCGTTCGAACCCGGTCGGGAAAATCGGTGAACACGCCCGATGCGCCATGCCCCAGGAGCGCGGCCGCTTCATGGGGTTCGTTCACCGTATAGATCAGGCAGCGGTACCCCGCGTCGCGAATCGCGCGAATCAACGTCGCGTTGGCGTTGCGTCGGGATAGATGAACGCTCCAGGGTGACAGGGATGCTTCGAGCTTGGCGAGATCCGGTGCCCGCCGGCCAAACAGTGGAGCAATGTCGACCTCGGGGCACACCTCGTGAAACGCTCGCAACTCCGTGAGCATGAATGACGAAATCAGCACCTCGGCACACGGATAGTGTTGCTTCAGCAGCCTCGCGACGGGAATGGCGGTACCGGACCCCTTCAGCTCGATGTTCACTGCACAGTCGGTCAGCAACAGGTCGAGCGCCTCGGTGAGGGTGGGAATGCGTTCGCCGGCCCCGGCGTCGAGCTCGCGTAACTCGGCCAGAGAGATCGAATCGAGCGGCCCGGTGCCGTTGGTGGTCCGCTCGAGCGTGTCGTCGTGAATCACGATCAGCTCGTCGTGTACCCAGTGCACGTCCAGCTCCACGGCGTCCACGCCCAGCCGTACGGCACGGCTGAAGGAGCGCAGTGTGTTCTCCGGCTCGAGCCCAGCCGCGCCGCGATGTCCGATGATCGGAAACGGAATGTCGAGGGACATCTACGACTACGGTGACATGCTGCTGGCCGGACACCTACAATACCCTGGTTCACGGAATCTCGCGATGAGTTATCAGGTATTGGCGCGGCGCCTGCGGCCGGCGCAATTTGACGAGTTGGTTGGCCAGGACCATGTGGTCCGCGCGCTCGTGCATGGGTTGGAAAACGGCCGGCTACACCATGCCTACCTGTTTACCGGGACCCGGGGCGTGGGCAAGACCACCATTGCGCGGATCCTGGCCAAATGCTTGAACTGCGAAGTGGGCGTCAGTGCCACGCCGTGTGGTGAATGCACCAGCTGCATAGAGATCGCGGAGGGTCGTCATGTCGATCTGATCGAGGTCGATGCAGCGTCGCGTACCAAAGTCGACGACACCAGGGACCTGCTCGACAACGTCCCGTATCTGCCGACCCGGGGGCGCTACAAGGTCTATCTCATCGACGAAGTGCACATGCTTTCTATGTCGAGTTTCAACGCGCTACTGAAAACCCTGGAGGAACCACCGGCGCACGTCAAATTTCTGCTGGCCACCACCGATCCGAAGAAGGTTCCGCTGACCGTGCTGTCCCGGTGTCTTCAATTGCAGCTCAAGAACCTGTTGCCGGAGAAGATTGCCGACTATCTTCGGGAGGTGCTAACCGGCGACGGCATTGCCTTCGATGACGCCGCGCTGGCCGAAATTGCCCGCGCCGGACGGGGCAGCATGCGCGATGCGTTGAGTATTACCGACCAGGCCATTGCCTATGGCGGTGGTGCCGTGCACGCGGGCGACGTAGCGGCGATGCTCGGCGGCATCGAGCACGCAGAGCTCGAGCGCCTGCTGGACGCGTTGCTCGAAGCAGATGGCGCAACCGTGTTGGCGGTGTGTGCCGAACTTGCGGCGCGCGCGGTGGACTTCAGCGAAGTGCTCGCCACCCTGGCCGCAACGCTGCACGATGCGGCCGTAACCCAGGCCGTGGCCGAACCAGGCATGGAAGAATCGCCTCTGGCAGCTCGGGTTGCCAGTGGGCTCAGCCCGGAAACGGTCCAGCTGTACTACCAGATCGTGCTGCTGGGACAACGCGATCTGTACCTTGCGCCCGACCCTCAGTGCGGGTTCGAAATGACCATGCTGCGATTACTGGCGTTCGAACCATTGCCGCCGGACGGTGAGCCACGTGAGCTCAGCATGGACGCGCAGCGAGGCCAAGCGGGGGCATCGAGTCAGGCGCGCAAGGAGTCGCGGCCACCCTCCGCACCGGAACCGGAATCGGAGCCGGAACTGGCAACGGTAGCGGCGTCTGGCCGTGGACCGGTGTCGGCGGCGCGTGTCAGAGTTGAAGCCGGGGATGCGGAAGCCGAATCCTGGTCCGAACTGGTCGAAGTCCTGGCCTTGTCGGGCGTTGCGCGCATGATCGCCGAGCACGGCATCGGCACGCGCTTGGCAGACGGGACCTGGCGGATCGTGCTCGACACCGATCATGACACCTTGCTCAACGACGCCCAGGTTGAAAACATTCGCCGGGCGCTGAGCGAACATCTGGGTCGATCGATCGAACTCGAGGTGGACGTGGGCGACCCGGGTGCCGAAACGCCGGCCCGGCGGCGTGAACGAATCGCGCTGGAACGGCAGCAACGCGCCGTGGATGCGCTCGAATCGGATCAGAACGTTCAGACCCTCCTCGCCGAGTTTGATGGTCAACTCAATCTCGATTCCGTCCGGCCCCGACAATGAGCCGTGAATCAACCGTGGCCCCAATGGAGGAAACGCCATGAAGGGAATGGGTGACCTGATGAAGCAGGCCCAGCAGATGCAGGAGCGCATACAGGACCTGCAACGCGAACTTGCCGAAGCCGAAGTCACCGGCGAGTCCGGCGCAGGCATGGTCAAGGTGACACTGAATGGCCGGCACGAAGCACGCAAGGTCGATATCGACCGCTCGCTGCTGAGCGAAGACAAGGAGATGCTCGAAGATCTGATTGCCGCGGCCATCACCGATGCGGCGCGCCGGGTTGAGCGGGCTCAACAGGAAAAGATGGCGGGCCTGACCGCGGGCCTCGGCCTGCCGCCCGGCATCAAGCTGCCGTTTTAGACCATGCACTTGAGCCCCCTGATCGACCGGTTGATCGATGCGCTGCAGATACTCCCGGGTGTGGGGCCGAAGAGCGCGCAGCGAATGGCGTTGCACATTCTGCGGAACAACCGTGAGGGTGGGGAGCGCCTGGCGGCGTCGCTGACCGAGGCCGTTACGCAGGTTGGTTATTGTCAGCGATGTCGCAGCTTCTCGGAGCATTCGATATGTGGCATCTGTGCGGACGAGCGGCGCGATTGTGCGACGCTCTGCGTGGTGGAGTCGCCCGCGGACATCCTTGCCATCGAACACACGGCAAGTTATCGGGGGCGGTACTTCGTACTTCATGGCCGGCTGTCCCCGATCGACGGCATCGGGCCGGAAGATCTCGGCATCGATCGGTTGCTCGAGCTGGCGGCTGACGGTGTGGATGAAGTGATACTCGCGACCAACCCGACCGTCGAAGGAGAAGCCACGGCGCATTACATCGGCGAGAGCTTGCGCGGACACCCCGGCGCGAGGTCCGTGCAGGTCAGTCGAATCGCCCACGGCGTGCCGATTGGCGGCGAACTGGAGTACGTCGACGGCACCACCATCGTGCATGCCTTCAAGGGACGTCGGCGCATCTCGGAGCTCGAATGAGCAGCGCAGAAAAGCCGTGAACGAACACTACGTAGACGATCCGCACGATCTGCACAGGGCCGTGCAGAGCTGGCGCGAGTGCCGGGTCATCGGGCTGGACACCGAGTTCATCCGAACGCGCACGTTCTACCCCATTCCCGCGCTTTATCAGGTGGCGACGCCGGACGCGACCTATCTGGTGGATCCGCTGCCCATCGATCAGTGGGACGACTTTGCGGACCTGCTCCGTGATCCGAACGCGACAATCGTGATGCACGCCTGTTCGGAAGATCTCGAGGTGTTCGCCCGGCATCTGCAGATCCAGCCCGCAGGACTGTTCGATACCCAGGTTGCCGAAGGGTTTCTCGGGCCCGATTTTTCGCTGAGTTATGCGGCGCTGGTCGAGCGCTATGGCGGCACGACGCTTGCGAAACAGGCGACCCGGTCTGATTGGTTGGCGCGGCCATTGAGCCAGGGCCAGTTGCACTATGCCCGCGAGGACGTGGAGCATCTATTGATGCTGCACGAATCGCTGGTTGCCGGCTTGCGCGAGACGGGCCGGCTGGAGTGGTTCGAAGAGGAAAACCAGCGTCGGACCCGCGCCAATGGCGTTGCGCCGGATCAGTATTACCGGTCGCTGAAGAAAGCGTGGCGCTTCTCGCCGCGACAGCTGGCGCGACTCCAGGGCATTTGCTCGTGGCGGGAACAACGGGCTCGGACACGCGATCTGCCGCGCCAGCGGGTGGTTCGCGATGAGCATCTGTTGGACCTCGCGGTCGAGCCGCGAAGTGACAAGGAGGCGGTGTTCGGGGCGCTGCCGGAACCGATCGCCAAGCGGTTCAGTCGCGATCTGGCGCGCGTGCTCGAGGCGGCCGACGCGCTACCCGAGACGGATCTGCCACCGCCCCTGGAGCGACCCTTGAACCAGCGTGAATCGGAACTCGTCAAACGGCTGCGGGCGATTGCCCGCGAGCGGGCCGAGCAGCTGGGGTTTGCTGCGGAACTGCTGTCGCGACGCCGCGACGTCGAAGCGTGTCTGCGCTATTTCATCGAGCATCGGCAGCTTCATGAGGTGTTTCGCAGTTGGCGCTACCCGTTGGTGGGGGCGCGCTTCGAAGAGCTGCTCGAAACCGAGGTCGGCTCCCGGTGAAGCGGCTGGTGGTCGTTTACCGTAGTCCCCGGGTAGAGAACCTGTACCTGTTCGTGGATCGCGAGGAAGGCATGGTGCGGGTGCCGGAGGAACTTCTGACCCGGTTCGGCGAGCCAGAGGAGGCGCTGAGTCTGGTGCTGACGCCGGACCGGAGTCTCGCCCGCGCGGACGCCCGTAGCGTGTTGGACGCGATCGAGCTGAACGGCTTCTACCTGCAGCTTCCGCCCGCGCCGGACGACTGGCTGAAGCAGCATGGCTGATTCAGCCAGCTGCATCAAAGGGTTGAATCAGCATGGCTGAACCGTTCTGGCGTACCAAAACCCTGGCTGAGATGAACACCGAGGAGTGGGAATCACTGTGCGACGGGTGCGCGCAGTGCTGCCAGGTCAAGCTGCAGGATGAGGACACTGGCCGCATCGGCTGCACGACCGCGGTCTGCCACCTGCTCGACCTCGACACCTGTCGTTGCCGGGACTACGCCAATAGGCATGTGCGGGTGCCGGATTGCATCGAGTTCGGGGCATCGACCATTACCAGCCTCGCCTGGTTGCCCGAAACTTGCGCTTATCGGCTGCTGGCGGAAGGCCAGGACCTTCACTGGTGGCATCCGTTGGTCTCCGGCGACCCGGAGTCCGTCCACACGGCGGGAATATCGGTGCGCTCCTTTGCAGTGTCGGAAGCAGACATCGCCGGTGACGACCTCGAAGAAATGGTGATCCGTTGGATAACGCCGAAGGTTGATGGCTCCGGGTAGCGAAATGTTCATCGCCTGGATCGTCGTGGGCGTGGCCGGCCTCGCGACGCTTGCGGGCGTGTTCGTGCTGACTCGCTTCATCGGGTTGTTGTGGCTGCGATCGTTGTTTCGCTGCCTGGCCACCGTGTGGCTGTTGATTCCGGCGAAAATCCAGGTGGTGTCAGGCTATTACGCACCGGCCTTCATCGTGGCCATCTTCGAGGGGGTGTTCCGCCGGGAGGGGGATCCGGGTCCGGCCATTGTCTCGTTGACGGCGGGAACCCTGGTGGTGGCCGCCTTGTTTCTGAGCGTTGCGGCATGGCGCTGGCACAAAGCCCGGAACTCGGCGGCTGCGCCCATCGATAGTGACGCCGGGGAGGCCAGCGCCTGAAGCGCCGGTGTCTCACTTGAGACGCTACGCTGTTGCTTGCGCAGGCGGGGAGCGGTCATTAAAATGGCTGATTGCCTCTGATTCGGCCATCTTTAGTTTCTCAGTCGGACCCTGCCGTGTCAGGAGTTCGGCCAACCTTTGCGAGACGTTACTTTATGATCTTCGATAGCACCGAGTCCTACATCTCCACCGACGAACTCAGCATGGCGGTGGACGCGGCCGTGAAACTCGAACGACCTTTGCTCATCAAGGGCGAGCCTGGAACGGGTAAGACCATGCTGGCGATGGAAATCGCCAAGACCCTGGGCTTGCGGCTGATCGAGTGGCACATCAAGTCGACCACCAAAGCTCAGCAGGGATTGTACGAATACGATGCCGTCACCCGCTTGCGTGACTCCCAGCTCGGGGATGAACGGGTCAAGGACATTCGCAACTACATCAAGAAGGGCAAGCTCTGGGAGGCATTCACGTCCGACGAGCGCGTGGTGCTGCTGATCGATGAAGTCGACAAGGCGGACATCGAATTTCCCAACGACCTGCTGCAGGAACTCGACCGCATGGAGTTCTTCGTCTACGAGCTGGATGAGACCATCAAGGCCGTGAATCGGCCGATCGTGGTCATCACCAGTAACAATGAGAAAGAATTACCGGATGCGTTCCTGCGCCGCTGCTTCTTTCACTACATCAATTTCCCGGACCGGGAAACCATGCAGCAGATCGTCGACGTGCACCATCCGGAGATCAAAAGCGACCTGGTCAAGGAAGCCATGGAGATCTTCTTCGACGTGCGCAAGGTTCCGGGGCTGAAGAAGAAGCCATCCACATCCGAGCTGATCGACTGGTTGAAGCTGTTGATGGCCGACGACATTCCCGACGAGATCCTCACCAATCGTGACACCAGCAAGGCGATTCCACCGCTGTACGGCGCACTGGTGAAGAACGAGCAGGATGTGCATCTGCTGGAACGTCTCGCGTTCATGAATCGCCGGAATTCGCGAGGCTGAACAACGGAAGAGTCACGCCATGCTGATCAACTTTTTCCTTACCCTGCGCAAGTACAAACTGCCGGTCACTATCCGGGAGCTGCTGGATCTGCTCAATGCGCTCCATCAGCGCGTTGTGTATGCCAACATCGATGACTTCTACCTGCTCAGCCGCACCTGCCTGGTCAAGGACGAGAAGAACTACGACAAGTTCGATCGGGCGTTCAGTGCTTATTTCAAGGGTCTCGAAGACCTGCACGGGATGCTCGAATCGTTGATTCCAGACGAATGGCTGCGCCGGGAGTTCGAGAAATCGCTGACGCCTGAGGAGCTGGCGCATATCGAATCGCTGGGCGGGCTGGAGAAGCTGATCGAAGCGTTCCAGAAGGCCCAGGAAGAGGAGGAGAAACGCGCCGCGGAGGAGGCACGTAAGGGTGAAGAAGGCGAGGAGGGCGACGAGAATCGGGACGGCAAGAAGGGCCCCGGAGGCCTCGGTAAGGGCAAAAAGAAGAAAGCCAAGAAGGTCTGGGATCAACGCCAGTACAAGAACCTCGACGACTCGGTAGAGCTTGGCACGCGCAACATCAAGATGGCCTTGCGCCGCCTGCGCAAGTTCGCACGTACCGGCAGGGAAGATGAACTCGACATGCCCGACACCATTCGCTCGACGGCGCACAATGGCGGCATGCTCGATATCAAGATGCGCCCGGAGCGAAAAAATACCGTCAAAGTTCTGCTGTTCTTCGACATCGGTGGTTCGATGGATGCGCACGTGAAAATCTGCGAGGAGCTGTTTTCTGCGACGCGTACGGAGTTCAAGCACATGGAGAGCTTCTACTTCCACAACTTCATCTATGAATCGGTTTGGAAGGACAATCGTCGGCGCATGAACGAACGTCTTTCGACCTTCGACATCCTCAACAAGTACGCCCATGACTACAAGATCGTGTTCGTTGGTGACGCGACCATGGCGCCGTATGAAATCACTCACGCCGGAGGCAGTGTCGAGCACTGGAACGAGGAGCCGGGCGCCCTGTGGATGAACCGATTTGCCGACGCCTATGAAAAGCTCGTGTGGATCAACCCGACCCCACAGGAGACATGGGAGTACTCGAATTCGGTGGCGATGACCCGGGAACTGGTAGGCGGATCGATGTACCCGCTTACCATTCGCGGGCTCGAAGAGGGCATGAGCGCCCTCACCAAGTAGGCCCTGAAGAAGGCCGCCGAAAAGGTCAAGGCCGGACCGCCTTGGCGGCGGGTCCGGCCCTGGGTGTCGGTACTTCTCAACCCGACCCTGTCAGTCTAGTGGCGTGCATCCGGCCGGATGTGTGAAGTCGTAACCAATGTTCGGTGGCCTTCTGGAATTCCAAGCGTTCATCGCCATGCCGTCGCCCAGCCACTTTGATTCCTCAAGCGTCCCGCGCCGTGACGTTGCGCGGTTACGCCGATTGTTCAGCCAGAACGCCGAAGACGCACCTGCCCGGTTGCTGGCAGCCCAGGCTGCACTGTCGCGTCGATTGTCGAAGATTCCCGAAGTTGCGCTGGATGCCCCGTTACCGATCACCGCCCATCTCGGCCAGATCGGGGATCTGTTGAAGTCTAATCAGGTGGTCATCGTTGCCGGTGAAACAGGCTCGGGCAAAACCACGCAGCTGCCCAAACTGTGTCTCGCCGAAGGGTTCGGGCGCCGCGGCATGATCGGCCACACCCAGCCGCGGCGCCTGGCGGCGCGCACCGTGGCACGCCGGGTTGCCGAGGAGTTGGGGGTGCCGCTTGGCGAGCAGGTGGGGTATGCCGTGCGCTTTGACGACAGGGTTTCGCCGGATACGCTGATCAAGGTCGTAACCGACGGATTGCTGCTGGCCGAAATCCGGCGCGACCGATTTCTGGACGCCTACGATGTGGTGATCGTCGATGAAGCCCACGAACGCAGCCTGAACGTCGATTTTCTGCTCGGCTATCTCAAAGGGCTGCTCACGCGGCGGCGGGACCTGAGGCTGCTCATTACCAGCGCGACCATCGATGTCGAGGCGTTCGCACAACATTTCGACGATGCCCCCGTGGTGGAAGTGGAGGGGCGGGGTTATCCCGTGGAAGTGGTCTATCAGGATGACGCGGCGGCCCTGGATCCGGACCAGCGAATAGCCGCGGCGATCGATGCCATTGCGGCGCGACCGGGGGGTTCGGCGCCGGATGTCCTGCTGTTTCAAACCGGCGAGCGCGAAATCTTCGAGACCAGCCGCATGCTCCGGGAACGCTATGTCGGGCAGTTCGACGTGTTGCCGCTGTATGCACGCCTGTCGAGTGCGGAGCAGAATCGCGTGTTCGCGGCCTCGGGGCGACGGCGGATCGTAGTGGCAACCAACATTGCCGAGACGTCGCTGACCGTGCCGAACATCGGCTTCGTCGTGGATCCGGGGGAGGCCCGCATCAGCCGTTACAGTTTTCGCTCGAAGCTGCAACGTCTGCCGGTGGAGCCGATCTCCAGGGCCAGTGCAGACCAGCGTATGGGGCGCTGTGGCCGTATCGCCCCCGGGGTGTGTTTCCGGCTGTACGCGCAGACGGACTTCGAGGCGCGCCCCGAATACACCGACCCCGAGATTCGGCGCACCAATCTGGCGTCGGTGGTGCTGCAGATGAAGGCATCCGGCCTGGGCGCGATCGAACGTTTCGGTTTCCTCGATCCACCGGACCCGCGTGCCGTGCGTGACGCGATCCGGCTGCTCGAAGAACTGGGCGCGCTGGATTCGACCAAGCTGACCCGCGTGGGCCGCCAGATGGCCCGGCTGCCGGTCGATCCCCGTCTTGCCCGCATGGTGGTCGAGGCGGCACACAAGGGTGTGTTGCACGAACTGCTGATTGTGGTCAGCGGGTTGGCGATACCGGAGCCGCGAGAACGGCCCCTGGAAGCGCAAGCCGCGGCGGACCGGTTGCACGCCGAGTTCAGCGACGAACGTTCCGACTTTCTAGCCCTGCTGAACCTCTGGAATTGGTACGAAGAAGCCCGTCAGGCCAACAGCCGCAACGGCTTACGGCGGTTGTGTCAGAAGCGTTTTCTGTCGGCGGCGCGAATGCGCGAATGGCGCGAGCTACATCGCCAACTACGGATCAGCTGTCGTGAACTCGGTTTCCGGCTGAGCGATCGGCCCGCGCGGTACGCCGACCTGCACCGCTGCGTGCTCACCGGGTCCCTCAGTCTGGTGGGGCAGAAGCAGGAGCGCGGCGAATATCTCGGTGCGCGGCAACTGAAATTCAGGATCTTTCCGGGGAGTGGAATCACGCGCGAACCGCGCTGGCTCATGGCGGGAGAGATTTCGGAAACCCAGCGCGTTTACGCGCGCTGTGTAGCGGAGATCGAGCCGGCATGGTTGGAAAGCGTCGGCGAACATCTGCTGAAACGCAGCTACAGCGAACCCCATTGGAGTGCGCGACGTGGTGAAACCCTGTGCTTTGAGAAGGTCACACTCTTCGGCCTGGTGCTTGTCGAAAAGCGACGGGTCAGCTTCAAAGGCGTGGATCGCGCCCAGGCGAGAGACATCTTTTTGAAGGATGGGCTGGTCGCTGGCGCGATACCGCGGCCGGCGCCATTTCTCGAGCACAACCTTGCGCTGGTCCGCGAGGTGCGAGACCTGGAGGCTAAGGGGCGCCGTCGCGATCTGCTCGCCGACGATGCCGTGCTGGCATCGTTTTACGATGAGCGCATCGGCCCGGATGTCTGTGATCTTGCGGGGCTCGAGGCATGGCGCGTGACGGCGGAGCAATCCGATCCCGATCTGCTGTTCATGGCGCGCCGCAACGTGTTGTTGCAAGCAGCCGATCTGACCGAGCAGAATTTTCCATCGGTCTTGACGCTCGACGGGGTCGATCTGCGACTGCGCTACGCATTTGCCCCGGGTGCGTCCGATGACGGGGTATCCGTTCAACTGCCCATCGGTTTGCTGCGGGCGGTGCGCCAGGATCAGCTCGACTGGTTGGTGCCCGGTCTGTTCGAGCCCCTGTGCGAGCAGCTGGTACGCGGTTTACCGAAGTCGCAACGGCGGATGCTTGCGCCGCTGGCCGACAAGCTGGCGACCCTGTGTTCCCGGTTGCTCGATCCCGCCCGCTATCGGCATGGGCGCATCGAGCTGGCTATTGGCGAGGCGATCAGCGTGCTCTACGACGTGGCGGTGCCCATCAATGCCTGGGATTGGGAGCGCGTTGACGCTCACCTGCGGATGAACGTTCAAGTGCTCGATGAACGTGGTCGCCTGCTCAAACAGGGACGTGCGTTGGCCGACCTCGTTGCAGAGTTCTCCAGTGAGCCAGACGATCTCGTGGGGCGGGGCGGCGAGGCGGAAACGGGTCTGCTGGTGTTCCCTGACCGGGGAATTGATGCCCACGTGCTGCTTGGCACTGGATCGGATCGACGCATTGCGTATCCAGCGTTGGAGGATCGCGGCGACTCCGTGGCACTCATTCTGTGTGACAGCGCCAGCGCCGCGCAGCGAGTTACCGGACGGGGATTGACGCGGTTGGTGATGTTGCGCGACGGCAATTCGGTGCGCGCGATGCTGCGTGAGTTGAAGTCGCGCAGACAGATCGAACTTCACTTCGCCACGCTTGGCGACAAGGCGCATCTGCACCAGGGCGTATTGCATGCCGCGGCGCGCATGCGGTTTTTCGAAGCGACCACGCTGCCCACGTCCCGCGCTGAGTTCGATGCACTGATCGATTCGCGCTACCCGGGTTGGTTCGAGATGTACGTCGGGCTGCTGGATGAACTCGAATCGGTGCTCGCGCGTCGCTTCGAGCTGATGCGTCGGCTGGCGGAAGACCATTCGCCCGCGTTTGGCCCGGGCGCCGACGCGCTACGCCGCCATCTGGATCGGCTTCTCCCGGGTGACTTCCTCGACACCATCCCCGCGACCGTATTTGCCGACACGGCGCGCTATCTGGACGCCATGTTGTATCGGTGGGCACATTTACAGGGCAGGGTAGAGAAAGATGCGGCCGCAGAGGCCGACCTGCAAAGCCTCGGGGCCCGCATCGATGTGTTGGTTGCGCACGGCTCCGATCCGGACTGGGTGTTGCGTCACATGCTGGAGGAACTGCGCGTGGCGAGCTTCGCGCAACCCGTCGGCACACGTTACCGGGTGTCCGTGAAACGTAGTGTGGGGCGCATCGAGGAGTACGAGCGAAGCGTCGGTATTGGCTAGCCGCGGTGGAACCTTTCCTGAAGGCCTGTGTCATACTTGCTTGAGGGCGCTCGTCGTTGCAGCGTTCGATTCGGTTTAATCACACGTTATGCAATGGGCGGTGAGCCGTCCGACTGAGGAGATATACCCTATGTCCAAGCACCATCTGAAACCCATCGCTGCGGCCATTGGAACCGCGTTCGTTGCATCCCTGGCAACCGCGAGTGTTGCGTACGCGGATACCAATCCGTTTGAAGCTACTGCGCTGGAAACGGGCTACGGCGTTCAGCTCGCCAGCTCTCACGAAGGTGAGGGCAAGTGCGGCGAAGCCAAGTGTGGCGAAGACAAGGCCGAAGGCGAAGACAAGGCCGAAGGCGAAGGCAAGTGCGGCGAAAGTAAGGCTGACGGCGAAGCCAAAGCAGACGGTGAAGGCAGCTGCGGCGAAGACAAGGCTGAAGGCGAAGCTAAAGCCGACGGCGAAGGCAGCTGCGGCGAAGACAAGGCTGAAGGCGAAGCTAAAGCCGACGGTGAAGGCAAGTGCGGCGAAAACAAAGGCTAGTGTGAAGGCGGCTGCGGAGGCGCTGTCTGATCACGCTGTTTAGCTGATCTGGTTCCCGTCGGCCCTCCGCGGTCGGCGGAACCTTCCTCCCCACCTGATGAACTCCACCACTTCGTATCCGGTCCAAGGCGCGGGTCTTGGGTTGCGTCGTGGGCTGTTCGATACGTTGCGCGATATTGATCTGGAAGATGTCGACTTTCTGGAAGTCGCGCCGGAGAATTGGATGCGCGTGGGCGGACGCCTGGCGCGTGATTTGCGTAGCTTCACCGAACGTTTTCCACTGATCTGCCACGGCCTGTCGCTGTCGCTGGGCAGTCCGGCGCCCTTGGATGTCGAGTTTCTTCGCGAGCTGAAAAAATTCCTGGATGCCAACGATGTCTGCTGCTTCACCGAGCATCTGAGCTATTGCAGCGATCATGGCCATCTCTACGATCTGATGCCCATTCCATTCACCGATGAAGCCGCTGACTACGTCGCGGGGCGAATCCGCCAGGTTCAGGACATTCTCGAGCGGCGTATCGGGGTCGAGCACGTTTCGTACTATGCGGCTCCGGGACAGGAGATGTCCGAACTCGACTTCATACGTTCGGTGGTGGAGAGGGCCGATTGCGGTCTGCTGCTGGACGTCAACAATATCTACGTCAACAGCATTAATTTTGGTTACGATGCGGATGCGTTTCTCGCAGGCCTGCCGACCGAGCGAACCCTGTACGTTCACATCGCCGGACATTATGTCGAAGCTGAGGACCTGCGGATCGACACGCACAGCGCCGCGGTCATCGATCCGGTCTGGGCGCTGCTCGACGATGCATACGAGCGGTGTGGCGTGATGCCTACGTTGCTGGAACGTGATTTCAACTTCCCCTCGCGGAATGTTTTGCTCGGTGAAGTCAATAGAATTCGTGACGCACAACGCCGGGCCGGCGAGCATGCCGACACCGGGTAGCAACCTACCGCGGTTTCTCGACGCGCAACTCGAGTTCGCGGCACACATCCGCGATCCTTCGAACAATCCCTGTCCACCAGACATCGAAGCGCGGCGCATGCAGATCTACGTCGATCTGTTTTACAACAATATTCAGACGTTCCTCGCCAACATTTTCCGGATAGCGAAATCGGTGTTGGGACACGATGCATGGCACGAGATGGTGCGGGCATTCCTGGCGCGTCACCGCTCCACGTCGCCTTACTTCCAGGAGATTCCTCAGGAATTTCTCGCGTTTCTGGACGAGGATCGCTCCTGGGAGGAAGCGCGTCCGTTTCTACTGGAACTGTGCCACTACGAATGGGTGGAACTGGCGCTGGATGTGTCCGTGGATGAGCTACCGACAGATCAGCAGATGGAGGTTGATCTGCTCGACCAGGTGCCCGTCGTTTCGCCGCTGGCGTGGTCGTTGCGCTATGACTATCCGGTCCATCGGATCTCGGCCGACTACGTACCGCCAGACAGACCCGACGATCCAACCTACCTGATCGTGTACCGCGACACCGACGAACGCGTGCACTTTATCGAATCAAATGCAGTGACCGCGCGTCTGCTCACGATTCTTGGCGAACCGGAGTCCGTTCTCACCGGCCGGCAAGCGCTGGAACTCATCGCCTCCGAGCTTCACGACTCTGACGCAGATTCAGATGAGGACGCGGTGATTGACGGGGGAGCGGATACGCTCCAACGACTGCGCGGGTGCGCTATCATTGTAGGATCCCGAGCCACATAGGCACGTCTACCTGATGCGCAGAGTGAGCGCAGCTTTGCTGGCTGGTTGTCTATTGGCCTCGCTGACGGGTCATGTGTTTGCCGATGACGTTGAGGTGGCGAAGAACCCGGACCCGTGGGAAGGGTTCAATCGCAAGATCCATGGTTTCAACGACTGGGCGGATCGCTGGTTCCTCAAGCCGGTTGCGGTGGGCTACACGAAGGTCTTTCCAACACCCCTGCGAAGGAGTGTCAGTAACTTCTACGACAACCTGTGGCTACCGTTGACGATCGTCAATCAGCTGCTGCAGGGTAAGGGCGGCGCGGCGACGAACGACACCGGCCGCTTCCTGATGAACACCACGGTTGGCCTTGCCGGCCTGTTCGATCCGGCCACTGCCGCCGGTTTGGATTACCACGAAGAGGACTTCGGTCAGACCTTCGGAAAGTGGGGTGTTCCCTCCGGACCCTACCTGGTGCTGCCTTTGCTCGGTCCCTCGACGGTTCGCCACGGGGTGGGCCGAATCGGCGATGCGCTGCTGTTTCCGCCGCGCTATATCGAACATGACGGGTGGCGGTACGCCGCCTACGGTCTGTGGGTCATAGACACCCGTTCGCGGTTGCTTGGCATAGAAGAATTGGTCAGCGGCGACCGCTATCTGTTCATACGTGACGTCTATCTTCAGTCCGTGGAATTCCAGATCAAGGATGGTGAAATAGATGCGGAGGATGACGCATTTCTGAACGACGACTGGGACGACTAGCGGCGGCCCGGCCGCTTGTCATCCAAGCGCCAAAGGAGTACCGTGCGCGCCCGTGAGCACGGCCCATTGACCACAAGAAGCCGCGTTGATTTGACTTTGCAAGCGCCCCCGGAACCGCGCGCGAAGAAGGTGCCGGATCAGGAAGTTTAATGGCACTTTTGGTCGTCGATCCGGACGAGGAATCTGCGCAAGCACTCAGCGAACATCTCTCTGAACAAGGATTTACGGTTGTCTGTGCACGACCGGGGTCCGAAGCGGTGGAACTCGCCTCGACGGGACCCGATCTGGTGCTTTGCACCGTCCACGACGAAGAATACCCGCTCTCCGCCGCACTGATGCTGCACCAGCAGGTTCCGGATGCGCCGCTCGTCGTGGTGTCGCGCAACGGGATCGACAAACGCGGCGTAATCGAAGCATTCCGCATGGGCGCGGTCGACGTTGTGCAACTGAACGAGGGTGAAGACCTGGCGGAGACTTTGCACGCTGCCATTGCACGTATCGCACGCGCCCAATCGGGTGTCGATGCGGGACGGCGCGCCGAAGAGCAATTACGCGAGCTGCAGCGCGACCAGCGCGCGGGTCACTACATTCAGATGGGTATGTTGCCGCCCAGTCCTATGGCCATCGATCGGTATCGCCTGCGGCACAAAATCTTCCCTTCGCTGATGCTCAGTGGCGATTTCGTCGACTACTTCCGAATTACCGATCGGCATTTCGCGTTTTACATCGCTGACGTCTCCGGACACGGCGCATCTTCGGCGTTCGTCACCGTCCTGCTGAAAAATTTCTCACGACGCTTGAGGCGCGAGTATCGACCGAGCATGTTGAAAGACCCAGGTGAGATTCTGCGCTGGCTCAATCGGGAGCTGCTCGACAACGAGCTGGACAAGCACGTTGCATTGTTCATCGGCATCGTAGATGTCACCACCGACGAATTGGCGTATGCGAATGCGGGCCACTTCCCCTTGACCGTACTATGCGACGACGCGGGCGTTCGCTTCCTCGAAATCGCCGGTAAACCGGCCGGGCTGTTTGCGGATGCGCAGTATCGATCCGACAGCATCGCGCTGGAGGGTCGAACCACCCTGATGATGGTTTCGGACGGCATCCTCGAGATCATGGATGAAGAGGGTCTGGCGAAAAAAGAGGCCCGCCTGCTGGAAGTCGCGGCACGTTGTCACGAGGGGCACGAAGAAACATGGCAGGTGCTTGGGCTGGACGCGCGGACGCCAGGGCGGGACGACATGTCCTGCTTGACGATCAGCAAGGAGCAGTAGCGGTGCGCGGTGTATCGGAACAGGGCCGCATCCTGGTCGCGAGCCAGTCCGGCGTTTATCTGATGAAGTTTGTCGGTGACGTGCGGGTCACCCTGTGCACGGCGGTCGATGCGTTTCTCGACACGATGTTTCACGACGACGAGTTCCGTTCGGTGGTGATCGATCTGAGCCGTACGGCGGGCGTTGACAGCACCTCCCTGGGGGTGCTGGCCAAACTCTCGATTCAGGCCAAGAGCCGGTTCGACTACGTTCCGACCCTGGTGTCCACCAACCCCGACATTACCCGCGTGCTGACGACCATGGGATTTGATGAGGTGTTCAACATCATCGACCAGCCGATTGAGCATGAGGAGCAACTGGGCGAGTTGCCGATGCGTGAGTCGACCGAAGAAGATGTCCGCCGGCAGGTACTCGAGGCACATCGTGCGCTGATGTCGCTGAACGAGTCCAATCGGGAGGCGTTTCACGATCTGGTCGAGACGCTCGAGGCCGCCGGGCCCTGACCAGACTCCTCAAGTTCGAGCGTCGCGCTTGGCCCGAATGAAATCCCGGTGGGGCACATAGAGGAGATCGGCGATCCTGCGGATTGCATGCTCTTCATATTTGTCAACAATCTGATCGGCCAGGGCAAGACGCCACAAGGTGGTGATCAGTTGCTGCTTTTCCTCTACTGACAGGGCATCGTTGATCGCCCGGGTGAACGGGTAGATCGACGTCTCGGTTTCGTGTGCTTCGATCGCCCGGTCCGTCAGCGCGCGTGCGGCCGACTCCTCGATGCCGAACAGTTGCGTCAACGCGCTGACCATCGATTCGACTTCCGCGGTTAGAATTTCGTGATCGGCCCAGGCCACTTCGAACAGCAACATCGCAGCGGCCAGCGGAGTGGGGTCGTCGGTGGGCTCAGCCGCGATCTCAATCGAGGTAAGCAGCGCTTTCAGGCGGTCAAACATTGAACCTCGGGTGACTCATGGACCATTGCGCTGGCCGCACGCAACACGTCGGTGTTCGCGCCGTCGCGGTGCGCATGTTCACTCAGGTGGCGGCGAAACCGACGTGCCCCGGGGTAGCCGTTGAACCAACCGTGCAGATGGCGGGTGATGTCGTGCAACCGAGCGCCGTTCGCCAATTCCTGTTCGGCGTACCCGCACACCGCCTCGAGCAATGACTTGCGCGTGGCCGGGGCGGGGTTGTCATGCAGCGCGTCTTCGAGCTCGGCCAGCAGCCACGGGTCTCGATAGACGGCGCGGCCGAGCATCACCCCATCGACGTGTCGGAGATGATCGAGACACTCCTCAGGGTTTGATACGCCACCGTTGATCACGATCCTCAGCCCAGGGAAGTCGCGCTTCAACCGATGGACGCGCATAGGGTCGAGCGGCGGAATCGAGCGGTTCTGGGCGGGGGACAATCCGCTCAACAGGGCCTTACGCGCGTGCACGATCAAGGCGTGACAGCCGTGGTCGACGACGGCGGATGTGAATGCGGTCAGAAATTCATAGTCGTCATGATCGTTTACGCCGATCCGGCACTTCACCGTGATGGGTACCGACGCCGCCTCCGCCATCGCAATCACGCAGTCACGAACGCGCATCGGGTCCAGCATGAGCACGGCGCCGATCGCCCCGCGTTGCACGCGCTCGGATGGACAACCGACATTGAGGTTGATTTCATCGAACCCGGCCGCTGACCCGACACGGGCACACTGGGCCAGCGCCTCTGGATCCGATCCACCCAGTTGTAATCCGAGGGGGTGGCCGTTTGCCCCATGGGCCAGGAGACGCTCACCCGGACCGTGCAGCAGTGCATCGCAACTCACCATCTCGGTGTAGAGCCGGGCGTGGGGTGCAAGCAGACGATGGATGGCCCGGCAGTGGCGATCCGTCCAGGCCATCATGGGGGCTACGGACAGGCGCCAGGATGCAGCATCGTTAATCTGGTCAGCGATTGGCTCGATCGATTCATGCTCGCCGCGAAAGGAGCGCATTGTATATCAGGAAAACCACATGGTTGATCGGACCGTCTATCGATCTCGTCGTCCGAGTCCAAGCAGTAGCTCCGCTGGCGTTCATCTGGCGACCCTGGCGGCGCTGTCTCAGTAGAACCCTCACGTCCGGTCACGAGCACTCTCGTCGCGTGAACGCTATCATCGATTGCAGCGAACCGCTTTGGGGAAACAGAAACAATGACCATCAGTTACACGCTTCACGGTGATGGACCTGAACACGTTCTTGTGATGCATGATTGGAACGGCGACCACACGAACTACGACGGGATACTTCCCTATCTCGACGGTGCCGCATTTACCTACGCGTTTGTCGACCTGCGTGGATATGGAGAGTCCCGAGGAATCAGCGGCGCGTACACGGTCGATGAGATCTCCGGGGACTGCCTGGAGGTAGTTGATGAACTCGGCTGGCAGCGGTTTCATCTGCTGGGTCATTCCATGACAGGAATGGCGACGCAAAGGATCGCGCTTGACGCCACGGAAAGGGTCAAGAGCGCGATCGCCGTCTGTCCGATTTCCGCTGCCGGTTCGCCCATGGACGAGGAGGCCTGGGGATTTTTCTCGAGCACCATCGAGAGCGACGATGCGTTCCGTGGGTTGATCAAATTCGTGACCGGCGCGCTCTCGGATCAGTGGGCTGAGGTGAAACTGCGTCAGAACCGTGAAACCACCACGCCCGAGGCCCGGTCGGGCTATCTCGACATGTTCTCGAAGACCAACTTTGCGGAAGCGGTTCGGGGACTGGAAACGCCATTCCTAGTGGTCGTTGGAGAGCATGACGCGGATGGGCTGAACGAAGCGGCGATGCACGATACGTTCCTTGCCTGGCATCCTAACGCGGAGCTGGTGGTGATGCCCAATTGTGGACACTACCCGATGCAGGAGAGTCCGCCTTATTTCGCCACCGTTGTCGAAGGCTTCCTGAGTAAACACATCGGCTGAGATTGTGAAGCATGGCCGAACCCTATCTTGACCAGCTACGCGAACTGGTTTCGTCGATTGATCCAGACGAGCGCGATCTGACGTGCAGGCATTTCTTCAGCGGCGCCGCCCTGTACTGCAATGATCACATCTGTGCGTCCCTCACGCCGAAAGGGCTCGCGTTCAAGCTTCCGGAACAGAGGTGTGAGGAACTCATTGCGCGGGGCAGGGCGGTTCCCTTGAGGTACTTTGACAAATCCCCGATCAAACGAAGCTATGTTCTGCTTCCGGATTTTCGGAAACTGGAGGAGGCCGACATCTGGTCTTACTTCGAGGAGTGTTTGAGCTACGTCGCGGGCGGCAGCGCGGCGTCAACATAGGCATAGTTCCGGCCTGGGCAGGTCTCGATGGAAGGTTCGTGTCATTGTGGGCAGATCAGGTTCTCGGTGGCCGTTGCGCCGATCAAGGCGATTCGCTGCAACTGCTCGTACTGCGCTCGGCGAGGTTGGCTTACGGGTTACGCGAACGTAGATGAATTCGAGTTGCTCTCCGGGAAAGACGTACTGGTTTCATATCGATTCGGCGGTCGCACGGCAACCAACTACTTCTGTCCGAATTGCGGAATTCATACCCATTTCCACGGCACCTACGCTAACCGGCCGCACTACGCCTACAGCATCGCATGCCTTGAAGGCATCGACTTTGAATCACTGCCCGTCGAGCACATTGATGGCCGTTCGTTCTGACATCGTGCAACGCCCAGCGGCTCGATCGTCTGGCGGGTAGCTTCGAAATACCAGGGTTCGGTATCGAACAGAACACCGTCGTGATCCCACAGGATGTACGATTTCACGTAGTTGCGTTCCGTCGGGAAAGGGTGACGATAACCACCCATGCCGATGTGGTCGAGCGCGATGGTAGATTCGGTCGAGGAGTTTCTCGATGACTATGCCCCGGAGGTGCGGGCGCTTGCGCTCGGCCTACGCGCCCTGGTGCGCAAGGTCGTTCCGGATGCCGCGGAGAAGCTGCATCGACCCTGGCGGACAATCGCCTATGGGCGCACGCGGAAATTCTGCGCGATCGCTCCTCACCAGGCCTGGGTCAACCTCCAGTTTCACAACGGCGCGACGCTCGAGGATCCTACCGGCCTGCTCGAGGGCACAGGCAAGAGCATGCGCCACGTAAAGGTCACCACGTCGGCCGATCTCGAGGACGAGCGCGTGGCGACGTTGCTTCGACAAGCTGCCGAGGGGGCGGCCTGAATGCCAGTTGCCCTGACCACGCCTCGATTCTCGTTACGACCGTTTGCTGAATCGGACGTGGAGCAGTTTTCGTTCATCGACGATGCGTCGTTCAGGAAGTACCTGTTCAATGGCTTTCCTGACCGCGACGAATACGTGGCCAACAACCTGGTGACGGATTGGTCTGAGGAATTCAATTTCGCCTGGCGCATCGCGGCAAGGGTATCGGCACGTCGCTGTTGGAACACGTTGAGTCCAATGCAACAAGCGCCGAAACCCGGCTGCTACGCATGAAGACCCTGGCTCCGTCCGACGCTGATCCCAACTACGCGGAGACGCGCGCGTTCTGGGTGGCAAAAGGTTACCTGCCCATGGATGCCCATCTTCTCTGGGGAACGGAAAATCCGTGTGAGGTGAGGGTGAAACCACTGATCCGAAGACATTGAAAGAGCTGCCCGGACACTGCTCGCCCTACAGACGCACCCCTGAGTTTACCGAGGCCTCGGTTCCCGCGGGCCTGTTGCACGCGCATCGGACGAAAGCGGGTACGTGGGGCAAGATTGTCGTCCTGGAAGGCCGGCTGCGTTATCGGATTCTCGAGCCGGAAGTCGCCGATGTGGACCTGGCACCCGGTACCTTCGGCGTGGTCGAACCTGGCGTGCTGCATGAAGTTCTGCCGATTGGCAACGTTCACTTCTATGTCGAGTTCTACCGATAACGGTGGCCGTTAGCGACAATAGCGTGATCGGCGGCCGCATTTGATCAGCTCGACTACTTTTTTTCTCCCATTTGACTCCATTTTTGCTTCATTTTATTCGGCTCAACCGTTACCATCTTCAGCTAGTTCCACCCTGCCGAGTGAGACTTATGCTGTACCAGCGGACGCTCCGGGTTCCGGTCCATGCGATTGGAGTCGGGGTGCATTCGGGTCGAACGACCCGCATGCGTTTGGCACCGGCGCCTGCGGGCACCGGTGTCCATTTCGTCCGCACCGACCTCCCTGACAGCCCGTCGATCCCGGCGCTGGCGGCTTATGTTTGCGACACTCAGTTGTCGACCAGCATCGGCACCGACGACGTTCGCGTCGTTGCGGTCGAGCACGTGCTGTCCGCGTTGCATGGTCTGGGAATCGATAACCTGCGCATTGAACTGAACGGTGACGAGGTGCCGATCCTGGACGGCAGTGCGGCGCCGTTTGTCGATTTGATCCAGGGCGCCGGGATCGTCGAGCAGGCGATGCCCCGGCAGTTCATTCGCGTTAAGAAGAAGATCAGTGTGTGTCGTGGTGAGGCACGCGCCAGTTTACGTCCCTATGCGGGATTCAAGGTCGCCTACACGTTCGAATCCGACCATCCGGTGTTCAACCGTTACCCGAAGTCTGCGGAGGTTGACCTGGGTTGCCAGTCCTATGAAGAGGCGGTCGGTCGTGCACGATCCTTTGGTCGCGTAGATGAACTCGATCAGGCGCGCCAGCTGAACAAGTGCCTGGGTTCGAGCCTCGACAACGCGATTGGGGTGGGTGACGTCACGATTCTCAACCCTGAAGGTCTGCGTTCGGAAGACGAATTCGTCAAGCACAACCTGCTGGACGCAATCGGCGATCTGTATCTGCTGGGTAGATCAGTGCTTGGCGCCTTCGAAGGGTACCAATCGGGTCATGCGTTGAATGTCGAACTCGTCAGGGCGTTGCTCGCGCGTCAGGACGCGTGGCACCTGATCACCGCGGCGCCCGACAGGTTCCATGAGCCGCTGCAGCCTGTACCCCTCACGGCCGCGCTCGAAGCCTGAGCCGTAGCCTGGAGAGTCCGGGCTAGTAGCGCATGCCGCTGCGACTCTCGTCGTACATCTTGATCAGGAAGTTCCGGATCGCGGCATCTGCCTCGGCCTTCGGCATCAGCTGCTGTTCCTCCATCTGCTTTGCCATCTCCGCGATGCTGCGTTTGCCGTCGATCATCGACATGATGAACGCGTAGATTCGCGTCGATATCGCCTGGGTTTCGAATGACGACAGCAAAGGCACGGCCAGATTGGATCGAACGAGCCAGTCCGGCAGCGTCGTGTGACGCTCGATGGGCTCTGCCTCGCGCGACTTCATTGCGGAAATCGTAACGACCTGTTCCCGGCGGCCATGACGACTCGCGGGTGAGCAGAGGTAGGGAATGGTTGTTTCGGTGACGTCGGGTCGTTCGAACCCGGCATCGGCGATTACCTCGAGGGATTCCTCGAGGCTGTAGCGTTGTGCGTACTCCGGGCTGCCAAAGGCGAGCGAGCCGAAGATCACCCAACGGCCCTGCGGCGCCAGCAGTCGGTTGATGCGTGCGGCGGTGGTGGCGAGATCCTGATCGACGATATCGACGAACCACGGCGTGACCAGCGCATCGAATGCGCCGGCCTGAAAGGGTGGGCGCATGGCGTCGCCGAGCACCCAATGCAGCCCCGGGGCTGCGGGTGTGGCGTTTTCCAGTACCCGCGGCAGTGCTACGTCGGTGGCGGTCTTCGGTGCCAGGGGGAATTCATGCAGCGCTACCGGGTGTCCTGCGGCAAGGTTTGCACCGATGAACACGAGCAGCGGATTGATGTCGAGTGCCACTGTGTGTTGGTTCGGGTTGGTGCGATGCAGGTCGAATGCCAACCGGCCGGCGCCGGCACCCAGCACCAGGAGATTTTGCGGCGACTCGGGCAACGCCGCGCGTACCAGGTCGAGCGACGTCTGGTTTTCTTCATCGCCCCAGCACCAGTCACGGTGGATGTTGGCGTGGTAGGTGTCGATACCCTGACCCGGCGGAAGACGTGTCTTCAGCGCCAGGTGTGTCTCCACGGCGGTATCGGACGGCTGGCCGGCCAATGGCTCTAGTATTGAGCTCAACTCCGCGGCGAAAGCAGCCCTGGCGTCAGCCAACCGGGTCAGTCGGTTGCGCGTGGACCCGCGCGTGGCGGCGGAAGCTTCGTTGCGCGCCCGGACCGCGTCCTGATTCGACCGTTCGATGGTGTACTGGTAGCGAGACCGCCATTCGGCGAGCGCAGCGTTCGGTTCGGAGAAAAGCCAGGGCACGCCGCCGAGAACCGGGAAGGTGATGTTGCAACCGTTGCAATGAAGACCGGTGCCGGCAGTGTCGAGCGCGCCGTCGCACCGTGGGCACGCCAGCGAGTCCAGCGGTAAACCGCCTGTGCGGGGCTCGATCGATACGTCCGTCATTCCCGACAGTCCTGGTCGGTGGCTAAAGGTAAGATTTGGACATCCATCAAAGTTTAGGACACCCATGGGGGATGCCTATGGGTGTCCTAAACTTTGATGGATGTCCAATTCTTTTGTCGATAGTACCGGTTTCAACCGGGATCAGGCGCCGCTAGGCGGGTGGGATTCGGACGGGTCCGCTGACAATCGGCTCGAACGCGGTCAGGCTGTCCTGCAAGGTTGAATTACCGAGTCCGTGGTTCGGGAACAGCGAGCCAAAGTTGCCCTGCTCGCCATGGAGTGCCATGTAATTGAGGATCACCGTCTCGGCCAGGAGATTGACCTGATTGGCTGCGGGAGTCGCCGCCGTCTCGACGGATCCATCCGGGCGCATGTAGCCAATCTGCTGGTGCACAGCCTGTTCGGTGGCCGTTCCACCCATTAGCCGAGCTCGCCCGGTCGGGTTGTAGACCAGGAAGAAGGGTGCGGCGGTGGAGCTGTTGTCGCTCGTCCACTCGCCTTTTCCGCGCCCCTCGACAGTGGCGTCGATGGCCCCATTGCTGGATAGCGAGCCGTCTGAGAACACGTACATCATCAACGGCACACCCACCCGGGCCGCATACTCGAGACACGCGCCCATGCAGCGGCCGGCCCGAAAGTCCTTTACTTCGCCTTCGGCGCGGCGCCCACCGTGGTAGTCATAGCCACCCATCTCGATGGTGCCCGCACCTGCGAATCCGTTCATCACCATTTTCATCACGGAAGCGGTCTTGCGGAATTCACTCTCGCTGGCGAATTCAGCTTGCGTAAAGATGGCGCCGGGACCGACGATCGGGGGTACCGCGTCGGGGCTTGCCGGATCAAGCGTGGTGGGGTCGCCAAACCGGTCCGCGAGGTCCGCGCTCTTGACGTACCCGCAGCGAACCAGATCCTTGATGACATCCTCGGGGTAAATGAACGGGTCGCCGCCTACACTGACTGCGGACATTTTCTGGTCACTGATGCGATAGATAGATTCCATGACCTTCACGGCGTCCTGCTGCGTCAGCACGCTGGTCAGATCGCCCACGTCGACCAGACCGGTGACGTCTGAGGGTCGGTCCACCTTGGTCGGGCGCTTGGTGAGATCGATCATCATTGCAGGGGCCATCGAGTTGCCGCCCGAATCACTGTTCTCCGAGCCGATCAAACTGAGCAGCGATCCGTCTGCGCCCGCCCGGCTGATACCGTACATCGGATTGTGAGGATTGTTGCTGGTGTCGTTGTCGGATCGTGCGGGAATCACCGCACCGGTGGTGTTTGCCAGCGTCGCCGGCGTGGTCTTGTCGATGATGCCGCGCAGGAACGCGCTGTCCGAGTGGAACGCCAGACCCAACCGCGAGTCGACGAAATCGTTGGTACCTGTGGCGGGGTTGACGATAGACGGGACCATGTCCCCCGGTAATCCCTGGCGCTCGTAGCCCATGGTCGA
>Ga0114950_10000337_pt1 | contig 30916 bp, 29 predicted proteins | sample N075metaG_FD_83503 | JGI IMG/M metagenome (GOLD analysis project Ga0114950, IMG submission 83503) | Deep subsurface microbial communities from Kermadec Trench to uncover new lineages of life (NeLLi) - N075 metaG | ecosystem: Environmental > Aquatic > Marine > Ocean trench > Sediment | place...
AAGGACGTCTTTACCTTCTGCAGTGTCATCCTGAACGGGGTGCGCACGCCGGAAGTCGAAGGACCGCCAATAGATTATTCAGACTTTGTCTTCAGAATGACAACCTTCCAACCCGGATAGAACCTAAGTGACCGAACCAGTCCTCTTTGAAGAAATTCCATCCGATAACGGAATGATTGTTGTAAAGATAACGCTCAATGTTGAGAAGACGTTGAACAGCCTCAGCCTTGAAATGATTGATCTAATCACACCCCGATTGCAAGCATGGCAGGAAGATGAGCAGGTCGCCGTTATTGTATTTCTGGGAGCAGGTGATCGGGCTTTCTGTGCCGGTGGTGATATCCAGGATTTGTACCAATCGATGGTGGATCATCCTGGCGGACCCAACCCCTTTGCTGAAGCTTTCTTTCAGCGAGAATATGCCCTGGATTATATGATTCACACCAGCAACAAGCCGATCCTGGTGTGGGGGCATGGAGTCGTGATGGGTGGTGGTCTGGGTATATTTGGCGGGTGCTCGCACCGGGTCTGTACTGAAAAATCCAGGATCGCTTTACCTGAAATCACGATTGGTCTTTTTCCGGATGCCGGAGCCAGCAATTTTCTTAAACAGATGCCGCGGCACCTGGCATATTTCATGGCATTGACGGGCTGTCAGGTCAATGGCAATGATGCCATCCTGGTTGGACTGGCTGATCATCTTGTGACCAATGATAAAAAAGACAGAGTGGTCGATTCCCTGGCCAGGGAAGCCTGGACGGGAAATTTGGATGAGAATACGGTTCTACTGACCAATCTCCTCGATTCCTATTCCAGCACAGCCGAATTTCCCGCCGGTCAGTTAATGGCACACTCGGATGCTATCGAGGCTGCAGTCGCCGGTTGCGCGGATGGAAATTTCATCAAAGACTTTGATGCTGGATTAATTTCAATAGCCGCTGATGATTGGTTTAGCAGAGCCATACAAAACTTTCGGTCGGGTTGTCCTACGACGGCACAGATAATTGTCGAGCAATTGAAAAGAATTTCTCAGATGACACTGGCTGAGATGTTCGCAATGGAATTAACCATTGCCATTCAGTGCACCAGGCATCCCGATTTTGCAGAAGGGATCAGGGCGTTGTTGATAGACAAGGACAATAACCCGGCATGGCGGTATCCGAAAATGGGATCGGTACCTGAAGCCTGGATCGCGGAACATTTTGAAGTGCCGGGCGAAACCCCCGACCTATTGGATTTGATAAGGAGAGAATGATGGCAAAAATTGGATTTATAGGTCTCGGTAATATGGGCGGCCCGATGGCATCAAACCTGTTGGCCGCCGGCCACCAGCTCAAAGTATTCGATATCGTCCCGGAATTAATTGCCAGAACAGTTGAACAGGGGGCAACATCTGTAGAAATTGCACGGGATGCTGTAAAAGAAGTCGATGTGTTTATTTCGATGTTGCCAGCCTCGGTGCATGTCGAGACACTTTACCTGGGTGATGAAGGAATACTTAAAAGTATTGATACCTCAACTCTGGTTATTGATTGCAGCACCATCGCGCCAGCTTCTGCCTCAATGGTCGCTGAAGCCGCCGAGGCTAAAGGTATTGCCATGCTGGATGCACCAGTATCTGGAGGTGTTGGCGGTGCGGTTGGCGGTACCCTGACTTTCATTGTTGGTGGTAGCGATGCAGCGCTGGAACAGGCACGCCCCATTCTTGAGAATATGGGGAAGAACATCTTCCATGCAGGTGGTCCTGGTGCCGGGCAGGTCGCCAAGATATGTAACAATATGCTGTTGTCAGTTTTAATGACCGGAACCGCTGAAGCGCTTCAGTTGGGAGTCGATAACGGACTCGATCCTGCTGTGCTTTCCGAGATTATGCGAAAGAGTTCTGGCGGCAACTGGGCGCTTGAAGTCTACAACCCTTATCCTGGGGTGATGGATGGGGTTCCGGCCAGTAATGATTATGAGGGTGGATTCCTGGTGGACCTGATGATCAAGGATCTGGGTTTAGCAATGGAGTCAGCCCTGGCAAAAGGGGCGGCCATACCCATGGGATCATTGGCTAGGAATCTTTATATCACCCATCGGGATGCTGGGTATGGGAGGAAGGATTTTTCGAGCATTCAAAAAGTATTCAGTCATTTGGAAGGAGCGTAATCCGACTCCTTCAACCTGACGGAGCCTAAAAAAATTGCAGCAGCTGTTAGTTGATACACATACAGACCAGAGTAAACCGAGCATGAGTTTCAGATTGTGAGTGCCCTTGGTGGAACTTAGTCCTGGGTTCGAACTGCCAATCGAGAAACGAAAGGCTATCACTAAAGAATTTGGTGATTCAGGAATAACCTGGATAGAAAACTATTTTTCTCTATTGGGAAAGTGCCTTGATCGGTGGCACCTGACACCACTTGGAATCGCGGATGAAGGTGTACGGATCAATGTCATCATTTTCTGTGAAGATGGAAGTGGAAGCCCAGTCGTTCTTAAGTTGGGTCATCCTCACCCGGAACAGAAAACCCAGATCATTGCACTTCGAGAATACGCCGGAAGGAATGCAGTAAATTTGATTCACTGGGATGATGAAAGCGGTTCGTTCCTGATGGAGAGAATATTGCCCGGTAACAAGTACCGAGACTGCAGACGCGACATTGAGCGATCCGGAATTCCTATCGCCCTGTTTGAGAACCTGCCACTGAAAGCAACAGCCATAAAGGGATTACCGTCATTTAATGACTGGTTGCGCCGTGCGTTCAAGAAATTTCGTCAAAATCCAGCCCATGATATCGAGTATCTGGCATTTATTGAACTTGCAGAATCACTCTATTCCGGTCTGTGTCAACGCCATCCGAAAGACTATTTACTACATGGTGATCTTCACCATGAGAATATCCTGCTGGATGAAGAAAGGGGTTGGATCGCGATTGACCCGAAGGGTGTCATCGGGCCAAAACTGATGGAGTGTGGACGTTATCTCCACAATGTGATGCAGGATGAAATTTCAGGGATAGATAAAATTGATGATGCAACTGAAAGTGAAATTCTTGGGGTGTTCAAGGCAAGGTTCCGTACATTTAGCGAAATTCTGGGTGCAGACTATTGGGAAGTGGTTGCTTCAGCCTATATTGATCTGGTGCTGAGTAGCTGCTGGTCAATTAATTCCCATGAGGCGGTCGGTTACAACAGGATCAGGGTACTTAAGAAATTCATTGAGCAATCTCCACTTGAATCGGTGAAAGAGTAAAAAGATCTCCACCGTTTGCGCATGCCTCAATGTCGCTATCTTCTGCATTTTGTAGTACAGCTAATAAAGCATAGCCAACGTCACTCTGGGCTACGCTTATGAGCGAACCAGCTACTTTTCCCTGTGCATCCAGAAGGTCATCACCTGGGGCGACGGGGTTGATTGTGAAACCACGATGCAATTTTCGTTTTAATTTTCCCCGAAATTCCAGGCGAGCAATAATTTCCTGGCCGAGGTAGCAGCCTTTGTCAAAGTCTATCCCACCAATATGATGATAATTGAACATCTGGGGTATGAATTCTTCTGTTGTTTGAGAACCTACCCATGCAAGGCCGTCTTCAATCTCGGCCTGATGCCAGACATTGCTTGCTATTTCGTCTCCCGAGATGTCGCCTTGTGACCAGAATTCGTATCTTGGGCCTGCATCCGAGACTTTGATGACGATACTGTCGGAAAGTGTCGCAGTATCACCTATCGCAGTGGGCGATGGTGATTTCAGATCTCCAATTACGCCATAACATACATAGGTTTCAGACATATCTGACAATTTTGCCTTCGAAAATACAATATACTTGGCGAGGAAACTGGAGGTGGGCTCAACCAGGCCCCTGTCGAGTCTCAACAGTAAGCCATCAGACAAGCTGGTGATCCGAAAGCTTGAGACCATTCGGCCCTGGATGTTGCAGATCGCACCGATCAATGAGTGCTGAGGCGATACATGATCCAAGTCACACGTCGTATAGCCTTGAAGAAAGCTGATGGCATCCTTCCCGCGGATAGCGAGGAATCCGAATTGATCTAGGCGAGCGACTTGCATGATTGGTATCGAGTTCAAAAATCTGCATGTATCTTACATCCAGAAGCAACCAGAGGGATATCAATTTGTGCTTCGGGAAGTTTGTAGACTAAGGAGTGAAAGTGTTCACAGAGATGCAGTTAAACAGATTGCGATGGCGCTCCCGAAGGGGGATGCTGGAACTGGATCTGTTATTGCAACCTTTTTTTGATGATATATTTCGTGACCTGCCTGAGGAAACTCAGCAAGCCTTTGAAAAATTGTTAGAAGAAGATGACCCTGATTTATTGATGTGGTTTAGTCGTAGGGGTGAGCCCGAGGACACGGTGCTTGCTGACCTGGTGAACTTGATTCTGGATAGAGTGCAGCCATAGGGACAAAGGCAATGGTAAAGGATCATCTGCGACTGGACAGGAGTGCAAGCATCAGCCTGGGTGTCTTGCTCGGCTGTTCCCACGGACTGGCTATAGCCGCACTCTTCGCGGCAGATTTGGCGCTGTTCCACAAATTCACCTTCACATTTTCGGTTCTGGTTTCTTTTGTGTTTTGCCTTAATCGATATTGTCTGCTCAGAGATCCATTGTCGGTATTGGTTGTAGTCTTCAACAATGGTGTGTGGCGATTGGAGTTGAAATCCAGTGAGCAAATTACAGCTCGACTGGAGTTTCCCGTGTTCGTCAACCGGTATCTGGTCGTCATGAATTTCCATGACGCAGCAGGGCGGAAATTTCCCGTCGCAGTGTTTGCTGATGGAGCGAAAGTCACGCAAATGAGGCACCTGCGTATATTTCTGAAGCTTGGAATGGCTCAGCCAAATGTTGGCGGAACTAAGATGGTGTCCTTAGGTGTATCCAGCAATAGAGGGTAGTCCAGTGTGTAGTGCAGTCCCCGGCTTTCTTTTCTTCTGATTGCGCTCTGGATAATCAGGTCTGCAACCAGTATCAGATTGCGCAGTTCCAATAGGTCATTACTGATCCGGTAATTGCTGTAATACTCGGTAACTTCCTGTTGCAGCAGTTGTACTCGCCTGCGCGCTCTCTGCAGGCGTTTATCTGTCCTGACGATGCCTACATAGTCCCACATGAATCGCCTGAGTTCCTCCCAGTTGTGAGAGATGATAACGTCTTCATCGGAATTGGTGACCTGCGTCTCATCCCACTGGGGTATATTAGCTTTCCTGAGCCGGGTCCGGGGCTGTTGCTGAATGTGTTCTGCTGCTGCCCTTGCAAAGACCATGCACTCAAGCAGAGAGTTGCTGGCCATTCTGTTGGCGCCGTGCAACCCGGTAAAGCTTGCCTCACCCACCGCGTAGAGGTTGGGTACATCTGTTAATCCATTCATATCAGTCACGATGCCGCCGCAGGTATAGTGAGCTGCCGGCACGATAGGAATCGGCGAACGCGTGATATCAATGCCAAGGTCCATACACCTCTTATATATGTTGGGGAAGTGAGATTTGATGAAGTCGGGGTCCTTGTGACTGATGTCAAGGAAGACACAATCACAGCCGAGGCGCTTCATTTCGTGGTCAATGGCACGCGCAACAATATCCCTTGGTGCCAATTCCTCTCGCGGATCAAACTTTTTCATGAATGAAGACCCGTCCGGCAACACGAGTTTGGCACCTTCTCCACGTAGTGCCTCTGATATCAGGAATGACCTGGCGTCAGGGTGATAGAGGCAGGTCGGGTGAAACTGGTTGAATTCAAGGTTACCGACCCTGCAGCCCGCACGCCACGCGATTGCGATGCCATCTCCAGAGGCAGTATCCGGATTACTGGTGTAAAGATAGACCTTGCTCGCACCACCGGTTGCCAGGATGACAAACTGGGCCCGGAAAAGCTCTACCTGACCCGATTCCAGATTAAGAGCGTAAGCTCCGAGGCAGGTTTTTCCTTTCTGGCCAACCTTGTCTTTGGTGATAAGATCCACCGCGACATACTTTTTGAAGATTTCCACATTTTCATGTGATGCCAGTCGGCCACTCAATGTCAGGGCAATTTCTCTCCCTGTGGCGTCGGCAGCATGGATGACGCGCCTGTGACTATGCCCACCTTCCTGGGTCAGGTGAAACTCCTGGCGACCATCTGGCCCGGTTTCAGTGTCGAAATTAACTCCCAGCTCTATAAGCCAGCTGATCACGCCGGAACTTTGTTCCACTGTGAACTGGACAACATCCTTGTGGCATAATCCAGCCCCTGCGACCAGGGTGTCCTCAATGTGAGATTCAACACTGTCGTATTCATCAAGAACAGCCGCAACACCACCCTGGGCATAATAGGTGGAACCCTCTGTAGGCTCGTCTTTGCACAACATGGCAATTTTATATTGCTTGCTAAGGCTGAGTGCGAGAGTCATCCCGGCAGCGCCACTGCCGATAACGAGGACATCATGAATATAAGTGGTTGTGGTCAAGAATCGATGGTCTTGTATTTCATTCGGGTTTCCAAGAGTACATAACAGCCCGCAGGAAAACTATCCCGGTCATGGGATATTTTGCTGTCCTGACCTTTGGTATTATTCGATCATACATAGGGGCATTAGATCGGTTAGCTTATACTCAATTTTAGGAATTTGGGATCAGTACACTAGTGAAATGTTCCGCAGTTAAAAATTGTCTGGATGAGAACCGTTTTTTCCGGAACCGTCTTGAAGTGAATTATCCTCAGGGTTGGAACTCAGATGCACGATGGAGAGATTGGACTCGGCTCGTAAAGGACTCAGATAGGCGGTGTTGGTGAAATCCCAGGAAGTAACAGATCAGCAGCTGGTTGAACGGGTTCAGCGTGGCGATAAGCATGCTTTTGACCTGTTGGTATTGAAATACCAGCACAAGATTGTTGGCCTGGTAGGACGCTATCTCAGGGATCAAAGTGAAGTGCAGGATGTAACCCAGGAAGCATTTATAAAGGCTTACAGGGCATTACCCCGGTTTCGTGGAGATAGCCAGTTTTACACCTGGCTATACCGAATTGCCATCAATACCGCCAAGAATTACCTGGTGTCGAGGTCAAGGCGCCCACCGGATACAGATATTGATGTAACGGAAGGGGAATTTCAGGACAATTCTGCTGTCTTAAGGGATATTGAAAATCCAGAGAACGCGCTTGCCTCAGAACAGCTTGAGGAGGTGATCTACCAGGCGATTGAGGATTTACCTGAAGAACTGAAGGTTGCAGTGACTTTAAGGGAGTTCGAAGGACTCAGTTATGAGGAAATAGCAGAGGTAATGGAATGTCCTGTTGGTACTGTAAGATCCCGGATCTTCAGGGCCAGGGAATCAATTGAGAAAAAGATTGCGGATATTGGATAGCTCGATCTATATTGATATGAATGTGTATTTACGAATATTAAGCATCTGTGTGTGCAGAACGAATTCAGGCTAGAGGGTAAAAGTGGCAGATCACGTTAAAGAATTGATTTCTGTTTTGATGGATGGTGAGGCCAGTGAAATCGAGATTCATCGATTGCTCAGGCAGATGAAAGAAGATGACGCACATAGAGAGGTCTGGGTGACTTATCACGAGACCCGCCGTGTGCTCCGTGCTGGCTCACAAAAGAGTGGTCGACATCTGAATCACCGGCAACATCTCGAATTGCACCAGAGGATAAGTGCTGCAGTTGCTGAAGATAACTCCTATAGCACCCTGTCATCCACGAAAAATAAAACTTCCCTGTCATCATTGTATAGACCTGCAGCAGGGCTCGCAGTTGCAGCGTCTTTGGTCGTGGCATTGTTTGTTGGTTTTCAGCAACAGCCGGTTGAAATTTCGGGTGAGCCCAGCCAGTCTGTTCAATCCTCTCCAGGCCAATCGTCCCTGAGCGAATCGTCCCTGATAACGGTTCAACCTGTGTTGAATGAAATTGCAAAGGAAGAGGTTGCCCCTGGGAGTGAGCTGGAATTAAAAGAACTCGATGCCGAAGGCCAGAAGCGATTACGGGCGTATTTAAATCAGCACGATGCAATGGCACGGATGAGACAGAATACGCAATTGGTCAACTACCCGAAGCCACGGGACAGATAGTTGCAGTAAATAGCCTTAGCCTGGACAAAAAGTGAAAATAACCCAGAATCGAATGCACAAAACCGGAATATCAGTAGCGTTAATGCTTCTCCTCCATTCTGTGCCCGTCGCATTTGCAGAGTCAGAATCTGAGGCACGTAGCTGGTTAATTAAAATGGCTACCGCGCTCCATGAACAGGATTATCAAGGCATTTTTACCTATGCACGTGGCGGCGATTTCAACACCATGCAAATTGTCCACAGATTCAGAGATGGTGAAGAAAGAGAGCGGCTCCTGCAACTGAATGATGAGAAACTGGAAATTCTGCGGGTGGACGAGGAAGTCATCTGCCGTCATGAAAATACCGATCATGTCGATCTTGAACATCACGTCTCCATCGGACCTTTTAGCAGTGCCTTCAATGAGAGCCTGGTGGCCTATCAGGACTTTTACAGTGTTAAACTGCACGGTGAGGGTCGAATTGCAGGCAGACCGGCAATGAAACTGGCGATTTCCCCGAGAAATAATGACAGGTATGGATATCTTCTCTGGTTAGACAAGGAAACCGGATTGTTGCTTCAGTCACATATGATTGATGTGGACAGAAAACGGGTTCGGGAGATTTTCCAGTTTTCGAGCATCGATATTGGTCCCGTAACTGATTCATCCAGCCTTGAGTCATCAATGGCGGAAGATGCAATTCAGCATCGCCTGTCTGGAGAAGTTGTTGCATATTCGAAAGACAGCCGTGCCAAGCCGAGATGGCGAGTCGCATGGTTACCCAATGGCTTCAGACCCGTACCGGTTTCCGGGATTAATCGGTTTCATTTTACCGATGGCCTGGCGACCTTTTCTGTGTTTGTCGAGCCCGCAGGTAAATCTGCATTACCTGATTCAACAACTCGAGTTGGTGGCACGATTGTCATTACACGCCGGTTGAAGCAGCGTAGTGGTCAAATTACGGTTGTCGGTGAAGTACCTTTCTCTATTGCAGAAAAAGTTGCAGAATCTGTAGAACCTATAATTTACTAGTGTCCTGATTATTTCCCGTGATAGCGACAACTGCTAAGGTCCTGGATCAAACCAGCGACTCCGCACTCATCTTGCTTGAACCACCGCTTGTTCCAATTGGTTGCAGCAATTGTGTCAAGAGTTGTGGAGTGGCCAAGAGAGTGACAGCCACACTGCCCGGAAACTATCCATCGAGTTTTGAACTGTCGTTGTCACTTCATGACCAGCTGTTCCTGCTGCTACATTCGATACTCTTCCCGCTTATGGGGTTTGTCATTGGTGGCAGCCTAGGCGAATGGATTGGCGCTGGTGACCTTGTGGTAGCAAGTTGTGCATTGGTTGGGTTGTTTGTCGGTACAAAACTTTGTAAACAGCAATCCTCGGATAGGCTAAATATAAATGAAATTGAAGATGAGTGAGTTAGTGATGAAAAATAGAATATTGCAGCCGGGACCTATTTTGTTGCTCATTTTGGCTTTGACGAGTTTGAGTGTCACCAGCGCAAGTGCCAGATTGCCTGAATTCATAGAACTGGTAAAACGAGTCTCACCCGCTGTAGTCAACATCACGACCACAAGGGACAGGAGGACCAGGGGAAACCAATTTGACCTCGGTGAGATTCCCGATTTTTTGAGACGATTTATCCCGCGTGGACAGACGCCCAGGTCTGGTCCGGCAATGGGCTCCGGTTTCATCATCAGCGCTGATGGTTATATCCTTACAAACAATCATGTCGTTGAGGGTGCAGACAAAATAATTGTTTCTCTCAGCGACCGCAGGGAGCGCGAGGCGAAAATTATCGGGACGGACCCGCTATCTGATCTGGCGCTATTAAAAATAGATGAAGATCATTTGCCGACCATCGAGTTTGGTAGTTCCGAATCTCTCGAAGTGGGCGAGTGGGTTATTGCCATTGGCTCTCCATTCGGATTCCAACATTCAGTTACCCAGGGAATTGTCAGTGCCAAGGGGAGGAGTTTGCGCGAGGGTGGTGGAAGTTATGTGCCATTCATTCAGACAGATGTCGCTATTAATCCAGGGAATTCTGGTGGACCGCTTCTAAACCTCGAAGGAAAAGTGGTAGGCATTAATTCCCAGATACTGACCCGCTCTGGTGGATACATGGGTTTATCATTCGCCATCCCAATAGATGTCGCCGTTGAAGTTATTGAACAACTCAAAGAAAAGGGCTCTGTTTCACGTGGTTGGCTTGGAGTGGGGCTGCAAAGTGTTGACCGTGATCTCGCAGAATCGTTCGGTCTGGATAGACCTTCCGGTGCCCTTGTCACCCAGGTATTTGCAGAGAGCCCTGCCGAGGAAGCTGGCCTCAGGGAAGGGGATATTATCCTCGAGTTCAATGGTAAACAAATCGATTTATCTTCAGATTTGCCGCATGTTGTCGGCAGGACCCGGCCAGAAACTGAGGTGGAAGTTCGAGTGATGCGTGATGGGAAGTCCAGGACACTGAACGTGAAAGTCGGTATGCTGGAGGATAGCACAATCAGGGAAATCAGTAGTAGTGCAGCACCGTTACCAGGCAATCGGCTAGGCATTGATGTCGAAGAATTAAGTGATGAAGACAAAGAACGATTGGGAATTGACAAAGGTGTGTTGGTTCAGCGGGTTTCTCGACAGGGTCCGGGAAGCCGCGCTGGAATACAGAAGGGTGATGTCATCACCACTCTCAACAGCCAATGGATCGATAGTGAGAAAGCATTCGACTCGGCGGTCCTGAAGCTGGAAGTAAACATTGCGGTCCCACTTCGAATAGTCAGAAATCAGCGTCCTCAATTCTTAGTCGTGAAGATTGTGGAATAGCGTGCTGCTATGTTTCTGATGGCATAGAGTGGCTCATTCCTTTAGACTTCACCGCTTTTCTCCGCCCGCTACAGAAAATGATAATACTTCACTTAGAGGCGCTTCCACTGTAAGCGACAAGGCTCCGTGATATTCAGTCCAGAATACATCAGGAATTTTTCGATTATTGCCCATATTGATCATGGGAAGTCGACTCTGGCTGATCGATTTATCCAGTTGTGTGGGGGGTTAACCGAGCGAGAGATGGCTGAGCAAGTCCTGGATTCCATGGATATAGAGCGCGAACGCGGAATTACCATCAAAGCCCAGAGTGTCACTCTGCACTATGACTCTGAAGATGGAAATACCTACCAGCTCAATATTATTGATACACCAGGACATGTGGATTTCGCCTATGAGGTGTCTCGCTCAATGGCGGCCTGTGAAGGAGCGTTGCTTGTGGTGGATGCTGCCCAGGGGGTTGAGGCTCAGTCAGTAGCAAATTGTTATACCGCCATAGAACAAGGCCTTGAAGTATTGCCAGTACTGAACAAAATTGACTTGCCCCAGGCCGAACCGGAACGTGTATGCCAGGAAATAGAGGAAATCATTGGCATTGATGCCACGGATGCCCTGCGTGTTAGTGCTAAAACCGGAGTTGGCATCAATGAATTACTGGAACAGCTAGTCAGAAAAATTCCACCGCCGGGTAACCATCGGGATGAAGACCTGCAAGCCCTGATCATTGATTCATGGTTCGATAATTACCTGGGTGTGGTATCCCTTGTACGCGTTGTGAAAGGCGAGATTTCAGTCAAGGACAAGATTGTTGCCAAATCCATTGGCAAGTCACACCAGGTGGATTCTGTGGGTATTTTTACACCACACCGGAAGGAAACTGAAGTGCTTCGATCTGGTGAAGTTGGCTTTGTGGTAGCTGGAATCAAGGATGTAAAAGGCGCACCGGTTGGCGACACAATTACCCTGGCGAGTGCAGAGTCTGTGAACGCACTACCAGGTTTTGAAAAAGTAAATCCCCAGGTATATGCCGGGATGTTTACGGTGTCATCCGATGATTTCAATAATTTTCGGGATGCTCTGGAGAAGCTCACGCTGAATGATGCCTCCCTGGTATATGAACCTGAAAGCTCGAATGCATTGGGTTCAGGTTTCAGGTGCGGGTTCCTGGGTATGCTGCATATGGAAATCGTGCAGGAGAGGCTGGAGCGGGAATATAACCTGGATTTGATCACCTCAGCGCCGACTGTGGTTTATGAGGTAATGAATAAAAAAGGAGAAGTTTTCAAAGTAGATAATCCATCTCAGTTACCGGACGTATCAAACATCGCTGAAATGCGCGAACCCATTGTCCAGGCAAGTATACTGGTGCCATCAGAACATCTTGGCAACGTCATCTCACTTTGTGTAGAGCGCAGGGGGGTACAAAAAGACATGCAGTTTGTCGGGAAACAGGTTTCGGTTACCTATGAATTACCAATGAGTGAAGTTGTCCTGGATTTTTTTGACAGATTGAAATCAGTATCCCGTGGTTATGCATCACTCGACTACAGCTTTGTGAGATTTCAGGCGGCTAACCTGGTTCGGCTTGATGTGTTAATTAATGGAGATCGTATTGATGCACTTGCGATCATTGTCCATAGTCATGATGCAAGGAGTAAGGGATTCTCCCTCACTAAAAAAATGAAGGAACTCATACCGAGACAGATGTTTGATGTGGCAATTCAGGCAGCCATCGGCGGTCAGATAATTGCCAGACAAACAGTAAAAGCGCTGCGCAAGAATGTCACTGCAAAGTGTTATGGAGGTGACATTACTCGCAAGAAGAAATTGCTTGAAAAGCAGAAGGCTGGCAAGAAGCGCATGAAACAGTTGGGCAGTGTTCAAATCCCGCAGGAAGCCTTCCTCGCAGTACTCAAAGTAGAGAAATAGTAAAAGGTGCCGCAAAGGTGAGCATTAACTTCCCCTTGATTCTTGTGTTAGGAACCTTCGTCACCGGCTTGATCTGGCTGGTTGATGTTTTTGCTCTAAAACCCCGAAGAAAAATTGCCAGCGACAAAGCCAGGGAGAAGCTGGAGGCAGGAAAGTCCGGCGAAAGTGCAGTTGAAGATATCATGCGCGAACCGGTGATAGTGGAATATGCAATTTCGTTTTTCCCGGTTCTTGCCATCGTTCTCGTATTGAGATCTTTCCTGTTTGAACCGTTTCAGATTCCCACGGGGTCAATGATACCCACCCTTCTGGTCGGGGATTTTATTTTGGTCAATAAATTCGCCTATGGAATCAGGCTCCCGGTGATCGGCACCAAGGTATTTGAAGTGGATGAGCCAAAAAATGGCGATGTCATGGTCTTCATCCCGCCACATGAGGATGAATACTTTATCAAACGTGTAATTGGAATTCCGGGAGATCGGGTAAGATACCAGGACAAAACGCTCTACATAAATGATGAAAAGCAGTCTCAGGAATTTGTTGCGCAGATACCGCCGGATAAACCACGGTATCTGGTTTATAAGGAAATGCTTGGGGGTGTAGAGCACCTGATTCATCGAAACCCTTATAGAGATACAAGATCACTGGAATGGGTGATTCCTGAGGGTTACTATTTTATGATGGGTGATAATCGAGACCAGAGCAGCGATAGTCGGTACTGGGGAATGGCATCGGAAGAGAATATAGTAGGGAAGGCGATAGCAGTCTGGTTGCATAAGGAGCCAGGTTTCCGGTTGCCGGAAGTTTCCAGAAATAGATGGATTCAATAACCGAAACAAGATGGTCAGGAGAAAGATATGAAACTGCACTTTCCAAAACGACAGGCAGGCATGAGTGTCGGGGGCTGGTTGATGGTCCTTGTGATGCTGGGTTTTGCGATGACACTGGCGTCACAGATTGTTCCTGTTTACGCCGACCACAGTACGATGTCCGGTATTTTAGATGGCATGGCCGCTGAGAATGGCCTGGGCCAAAAAAGTGATGATGCGCTTTACAAGCTTATTAAATCGCGTTTCAAGATGAACAATATCCGCGACTTTGACATTAAGGAAAATCTTGTCATTAATCGGACAAGTAATGGTGTAGAAATAGTCTTGGATTACGAGGTACGGATGCCCCTGGTAAAAAATATGGATATGATCGCGTCTTTTGACAAAATAATTGAGTTAAGAAACTAGCCATCGAATTGCTGTGATCAGGAAAGGAGGTGGGGTGACCAGACAGTCCGGTTCGCTGCAGATTCTGGAGAAGTCACTAGGCTATCAATTCCAGCAACATGATTTTCTAAAACAGGCCCTCACCCATCGTAGCTTTGGAGCCAGTAACAACGAACGCCTTGAATTTCTCGGCGACGCAATTCTCACTTTTGTTATCGCTGATGCGCTGTTTGAGCAATTCCCAACTGCCAACGAGGGGCAACTAAGTCGACTCCGCGCGCTCATGGTTCGTGGAAAGACACTTGCTGAAATCGCCAGGGAAAAGTCTCTGGGAGATTTTCTCATCATGGGGTCCGGAGAATTAAAATCTGCTGGGTTCGCACGTGATTCGATTTTGTCGGATGCGCTGGAAGCCATAATGGGTGCCATCTATCTGGATAGTAATCTTGAAACCGTCAGGATGACCATGCTGGAGTGGTTTGATGAAAGGCTCAACAGCCTGTCCCTTGAAAACACGCACAAAGACTCAAAAACCCTTCTTCAGGAATTTATGCAAGCTAGAAAAGCAGCCCTGCCTGATTACAAGGTTGTACAAATTACCGGTAAAGCCCCGGACGAAATATTTGTAGTTGAGTGTCGCTCTGATCTTCTTGAAGGTGTGGCAAGAGGAGAAGGTGGGAACCGGCGGATCGCAGAACAGATGGCCGCTACTCGTGCGCTTAAGATGATGGGATTATGATCAGAGGCAGGGAATGGATAGCTTGAAACGGTGTGGCTATGTTGCGATTCTTGGTCGCCCGAATGTTGGCAAGTCTACCTTGCTCAATGTTTTACTGGGCCAAAAAGTCAGTATCACGTCGCGTAAGCCACAAACAACCCGGCACAAACTCCTGGGTATAAAAACGACAAAGTCGTCTCAAATTCTATATGTTGATACTCCCGGTATTCATGTTGACGAACCCAAAGCGATTAATCGCTACATGAATCGCAATGCAAAGAGCGTAATCCGGGATGTTGATGTCATCGTTTTTGTTGTTGACCGAACCGAGTGGAACGCTGATGACCAGTTAGTCGCTGAATCTATACTCAAATCAGCCAAACCGGGTACATCAATAATTGTTGCGGTAAACAAAATCGACCTGCTCAAAAATAAAAATAATCTGCTTCCCCAGTTGTCAAAAATCCAAGGAATCATGGCGGACGCTAAAGACGTGGAGATAGTGCCTTTGTCCGCTACCAGGGGTGAGAACATTGACAGTTTACAATCGTTGGTGGAGAAAGCGCTTCCGAGAAGCCCTTATTACTTCCCTGAAGATCAGGTGACCGACCGCAGTGAGCGATTCCTGGTTTCTGAAATCATTCGGGAAAAATTGATGCGACAGCTCGGGGATGAGATTCCTTATTCTGTCACCATTCAGATCGAGAGATTCGCTCGAAAGGGCAGGACAATCCATATTGATGCCACTATCTTTGTCGAACGCGAAGGACAGAAAATTATTCTGATAGGCAGTGGTGGTGATAAGTTAAAGCGGGTTGGGATTGACGCCAGACTGGATATGGAGAGGTTACTGGATAGTAAAGTTATGCTGACAACCTGGGTCAAAATTAAGAAAGGCTGGTCGAATGATGATCGCGCATTAAAGAGCCTTGGCTACGATGATGTCTGATAGGGCTGCGCAGCATGTCTATATTCTACATACCAGGAAATATCGTAACACCAGCCTGATTGCGGACATTTTTTCACAGGAAGAAGGTCGATATTCTCTCGTCATCCGCGGTGCACGAAACAAAAAAAATCGCCGGTATAACCTTCTGCAACCATTTGCGCCGCTGCTGGTCACCGCTTATGGTCAAGGCGAGATGAGAACTGCAGGCGCCATTGATTTTATCGGTCGATCATGGAGATTGAAGGGCGAGAACCTGTTTATTGGAATGTATGTGAATGAATTGCTCTATCGATTGTTAGGCAGGTTTGATTCGCTTCCTGCATTATGGAGGCGTTACGAAAAGTTGTTAGAAGACCTGGAAAGCGAGGATTTTCAGATCTACCTGCTACGGGAATTTGAATTATCTTTGCTGGCTAATCTGGGTTACGGCATTACCTTTGATTATGACGTAAGAACGCGTACGAGTGTGCGCCCAGATACACAATACCGGTTTGTTGCAGAAGAAGGTTTTTATTCGCTGCCGGAAAATACCGCCTCAACTGATTCAATGGAGATCTACGATGGGAAACAGCTCCTGATGATAGCGAGCGGTAATCTTTCTGACGCCAGAGGTGAGATTCTAAAACGGGTTGTCAGGATATCTTTGCAACCACTGCTTGGCGGTAAACCGCTCAAGTCGAGAAGCCTGTTTGAGGGTAGGGTTTAATGGTTGTTGGCACGGGTATTGATATCGTGCGGGTTGACAGGATCAAAAGTTCGCTCACTCGCTGGGGAGACAAATTTGCGGCCAAAATATTAACTGCAGATGAATTCAAGCGGTACACCGACAGGAAATCTGGTCGGGCCGGGTACCTTGCACGGCAATTTGCGGCGAAAGAGGCTGTTTCCAAAGCACTGGGAACAGGAATGGGGGCTGGAATTCATTTCTCCCAGATAGAAATCGATCGAAAGCCATCAGGTGCGCCACTGGTTCGTCTTCAGGGGAAAGCGTTTGAGCGAAGTGAGTATCTAAAGGTTCTCCACTGGCATGTTTCAATTTCTGATGAAAAAGAATTTGTCGTCGCTTTCTCTATTGCTGAAAAATGATACCGGTTTGATTGGTCAGGTCAGATCGTATGATGAAGCAAAATTCAACTGGATCTGACACTCATTTCAATCTTGAATGGGTTGGGATTTTCCTGATGCCACGAAAGCAATGAAGTCACTTCCCGGTTGACCAATTCAAGCGCCTCCATGGAGGCTTCATCTATAGAGATCTTAATCCTGGACTCAAGTCGATCTATAGCATTGGCCAGCCTTGGGACTCCGCAATATCGAATAGCGCCATTCAACCGGTGTACAGAACTTCTGAACTCATCATCGACGCCACTGCTAGCCGCTTGATTGATCTTGCCAAGATCATCAGGAAGCGTTGTGATTAGAAGCTGAAATAGTTCGTCTGCGATTTCGGCACGATTGTTAGCTTTTGAAATGGCCAGGTCACAATCGAATGTAGCCAATGATATACCAGGTGTTGGTTGAATTGGTTCGAGTCCACGATTTTCAATGTGATGATCAAGGATTGATCTTAGACTGTTGATCCTGAGCGGTTTCATTAGCACCTGGTCCATTCCGGCATTAAGATAGGCCTGCTTTTCCTCGTTGGTGACATGGGCTGTCAGACCGATAATCGGAGGCGTGTTCCCGGGAATCAGTCGAATCCGCCTTGTTGCCTCCAGCCCATCAACACCTGGCATTTGAATGTCCAGAAATATCAGGTCGAAGTGATTGCCTTCACAGAGTTTAATTGCATCTGCCCCGTTTCTGGCTGTTGTTACATGATGTCCCAGCTCCTTTATCTGGAGTTCCAGCAGATGGAGGTTGCTTTCATTGTCGTCAACTGCAAGAACGCTGTATCGGCTTAGAATCGTCATTGTTGTCTTTAACTGCGCCAGCAGTTGCTTCAGCTGTCTGTGATTGAGGGGGTTTTTAATATGGTGAATGTTCTTGCGCTGGTAGAGTTTGGTGCTGTTGAGAATATATAGTTGGGTCGCAGGACTCAGGTAGGGCCGGATACCTTTGAATGCCTGGCTTGATTCATCATCGACCATGCAAAAGTGAAGCTCTCGTGACCTGAAATCACTGGTGATGGTGACGCCGTAGGTCTGGAGCCGATGAATCATACAATCACGTTGTTCATGATTTTCACACACGACGATACCGGTTAGTCCTATACCTGGTTCTTCCCAGGAAGCAACGGCTTCAGCGGGGACCGCGAGACTATTCTCAATCGAGTATTCCGGTTTGTTCAACAATTGTGCTCGGCGGACCGAGATATCAGGATACCAAAAGCCATCTACACTGATAACGAGTTTTGATTTTTGAAAGTCCACATCCACGATAGTATGAACAGGAATCTTGCTGTATGAGGAGGAAGAAAAATAATACAGAAGGTATTGAAAAATAAAAGCCCTGACTTCGTCTCCTGCTAAAATCAGTCTTCCGGGGCAGGAATCGTTGATTCTCACACTGGTAGTATGATGGACTCCGTTGGAAATCGGAGCTAATAGTTCCAGGACATCATCCACTAGCTGCCATGTTTCAATGTTCTCAAGTGACCGGTCTGGCGCCTGGTCTTTAATCTCCATATTGATGAATAGCAGGGATTCTGCGGCGTATTTAATTTCACTGACATATGAGTTCTTGTCGGTGTCTGTTCCTGATTCGAGTTTGTTGGTCGAACCAACAATTGTTTTAAGGTGATGTGTCAATAGGCGAACCAGGGAGTCATCTATTTTACAATCAAGTTCAGATTTATCGTTCAGTTTTTCATTTTCCTGTTCCAGTGCTGTCCTGGTCTCCTTGAGCTTTGTTATCTGGGTGATTAGGGATCTTGATTCTTCCCTGAGCTCAGTGATTTTTGTCCTATGGTTAAGGTCAATCTTCGACAGAGAAGAATTAATAGCATCCGATAGTTCTGGCAGGTATGGGACATGGATCTTTGGGTGTTCGCTGTGGAGGGTCGAAATGATTGACTCCAGAGGCTGAATGATTCTGGAATGAATGAGAAAAATCAGTAAGGATGTTGCCAGTAAAGAACCACCAATTACAGAGAGGGTTAAACCCGGGTCGGCGCCATTGAGCGCCAAATTGATTGCACCATACAAAACCAGGGCTCCCGTTGGCAGAAGAGCGACAAAGATAAGTTGTTTGAAAACCTTATTTTCCATCCTTATTACATTGGGGAATTTCAATAGATGAACCTGATATTATAGGAAACCTATATGATCTCCTATCATTGGCCAAATTCGACATCTGACAGTGAAATGCCTGATAACTCTGAGCAAAGCATGAAAAATGAATATCCAACCATTGAGACCCTGGTGGGGAATACGCCGCTGGTCAAACTGCAAAGGCTTCCCGGTGAAACTTCGAACAATGTATTGGTTAAACTTGAAGGTAACAATCCTGCAGGTTCGGTAAAAGACAGGCCTGCCATGAACATGATAAATCGGGCAGAAGCCAGGGGAGAGATCGCCCCGGGAGATACGCTTATAGAAGCGACCAGTGGTAACACGGGAATCGCACTGGCAATGGCAGCGGCGATTAAGGGTTATAAAATGCTGCTCATCATGCCATCGCACATGAGCGAGGAAAGAAAAAGCGCCATGAGTGCCTATGGCGCTGAGTTAATCATGGTCACGAAAGAAGAAGGGATGGAAGGGGCCCGCGATCTGGCAATGAGCATGCAATCCGATGGTAAAGGTAAGGTGTTGGATCAGTTTGCGAATCCGGATAATCCTGGGTCACACTACTCCGGAACCGGGCCGGAACTGATGCAACAAACCAATGGTAATATCACGCATTTTGTGAGTTCTATGGGAACCACCGGAACAATAATGGGTGCTTCCCGTTATTTTCGTGAAGTAAAACCAGATGTGGAAATAATTGGCTTGCAGCCAGTTGAAGGGTCTGCTATCCCGGGCATACGCCGCTGGCCTGAAGCATATCTGCCAAAGATATTTGATCCCTCCCTGGTTGACCGCACAGTGGACATTGAGCAATCTCTTGCCGAAGAAACCATGCGACGGCTGGCTCGCGAAGAAGGAATATTTGCCGGTGTGTCATCGGGTGGTGCGGTTGCTGTTGCGTTACAAATTAATCAGGAAGTCGAAGACGCCACAATCGTTGTGATCATCTGTGATCGTGGTGATCGATACTTGTCCACGGGTGTCTTTTCCTGAATAAACCCATAAAGAAGAGTGAATTGATAGAGCTCGATATTGTATCGATGCATGAGGATGGCTATGGGCTATCGGTTGACGGTAAACATGCCGTGTACGGATCACTGCCCGGTGAATCTGTCATGGCGAAACCATTTGCCCGGAAAAGGAAAATACTCTTTTCAAGGGTTGAATCGATTAGCCAGCCTTCTGAATTTAGAGTTGAACCTGAGTGCAGTGCGGCTGGTTACTGTGGAGGATGTAGTTATCAGCATGTGTCACATGATTGTCAGATCAGCTTTAAACAAGATCAACTTCGAAGAGAATTTGAACCATGTCCGCCTGAAAATTGGCTTGAGCCTTTAAGCGGGGATTCATTCCATTATCGAAGTAAGGCCCGGCTGGGTGTTAAGTTCGTCGACAAGAAAGGGCGAGTTCTGGTGGGTTTTCGAGAAAAGAAAAAGCCATACATCGCCGAAATTGATCACTGTCATGTACTTCGTGAACCAGTTTCGACAATGCTTCAACCCTTGTCGCGAATGATAGAGAAATTGAGTATCGTGAGATCTGTACCACAGATAGAAGTAGCCATTGGCGACACAGAAACCGCGCTGGTATTTCGTCATCTCGAGGAGTTTAACGTCGAGGACGAGAAATTGTTAAGGAATTTTGGTGAAGACGAAGGCATTCAGATCTATCTCCAGCCCGGCAATCCGGAATCAACTTTCAAATTCTATCCAGAGAAGGGACTGGACAGGCTCCATTATAGTTTGCCGGAATATGGATTGAATTTCAGTTTTCATCCGCTCGACTTTACGCAGGTTAATCCTGTCATTAATCGAAAGATGGTGGACCAGGCACTTTATCTGCTTGAGCTGAATGAAACTGATTGTGTTCTCGATGCATTTTGCGGCATTGGAAACTTCAGCCTGGCAATGGCTCGCACCGCAAAATGTGTATTCGGGCTTGAAAATTCGAAAACAAGTATCCAAAGAGCAAGAGAAAATGCACGGGCCAATGGAATTACAAATTCACAGTTTGAAGTGGTTGATCTCTTTGTCGAGCTAAATCAGCTCCCTGGTAACAATATTGTCAACAAGGTCCTCGTAGACCCACCTAGAACAGGGGCTCTAGAGCTTTGCGAAAAACTTGCAACAACCGATATTGAAAGGGTAGTGTACGTTTCCTGCAATCCAAAGACGCTTGCGAGGGATGCTCAAATACTGGTCAGGGGTGGGCTACAATTAAAGCAGTTGGGCATAATCGATATGTTTCCTCATACCACACATGTTGAATCCATCGCTTTATTCACTCGATAATATTTCGTCCCGCTGGTAGTTGGCGGTTAACAATTCACACGAAATAACCGGTATCTGATGATTTTTAACAACAATACGAGCTAAATTCTAGTAGCAGACATGGTTAAGGTTAGAGAACCCCTATTTGTTGACGGTAGAGTCGATCTTGAACTCTGGCTGCGCAACCTTGAGCAGAGTACTTCAGGCATAAATCTGGGGCGAATTCGTGATGTGTGCGAGTTATCTGAACAAGCTGAAGAAAAAGCGATTGTGTGGACTGAAGGACGAAGCAGTTATCGCATTGGGCTCGAGATGGCTGATATTTTGACCGAACTTCGGGTGGATGAGGATGGATTAGTCGCTGCGATAATTTACCGGGCTGTTCGTGAAAATCAAATCACCTTGAATCATGTCCGTAAACAGTTTGGCGATGAAGTGGCAAACCTCGTTGAAGGTGTCCTCAAAATGGCAGCCATTAGCAATATTCAATTTGGCAGCAGAAAACTAATCCTCGGAGAAAAATCCGACCAACTTGAACAGGCCAGACACATGCTTGTTGCGTTAGTCGACGACATTCGTGTTGCGCTGATAAAACTGGCAGAACGAACTTGTTCCATAAGGGCTATTGCAACCAGTACGCCGGAAAAGAGAATCAGCCTGGCGAGGGAAGTTTTTGAGATCTATGCTCCCCTCGCGCACCGATTGGGAATTGGCATTCTCAAGTGGGAGCTGGAAGATTTGTCACTTCGATACCTTGAACCCATTTCATACAAGCGAATTGCTGCGCAACTAGATGAGAAGCGAATAATCAGAGAATCATACATTGATGACGTGATTGTCGGGCTGGACAAGAAGCTTCGTCATGTCGGTATTGAGGCAAAGCTGGAGGGTCGCGCAAAACACATCTACAGTATATTCAGAAAGATGCGTAAGAAGGGGATCGCCTTTTCCGAGGTATCTGACGTTCGTGCAGTGAGGTTGCTGGTTAGTGAAGTTGATGACTGCTATCGGGCTCTGGGAGTCGTGCACAATCTCTGGCGCAATATACCTCATGAATTTGATGACTACATTGCCAATCCAAAGGAGAACGGTTACAAATCACTACACACGGCAGTGATTGGACCGGAAGGAAAAGTTCTCGAAGTACAGATTCGTACCGAGGATATGCACAACGAGGCGGAATTCGGAGTATGTTCACATTGGCAATATAAAGCGCCGGATTTATCTGTCGAATCAAAGTCTTATGAAGAGCGGATTGAATGGCTGAGACAGATCCTAGAATGGCAGGATGAGCTTGTCGATGTACCCCATCTTGCTAGGGAATTACTCACTGATGTGAACCTTGATCGAGTGTATATGTTCACACCGGAAGGGCACGTGATTGACATGAATCCCGGTGCGACTCCTGTTGATTTTGCCTACAGGGTGCATACAGAAGTTGGTCACAAGTGTCGTGGGGCAAAGGTCAACAGCCGGGTTGTTCCATTGAATACTGTTTTGAAATCGGGTGATCAGGTTGAAATAATCGTTGGTGATGAGGTGGAACCCCGGCGTGAATGGCTGCACGAACATTTAGGTTATGTAACGACCGCCAGGGCGAAAGCGAAAATACACTCCTGGTTTGGCCATCGTGAGAAGCAAAAAAATATTGATGAAGGCAAAAAGGTCCTGCTCGATGAACTTTCACACCTGGGTATCGAAAAGCTCGACTTTATCGAGCTAATAGAAAAAGTTGAGTTCGAAACGACCAACGACTTGTTTTATGCAGTGGCCCTTGGCGAGGTTAATGTGGTTGACCTTGCCGAAATTGCTGCTGAGATTGTGGAATTTGACGTCCAGGGCTCGCAACTTAAATTAGGACTTGAAGACAGTAACGCAGCGTCAAAAGAGCTAATGGTCGCTGGCCTGGGAGGCCTTGACTATGTCATATCAGACTGTTGCCGCCCGGTTCCGGGTGATTCGATTGTTGGCGTCATTGATGATGACAATATGGTCCATGTACACCTCCAGGATTGTTTACAGGCCCTCAAAGCTGATGTTTATGGGCGCATCATGCGCCTGGACTGGAAAAAGGAAGTCAACGCAACATTCCCGGTGAGTATAGAAGTCAGGGCATATGATCGCTCAGGCTTGCTATATGATATTACGGGCATATTTATGAATGAATCGACTAATGTTGTGTCGATTCACACGGTATCTGGAGAATCGAGAAACCAGGTGACATTAAAGATGCAGATAGAAGTAGATAAGCTCACGCAACTGCTTCGGATCCTGGAAATGATAGAGCAGTTACCGAATGTTATGACGGCGAGAAGATCCCTTTCGCCTTAAAGTCATGTGTAAAAGAAGACTTTACAAGGCGATGAACAAAATTTAGGAGACAAGTAGTGAAAATGATTCTTTTGGGTGCCCCCGGTGTGGGCAAGGGCACCCAGGCGCAGTTTATTGCTGAGAAATATGGAATCCCGCAGATTTCAACCGGGGATATGTTGCGGGAAGCCGTGGCTGCAGGCTCAGAACTAGGACTAAAGGTTAAGGTTGTGATGGATAGTGGGGCTCTGGTGACAGACGAAATTATCATTGACCTGGTAAAGGAAAGGATTACTCATGAGGATTGTAGAAATGGATTTTTGTTTGATGGGTTTCCAAGAACTATTCCCCAGGCGGAAGCTTTGCTCGAGCAGGGGATTGAGATTGAATGCGTCCTCGAAATAACTGTACCGGAAGAAGAGATCGTAAACAGGCTGAGTGGCAGGCGGGTGCATGGAGATTCAGGTAGGGTCTACCATATTGTATATAACCCACCGAAGGTTGAAGGTAAAGATGATGAAACCGGTGATGACCTGAAGCAAAGAGAAGATGACAGAGAAGAAACTATTCTCGAACGGCTTAATGTATACAAAAATCAAACGGAACCACTTGTCACGTTCTATCGTGCAATTTCAGAAACAGAGGGTGCTACGCTGTCGTATTATTCTGTTGACGGTTTGGGCGAAACAACTTTAATACGGGACAAAATATTTTCGCTAATTAATTAACACAACATGCACTTAACCTGGGCGAGAAATAGTTCAAATGAAAAAATTGATCGAAATATAAATCAATTCGATGCAGTGAATTGGTTAGAAAATTTTTAGATGATACGGATAAAATATTGAATAATTTGAATTTTTTAAAATAAAGGTGTGCAAACGCAGTTTTTTTTTCTAAACTTTGCACGTGTTGACAATTGTATGTGCATTATTTTCGCATTTCCGATGCAGATAGTTGTTTATACAAAAAGTGTTAACAAACTTTTCAACGTAAAATAGGAGCGATGAAAGTGGTTGCGAAAAAGAAAAAAGCTGCAAAGAAAAAGAAACCGGTAGCAAAGCGCAAGACAGTTGCCAGGAAAAAACCAGCTGCAAAGAAAAAAGCTGTAAAGAAAAAGGTAGCTAAGAAGAAGCCGGCTAAGAGAAAGGCTGCGAAGAGAAAGCCAGCTAAGAAAAAGGTAGCTAAGAAAAAAGCTGCAAAGAAAAAGGTAGCTAAGAAGAAGCCGGCTAAGAAGAAGGCTGCTAAGAGAAAGGCTGCTAAAAGGAAGAGATAGCTCCTAGGATAAAGAAAAGCCCTCCCGTCTGGAGAGGGCTTTTCTCTACGTACTGGTTCGGCTATTTCGGCTTATCGGAATAGCGGTGCTGTTCCTGCGAACTCATGTTTTCGCAATGTAGCTGGTTACGGCGATTATTCCGGCAACGGCTTTTCATCCAGTTGCGAGACCTCATTAAGATTCCAGAAAGCGGATTGCTGACTGGAGAAATTCACGACCACGTGATCTATCGAACTAATCCATTTCTTTACCGAACGACCTCCTTCCTTTAGATATTCATCAATAGATTCAATGAGTTGGGTTCCTCCTGCAAATAGCAGCGGCTGGATCCGCAGGCCGTCATGAGCGACAGTCAGTTGGGTGTTGTCTACTCCTTCGAGTAATACCGAAACAATATTCGAAGGGAGCCACGGCATATCACAGGGCATCACAAAAAAGAATTCTGACTTGATCAGGGGCTTGCAACTCAATATACCCATAAGCGGTCCATAATAGCCCGGAAGGAGATCTATTGCGGAGAGATGTGGCAGCTTCTTGTATTCGGCTTCGTTTCGATTGTAACTGATGACAATATTTTGAACTTGTGGTTCTATTTTTTCGATGGCGTGCCGAATTAGCGGTTTGCCCTGGTAATTAACAAGACCTTTGTCCGCATTACCCATTCGCCTGCCCCGTCCACCGGCGAGGATAATTGCAGTTATTGTGGGTACACTCATCTTTGCAGCATAGTCGGCTAGACTTTTTGTGGCAATCAATGCTGTAGCAACAGATGCTGCACGGCAAGAGATAAAGTCCAAAGGCAAGGCAACTATAGGCAGGTTAACCAGCATGATTCAGGAAGAGACAGTGCAAAACATGGGTGATCTCCTGGGCCCGGCGGGGCCACTTTCCGGGATTGTTCCGAATTTTGTATATCGCGAGGTACAGGTACGGCTGGCGGAAAGAATTGGCGAAGCAATTGCAGAGGGTAAGAACGCATTGCTTGAAGCTGGTACAGGGACAGGCAAGACATTTGCCTACCTTTTGCCGCTTATCTTGTCTGGCAAGAAGGCAATAATTTCTACCGGAACTAAAACACTTCAAGATCAACTATTCCGAAAAGACCTGCCAACAATATTACGAATGTTCAAGAAACAGTACAAAATATCTCTGCTAAAAGGGCGAGTGAATTATGTTTGTCCCGAGAGATTGGAAAAGCACATCAAAGTATTAACGGCCAATGGAAGGCGAGATGTTCTGACATCACTGGTGAAGGTGAGGGAATGGGCAACAGTTTCAAGAACAGGTGATCTCACCGAATATTCTGACTTTACTGATAACCCTGAACTTGTTTCGATGGTAACGAGTACAAGGGATAACTGCCTGGGTTCAAAGTGTCCGAAGTACAACGAGTGTCCACTGTATCTGGCGCGCAGCAGAGCAAATGAGGTGGACCTTGTTGTAATAAATCACCATTTGCTGTTTGCGGACCTGGCATTGAGGGAAGACAGCCTCGTTCAACTATTGCCTGACGTAGAAGTCATCATTGTTGATGAGGCCCATCAGGTTCCGGAAGTTGCCCGCCAGTTTTTTGGTAGTCGAATTAGCAGTGGACAACTTTTTGAACTGGCCAGGGATATAAAACAGGAGTTGACTCTGCTCGGGAATGACGACCAGGAATTATTGAGAAGGACGGAGCTCATGGAGCTTGCGCTAGGCAGAATGGTTTCCTCTCTCAAATCTGCAGGTGAAAAGCAGAATTTGTCAAACTGGCTTGTAACAGAGGGGGCTGAATTCGTCGAGGCTGTGGATATAGCGCTTGGCGATGTTCTGGAAGGGCTGGCCATTTCTGAAGGGCGGAGCCGTGGGTTACAGCATAATTTCCTGAGGGCGAATCGATTGATGGATCAGTTTGCGATGTTGACGGAACCCGGGGTACCCGAAGATGATTATGTGCACTGGGTTCAACTCCAACCACGCGGATTTGTGGTGCATCTGTCATCCCTTTCGATATCCGATGAACTGGGTGCACACTTCAATCATAACAATCCAGATCATGGCAATCATAAAAGGCCTGCCTGGATTTTTACCTCGGCGACACTAAATGTGAATGGAAAGTTCGATCATTTTCGCCATGCCCTTGGACTCATTGATGCTACAGAAGAAAAATTTGAAAGCCCATTTGATTACCAGACTCAGGTTTTGGCCTACGTTCCGTCCCGGCTACCGTCACCAGGAACAGATGAGCACACGCAACAACTGGTTGAAACGTTGGTGCCTTTTCTTCGGCTAGGTCTTGGTGTCGATCAGCAAACAGTTAAAGGCAAGGTTCTCTTTTTGTTCACAAGTCACAGGGCGTTAAAGTTAGCAGGTGAACTGCTCAGGATAGACAACGAATTTGTTGTTTTTTCCCAGGGACAACTGCCAAAATCTGAATTGTTGCAGCGATTCAGGCACACTCCCGGTAGCATTTTACTGGCGACCCAGAGTTTCTGGGAAGGAGTCGATCTGCGTGGGGCTGGTTTGAAATGTCTGGTTATCGACAAGCTGCCCTTCTCCAGTCCTGATGATCCGCTTTCGCGGGCATTGATGGGAGCCATTGACTCCCTGGGCGGCAATGGATTTATGGAATACCTGTTACCCCAGGCAATTATTTCGTTAAAACAGGGTTTTGGCAGGTTAATCAGGCAGGAAGATGATCAGGGTTTATTTGTTCTTGGCGACAACAGGGTGATGTCGAAAGCATATGGCAAGTTGGTCATGGCAAGCTTGCCGACAATGAATTGGACAACAGATGATGATGAAGCGATGAGTTTTCTTCTTAAAATTGTTCGAAATTCACAGGAAATAGGCGGAGAGAATTGTTGAGGAAAACAGGATGAATCTGTTGGCAATTGATACTTCGTCAAAATCGAGTGTCATTGGACTTCAGATCAAAGGCGTGAGATTGGAAAATATAACGCGGTCGGAAAAATCGCACAGTCGGGATATTTTGCCAAATATATCTGATCTTCTGGAACAGGCAGGGGTTTCGTTAGAGGAACTCGATGCGATTGTATTCGGCCAGGGTCCTGGTTCTTTCACGGGCGTACGAATCACGGTCGGCGTGGTACAGGGACTTGGCTTTGGCCTGCAGATACCGGTTGTTCCCGTGTCATCGTTAGCCATCCTGGCACAGGGTGAGTACCGCAGGTCAGGAGCTACAAATATTATGGTGGCGCTGACAGCAAGAAAAGAAGAAGTTTACTTTGGTGCATACGAAGTAAAGGGAGAATTACCGGAACTCCTTGGTAAGGAAGCCGTACTCGAAGCCTCCAGGGTCCCCAGGCAGAAACCGGGTTCCTGGGTGGGAGTCGGTGATGGCTGGTGCCTGCAGGACCAACTTGAAGCAGCAAGTGGCGTAAGTGTAGATAACATCATTCTCGATGTACTCCCCCAACCGCAAGACTTACTGGATATTGGCATCATGGAAATGGAAAGAGGTGGGGGTATTGAAGCGCTACTTGCGCGACCAGAATACCTCAGGGAGCAGGTTGCAGATGTACCAGCCGCTAAGTCGAACCCGACCTCATGAGTAGATATTTATTGCAGAAGTCGAGCAGTGGCTTGAGGCTAGTGGACCGATTCAGTCACCAGCATCCTCTTCAGATAAAATTTTCCGGCGGCCGTTTTGGCGAACGCTTAAAAAAAGGCAGTAGTAAAAAAGAACTGATTGCAAAGGCCGTTGGGGCGAAGCCTGATCTGCGGGTCATTGATTGTACTGCCGGGCTGGGGCGGGATTCCTTTCTATTGGCCGCACTGGGCTGTAAGGTGACGATGTTCGAACGATCCCGGGTCTTGAGCCTTCTCTTGCAGGATGCGTTGGACAATGCTTTGGATGATGACAGAACAAAAGAAATTGCCACCAGGGTCAGACTCTTTTGCGGAGAAGCGACGGAATTGCTTACCTGCTTACAAGACATTCCGGATGTGATACTTATTGATCCCATGTTCCCGGAACGAAAAAAATCAGCCATGGTGAAGGGTGAGATGCAGTTTCTACAGCGGTTTCTTGGCAAGGATGAAGATGCGGCCAGTCTGCTGCAATGTGCGTTGGGCACGGGAGTGAAGAGGGTTGTCCTGAAACGACCCTTATCCGCGGATGAATCAGGGAATCAGAGACCATCACATTCCGTGAAAGGCAAGTCCAGCCGTTTTGATATCTACCTTCAGTAGTAAATTGCTTAAGATCGAATGGGCATCGCTTGAAGAACGTTGTATTGGACATCCGCATCCAGTGTTTTTGAAGTTAGTGTCGCCAGTTCGAATAGCCCTTCCCTTTTCGTTACAACATTGTTGGTGGTAGATACGAGATCATTGATATGTAGTGTACGGATGAAACGACTGAATAGTGATCGTTCAAAAAAGTCTGGTGAATTGATTCCATAAATAGCGGATAGTTGTTCTGCAATGGCGGCGGCGTCTGACTCTAGTTCCCTGACAGAACGCTTCTCTTCGGCCATCAACATTGTTATTACGATATGAAACCGCTCTAAAGTTGGCTCGACGATTTCTGCCAGTTCATGCAGAGAAGCATACTTGTCACTGCCGTAAGATGCAGTGACGATTGTGTCATGATCGAGTGCGATTAACCCGTTTGACTCGAAGGAGTGAATCATCGTCAGGCATTTCTCTGCGATATCTTCCCTGGACCAGCGCAGGAAAAATTCAGTTTGAAGGAACGGATAGAGTGTCTCACAAAAATTCAAGACTCCAGGGATGCTGCTGGTATGTTCGTCTTTCAGGAAACGGGCGATGAGTGAAGGGAGAATATATAACTGGCTTATATTGTTGCTGTAGTAAGTTAAGAGCACGGCGAGATCGGTCGGTGCACAAATCGTGACTCCAAAAGGGTGTTCTTCACGGAGGAGGCCTGTAATCGATATTGCTGATTCGAGGATTTCGTTTACGGGTAGCGTGGTTATTGAATAGTCGTCACTGTATTTGAGATCGTGAGCGATTCGGATAAGGAGTGTCAATTGATTTAGCAGGTGCTTCTCCTCAATCGTCTGTCTGGGAGTGCAAAGCAGGGCGGTCGCCACCAGCGAAACAACATTGACCGCCGTCGCGCTGTTGATTCGAGTGACGAGTTCTATCGCCAGTTTAGAACAGGCCTGTGACAAATCTGGATCGTTACCCTCGACATTCCAACCTGGCGCTTCCAGGTCAAGAAACTCAGCCAGCAGTAATGGTTCACCAAAGTTAACAGTTACCCTGCCAAACGAGTATTTGAAGGAACGAAATATATTGAATATGTCGAAGACAGACTCAGTTTTCTTGTCTTTGCCGGATAATTCTCCAATATATGTCGAAGACTCCAGAACCCGTTCGTAGCCAAAATAAACCGGCATCAGGCAGATGGGTTTGGAAGAATCTTTTTGAAAGCTGTGTACCGTCATACTCAACATGCCGGTTCGAGGGTTAAGTGTTCTTCCGGTCCTGCTTCTGCTTCCTTCGATGAAATATTCCACTGAATAGCCCTTGATAAACATCTGGTGAAGGTATTCGTCAAACACAGCTTTATAGAGCAAGTCACCCTGAAACGATCGCCGCATATAGAAAGCCCCGGCACGTCGTAATAGAGAGCCAATGATGGGAAGATCGAGGTTTTGTCCTGCTGCTATGTGGGGTGGCGTGAGGCCATTTTGGTATAGCACGTAGGATAAGAGCAGGTAGTCAATATGGCTCCTGTGACTGGGTGTGTAGATGATTTCATGGGATTGTGCGAGGTGTTTTACACGATCGATGTGATTGAGTTCTATGCCGTCATACAGGTTGTTCCACAGCCAGCGAAGCAGCACATGAAAGAATCGTATGACCCGGTAGGATTGGTGGGAGGCAATTTCATTGGCATATTTAATCGCTGTTCTCTCGATTGTCTCAAATGGCTGCTCCTTTTTCTCGCTCTCGCGATCGATAGCCATACGAACGTCCTGGCTTTGGATCACGGTGTTAATCAATGTTCTTCGATGAGACAGGTCGGGACCGATGATGGCCTGCTTCTGATTGTTGAAGTGAACTCGTAGTACACGCAGCAACTTGCGTACCTGTTTTTCCCTAATTTCTTCACCATCGATCAAGGTGCGAATACAAATTGGGGCGCTGAACTGAACAAGGATATGGTTAGGGTGAAA
>Ga0114950_10000338_pt1 | contig 30911 bp, 28 predicted proteins | sample N075metaG_FD_83503 | JGI IMG/M metagenome (GOLD analysis project Ga0114950, IMG submission 83503) | Deep subsurface microbial communities from Kermadec Trench to uncover new lineages of life (NeLLi) - N075 metaG | ecosystem: Environmental > Aquatic > Marine > Ocean trench > Sediment | place...
GGTTGCGTCCTAACCCGGGGTGATTCATGCAAATCGAAGTCAGCAACGGAGAGATCGTCGACAAGTTCACGATCCTCGAGATCAAGAAGCTGATCTCTACGGGCGCCGCGCATCAGAATGTGGTGGATGAGCTTTCCTCCCTGGAGGGAATCGTCGAGTCGTTCGATCTTCCACGGGAGTTGCTGGATGATCTGAGGTCGACCAACAAGAAGCTCTGGGAGCTCGAGGACAAGCTCCGACGTCTCGAATCGGAGAAAAGATTCGATGCCGAGTTCGTCGAGTCGGCGCGATCCGTCTATCGGACCAATGATCACCGCTTCGCTCTCAAACAGCAGATCAACGATCTGACCAACAGTCGATTCCGGGAAGAAAAGATTCACCCCGACTATCGTTGAGAGTTCCCGACACGAGACGCTTCCGCAGGTCTCGGTCGGCGATCACTTCGATGCGCCCGTGAAGGCCGACACCGGGTCGCGGCCCCGGCGGAGTCGGTGAGCCTGATCAGCTTACTGCGGCGGCGGTGCCTCGTTGCCGTAGTTCAGCGCCACCCACGAGGCGTCGATCAGCAGGCGCCGGGGCTTTGATCCTTCGGGCGGGCCCACCAGGCCTTCGGCCTCCATCATGTCGACGATGCGGCCGGCGCGGGCATACCCGAGTCGCAGCTTGCGTTGGATGTTGGAGATCGAAGCTTCGCCGGCGTTGACGACCAGGCGCAGGGCTTCCTCGAAGTACTCGTCCTGGTCGTTCGGTCGTTTGCTGCTCTTGGTTTCCGCCTCTTCCGGCGGCGCCTCGGTGACTTCCTGTTGGTAGTGCGGGCGCGCCTGGTCGCACCAGAAATCGACCACGGCGCGAACTTCGTCTTCGTCAACGTAGGCGCCGTGGACACGTAGCAGCCGCGAGGTGCCGGGGGCGAGGAACAGCATGTCGCCCTTGCCGAGGAGGTTCTCGGCGCCATGCGAATCGAGGATGACACGCGAGTCGACCTTCGATGCGACGCGGAACGAGATACGAGCCGGCAGGTTGTTCTTGATCGTGCCGGTGATGACGTCGACCGAGGGTCGCTGGGTGGCGAGGATCAAATGGATGCCGACGGCGCGCGCCATCTGCGCCAGGCGCATGATGCAGAACTCGACCGACGCCGCGGCGCACATCATCAAGTCGGCGAGCTCGTCGATGATGACGACCAGGTAGGGGATCGGCTTGAGTTCCGCGGGGGTGAAGTCTGCACGGATGGTCCCGTCTCGGGACTTCCTGGCGTTGGCGATCATCTCTTCCTCGCCACGCTGCAGCATCATGTTGAACTGCTCGATATTGCGGACGCCGAACTCCGCCAGCCTGCGGTAGCGCTTCTCCATCTCGCGCACCGCCCAGCCGAGGGCATTGGCGGCTCGATCGGCGTCGACCACAACAGGCGTCAAGAGGTGCGGGATGTCCTCGTAGAGGCCGAACTCGAGGCGTTTGGGATCGACGAGGATGAGCTTCACCTCGTCCGGGGTGGCCTTGTACAAAATGCTCAGCAGCATCGCGTTCAGCGCCACGCTCTTGCCCGAACCCGTCGTGCCGGCGATCAGCAGGTGCGGGGCGCGGGCGAGGTCGGTGACGATGTTCTCACCGTGGATCTCCTTGCCGAGCGCCAGGCTGAGCTTGGAGCGCGAATTGCGGAACTGCTGGGATTCGAGGATCTCGCGGATGCGAATGATCTTTCGGGTCCTGTTCGGGGCCTCGATTCCGACCGTCGACTTGCCCGGCAGTCGGGCGATGCGAATATTCTCGGCCCGGAGCGCCAGACTGAGATCCTCCTCGAGGTTGAGGATCCGGCTATATTTCACGCCGGCCGAGGGTTGGAACTCATACGTCGTGACGACCGGACCGGGATGGATCGCCACAACTTCACCGGCGACCTTGAACTCGGCTCCCTTGCTGGTGATCGCTCGTGCCTTTTCGACGAATTCCGCTTCGTCGATCTCATCGTGCGGCGCCGGCAGGTCGAGTAGCTCGAGGCTCGGCAGCGCGTAGGTGCCGTCGGGCCCCGCCGGTTGCTCGAAGGGGAGGGGATCGGACTCCGATGGCGGCTTGGGCCCGCGATCTGGTTTGGTTCGCCTTTGGATGGGGGGCGTGCGCTCGGCCGCTGCCGCGACCATGACCTCGGGAAGCGCGGCGTCCGGTCGCGTGAGGGTAACCGGCACCTTCACCTTCAGCAGCAGGCCACCGGTCACCGACTCGTCGTCGACCTTTTTGGCGGACCGCTGCGCCTTCTTTTCGGCGCTCTCCCGGGCGGCGTGCTTGTCGATGACCGAGCGCCGCGCCTTGGCCTTGCGGTGCTGCTCGCGGTGGTGGGCGAATCTGGTACGCATGCGTCGGAGGGTGTTCATCAACCCCCTCCACACCGCTACCACCATGCCTTCGATCGATAGCCTGGTCGCCGCGATGATCGCCAGCAGCGCTGCGGTTACAGCAACGAGCGGGCCGCCGACCGGGCCGAATGCCGACAGCAAGGCCACCGAGGTCAGTGATCCGACGATGCCTCCCGCCGCGAAGGCGCCGCCCCCGTAGCTGATCGTGCCGAGGCCCATGGTGATCAGCGCGCACACCGAGGCTGTCAATGTGACGATGCCGAGCGTCTTGGTGAACGGCGACGCGATCTTGTGCCGCCGGATACGGTTCCAGCCCACCAATGCAAGGACGAACGCGCACAGCCAGGCGCCGACTCCGACCAACTGGAAGGCGAGCGCCGCCAGGGTTGCGCCGACCGGGCCGGCCCAGTTCTGGATCGGGGCGCTGGCCGCGAAGTCGAACGGATTGGGGTCCGCGGCGGTGTACGAGATCAGAGCTACCGCCAGGAAAACTGCGGTCGCCAGGCAGACGAATCCAATGGCTTCTTCACGGAAACGGCCCTGGGAAGCGGGACCCTTACGTTTGCGGGGCACGTACCACCCTCTGGTGTTACGGCTCTGAAGCGGGCCTCGCACATTGTCTCAGCGCCTCCCGGGGTTCCTCTTCGAGACCAGCCCGAAACTACGAGAAACTACCCAGCGCGAGCCACGCGAGCACCGCCGACAACACCCACAGATACCAGGCGAATCGGTGCCACCACTTATCCTCGGTGGCGCGGTGCACAAGCCCGATGCAAATGTATCCAATCGCCCCAGCGCAGAGCGTAGCAAAGCCTATATTGGCGAACAAGATCCCCGAGCCGATCGGGGTATCGAGCAGATCGAGGCCGACGATCAAGGTGGCCCCGAGGATGGCAGGAACCGAGAGCAGGAAGGAAAACGTCACCGCCTGACGGTGTGCAACCCCGAACATCAGGGCGAGCGAAATGGTTACACCGGAGCGCGACACGCCCGGCAGAATCGCCGCCCCCTGGATGACGCCGATGGCGATGGCGAGCGCCGGCGTGATGACGCATTCACGGCGCGGTACGAAGCGGGTCGCCATCAGGACGACTCCGGTCAGCGCCAGGCACAGGGCGATGAGATCGAGGCGTTGGAAAACCCCCCGGATCGCGTCTTCGAAGCCGAGGCCGATGGCCGCCGTCGGAATGGATCCAAGGACGATGTAGCCGACCCATTGGCGCGCGAAAAGGCCGCCGACCCTTCGGTTGTCCGGCATCCCTCGCAACATCTCGGCGATCAGCTGACGGTAATAGAAAAGCACCGCGACGGTGGTCCCGAGGTGCACGCCGACCTCGAAGAACTCGCCGGGGAACTCCATTGCCGGCCAGACGAGCTGCACCGCCCGGAGATGGCCGCTGCTCGAGACCGGGAGGAACTCGGTCAACCCCTGGACGGCCGCCAGGATGATCGAATAGGCGAGCGACGGCACCGCCATGGCGTCGTTCATCGGCCCAGCTCCGGTAGCTCTTCGGCGAGCCGGGCGAATTGCGCCACCTCGACGACTTCCGCCCGAGCCCCGGCGGCGATGCCGGCCGCCGCCAACGCAACCTCGATGTCATCGCGTTCCCAGCCCGATTGGCGCAGCGAGTTCGCCAGCGTCTTGCGCCGGTGCGCGAAGCTGCCCTGCACGACCGCTCGGCGATGCGGGTTCTCGGCTGCGCAGGCGGGGGGCTCGTGCGGCGTCAAGCGAACGAACGCCGATTTGATCTTGGGCTGCGGACGAAAGGCACCCGGGCCCAGGTGGCGTACCACCTTGCCGTCGAAGAACCAGCCGACGAGGACCGACAGGAGGCCACGTGCCGAGGAGCCGGCCGCCGCCAACATGCGTTCCGCAACGTCGGCGGGGACCATGTAGTGGACGTCGCGGACGAGGTCGTGGTGCTTGGCCGTCCAGCGCAGGATAGGGCTGGCGATCGCGTACGGCAGGTTGCCGACGAACCGCAGGCCGGGCTTGCGAAGCCCGCCGATCCCGCCGGGCTCGCTGAGGGTCGTCGGATCGAAGTCCAGGACGTCGCTGTGGACCACCGAGAGCCTGCCGTCGGAGTCGTCGGCGAGCGCCTCGAGAGCTTTGCAGCAACGCTTGTCGAGCTCGATCGCCGTCACCTTGACGTGATGTTGCAACAGAGCTCGGGTCATGCGCCCCTCGCCGGGGCCGATCTCGAGAAAGTGATCACCTTCGTGCGGCTGGATCGAGCGCACGAGAGCGGTCGCGAGCTCGTCGTTGACAAGCCAATTCTGGCTGAATCTTCGCAGCGGGACAGGCACGTCGGGATTATAATTCGTGCCCACGCAGTTCCACCTTCTTTTCGAGAAATGGCCGACCCGCGGAAACCTGCGCCGATCGCCGGAGACGAGATGCCGAAGGGCTATGACCCCGCGTCGGTCGAGCCTCGCTGGGCGAAGGCGTGGGAGGAGCGCGCCGTCGGGACACCGGATCCCGAATCGTCGGCGCCGGTCTTCTCGATGGTGATCCCGCCCCCGAACGTGACCGGCTCGCTGCACATCGGCCACGCCCTGGATCACACGGTCCAGGACATCATGGCGCGCTGGAAGCGTATGCAGGGCTACGACGTGCTGTGGTTGCCCGGCATGGACCACGCCGGTATCGCCACCCAGAACGTCGTCGAGAAGCAACTCGCCAGGGAAGGCACGAGCCGGATCGAGCTCGGCCGCGAAGAGTTCGAGCGCCGGGTGTGGGAATGGAAAGACGAGTACGGCGGCCGAATCCTCGGGCAGATGCGCCGCGAGGGACTCACCGTCGATTGGACCCGCGAGCGTTTCACCCTCGATGAGGGCCTATCGCGGGCGGTGCGGCGTGTCTTCGTCGACCTGTATGAAGATGGACTGATCTACCGTGGCGAGTATCTGGTCAACTGGTGCCCGCGCTGCGGCACGGCGATCTCCGACCTCGAGGTCAAGCACCGCGATACCAACGGCTCGCTGTGGCGCATCCGCTACCCACTGAAGGCCGAACCGGCCGGCGGCGGCGAGCCGCTCTTCGTCGAGGTCGAGACGACGCGCCCGGAAACGATGCTGGGCGACACGGCGCTGGCGGTGAACCCGAACGACGAGCGCTACACCGAACTGGTGGGTGAGACGGCGATCCTCCCGATCATCGGCCGCGAGCTGCCGATCATCGCCGACGACTTCGTCGATCCCGAGTTCGGGACCGGCGTCGTCAAGGTCACGCCGGCGCACGATCCGAACGACTACGAGGCCGGCCTGCGCCACGACCTCGAACGCGTCGAGGTCATCGGCCGCGACGGCACGATGACGGAGCTGGCGGGCGATTTTGCCGGCCAGGACCGCTTCGAGGCACGCAAGAGAGTCGTCGAGAGGTTGAGAGAAGACGGCAGTCTGGTCGACCAGAACGACCACGTCCACGCGGTCGGCCACTGCGATCGGTGCGACACGATCATCGAGCCGCTGGTGTCGTTGCAGTGGTTCGTGAAGATGAAACCGCTCGCCGAACCGGCGCTGGCGGCGGTCGAGGACGGCCGCATCCGCTTCGTTCCCGACCACACGGTCAAGGTCTACCGCGAGTGGATGACCAACATTCGTGATTGGTGCATCTCCCGGCAGCTCTGGTGGGGTCACCGCATCCCGGCCTGGCACTGCGACGCCTGCGGCCAGACCATCGTCGCCGTCGACGACCCCGATGCCTGTGCCTGCGGCGGCGAGCTGCGCCAGGAGACCGACGTTCTCGACACCTGGTTTTCGTCGGCATTGTTTCCCTTCTCGACTCTGGGGTGGCCCGATGAAACCGTCGATCTGAAGCGCTATTACCCGGGGGCGCTGCTGGTCACCGGCTACGACATCCTGTTTTTCTGGGTCGCCCGCATGATCTTCATGGGCCTGCGTTTTTGCGACGAGGTGCCGTTTCACCACGTTTTCTTCCACGGTTTGGTGCGCGATGAGAATGGCGACAAGATGAGCAAATCGCGCGGCAACGTCGTCGACCCGCTCGAGGTGATCGAGGAGTTCGGCGCCGACTCACTGCGCTTCACGTTGGCGTCGATGGCGTCGCCCGGCGGCGACATGGCGCTGGCGCGCGACCGCTTGGCCGGCTACCGGACGTTCTGCAACAAGTTGTGGAACGCGGCCCGGTTCGTCCTCATGAACCTCGGTGACACTCTCGAGACCGAACAGGCGGTCACCGACGCCGCCCACCCGGTGGCGACGAATCTTGCTGACCGTTGGATCCTGTCGCGGTTCGCGCAGTTTCTGCCCGAATTCGAGGGCAACCTCGGCAAGTACCGCTTCGATGAAGCCAGCCTCGGGCTCTATCACTTCATCTGGCATGAGTTCTGCGACTGGCACATCGAGATGGCCAAGTTGTCGCTGTGGAGCGGAGATCCGGAGGCCTTGCGCTCGACGAGGGCCACCCTGATGGCGGTTCTCGAGGGCATCTTGAAGGCCCTCCATCCGATCATGCCGTTCATTACCGAGGAGATCTGGAGCCGCCTGCCGGGCGATCGGGACCTGTTGTGTCTGTCCGATTGGCCGCACCCGCACGTGGTTTGGCGCGACCAGGCGGCCGACTCCCGCGTCGCCGACCTGCAGGCCCTGGTGACCGAGCTTCGTCGGGTGCGGCACGACTTCAACATCGGCCCGGGGCAGAAGGTGCCGGTGATTCTGATCAGCGACGACGCTACACGTCGGGCCGAGCTCGAGGAGTTGACCGCCTACCTCGGCCTGCTCGCCAAGGCGGAGCCGGTGTCGGTGCGATCCGGCGACGAGGAAGTCGGCGCCGGTGTCCATGTTCCGGTCGGTGACGTGGAGGCGGTGTTGCTGATCGGCGACGTCGTCGACCTCGAGGGTGAGCGGGATCGCCTGCGCGGCAAGCAGGAAGACGTTGAGGCCGACCTCGCCGGGCTCGAGAAGCGCCTCGCCAACGACGGGTTCGTCAACAATGCTCCCGCGGAGGTTGTCGAGAAAGTGCGTGCCCGACGCGACGAGCTCGCCGCCGAGGCCGAGCGCCTGCGCCGACATCTCGATTCGTTGGGAGGGTGAGATGCCGTCTCTTGCCAACGTCGCCACCGCCTTGCCGAAGTCTCGTTTCAGCGCCCTGGTTCACTACTTCGGCAGCGTCGATTCCACCAACCAGGTAGCCCGTGATCTCGGCCGGGCGGGCGAGCCGGACGGCACTGTGATCGTGGCCGACGAGCAAACCGCCGGGCGCGGCCGCCGGCAACGGCGCTGGGTGTCGCCGCCCGGAGCCGGTCTTTACGTTTCCCTGCTGCTGCGCCCCGAGTTTCCGGCGGCCGAATCGGGCAGCGCCGTGCAGCTGCTGGCTGGCATCGCCGCGGCGGAAGCGCTCGGCGTGTTCTTGCCGAGCGCGCCGTTGTTGCGCTGGCCCAACGACTGCTTCGTCCTCGACAGCAAGATCGCGGGTGTTCTGGTCGAAGCCGAGACCACCAGTCGGGGTTTCGATTTCCTCGTGTGCGGCATCGGCGTCAACGTCAACCACGCGGCCGACGACTTCCCCCCCGAGCTGCGTGGACGCGCTACCAGCGTCAAGCTGCAGCTCGGCCACCGGGTGTCGCGGCTCGACGTCCTGGCGGCCCTGCTCGATGCCTTCGAGACCTGGGAGTCGGCCTGGCGTCAGCACGGCATGGCGCCGATCCGGGAACGCTGGTTGGAGCTGTCGCCCGAGAGCGTCGCCGGCAGCGTCAGCGTGCAGACGGAAGCGGGCCTTGTCGAGGGCATCACCGACGGTCTGACCGATGCCGGCCATCTGAGGGTGCTGGCCGATGACGGCGCCCACGAGATCTCGGTCGGTGAGCTGATCAGGTCGAGGCCGTCATGATCCGCTCGTTCGGGGGCACTACTCCGCGCATCGCGCCGTCGGCGTTCGTTGCCGAGGGCGTCGTCGTCATCGGTGACGTCGAAATCGGCCGTGATGCCAGCGTCTGGTTCGGCTGTGTGTTGCGTGGTGACGTCGGCCCGATCCGCGTCGGGTCGGCGACCAACATCCAGGAGGGTACAATCCTGCATTGCGCCCCGGACAAGCCGCCCACCGTTTTGGAGTCGCGGGTGACGGTCGGGCACGGGGTGGTGCTGCACGGTTGTCATATCGGCGCTCGGTCGCTCGTCGGCATGAGCGCCACGGTTCTCGATGGCGCGGTCGTCGGCGAGGAGTGCATCATCGGAGCGACCGCGCTGGTACCGCCGGGGATGGTCGTGCCGCCGCGCACACTCGTCGTCGGGAGTCCGGCGCGGTTCTCGCGTCGGCTGACCGACGAAGACGTGGATTGGATCCTCGATCACGGTCGGACGTATATCGAGCTCAAGGAGCAGTACCTGAGGGAAGGGGCGGGGCAGATGATCCCGCCCGAGGCCAAGTGGGACGAGGCATGAGCGAGACCGAACAACAGCCCGAAGGCGGAGAGCGTGCCGCGCTGCGCGCGCCGCGCGGCACGCGCGACGTCATCTCGCCGGAGGTGGAACGCTGGCAGAGTGTCGAGCGCGCCACGCGGGAGACGTTCGCGCGCTATGGCTTCCGCGAGATGCGCACGCCGATCTTCGAAGACAGCGCGGTGTTCGAAAAAGGCACCGGCGAAACGTCGGAGATCGTGCAAAAAGAAACCTATCGCTTCGCGGACCTGGGTGGCCACGATCTGACGCTGCGTCCGGAGGGCACGCCACCGGTCATTCGGGCCTACCTCGAGCACAAGCTCGGGCACAGCAAGGACGTCGCGCGCTTCTATTACATCGGCCCGATGTTCCGATACGAGCGCCCGCAGAAGGGTCGCTACCGGCAGTTCCATCAAATTGGCGTCGAGGCGCTGGGCTCCGAATCGGCCGCCCTCGACGCCGAGATCATCGACATGGCGATGAGCTGGCTGGGCGATCTCGGGGTCGAGTCGCTGCGGCTCGTCGTCAACAGCGTCGGCGATGCTGCCGATCGCCCCGCCTACATGGCGAAGCTCGTCGACGCCCAAAAAGCCTTGCTCGGCGAGATGTCGGCAGATTCCCGCCGCCGCCACGAGGTCAACCCGCTGCGCGTATTCGACAGCAAGGACCCGCAGGACCAGCCGGTGATCGACAAGCTGCCGACGATCATCGATCACCTCAGCCCCGAGAACCGGGCCCACTTCGACGAGGTGTGCGGCTATCTGAGCGATTGGGGTGTCGGCTACACGGTCGAGCCACGCCTGGTGCGAGGGCTCGATTACTATCGGAGAACCGTGTTCGAGATCTCCTCTTCGGTGCTGGGGGCGCAAGACTCCCTTCTCGGCGGCGGCCGCTACGACGGGCTGGTCGAGCAGATGGGCGGCGACGACGTTCCCGGCGTCGGCTTCGCGGCGGGGCAGGAGCGCATCGTGCTCGCGCTTCCCGAGGGTGAAGAGGTTGCCGACTTGGACTGCTACGTCGTCACCGTCAGCCGTGACCTGGTGCCGCAGGCGATGTCGGTCATGCGGGATCTACGGGGTCACGGCCTGCGTTGTACGGCCGACTTCCAGGGCCGCAGCATGAAGGCGCAGATGAAGGCGGCGAACCGCTCCGGGGCGCCGGTCGCGGTGATCCTCGGTCCGGACGAGCTGTCAAAAGGGGTGTGCAACTTGAAGATGATGGAAAGCGGCGAGCAGCACGAGGTGTCGCTAGAGATTCTCGCGACGGTGCTCGCCGAGGAGCTGCAGGGGCTCGGTCACGGACCGGGAACGAGCGGCTGATGTGGTGCCGTCAGGGGATGCAGCGAACTTTCACCACGGCCTGCTAGGACCGACATGTTTCGAACCCATACATGCGGGGAATTTCGCGCCGCGCACGCCGGGGAGAAGGTCCGATTGCAGGGTTGGGTCTGGCATCGTCGCGACCTCGGTGGCCTCATCTTCGTCGACCTGCGGGATCGCAGCGGCACCGTGCAGCTGGTTTTCAATCCCGAGGAGGCTTCCGAGGCCCACGCCATCGCCGAACAGTGGCGCCCCGAGTGGGTGGTTCAGATCGAGGGGGCGGTCGCCGAGCGGCCCGCCGACACCGTAAACGAGTCGCTCCCGACCGGCGCCGTCGAGGTGCGGGTGAGCAGCGCCGAGACGCTCGCGAAAGCCGAGACGCCGCCGTTCCTTGTCGAAGAAGACTCCGGGGCTCTCGAGGACCTGCGGCTGAAGTACCGCTACCTCGACCTGCGGCGCCCGCCGCTGCAACGCGCCCTGGCGCTGCGCCACAAGATGTCGATCGCGGTGCGCAACTACCTCGATGAGCAGGGTTTCTACGAGATCGAAACGCCGATCCTGACCCGAGCGACGCCCGAGGGAGCGCGCGATTACCTGGTGCCGAGCCGCGTCAACCCGGGCTCGTTCTACGCTTTGCCGCAGAGTCCGCAGCTATTCAAGCAGCTACTGATGGTCTCGGGGTTCGACCGCTACTTTCAGATAGCGCGCTGTTTTCGCGACGAGGATCTACGCGCCAACCGGCAGCCGGAATTCACTCAGATCGACATCGAGATGAGCTTCGTCGAGCCCGACGACGTCCTCGAGGTCACGGAGGGGGTGATGCGGTGCCTTCTCGAGGTCGCCGGTTTGCCGGCTGACCCCGAGTTTTCCCGCATGACCTTCCGCGAGGCCCTCGACCGCTTTGGCTCGGATGCCCCCGACACGCGCTACGGCCACGAGCTGCAGGACGTCACCGACATCGTCCGCGATGGTGAGTTCCGTGCTTTCAGCTCCGTCGCTGAGAGTGGAGGCGCGATCAAGGCGCTGTGTTGGCCCGGTGGCGCCGCCGCCGGCCGCGCCCGGCTCGACAAGCTGACCGACCTGGCCAAGTCACAGGGCGCCAAGGGTTTGGTGTGGATCCAACGCAACGAAGACGGTTTCAAGTCGCCGGTGGCCAAGTTCCTCGGCGACGAGATCCTCAACGCTCTATGCGAAGCCTCAGGGACCGAGGTGGGGGATGCTTTGCTGATCGCCGGCGACGAGTGGGAAGTGGCGTGCGTCACCATGGGAGCCGTCCGCAAGGACCTCGCCCGCGAGGAGGGTTGGATCCCGGATGATGGCGCCTTCAAGTTCTGCTGGGTCCTCGAGTTCCCGCTGCTCGAGGCGTCCGAGGAAGAGGGCCGCTACGCGGCCCGACACCATCCCTTCACGGCGCCGCACCCCGACGACCTCGACATGCTGGAATCGAACCCCGGCGAGGTCCGCTCGCGGTCCTATGACCTCGTGCTGAACGGCATGGAGCTGGGCGGCGGGTCCATCCGCAATAGCCGCAGCGATATCCAACAACGGGTCTTCGCGGCGCTGGGCATCAGCCCCGAGGAAGCCCGGTCGCAGTTCGGCTTCTTGCTCGACGCCCTCGAGTACGGCGCCCCGCCGCACGGCGGCATCGCCATCGGCTACGACCGCATCGTCATGCTGCTGTCCGGAGCGAAGAGCCTGCGCGACGTCATTGCGTTTCCGAAGACGGCGTCCGCCACCGATCTGATGACCGAGGCTCCCGCACCGGTGGATCAAGAGCAGCTCGACGAGCTGCACATCACGCTCAATCTTCCGGACGAGCCGGGGGACTGAACAGCCGGGTCGCTCGCCGGGCATGGGACAAACGCCGACGGAGAATCGGTTGCGTTCGCTTGCGGCGCACGCTATCCGTCCATGTCATGAAATCGAGGGTCGCCCACGTTAGGCTGCTTGCCCTCGCGGCCGCAGCGGTTGCCGTTCATCGGAGCCTGGCTGGTGGTCGTGCCGCAAGCCGGCCCCACTGGACATCACCGCCTCCATCCGGCTAGCATTTACCGCGATGGGCACACGAGCCTGAAGAACCACGGAGACCGCGTCGACCTCGCACCGAGGTAGCGCGGTCGTTTGTATCTATGAGAAAGATCGCTCTCGCCGAAGGGGAGCTGCAGGCCCTCTTCGGTGTACATGACGAGAACCTCCGGCACCTCGAGTCGGGACTGGATATCACCGTCTCGGCACGCGACCGGGAGGTGTTTCTGGAAGGTGATGAAGCGGGCGTCGACATCGCCGCCAAGGTCCTTACCGAGCTCGGTGCGCTCATCGCCAAGGGCTACGAGCTCAAGGACCACGATGTGAAGATGGCGCTGCGGATCGCCAAGGACGCGCCCCAGGTTTCGCTGGAAAGCTTCTTCGGCGATGGCGGCATCCAGACGGCGCGCGATCGATTGGTGCGTCCGCAGGGGGCCAACCAGAAGCTGTACATCGAGGCCATTCGCAGCCACGACATCGTCTTCGGCATCGGCCCGGCCGGTACCGGGAAAACCTATCTGGCGATGGCCATGGCTATGGAGGCGCTCAACCGCCGCAAGGTGCGTCGCGTCATCCTGGCGCGACCGGCCATCGAGGCGGGGGAGAAGCTCGGTTTCCTGCCCGGCGACATGTACGAGAAGGTCAACCCTTACCTGCGGCCGCTGCACGACGCGCTCTACGATCTGATCGACGTCGATCACGCCAACCGCCTGATCGACCGAGGCCACATCGAGATCGCACCGCTGGCCTTCATGCGAGGGCGCACGCTGGCGGACTCGTTCGTCATTCTCGATGAGGCCCAAAACACTACCGCCGAGCAGATGAAGATGTTCCTGACCCGGATCGGGATGGAATCCCGCGCCGTGATCACCGGCGATGTGACCCAGATCGACCTGCCTGCCGGCCGGCCGTCCGGGCTGATCGAGGCCCGCCGCCTGCTGAAGAAGATCCGCGGCATCGGCTTTGTCGAGTTCGACCAACACGATGTCGTTCGACACCCGTTGGTACAGGACATCATTGTCGCCTATGCCGAAGACTCCGAGGCGCGGCGCCTCGCCAAGGAAGCATCCGCGGCCCTCGCGGCGTCCGTTGTGACGAGCGAGCGTGAGGCTCCACGTCCTCCCGATGACGTCGACGAGCCCGACGTTCCGGAGCCGGCTGGCATCGGCGCCAACCTGGAGGCCGACGATGGCTAGCCCGCATATCTCAACGCGCTTCTCCGCGCCCGCAGCAGGAGGGCGTTGAGATATGCGGGCTAGCTCACGAGCACGGTCGCGCCGCGCCGACAGGCCGAGTCTCGGCGAGCGGATACGCGCGATGCTCGGCTTCGACACGCTGTGGACGGCGGCCGCGATGGTGGCCATCGTCGTCATCACGGCGCCGCAGATAGGCTTCTCGGAGCCCGACTACGAGCCGGGTGACATCGCCGAGAGCGAGGTAACGGCGCCCATCGATTTTTTGGTCGCCGATCCCCTGGCCACCGAAGCGCGCCTGACGGCCGCCTACCAGAGCGTCCCGGACGTCTACAACTACACGCCACTGGCCCACGAGTACGGCAAGGGCATCATCCGGAGGTTGTTCACCTGGGGGCGGGCGAACGTCCTCGACGCCGGGATCGTTTGGGACGATCTCGATCCCGAAGCCCGCTCCGACCTTGCGCAGGATGCCATGGCTGCGGTCGGGCACCCGCTGCCCGCGGAGCTCATCGGCGCGCTGGCCATGGAAGACGGCGGCTTCTCCATGGCCAACGAGCTCGCCGTCGCCGGCACGCTGATCTCGTTCTCCGGAAGCAGCTTGATCGGCACGATCGAGCAATCTAGACCAGGCGCCCCGACCGCGATCAACGTGCGCGATATCACCACACAGGAGGAAAACCGCCTGGACGACACGAGCTCCGTCCTGAACATGGGTGACGCTCGGGCGCAGCTGCGGCTGGCGCTGACCGAAAGACTCGAGCTCTCGGAGAACGCCGAGGCGACCCTCTCGGAGCTCGTCGCCGGTCTGTTGTCTGCGAACCTGACCAGCAACAGCACCGCCACCCAGCTGCGGCGCCTCGAGGCGACCGACGCGGTCGAGCCGGTCGTCTACGAGCTCAAGCGCGGGCGGGTGTTGCTGCGCCAGGGCGACGAGGTGACGCCGCAGAAGATTCTCGAGCTCGAGACGCTCCGGCAGCAATACCGCAACGACCGGTCGCTGCTGTCGCTCGCCGGCATGGTTCTGTTGATGGCGCTGGCCGTTTTCTCGCTGTGGCGCTACGTGACCCACTACCAGAGGCGGGTTCGGTACCAGCGGGTGCAGCACCTCTACCCGCTCGTGTTGGTCATCCTCGTCGGCATGGTGGCCGTGACCAGGGGCGCGTTGTTCCTCGGCGAGGCGATTGCGAACGCCGCCCCGGGGGAGCCATTCACCTCGGTGGCGAGCTATGAGTACGCCATACCGTTCGCCTCGGGTGGCATCCTGCTGATGCTGCTGGTCAACGTCCAGGTAGCCTGGGCTTTCTCCGCCGTGTTCGGTGTCGTCGTCGGGGCGATGACGCAGGACTTGGAGATGACGGTTTTCGCGATGCTGAGCTCGTTCGCGGCGCTCTACGGAATGAGCCAGTACAAGCAGCGCACGGCGCTGACCCGAGCCGGGATGATCGTCGGTGGGGTCAACGCCGTGGCGGCACTGGGTCTCGGGTTGCTGGTACAGCCCGTCGAACCGCTCGGGGCGCTGGCGTTTCAATCGCTGTGCGCTCTCGCCGGCGGCGTGCTGGTGTCGATCGTCGTGACCATCGCGATACCCCCGCTGGAACACCTCTTCCAGTCGCTGACCGACATCAAATTGCTCGAGCTGTCGAATATGAACCTGCCGCTGCTCAAGGACCTCGCGGTCTCGGCGCCGGGCACCTACCACCACAGCGTCGTCGTCGGCACGCTGGCCGAAACAGCGGCCGAGGCGATCGGGGTGAACCCGCTGTTCGCCCGGGTATCGGCGTACTACCACGACATCGGCAAGCTGCGGCAACCGCACTACTTCGTCGAGAACCAGAAAGACGGCCACAACCCGCATGACGACTTATTGCCGAGCATGAGCGCGCTCATCCTGGTGAGCCACGTCAAGGACGGTATCGCCTACGCCCAGGAGCACGGCCTGCCGCAGCCGCTCATCGACGCCATCCCACAGCATCACGGAACCCGGCTTATTCGCTTCTTCTACGAGAAGGCCCGGCAGGCGGCGATCGAGGACGGACGCCAGGTCGACGAGAGCGACTTCCGCTACCCGGGGCCCAAGCCGCGCAGCAAGGAAACCGCGATTCTGATGCTGGCCGACGGGGTCGAGGCGATTTCGCGGACATTGAGCGATACTAGCCCGGTCAAGCTGGAGGCCATGATCCGGCGCGCCATCCAGGAGGTCGTCGACGATGACCAGCTCGCGGAGTGCGCCCTGACCCTCGAGGATCTGTCGAAGATCTCCGAGGCGTTCCTGAGCGTGCTTGCCGGGATGCACCACCAGAGGATCGAATACCCCGAGTTGACTGAGACGTCGCGCGACGGCGTGAGGGCAAACCTGCAGGATGAGGATAGCGGTTCGCAGTTTTCAGATCAGACCTATCATTGAAGCGACCCGGCTGCGTCGTATCGTGCACCGCGCGCTTCAGGAAACCGGTTCGAGCGCCGATTGCGTCTCCTTCGTGTTCGTCGGCGACCGCGCGATGAGCGACTACCACGGGCGCTACGTCGACGTGCCGAGATCCACCGATGTGCTCTCTTTCCCGGCGGAGGACATCGATCCGAGCGGCGAGCGCGATCTCGGCGACGTGGTGATCTGCACCGACCAGGCAGTCCGCCAGGCGCGCCAGGCCAACCGTAGCTACACCCGAGAGCTCGAGGTGTTGGCCTTGCACGGCCTGTTGCATTTGTTGGGCCACGATCACGAGCGCGACAGCGGTCAGATGCAAGCCCTCGAGCTGCGCCTGCGGCCCGAAATCGCCGGCCGCGAAGGGAAGCCGTGAGCACGAACCAACTGCTCGTTGTCATTGTTCCCGGCGTGGTGCTGCTGCTCACCGCCGTCCTGGAGGTCGCCTCGCGCGCCGCCTCGCGTCGCGACATACACCGCTGGGCCCAACAAACGCTCGGTGACGACGCCGACGAAGGTGCCCCCTGGGAACATATCGACGAGACCTTCACCGCGATGCGGTTGGCCCGACAGCTGTCGCTCCTTCTCGTCGTCGTGGTGATCTCGACCCTCGGACCCGGGTGGTTCGGCGCCGCCGGCATCGCTAGCCGGCTGGCGACGGCGATGGGTCTGGCGCTGGGCGCCTATCTGCTGGTCGACAAGTTGCTGGCCTTCACGATCGTCGGGTTGCTCGGGCCGATGCGGGTGGTGGAGTCGGCCCGCCCGGTGATCGCGTTGCTGTGCTTCCTGTTCGGCGGGCCGGCGCGCATGCTGAGCCGCTTCCAGCGCAGCAGCCGGGCGCGCGCGGAGCCCGAAGAAGCTGCCCCCGACGACGGTGACCTCGACGCTTTCATCGACATGGCTGAAGAATCCGGCCTGCTCTCGGAGAACGACGAAGCCCTGCTGCGTGGGGTCGCCGAGTTCAGCGAGGTTCTCGTTGACCACGTCATGACGCCGCGGGTAGACATCGTCTCGATCGACGAGTCGGCGACGTTGGGCGAGCTCAGCGGTTTGGTCGCCGCGCACAAGCACTCCCGCATCCCGGTGGTGCGCGGCGACATCGACCAGGTTGCCGGAATCGTCAACATCCGCGAGTTGGTGGCGGGGCTCGAGCAAGAGGGAGCGGGGGCGTCGCTGCTGGGCATCGTGCGGCCGGCGCTGTTCGTGCCCGAGAGCAAGCGCGTCAGCGCCCTGCTGCGCGAGTTCCAAGGGCGCCACGAGCACCTCGCCATCGTCGTCGACGAGCATGGCGGCACCGCCGGGTTGGTGACCATCGAAGACCTCCTGGAGGAGATCGTCGGCGAAATACAGGACGAGGTCGAGGATGCCGAACAGAGGCTGATCAAGCTCCCCGACGGCGCCGTCGTTGCGGAGGGCAAGGCCGAGATCGAGGACGTCGAGGAGATGCTCAACGTCCGCATCGGCGACGACGAGTTCGAGACCGTCGGTGGCATGGCGTTTCAACACTTCGGCTATGTGCCGAAGGCGGGGGAGTCGTTCGACCACGCCGGTCTGCACGTGGAGGTCCTCGAAGCCGACGAGCGACGCGTCCACCGGGTACGGATCACGGCGACACAGCCGGCCACCGAATGAGCGAGACGAAGGGCTATCGCGCCGGCACGGTGGCCCTCGTCGGGAGGCCGAACGCCGGCAAGTCGACGCTGTTGAACCGAATCGTCGGCGCCAAGGTGGCAATCACGTCGAACAAGCCCCAAACGACCAGGCACCGCATCGTCGGCGTGTTGACTCGTCCTGGCGGCCAGATCGTGTTGGTCGACACTCCCGGTGTTCATCGGCCCCATTACCGCATGAACCGGCGCATGATGGACGCGACCCGCGCGGCGCTGCACGACGTCGATCTCATCGCCTTGCTGGTCGACGTCACCGAAGACCCCGGGGCCGGCCTACGCTACGCGATCGATCTGGTCGGCAAGGCCGAGGCGCCCGCCTTCCTGCTGCTCAACAAGGTCGATCGCGTCGCCAAGCGCAAGCTATTGCCGATGATCGCCTCCCTCAGCACGAAGGGCTCCTGGGCGGAGGTGATTCCTATCTCGGCGCTGAAAGGCGATAATTGCGAGCGCTTTCTCGACACGGTCCTTGGCTACCTTCCGGAAGCCGCTCCACTTTTTCCCGACGACGCGCTGACCGACAGGTCCGAGCGTTTCTTGACGGCGGAGCTGGTGCGGGAGCAGCTTCTGCAGCGCACGCGTGACGAGTTGCCGTACACAACGGCGGTGGCGGTCGATGACTGGCAGGAGCCGGAACGGGATGGCGGCACGGTGCGGATTTTCGCGACCATCATGGTCGACACGGAGTCGCAAAAGCCGATCGTCATCGGCCGTGGGGGCAAGATGCTCAAGGCCGTCGGTACGGCGGCGCGCCAGCAGATCGAGGAGATGTTGGGGCGCAGGGTCTTTTTGGATCTGCGCGTGAAGGTCCGGTCGGGGTGGCGGGAGGATGCGCCGACCCTGGACCGATTGGAGATCGAAGGCTGATGCCACGACAGAAAGTATCGGTGCTGGTCGACCCGTTGCGCAAGTTGTTGCGTCGCGGGGCGATCGGAAACGCCGCCAATATGCTGCGCAAGTTGCACGCCGCGGACGTGGCTCGGCTCATCGGTTTCCTCAGCGATGAGCAACAAGACACGGTGTTCACGCTCATGCTGCGCGAGGCGCCGGAGCGGGCCGCCGATCTGATCCGCGAGCTCGACGTGCCGGTGGCTATCGAATTCCTGGCTGAATTGCCAGATAACGAGGTCGCCAGCATCATCGCCGAGCTCGACCCCGACGATGCTGCCGAGATCATCCCGGCGATGCCCGAGGACCAGGCTGAGCGCGTCCTCGACTTGATGAAGGACAGCGCCTCGAAGCCCGTCGAGGGATTGCTCTCGTACGAAGAAGAGACCGCCGGCCGCATCATGAGCCCCGAGGTCTTCGCCCTCGAGGAGCACGTCTCGGTGGCCGACGCGATCGCCGCGCTGCGAACGTCACGGTCCGAGGACCTCGAGATGGTCTTCTATCTGTACGTCGTCGACGATCGGCGACATCTCGTCGGCGTCTGTTCGCTGCGCGAGCTCCTGCTCGCTGAGCCGGTCACGGAACTCGGCGAGGTCATGAACGCTCGGCCGACGTCGGTCAACACCGCCACCGACCAGGAGGAAGTGGCCCGCCTGGTGGCGCGCTACGACCTGCTGGCGCTGCCGATTGTCGACGACGAGAACAAGCTCGTCGGCATCATCACCGTCGACGACGTCATCGATATCATCCGCGAAGAAGAAACTGAGGACATGCTGTTGATGGCCGGTCTCGGCGAGGGCGACCAGGAAGAGGTCTTGCGCGCCCCCGTCTGGAAGAATGCCCTGCAGCGCTTTCCCTGGCTGCTGGCCGCATTCATCGGCGGCATCATCGCCTGGCAGATCTACGAAGGCTTCGCTGACCGGCTCGGTCGCGAGGCTGGCGACACCGGGGTGCCCCTGATCATCATCCTGGCCGGCTTCATGCCGATCATCGCCGGTATGGGCGGCAACTCCGGCACCCAGTCGTCGACCATTGTCGTGCGTGGTTTGGCCACCGGTCGCATCCACGGTGGCCACAACTTCCGCGTCGTGGCGCGCGAGCTCGGCGTCGCAACCATGATGGGGGTCACGTTCGGCGTTCTACTCGCCGTCGTCGCCGGGCTGATTTCTTCTGACATCACGCCGACGATGTCGGCCGTTCTCGGCTTGGCGATCGCCGCCAGCATGACGATGGCGGCGGTGGTCGGTGCGGCGGTGCCGATGTTCATCCAGCGGATCGGCTTCGATCCGGCGATCGCCACCGGTCCGGTCGTCACCACCGCCATCGACGTCGTCGGTGTCGCCGCCTATTTTTCCATCGCCACGATGTTGTTGGGCTGAGGGGCCGGGTGCCGCTGCGTCACACTCCCGCCTACGCGCTGCGCCACTACGCGCTCGGCGAGGCCGACTTGATCGTCGTCTTCTACACGCTCAACTTCGGCCGGGTGCGGGCGGCGGCACGAGGCGCGCGGCGGGTTCGGAGCAGGTTCGGGAGCGTCTTCCAACCATTCACCCGCAGCGATCTGGTGTTTTTCGAGAAGGAAGGAAGAGAGCTCGACCGGGTGTCGGCCTGTGAGGTCGATCGTTCCTTCTACGAGTCCTTGCTGACGCCGGAATCGGCTGCGCTCGCCGCCTACTTCGCCGAGCTGATGATCGAGTTCACCGTCGAGCGCGACCCCAATCCGAAGTTATTTCGGCTCATCGGTGCGGTTCTCGAGGCCGTGGAGGAAGGGGTCCCGTTGCCGGTCGCGGCGCGCTATTTCGAGGTCTGGATGCTGCAGCTATCGGGTTTCTTGCCGCTGCTGACGACCTGCAGTAGCTGCGGCGAGCAACTGGAGGCGGCACGGTGGGTGGTGCCGCACCCACAGGAGTTCGTCTGCCGTGCGTGCCATCGTCAGTTTGACGGCAGTCGCCTGCTATCGCCGGCCGGCACCGCGCTGCTTATTGAGATCCTCAAGAAGAAGCCACAGGAGGTCGCCGCTGGTGCGGGCCGCAACGCGGCGGCGATCCGCCGCCTGGCCGCTGTCAACCGTTTGTTGATTCGCGGCAACATCGGCAAGGAGTTGCGCACGGTGCGCTATCTCGATCGCATGCGGCGCGGCACGCAGAGGTTACGTTTCCACGCGGCTGCTCCGCCGCCCGCCGCTCCACCGCCCGCCGATCCGTCGTCCGGGCAGTCCGCCGAACGCTGACCGTGGGCAGCATCCACATCCTCGACCCACTCGTCATCGATCGCATCGCCGCGGGCGAGGTCGTAGAGCGGCCGGCGTCGGTGATCAAGGAGCTGGTCGAGAACTCGCTCGACGCCGGGGCGCGGCGCGTTTCGGTGCAGTTGGAGGACTCCGGGATCGGACTCATCGAGGTGGTTGACGACGGCCACGGCATGGACCCCGGTGACGTTGAGCTCGCCTTCGCGCAACACGCCACCAGCAAGGTGGCGACCCTCGATGATCTGGACGCCATTGCCACCATGGGGTTTCGTGGCGAGGCGCTCGCCAGCATCGCTTCGGTGTCGCGCATCGAGCTCACCACCGGGACCGGCGATGGGCCCGGGGTTCGCATCAAGATGGACGGCGGCGAACGCCGGCACATCGAGCAGGTCGCCTGGCCACGTGGAACCACGGTGCGGGTCGCCGATCTTTTCTTCAACACACCGGCGCGGCGCAAGAACCTGAAGAAACCGACGACGGAGTTGCGCCACGCCAGCCAAACCATGACCGACTACGCGCTTTGCCGCCCCGACATCTACATCGGCCTGGCACACGGCAAACGGACGTTGATGGCGGTGCCACCGGCAGCGACGCTGGCCGATCGCGTACATCACGTCTTGGGCGCCGAGGTGGCGTCGCATTGGCTGCCGGTGGAAGGACATTCTGGATCGCTGTCGATCCACGGGGGGATCACCGGCCCGGAGCACCAGCGCCCGAATCGCAACGAGATCCGCTGGTTCGTCAACGAGCGACCGGTTTCCGACTATCGCCTGTCGCACGCACTGGTGAGCGCCTACGAGTCGTTGCTCGACCATCGGAGGTTTCCGGTGTCGGCGATCTTCCTCGAGCTCCCGGCGCAGGACGTCGACGTCAACGTGCATCCGCGCAAGGCCGAGGTTCGTTTCGCCAACCCGAGCGCCGTCTACCGCGCCGTTCGCAACGCGGTGCGCGAGTCGCTGGCGCGCCACCTTCCCCCGGTCAAGATCCTGCCGCGCGACGTGCGGTCGCCGATCGGGCCGGGCCCGGGCGGCATCGCGGCCGGCGGCTACCGCTCGCGCGTTCCCGGCGGCAGCGACGGGCCACCTTATGCCGCCGGGACCCCGCCCGGCGAGTCGCGTGAGCTTCCTGTTGACGATTGGATCGTGGCCGAAGGAACTCCCGTGGCGGTCGACGATGTCGCCTCGCCCGGTGGCGGCGACCAGATCAGCGGCACCGCCGGTTCCATCCGGCCGCTGGCCCAGTACGACAACACCTACATCGTCGCCGCGGATCGCAAGGGTCTCCTGGTCATCGACCAACATGTCGCCCACGAGCGGGTTCTCTACGAGCAGGTACTGGCGCAGATCGAGGCCCACGCCGTAGAGGCCCAGCATCTCCTGGTGCCGGAAATGATCGAGCTTTCCGCCGGCGAAGCGGCGGTCGTCGAGGCGCAGCGCGACCTGCTCGATTCGATGGGTTTCGCGCTCGAGCCGTTCGGCGGCAACACCTGGGCGGTACGAACCGCGCCGGCGATCCTCGGCAACCGCAATCTTGGCGAGATGGTGCGCGCCCTGATCGCGTCGCTCGAGCAGGGCGCCGGCCCCGAGGCACTCGACGACGTGCGCAAGGAGATGGCTGCCTCGATCGCCTGCCACGCGGCGGTGCGCGCCAACCACCCGTTGACGCGCGAGGAGATGGTGCGCCTGATCGCCGACCTGGAACGATGCGAGTCACCGACACGCTGCCCGCACGGGCGGCCCATCCTGGTGCGCATCGATCACGACGAGCTGCTTCGCCGCCTCAAGCGGCACTGAGCGCGAAGGTTGCTGTCCGCCCCATCCCTCTGCACCGCCCGTGCCAAGTCGAAGCGGGGTTGAACCCACGGATTCGCCCACATCCCACGTTGCTTCGACACACGGCGATCATCAAGAGTATGGCGGCAGAACGCAACGGATAGCATAGTAGCTAGGCAGGAAAGAAGGCGCGATGGTGAGTTCCGACACAAAGCTGGTGGGTTCATTCCCCGAATTCATAGACGCCTTGGGGCAGAAGCTCATACGAGAGAAGCTAGGGTCGGGTTGGGTCTACCGAGGCCAACCGTCCAAGTCCCTTCGTCTCCTGCCAGGAGCGCATCGGCCGGGGCAGCGTCGTGGGTCCCCCCTCGCGCAACTCAAGCACGAGGAGAAGATGCTCGAAGCGTTCAAGAAGGAAGCGTATCCCTTCATCGAACTTCCTCCGCGATACGAGAGTGACTGGGAATGGCTCGCCCTCGCGCAGCATCACAGACTTCCGACGCGGCTCCTAGTGGACCTCTAGCGCTGCTGCAGCACTCTTCTTTGCCGTCTCGAGTGACTCACACCAGGATGACAGCGCTGTCTGGTGCTATCGACACGACGGAGATTTTGCATACACGGATACCGCAAGGTACCCATTCGAGATCGAGAGCGTGGTTGTGTACGAGCCTCGGCATCTTACTCGTAGAATCAGCGCCCAGCGAGGCTCCTTCACGGTGCATCCCGCGGACTTCTCTGCTGACAGCGCGGAGTGGCCGGGCGACGTACAGCGAATCGAGATCTCTCGCAAGGCGCACCCAGAAATCCTCGAGGCCCTCCGCACCCTTGGCGTCGACCGAGCGTCCCTGTTTCCGGAAGCCGACAGTATCGCCAGCGAGATCGCGATCCGGTTTCGCCGCCGAGAATAGGAACTTTACTCCCGCTGCTCGTGCAACCTCGCGGTCGGGGTTGAAGGGGCTTTTCGAAAGCCGCGGGTTTCTTCAGGCCTAGCCGTTCGCGGATTTCTTCCGGAATGACCATCCTCGTGTCCGGGATCTTCTTCACCGGCCCGTCGTACGAGATCCTCAGCGCGTGTCGAGACGATCGCGTGCGACTCGGCGTGAGCCTCGAGATCGTCCGCGAGTACGAAGCGATACTTGAGCGGCTCCAGACTCAGTATCCAGAGATCGATGCGACGGACGTACGGTGCCGGTGGACTCGGGAATAAGTACCTGAGCACCACATTGCACTCGGAGGCATGAAAGGCTCCGGCAGAGCGGGTCGGGGAAAACGCCGTCGCACGACCGTCTAACACCTACAAGGACTCGCGATGGTCAACGGGCGGACGAGTAGACATCGATTGCGGCGTTGATAGACGGAGTTTCGTGTGATTACATAGTAATTACACCTGGAGACACCGATGAAGGCTCGCTTGGTTCGCATTGGAAACTCCCGCGGGGTCCGGATTCCGAAGCCCCTTATCGAGCAGGCCGGACTAACCGAGGATGTCGATCTCGTGGTGCGTGAGGGCGAGATAGTCATCACTCGGATCGCAAGCCCACGCGAGGGATGGGCGACGGCAGCCGAGGATCTTGCAGCTCGTGGAGAGGATCAGCTTATCGGCGCACAGATCTCGACGCGGTTCGACCTAGAGGAATGGGAGTGGTAACAGCTCCCGAGGTTCGCCGCGGCGAGGTGCATCTGGTTGATCTAAATCCAACGCGTGGGCAGGAAATTCGTAAGGCGCGACCCTGCGTGGTGGTCTCCCCCGACGAGCTTAACGCCCACGTGCGAACATTCATCGTGGCGCCGCTCACCACCGGGAGCCATACCTACCCGTTTCGTGTGGCTTGCCGATTTCAGGGAAAGTCGGGACACGTAGTTCTGGACCAGATCCGTACAGTGGACCGCGAGCGGCTCATCCGACGACTCGGCAGACTTTCGCCTCGAGCACTGGGGCGCTCCTTGCGCCTACTACAAGAAATGTTCGCGCCTTGAAACAGCGGCCCAACGGGGGCTTCGATCAGGCAGGAACCGGTCGGCTGCCGGGCTTCTGAATCGGCTCACGGGCCGCGCACTGCGGGCAGGCGTCGGTTTCGAAGGTCGGGAAGTCGAGCGCGACCAGGGAGACCAGGGGCAGGTTGCCGATGCTGTCTTTGCCGCTGCGGTTGGCGATGCACGCTACCCCGACGGGATCAGCGCCGCAGAAGCGAATGGCGTCGACAGTTTCGAGGGTGCTGCGCCCGGTGGTCACGACGTCCTCGACGACCAGGACGCTGAGGTCGGGACCGAGCACGAAGCCGCGCCGCAACGTCATCTCGCCGTCGACCCGCTCGGCGAAACAGGCCCGCGTACCGAGGGCGCGTCCGACCTCGTGGCCGATGATGATGCCGCCCAGGGCGGGGGAGACCACCGCGCTGATCTGCCCGGGCGCCGCGGCACGCCAGCGTTCGGCGAGCTCACGGGCCAGCTTCTCGGCCAACGTGGGGTGCTGCAACGCCACCGCGCACTGCAGATACTGTGCCGAGTGGAGCCCGGACGACAGCCGGAAATGGCCCTCCATGAGAGCGCCCGACTCGGTGAGCAACTCGATGATCTGCTGATCGGTCATCCTGGCGCTTTCCAGACCACCTCGCCGGCCACGATCGTGAACACCGGCCAACCCTTGAGCTCCCAGCCGTCGAACGGGGTGTTGCGGCTCTTGCTGGCGAACGCCGCAACGTCGACGGTGGCGGTGCGCTCGAGATCCAAAACAGTGACGTTACCCATCGCCCCCTCGCTCAGGTCACCGGCGTCGAGTCGAAGAATGCGGGCCGGGTTGACGGAGAGCAGCTCCACCAAACGTTGGAGGGTGACGTGGCCGCGGTGCAGGAGCCGATCGCAGGCGAGCGGCACGGCGGTCTCCAAGCCGATGATGCCGAACGGCGCGAGGTCGAACTCGAGCGCCTTCTCGTCGGCATGGTGGGGGGCGTGGTCGGTGACGATGGCGTCGACCGTACCGTCGCCCAGTGCCTCGATGACCGCGTCGACGTCGGCTTGGGAGCGCAACGGCGGGTTCATCTTGGTATTGGTGTCGAAGCTGCGAACTTCCTCATCGGTAAGGACGAAGTGGTGCGGCGTGACCTCGCAGGTGACACCGATGCCACGGGCCTTGGCGTCGCGGATCATCCGCAGTGCCCCGGCGGAGGAAATGTGGGCACAGTGCAGGGAGCCACCGGTGAGCTCGGCGAGCACCAGGTCGCGGGCGACGATGATGTCTTCGGCGGCGGTCGGATGGCCTTTGAACCCGAGAGCAGTCGACACCCGGCCTTCGTTCATCGGCGCCGTCCCGGTGAGGCTGAGGTCCTCACAATGCTCGATCACCGGAATGTCGAACATCCGGGTGTACTCGAGCGCCCGGCGCATGAGCTCGGTGGTGGCCACCGGGTATCCGTCGTCGGAGACGGCGACGCAGCCGCCGTCGACGAGTTCGCCGATCTCAGCGAGCGCTTCGCCCCGCTGGCCGACGCTGACGCATCCGATCGGGTAGACCGGGACGACTCCTTCTTCGTTGGCGCGCTCGATGATGAGCTCGGTGATGGCGCGGTGATCGTTCACCGGCGACGTGTTGGGCATACACGCCACCCCGGTGAAGCCTCCCGCCGCGGCTGCCTCGGTGCCGCTCTTGATGGTCTCCTTGTACTCGTGCCCGGGCTCACGCAGGTGGACGTGCATGTCGATGAAGCCGGGAGCGACGACGCATCCGGAGACGTCGAGGACGTCGGCGCCGTTCGCATCCAGGCCCGCGCCGACGCCGACGATCAACCCGTCGTCGATCATCAGGTCGGCGGTTTCATCGATGCCCTGGGCCGGATCGACGATCCGTCCCCCCTTAAGCAGCAGTTTCGACATTCTTCTTGGCCGCTTCACTTCCGGCTAGCAGGTACAGGACGGCCATGCGCACCGCGACACCGTTGCTGACCTGGTCGAGGATCACCGACCTGGGGCCGTCGGCGACATCGGAGGCAATCTCCACGCCGCGGTTCATCGGTCCCGGGTGCATGACGATGGCGTCGTCTTTGGCCAGCGCCAGCTTGTCGCGGCTCAACCCGAAGAGGTTGAAATACTCGCGCGTGCTCGGAAACGATAGCTTGCCGCCGCGCTCGAGCTGGATACGCAGGGTCATGACGACGTCGGCGCCCTCGAGCGCCGGCTCCAGCCGGTCAAAGGCTTCGACACCGAGCGACTCGACGTCGCAGGGCATGAAGGTCGGCGGCGCGGCAACCACGACGGTGGCGCCGAGCTTGCGCAAACAGTGGATGTTGGAACGCGCCACCCGGCTGTGGGCGATGTCGCCGCAGATCAACACCCGGAGACCCTCGATGCTGCCCTTGTGGTCGCGAATCGTGAGGGCGTCGAGAAGAGCCTGCGTCGGGTGCTCGTGGGCACCGTCACCGGCGTTGATGACGCCGGCGCTACAGGTTCTGGCGAGTATGTGGGCGGCGCCCGGAAAGGCGTGCCGGATCACCAGAATATCGGGGTACATCGCTTCGATGTTGCGGGCCGTGTCGATGAGCGTTTCACCCTTGACCATTGCCGAGGTCGACGCCGAGATGCTCTGGGTGTCGGCAGACAGGCGCTTGGCGGCGATCTCGAACGACGTCCGGGTGCGCGTCGAAGGCTCGAAGAAGAGGTTGATCACCGACTTGCCGCGCAGCGTCGGGACTTTCTTGATCGGGCGTTTCGAGATCTCCTTGAAGTGATGCGCAGTATCGAGGATCAACCGGATCTCGTCGGCGTCCAGATACTCGATTCCGAGCAGGTCCTTGCTCTTGAGCGAGGCGGCCGGCTGGTCGGCGGGAAAGACGAGGTCGCCGGGGGCGGCGAGGCCGGCGTCGCCGGCAGCAGCAGAGCTCGCCTCGCCGGGAGCAATGGGGCCGGCCTCGGCTTTCTTGGTCTGGGGCATCTACTGGTCTCCGTCTCCGTGCGGGCGCACGATCTCGTCGAGCTCCATCATCAACACGCTGTCCTCACCGTCGATGTCGAGGCACTGCACCTTGATGACCTCGAGCAACGATGTCGGCACGTTCATGCCGACGAAGTCGGCGCGGATGGGGAATTCGCGATGGCCGCGATCGATGAGCACCGCCAACTCGATGGCGCGCGGCCGGCCGTAGTCGATGAGCGCGTCGAGCGCCGCCCGGATGGTTCGACCGGTAAACAGCACGTCGTCGACCAGGACGACAACCTTGCTCTCGATCTCGAAGTCCAGCTCGGTCGCCTGCACCACCGGGTTGGGTGCAATCTGTGACAGGTCGTCCCGGTACAGCGTGATGTCGACGCTGCCGGTCGGTATCTCGACCCCCTCGAACTCCTTGATCTTAAGGTGCAACGCTGTGGCCAGCGGCACGCCGCGGGTGCGGATCCCGACCAGCGCCAGGTTGTCGGTTCCGTGGTTGCGCTCGACGATCTCGTGGGCGATTCGCGACAGGGCGCGGTCGATTTGCCGAGCATCCATGATGGTTGCCTTTTCACGCATGGCTAGCAGGCTCTCGGCCGATACAAAAAATCCCGACCGGCTCGGGCCGAGCCGTTCGGGTTGTTCTGCGCCTCTGGATACAGTTCATATGTCCCCCTTTCTGGCCTCACGGGGCCAGCCCTTAAAGGGTTTCCTTGATCCTGTTGAGGGTAGCGAGGCCCCCGTAGCGTGTCAAATTTGCCGCCTCGCGGTCCTCATGCTACTTTCGCGGGTAACCCCCCCGTGGCGAGACTTGGAGCCTATGTACGATCGGCGCCTGGCCATCGAATCGGTCACCCGCGTAGGCCCGGGGCAATTCGTTCTCGGCTTCGAGAGCCGCGAAATCGCGGCCCAATGCCGTCCCGGCCACTTCGTGATGATCGCTGTTGCGGATTCGATCGATCCGCTGCTACGTCGGCCGATGGCGATCTACCGCGTGGTGCGCGACGACGGAGGCACCGCCATTGGCTTCACCTTGCTAATCGAGGTCGTGGGTCGCGGCACCGCGCTGCTCGAGCAGCAAGACCCCGGAGATCACCTGGACGTGCTCGGCCCGTTGGGGGTCCCCTTCGATCTGCCGGTAGCCGGCCCGGCGGGTGGCGAGCATCTCTTGGTCATGGGCGGGGTCGGCGCGGCGCCGTTTCCGTTCGTTGCCGAGGAATTGCTCGAGGCGGGCCATCGTGTCCGCGCTTTCGTCGGCGCCCGAACCTCCGCAGCGCTGTTGTGCGTCGACGACTTCCGCGAGCTCGGCGTCCCGGTGGAGGTCGCCACCGACGACGGTAGCGACGGTTTTCACGGCTTTGTCATCGGTCCGTTGCAGAAGTACCTGCAATCTGAAGGCTATGCCGGCGCCACCCTGTACGCCTGTGGGCCGACGCCGATGATGCGGGCGGTGCACGACATCGCGGTGGCCAACGACCTGCCGTTACAGGTCAGCTTCGAGGCGCCGATGGCGTGCGGCATCGGCGTATGTTTGTCGTGCGTCGTACGGGTGCACGCGGTCGACGGCGCCGGCTGGCGCTACGCGCGTTGCTGTCGCGAAGGGCCGGTATTCGATAGTCGGCGGTTGGTGTGGGAATGAGCGACTCGGGCCCCGACCTCAGCGTCCGCATCGGCGACGTCGAGCTCTCGAACCCGGTCATCGCGGCCTCCGGAACGTTCGGTTACGGCGGCGAGTTCTCCGAGATCATTGATCTGAACAAGCTCGGCGGCATCGTCATGAAGGGCCTCTCGGTGCACGTCGAGCGTGGCAACGCCCCGCCCCGGACCGTCGAGACCCCGAGCGGCATGCTCAACTCGATCGGTCTGCAGAACGTCGGCGCCGAGGGGTTCCTCGAGGAAAAGCTGCCGTTTCTGCGGCGCTTCGATACCGCGGTAATCGCCAACATCTGGGGCCGCACCGTCGACGAGTACATCGCCATCGCCGAGCGTCTCGACGGTGCCGAGGGACTCGCCGCCCTCGAGCTCAACATCTCCTGTCCGAACATCAAGGAAGGCGGGATCAATTTCGGCACCGACCCGAAGCAGACCGAACAAGTGACCCGCGCCGTGCGTGAGGCTTCGTCTTTGCCGCTGTGGGTGAAGCTGACGCCCGGCGTCACGGACATCGGCGAGCTTGCTCGCGCCGCCGAAGCGGGTGGCGCCGATGCGCTGTCGGTGATCAACACGCTGCGCGGCATGACCGTCGACGTGGCGACGCGGCGACCGACGCTCTCGACGGTGTTCGGCGGCCTTTCGGGTCCGGCGATCCTGCCCATCGCGCTGTACATGGTGTACGAGACCCGGCGTGCCACCGACCTGCCGATTCTCGGAATCGGCGGCATCGAGGGGCTTGATCAGGCGCTGCAGTTCTTCATCCTCGGAGCCAGCGCCATCCAGGTGGGCACCGCGAACTTCTATGATCCTACGGCGTCGACACGACTGGTGGACGATCTGCGCGACTGGTGCGAGCGACAGGGCATGGCGTCGATCAACGAGCTGGTCGGGAGCTTGGAACGTGCCTGACGGCCGTGCACGAGGGAATCGCCGGTGCGCCCGGCGCGTCATCGTCGCGGTACTCGCCGGGATGATCTTGGTCGCGGCCGGCGCCGGATGCGCTGCCCGCCGTATTCCCGCCATTGCAGGCGAACCCCTGGAGGGCAACGCGTCGTGGTACGGCGTCGCCTTTCATGGACGGCTGGCGGCCGACGGCAGCCGCTACAACATGTACGAGCTCACCGCGGCGCACAAGATACTGGAGTTCGGCACCCGGTTGTTGGTGACGAACCTCCGCAATGGCCGTACCGTGAAGGTGACGATCACCGACCGGGGGCCTTTCGTGGACGGCCGCATCATCGACCTGTCTTTCAGCGCCGCGCAGGCGCTCGGCATGCTCGCCACCGGCGTCGCGCCGGTGCGGTTGGAGGTCATCGGGTGAGTCAAGCACCTCGCCTGGCGGTCGCTCTCGACGTCGACAGCCACGCCGCCGCGGTACGGGCGGCGGCCGCCTTGCGCGGCCACGCGGACATCGCCAAGGTTGGCCTCGAGCTCTTCGTCAGCGCCGGTCCGATGCTCGTCGAGGAGCTTGTCGGCACCGGCTGGACGGTCTTCCTCGATCTCAAGTTGCACGACATCCCGGCCACCGTGGCCGGCGCGGTGCGCTCCGCAAAGAACCTCGGCGTCGAGCTCATGACACTGCACACATCCGGCGGTCGGCGCATGATCGAGGCGGCCGTGGCGGCCTGCGAGGGCGGCATGCCCCGACTCCTCGGGGTCACCGTATTGACCAGCCTCGACAGCGCCGAGATTGACGAGGTCGGTGTGCGCGGCGGCACCGACAAGAGCGTCGCACGGCTCGCCAAACTGGCCCACGAGGCGGGATGCGACGGGGTCGTCTCGTCGCCGCACGAGGTAGCGACAATCAAGGCGGCGCATGGGGATGGTTTCCTCGTCGTCACCCCCGGCATTCGACCGGCCGGGGCATCGGTGGACGATCAAGCCCGAGTGGCGACCGCCGCCGACGCAGTCGGTGTGGGCGCCGACATCCTGGTGGTGGGACGACCGATCATGAAGGCACCCGACCCGGCGGCGGCGGCCGACGCGATACGGGCAGAAATGGAGCAAGCGTATGACCGACGAGGTTGACGAGGGCGGGGAGGCCGGCGAA
>Ga0114950_10000339_pt1 | contig 30908 bp, 25 predicted proteins | sample N075metaG_FD_83503 | JGI IMG/M metagenome (GOLD analysis project Ga0114950, IMG submission 83503) | Deep subsurface microbial communities from Kermadec Trench to uncover new lineages of life (NeLLi) - N075 metaG | ecosystem: Environmental > Aquatic > Marine > Ocean trench > Sediment | place...
AACACCACGATGTGCCGGAGCGCCGGCAGCGCCGCTGCCGCCTCCATGACGGTCCGGACGAGCCAGGGGGCGACTACCGCGACGACGGCACGGCTGTCGCGAAGAAAAAACTCATAGCGATCCACCGGCAAGTAAGGATTGATCGGAACGGCTACCGCCCCATGCCAGATCGACCCCAGGAAAGATGTCGCGAACGTGGGGGCGTCCGGCAGGGCGATCAGAACACGCTGCTCGGCGGCGACCCCGAGCCCGGCCAGGACACCGGCCAGGCGGGCCGTGTCCTCGCGAACCCGGGCAAAGGAAACCGGCTCGCCTCGGTAGCGAAAAGCGGTCCGCTCACCCCAGCCGGCCTCCAGCGCGCCGTCGGCCAGGCGCGCGCCGATGTTGAGATCCTGAGGATATGAACTTTGATATGCCGCCAACTCGTCGGCCAGCGAGCTCATCGACGCAGGCTCACCGAATCGCGGCCGAGGAGCTCCTCGAGCGCGGCAACCAGCTCCGCGCTCGGCGTAACCCACAAGAAGCGGTTGGGCGCGACGAGCGCACGAAATCCATGCGGGTTGGGTCGTTGCAAACGGATCGAGACCGGCACTTCACCGCGATGGCGCTCGAGAAGATCGCACAGCTTGCCGGGAATCTCGTCGGCGAGACCGGTAAGGGTCAGGGAGATCTGCACTTCGCGCGCTTGTTCCTTGGCCTTGTGCTCGAAGAAGGACGTCAAAGGTTCGATATCCCCGGCGATCATCCGCGCCGTGTCGTCGTCGGTCTCGGGCCGACCACTGATCAGCACGGCTTCGTCTTCGTTTAGCAGGCTGAAGCAGGCCCGGTAGGCGTCGGGAAAGACGACCACCTCGGCGGATCCCTCCAGGTCCTCGACCTGAAGGACCGCCATCCGTTCGCCCTTGCGTGTCTTCAGGTCGCGGATCCCGGTGATGATGGCGCCGAGGGTGACCTCCTGGGCGCTGTTCATGCGCGCCAGCGTCGCCGTGGTCGCGTTGGCGAACTGGCGGAGTTGCTCGCGGTGGCGTTCGAGGGGGTGCCCGGTGATGTAGAAACCGAGCGACTCCTTTTCGGCGGCCAGGATCTCGCGTTCCGTCCAGGCCGCAACGCCTGTTGCGGGCAAGCTCGGCAACGGCCCATAGGCACCGCCATCTCCGGCGAGGTCGACGAACAAGTTGGTCTGACCCATCAGGCGATCTCGCCGGCGCCGCTGCCCACTCTCGAGCGCGACGCCGAGCGACCCCATCAGCCGGGCGCGAACGTCACCCGGGTCGGCTTCCGCGCCCTCTTCCACCATCGTCGAGTCGAAGGCTCCGGACTTGATCAGGCTCTCGACCGTGCGCCGGTTGATCCCCTTGCCGAGATCGACCTCCTCGCAAAACTGGAAGAGGCTGTCGAAGGCACCGATTCGATCGCGGGCTTCAAGAACGGCGAGCACCGCCCCCTCGCCGACCCCTTTGATGGCGGCGAGCCCGAAGCAAATCGAATCCCCGGTCGCCGTGAAGCTGACGTTGCTTTCGTTGATGTCCGGGGGCAGCACCGGGATGCCCATGTCGCGGCATTCCGCGATGTAGCGCACCACCTTGTCGGTGTTGTCTCGATCCGAGCTCAACAGCGCCGCCATGAAGTGAACCGGGTGGTTCGCCTTCAGGAAGGCGGTCTGGTAGGCGAGCACGGCATAGGCAGCCGAGTGAGCCTTGTTGAAACCGTATCCTGCGAACTCGACCACCTGGTCCCAGATCTCCTTCGCCAGGTTGGGAGGTACGTCACGGACCTTGCAGCCGTCAATGAACTTCTCCTCCATCGACGCCATGACCTCGGGCTTCTTCTTGCCCATCGCCTTGCGCAGAACGTCGGCTTCGCCGAGTGTGAACCCGGCGAGCTCGGCGGCGATCTGCATGACCTGCTCCTGATAGACGATGACGCCATAGGTTTCTTTTTGGATCTCCTCGAGCTGTGGCAGGAGATACTTGACCTTGCTGGGGTCGTGCTTGCGGCGGATGTACTCGTCGATCATCCCCGAGCCGATCGGGCCCGGCCGGTACAGCGCGTTCATGGCGATGAGGTCCTCGATGCGACTCGGTCCGAGCTTGCGCAGCGCATCGCGCATTCCCGTTGACTCGAACTGGAAGATGCCCGAGGTGGAGCCGGCGGCAAAGAGCTCGAACGTCGCTGGGTCGTCGATCGGAATGTCGGCGGTCGTGAGCTCCTTACCGGACTCCTCGGAGATGGACGCCAGCGCGTCGTGCACCACGGTCAGCGTCCGCAGGCCGAGAAAATCCATCTTGAGGAGGCCGATCGCCTCGACGTCGTTCATCGGGAACTGCGTCACGATGGCATGCTCCTGGCTACTGTCAGAGCTGGCCGGCGGTTTGTACAACGGCACGTAGTTGGTCAGGGGCTGGTCGGCGATGACGACGCCGGCGGCATGGGTCGAGGCGTGCCGCACCTGCCCTTCGAGCTGCCGCGCGAGGTCGACGAGCTCCGCTACCTGCGGGTCATTCTTGATCGCCTCCCGCAAAGCGGGCACCGACGACACTGCACCGTCGATGGTGGCATCCAGATCGTTGGGGATCAGCTTGGCGACCCGATCGACGTCGCCGTACGCCATGTCCATCACCCTGCCGACGTCGCGGATCGATCCCCTCGCCGCCATCGTTCCGAACGTGATGATGTGGGCGACCTTGTCGCGGCCATACTTGTTGGCAACGTAGTCGATAACCTCGCCGCGCCGGCGCATGCAGAAGTCGATGTCGATGTCGGGGAGGCTGATGCGCTCGGGGTTCAGAAAACGCTCGAAAAACAGTCCGTACTCGAGTGGATCGATGTCGGTGATACCAAGCGAGTAGGCAACCAGGCTACCGGCCGCGCTGCCCCGACCCGGTCCTACCGGAATTCCCTGTTCCTTGGCGTAACGGATGAAGTCCCAGACGATCAGGAAATAGCCCGCGAATGCCATCGAGACGATGATCGACAACTCGTTCTCGAGCCGCTCTTGATATTCCTCGACGGCGTGCTTGGCGACCCACACCGAGGCCCCATTAGCCTTCTCCGGCGGGATCTCGCGGAGCGCCTCGAGGCGACGCTCGAAGCCGTCGCGCACAACGCGCTCGAAGTAGTCGTTGAGCGTCTGACCCTCGGGAACCGGGAACCTCGGGAGGTGATTTTCCTCGAAGTTCAGCACCACGTTGCAGCGTTCGGCGACCTTCACGGTGTTGGTGAGCGCCTCGGGCACCTCGGCGAAGATGTCCCACATCTCTTGCGCCGTCTTCACATAGAACTCATCGTTGGGAAACTTCATCCGCGACGGGTCCGACAGCCCCTTGCCGGTCTGGATGCACAGCAGGGCGTCGTGGGCGCGGGCGTCTTCCTTCACCAGATAGTGGCAATCGTTGGTGGCAATGAGTGGCAGGTCGAGGTCGCCCGCGAGGCGGATCAACTCGGGGTTGATCTGACGCTGCTCGGGAAGACCCTGATCCTGCAGTTCCACGTAGACGTTGTCGGGCCCGAAGATCTCCACCAGTTCGCCCAACGCACCGCGGGCGCCCTCGTAGTCGCCGCGGAGCAGGTATTGCGGGACCTCACCGGAAAGGCACGAGCTCGTCGCGATGAGACCCTCGGCGTGTTCGGCGAGGATCTCCTTGTCGATCCGCGGCTTGTAGTAGAAGCCCTCGAGGTAGCCGGCCGATGACAGCTTCATCAAGTTGCGGTAGCCGGTCTGGTCCTTGGCCAACAGCAACTGGTGAAAGCGCTCCCGCCCGCCGCTCGCCTCACCGCGGTCATGCCGCGACCCGGCCGCCATGTAGGCCTCCAGGCCGAGCAGCGGCTTGAGCCCTGAATCACGCGCCTGCCGGTAGAACTGCACCACGCCGAACATGTTGCCGTGATCGGTAATGGCAATGGCCCGCACCCCTTGCTCGCAGCAGTGGGAGACAAGCCGATCGATGCGCGTCGCGCCGTCGAGCAACGAGAAATTCGTGTGGTTGTGCAGGTGGACGAAGGCGCGACGGTCGCTGTGGCTCATCGTTTCCGACTATAGCGAATTTTGCCGCGACCGCCATTCGCTTCGATCTTGGGCCACCCACCCTTTTTTTGATTTCCCGCCACCGGTTCTTTCTGATTTCCCACCGCCCGCCCCCGGCCTCTCGGCGCCTGCGGCGCCTTCGCTGCCCGCTTGGCGCGTAGGTGAAGGTTGGCGACGAGCCAAGCGGGCGGCCGTACGGACCAGCGCCATTCGGTCACGGATGCGCCCACCGGACCTGCGCCAATCTGACACCTTTGGCGAAGCGGGCAGGGAGGCGCCGCAGGCGCCGACAGGTCGGGGGTCGGGCGTGGGGGGTGGGAAATCCAAAAACCGCAGACGCCAGACCTTCAGGGGTTCGCAGAGGCGCGCGTATCCAAGGCGCGCGCCGAGAGGTGAGCCGTAGGCGTACCAACAGGTACGTCGGAGGGACACCGAACAAGCACAACGCCGGAGACGCGCGCCTCTGCGAGCCCCTCAGCGATCGCGGATCGGCCGTGGGTAGGTCTGCACCCAGTACTCGATGCGCCAGCTCGCCACGTCGATGCTCTGCTCTCCTGCGATGAGGCCGTCGCCGTTGACCGGCATTGTCGCCTTTCCGCCGATCTGAAACGCTTGGTTCGCTGCCGCCAGCTCGCGGCCGTTCTCATCGAGAAGGTGCACGACGATGGTGACCCGGAAGCCCTCGTCGGCCGGGTTCTCGACCGTACAGCCCCACTCATAGGTTGCTTCGGTCGGGGTGGCGTGGGTCCACGAGAACCGCGGCTCCAGGATCCGCAGGGGTCCGTCGGTCGCTCCCGGAGCCCGGGTCGCGGTGGCCGCCGCGCCCTCCCGCGGCCGCGGCAGCGGACCAGACAGGGTTGTTGGGCCAACGGCTCGGGGTGGGGAGACGCAGGCGGAGATCAACACGATCAGGCCCAGTGCAGACCCGAGTCGCTGTATGGCAGGGCAACGAGCGTGCATGCTTTCAGCATAACTGATTCGCTTGCAGACACTTCCGCTGCAAGATGGCACCCACCCGGACCGGCCCCATCGGCCACCGGGGCGGCAGCTTGGACCGGCGCCCATCTGCCACAGGGGCACCGACACGAACCGGCGCCCATCCGACACCTGTGCGCAAAGCGGGCCGGGAGGAGCCGAAGGCTCCGACAGGTCGGGGGTGGGTGGCGGGAATCAAAAGAATCGGACTCCGCTTTGCTCGTCGCCCCCGTTCACATCAGGTTCAGGGGATCGACATCGATCCTCAAATCGCGCGGCAACCGGCGCCGGTCTCGCAGGTGTTCGATCGTCGCCGCCAGCAGAGCCCGCATTGCAGATCGGTCGCGGCTACGGAGAAGAACCTGCACGCGGTGCTTTCCACGCAGTTTGCCAAGCGGCGGCGAAGCGGGGCCCAGCACCTGAACACTCTCCGGAGCGGCATCCCGTAGCGCCCCGGCAAACCGGTCGGCTTCCTCTTTGACGACGACCGCGTTGGCGCCTCGACACAAACAGGCGATCAACGCCACGAAGGGCGGGTACATGAAGCGGCGGCGGAACTCGATCTCGCGCCGGTAGAAGGCGTCGTAGTCGTGCTCGACGGCGGCGCGAATGGCGTAGTGGTCGGGTTGGTACGCCTGGAAGACGACCACCCCCGGGGCGTCTCCGCGACCGGCGCGGCCTGCCATCTGGGTAAGCAACTGGAACGTTCGCTCGGCGGCGCGAAAATCCGGTAGGCCCAGGGCGTCGTCGGCGCCCACCGCACCGACCAGCGTCACGCCGGGGAAATCGTGCCCCTTGGCAAGCATCTGGGTACCGATCAGCAGGTCGAGCTCACCGCGGCCGAAGGCCGACAGGATCTGGGCGTGTGCTCCCTTGCGACGGGTCTCGTCGGCATCGAAGCGGCGCAACCGGGCGGTGGGAAACCGTTGGCGAACGGCCTGCTCGAGCTGCTGCGTACCGTGGCCGATCTCGCAGAGCTGGGGCGCGCCACACATCGGACAGGTCCCGGGAACCGCGGCCTGATGGTCGCAGTAGTGGCAGCGAAGCACGTTTTCCGGCCGGTGCAGCGTCAAGCTGACGGAACAATCCGGGCACGGGATGCGCTCGCCGCAGGAGCGGCAACGGAGTGATGCGGCAAAGCCCCGCCGATTGAGAAGGAGCAACGCCTGATCACCGCGCCCCAGGCACTCCTCGACGGCATTCTCGAGCCGTTCGGATAACAAAGCCCGGCCCGACCGCTTCCACTCCGCCCGCATATCGACAACTTCGACCGTCGGCAGCGGCCGGTTGGCGACCCGCTCGGGCATCGACAGTATTTCGTGGGTACCACGCGCCGCCGCAAAGAACGTCTCGATGGCGGGTGTTGCGGAACCCATCACCAACGCCGCGCCCTCGAGTCGTGCCCGCCACAGGGCGACGTCGCGACCGTGGTAGCGCGGCGTTTCGTCCTGTTTGTAAGCGCCGTCTTGTTCCTCGTCCACGACGATAAGGCCGACGTCTTCGAGGGGCGCGAACACCGCCGAGCGCGGCCCGATCACCGTACGAATGCTGCCGCTCCGGGCGCCCCACCAATTCGACAAACGCTCGCCATCCGACATGCCGGAGTGCATCACCCCAACGGCGTCCCCGAGCACCGCCTTGGCACGGTGCGCCAACAACGGCGTCAGGCCGATCTCGGGGACCAACAGCAGCGCCGTACGACCGCGTTCGATCGTCCGCTTGGCGGCGCGCAGGTAGACCTCCGTCTTGCCGCTGCCGGTAACACCGTGCAGCAGCATGCTGTGGAACTCATCGCCGAGATCCAGAATTCGATCGAGCGCCTGCCGCTGGCTGTCCATCAGGTGAAACCGCCCGGCGCCGTCGTCGTCGCCCGACCAATTCATCTGCTCGTCATCGCCCCACGCCTCTCGCCGCGTCTCGACGAGACCCTTGACGACGAGCGACTTGACCACGCTCACCCCGCAACCGGCTGCCTCGCACAGGGCCTCGACGGTGATTCCCTGCGTACGATCCCAGAGCAGGTCGACAACCCGACGCTGCGCCGGCGCCCGATCGGTCCGCTCGCGCGCCAGCTCACGGGTGATGTGGCGGGCCGCGACGACGACGCTGCGCCAGCGGCCGCCCACCCCGGAGGACCACTCGTCCTCGACGTCGACCAGGCCCCGTCGGGCCATGTCATAGAGCCGCGCGCAGGTGGCAGAATCACCGTTGCGTCGAGCCAGCGCCCCGATGGTCCTGGCACCGCTCTTGGCCTCCAACAACGCCTCCAGGAGACGCCGTGATTCCGCCGTCAACTGATCTTCGGTCGACGCCACCCCGGACCCTTCCGCGGTGCGCCTCCCCTTGGCGGTCAGCACCGCCCGACGCCGCGCCACCCGGTCGAGCCCGGAAGGCAACGCGCTGCGTACCACTTCACCCCAGCTCGACATCGTCTTCCCGGCTACCCAACGGGTGAGCGCCAGCAAGACAGGGGACATCAGCGGCAGCGGATCGAGACAATCTTCGAGCGACTGGATCTTGCCGGGGGCCAGGCCTTCGGGAGGATGCGAACGCGTCGCCACCACGATTCCGGTGAGCCTCCGTCCGGAGAACTTCACCCGGACCCGCGAGCCCGGCATCACCAGGGCGACAGCGTACGGCGGGATGCGGTACGTGAAGGGACCTGCGGCCGGCGACGGCACGGCGACCTCGGCATACGCATCCTCACGCGTGCCTTCAAACAGGTCTCCGGTCTGCAATGTCAGCTTTCGGCGGTCGCCGCGAGCCGATCGCGCACCAACTGCATGTCCTCCCACACCAGGCCCTTGGCGCTCGGGGTCCGCAGCAAATACGCCGGATGGTAGGTGCACATCACCTGGGCGCCGTTCCAATCGCGGAAGGTGCCGCGTAGCCGCGACAACGGGGCGCTGAGCCCGAGCACCGCGCCGACCGCCGAGCGCCCGAGCAGGACGATAATCTCCGGTTCGACGAGCGCCACCTGGCGCATCAGAAAGTGCCGGCAAGCCGCGACCTCATCCGCCTGGGGGTCGCGGTTCTGCGGCGGCCGGCACTTCACCGCGTTGGCGATGTAAACATCCTCGCGCTGGTAACCCATCGCCTGGATGATCTTTGTCAGCAGCTGTCCGGCACGGCCGACGAACGGCTCTCCCTGGAGATCTTCATCGCGCCCAGGACCTTCGCCGATAAACATCAGCCGGGCGTCCGGGTTGCCTACCCCGAAGACCACCTTGGTGCGGGTCTCGTGGAGGCGGCAGGCGACGCAGCTCAGCGCTTCCGCCTCAACGGGTTCCAGCGTCTCTGCTGCAATCGCCCGCACCGTCTCTGCTTCAGGCGCCTGCGCCGCCGGCGTCTCAACCGGCTCCAGCGCCTCGGTCTCCCCGGCCTCCGGAATCGAAAGGCCCCAGACCCCTTCTTGGCGCAGGCGATCCAGGTGCCCAGCGAGCTGCGCGCGCAGCCGATCGCGGTCCGTGCCGGCGCTCACCCGGCCTTCTCGGGGCTAACAACGCCAAGCCGTTGACGGAACCCGAGGATGGCGTCAATGATCGCGAAAGCGATATCGCTCTTCGGAGCCGGGCCTGCTGCCACCCGGCCACCGAGCCGATCGAGGATGACTACCTCGTTGGTATCGACCTCGAAACCTGTCGCCTCGGCCCCGACGACGTTGGCGACGATCAGGTCGCACCCTTTGCGATCGAGCTTCTCTCGGGCCCGCGCTTCAAGATCCGAGGTCTCGGCGGCGAAACCGACGAGCGTGCGCCGCCCACCGAGCCGACCCAGTTCCTCGAGGATATCCGGTGTGAGCTCCACCTCCCACGATATGGCTTCGGCAGCCGACTTCCGGAGCTTCTCCGGCACCGGAGCGACGGGTCGAAAATCGCTCACCGCTGCCGCCATGATGATGATGTCGGCCGCTGTGGCATGGCCTACCATCTCGCGCCTCATCTCCTCAGCGTTGACCACCCGTTCGATGTCGACTCCGGCGGGTTCGGCGATCTGGGTCGGGCCGCTCACCAGGGTGACATCGGCGCCGAGGCGGGCGGCTGCTCGGGCAACCGCGTAGCCCATTTTGCCCGTCGAGGGGTTGGTCAAGACGCGCACCGGGTCGAAATGCTCGTGCGTCGGCCCGGCCGCAACGAGCACACGCATGCCGGCGAGCGGGCGTTCGATGGGCGAAGTCACGAGCACCTCCATGATCGCATCGACGACGTCCGGGGGCTCCGCCAGGCGGCCCGGCCCGTGACGGCCGGAGGCCAGCGGGCCGGTGGTCGGTTGCAGGATCACGACGCCGCGGGCGCCAAGCTTGTCCACGTTCTCCCGGACGGCGGGGTGCAGCCACATCTGATCTTCCATCGCCGGTGCCACCAGCACCGGCCCTTCGAAGGCCAAGTGCAGTGTCGAGGGGAAATCGTCGGCGATGCCGAGCGCCATCTTAGCGATGAAATCAGCGCTCGCGGGAACGACGCAAAAAGCGTCGCTTTCCTCGGCCCAACGAACGTGTGGCATGCGTTCGGGTCGCTCGTCGTCGAACGAGCTGACCAAGACGCGATGGCCGGAGAGCGCCGCGAAGGTCAGCGGGCTGACGAACTCGCCCGCGTTTCGGGTCATCGCGACGCGGACGTCGACGCCGCGATCCTGGAGCCTGCGAACCACCTCGCACGCCTTGTAGGCGGCGATGCTTCCGGTAACGACGAGGAGCACCCGGGGGCCGGGCACGGGCCTACTCCTCTTTGTCTTTCGCCGCGACCGGGGGTGCTCCGGCGAGTGCCAGTCCGGCGTGCGTCCCCGCTTCGCCGGCGCCTTGCTGCTCGGCGAGGCCGGCGGCGAGCTCTTCGGCGAGCTCCTCTTCGCTCACCATCCGCCAGGGAATGAGGTTCGCTTTCACCTCGGCGCAAGCGACCGTCGAGTACTTGTGGGCACGCAGGTCGACCTTGGGCTTGGCGCCGCGCATCAGTTGCGAACATCGCTGCGCCGCCACCTCGACAAACAGGTAGTACGAATTGTTGATCATTTCATCCTCTTCTTATTAGCGAAACGATTCGAGAATCCCGCTGGCCTCGTGCGTTCGTTGACGCCGTTTGCAGCGCTCGGCGATTAGAATCGCCTCCAGCTCGCGAACCGCTTCATCGAAGTCGTCGTTGATGACCAGGTAATCGTACCGCACGAACTGCGCGATCTCTTCCGAAGCCACGCCAAGCCGCCCACGAATCGTCTCCTGGTTGGCGGGATCGGCTCCATCGCGCCCTCCGAGACGGTCCTCTAAGACCTTCCTGGAGGGCGGCAGGACGAAAATCGTCACCGCGTCGGTGAGCCGCATCCGCATCGCTTTGGCCCCCTGGACGTCGATTACCATCAGGGCGTCGTGGCCGCCGGCCTGGATACGCTCGATTTCGCTCGCCGACGATCCGTAGCTGTTTCCGTGGACGACCGCGCTTTCGAGGAAGCCACCCGCTGCCTGGTGGCTGTCGAAGGCGTCCTGGGTCACGAAGGTGTAGTCAACGCCGTCAATTTCTCCCGGCCGTGGCCTCCTCGTAGTCCACGAAACCGCTCTGGTGATCTTCGGGAGCCGCGGTAGCACGGCGCGTGCCAAGGTTGTCTTGCCGGCCCCGGAAGGCGCCGAGAGAACGAAACAGATCGGCGGCGCCGGCGCCTCACTCAACGTTCTGCACCTGCTCGCGGACACGCTCGAGCTCGCTCTTGAGGTCGACGACGAGGTCGCCGATTTCCGCGACCTTGGCCTTGGCGCCGATGGTGTTGATCTCACGGTGCATCTCCTGGAGGAGAAACTCCAAGGAGCGCCCCACCGACCCCCCGTTGTCGAGCTGGCCGCCGGCCTTTTCGATGTGGCTGCGGAGGCGCACCAGCTCCTCTGTGATATCCGAACGATCGGCGTAGTGGGCCACCTCCTGGGCCAGGCGCGACAGGTCGAGCTCACCAGCGCTGTCCTCGATCAGGCTCTCGATGCGAGCGGTGAGAAGGTCGCGATATCGCTCCGGCAGATCGGCGGTGAGCTCCTCGATGCGTTTCACCATGCCGGCGACGATTTCGAGCCGTTGCTTCATGTCGGCGGCGAGGTGCTCACCCTCGGCGGTCCGCATGGCCTCGAACTCGTCGAGAGCAGCGCCCAGCGCTTCGTTCGCCAGCGCCGCATCGCGCTCCGGATCGAGCTGCCGGGTGCTTTGCCCCGAAATGACACCGGGCCAGCTGGTCAGCATCGCCAGGTCGATGTTCGGATCGACGCCCAAGGCCTCGGCCAACGCAGTCAGCGACTTGACGTAGCTGGCCGCCAGCTCCTCGTTGATCTGTACCTCCGGGAGAGCGCGCGGGCCTCGAACCGTCCCCGTCAAATCGACTTTGCCGCGCTCGACGCGCTCCGCGATCAGCCGCCGGGCGGTTGTCTCGAAAAACGTGAGCTCGGCGGGAAGGTGCAAACCCAAGCGGTTGAATCGGTGGTTCACCGAGCGCAGTTCGAACGAAATTTGTAGCCCGGCATCCTCCGCGACACCCCGCCCGTAGCCGCTCATGCTCCGAATCATCGCATCATGTTACCAGCCGTCGCCTTGCACGGTCGGTGACCGAGTTGATGCGACCTTCGAGCTCGACCCTCGCTGTTTCGACGGCCTTTTCGTCGGCCGCCCGCGCCACCCAGAGCAGCTCCCCGTACTCGAAGACGCCGCGCGAAAACGGAATCGGAACGATCATTCGGTCCCGGGAGCCGACGTGAAAGACGGGCCTGGAGGCAAACGCCACGGGGAGCAACGGGCGCCCGGAGAGGCGCGCCAGCCCGATCGCACCCGGCTGGACCTTGGCGGCCGGACCGGTGGGCCCGTCGGGCGTGATCGCCAGGTCTTTGCCGTCACGTGCGGCGCGAACCAGTCCGCGCAGCGCCGTCGTACCGCCACGACTCGTCGAGCCACGCACGGTCTCGGCGTTCAACCGCGAGAACAATCGCGCCGTCCATTCGCCGTCCTTGGATTGCGAGATCGGCACGACGCTCGGCGGGCGCAGTTGCACCCACGGCATCATGGCGAGCTGGGCGTGCCAGAAGGCATAAATCAGTGGGCCGCCGTCTTCGGGCAACGCCGTGTCACGACCGTGAAACTGTACCCGCATCGTCGCCCTCGTCGTCCGCAGCCAGGCGGCGCCGAGAACAGGGGCGACCGCGAGCACCAACCGATCAGCCTGCATATCTCAACGCGCTTCTCCGCGCCCGCAGCAACAGCGCGTTGAGATGTGCAGGCTAGGCAAACGCCGGGGACCTCACGAGCCCTGGGCCGGGCCCGCAACATCGGCGAAGTGCAGCGAGTAAAGGTCCTTGTAGGGTCCGGGCCGCGCCACCAGCTCATCGTGCGTCCCCGACTCGAGGATACGACCCCGGTCGAGCACGATGATCAGGTCAGCGCGCCGCACGGTGGTCAATCGGTGCGCAATGATCAACGTCGTGCGCCCCTCCATCAGGTTGGCGAGCGCCTCCTGGACCCGGCGCTCGGACCGCTCGTCAAGGTTTGACGTCGCCTCGTCGAGAATCAGGATGGGGGCGTTCTTCAGCAGCGCCCGGGCGATGGCGATGCGCTGGCGCTGCCCGCCGGACAACATGAGGCCGCGCTCCCCGAGCACCGTCTCGTATCCTTGCGGCAGCTCTTCAATGAACGAATCCGCCAGCGCCGCGCTTGCCGCCTGCTCGACCGCCTCCATCGGCACCGAGGGGCGACCGTAGGCGATGTTGTTCCGCACCGTGTCGTTGAACAGGATCGTTTCCTGCGTGACGATGCCGATCTGGCTGCGCAGGTCGGCGATGCGAAGATCGCGCAGGTCGGTGCCGTCGATCTCCACGACCCCCGAAGACGGGTCGTAGAAGCGCGGAATCAGGTTGGCGATCGTGCTCTTACCGGCGCCGGAGGTACCGACCAAGGCTACGGCCCTGCCCGCCGGGATCTCGAAGCTCACGCCGTGCAGCACGTCCCGAAGCTCTCCCTCCCCGTCGCGGTAGGCGAACCGCACCTGGACGAAGCGAAACCCTTCGACGATCGCCGGCATCGGCATCGAGCCGGCTGTCCGTCCGGAGGCGCCGTTGCCGCCGCCGGAAACGGAGGCCGGCAGCGCTGCCCGGCCAACGGCTTCGTACTCGGCGCCCGCATAGCCCACCTCTACGGGCGCGTCGAGAATCTCGAAGATCCGGTCGGAAGCGGCAGCCGCCGTATGCACCCGGGCGTTGGCGGCACCGAGGCGACGAATCGGCGAGTACGTGATGAACGCCGCCAGCAGGAATGTGACAAGTTGCCCCGAGGTGAGAGCACCGTTGCGGATCTGGAAGGCGCCGTAGAAGAGCACGGCAGAGCCACCCACGGCGGCGATCAACTCCATCAGTGGAGAGCTGATGCTGGCCAACCGCAGCGCCCGTGTCGAACTGCAATAGAGACGCTCGGCGGCGCGGCGGAACTTCGCAGCCTCGAACTCTTCCATGCCGAAGGCTTTGACGATGCGGATCCCGGTGAGGGTCTCCTGCAGCAAGGCGGATGCGTCACCGAGACCTCGCTGAGTATCGAGACTGGCGCTGCGCAACCGTCCTCCCAGCCGCGTGATCACGCTGACCAACGCCGGCGCCCCGATCAGCACGGCGAGCGCCAAACGCCAGTCGAGCCAGAACATGTAGCCTATCAAGCCGATCACGGTCAGTCCGTCCTTCAGGATGTCGACAAGGACGCGCGAAAGGACTTCCTGCACCGCCAACACGTCGACGGTCACCCGTGACATCAACCCTCCGGTCGAGTGCCGGGTGTGGAAGTCGAGGGGAAGCAACTCCAGGTGCCGAAACAGATCGCAGCGCAGGTCGCGCACCATCGAGAAGCCGACGGAGCCCATCAGGTAGGTCGACAGAAACCGCGCAATTCCCAGCAGCATGTAGAGAACCACCAGGCCGCCGGCCAGTCGAAGGAGGTCCGTGGTGGTGACAGCTGTTTGCAGCGCCGCATCAACGGGGCGCCCCTCGACGTCCCCGTTGAGACGGTCGAGGATGGGCGGCAGCAGGGTGACAATCCCCAACGTTGCGATGCCGACACCGCAGGTCGCCGCGACCGCCGCGATCATCCGCGAACTGTACGGGCGCAAGTAGCGGCTCAGGCGGTAGAGATTGTTCATCGGGTCGGCTCGCCGGATGACGAATCGCCGGGCTCGATGCATCCTGCGGCTTCCAAGACGCGGCGGGCGACACGCTCGCTCGCCCCAGGCTCACCCAGACGCTCACGGACCTCAGCGAGAGCGCTGAGCACGGCGCCACGGCGCGCTTGTTTGTTGAGCAATGTCCTGAGCTCGTCGGCAATTCGCGGGCCGGTGACCTCCCCCTGTACCAGCTCCAGTACAGCGCGCCGACCAACAATCAAGTTCACGAGCGCGAAATCGCGCACGCGAACCAGCGATTTCGCCAGAGTATAGGTAAGCCACGAAGTTCTGTAAACGACCACCATCGGGGTGTCAGCGAGAGCCGCCTCGAGCGTCGCCGTCCCCGAGCACACGGCCGCCACAGTGCAGTGCTCGAGGGTCGGATAATAGTCGTCTTCGATCAAATACGTCCGCTGTTTCAGGTCGGGAAAGTCGGCGAGCACCGACTCGTACATGGCGGCCCCGAGCGCCGGCGACACCGGAATCAGGAAGCGAGGCCGGCCGATGCGCGACAGCAGCGAGTCGGCTGCTTCGAGCATGGGCGGCAGCAGGCGCTCCACCTCAAACCGACGGCTCCCCGGCAGCAGACCGATCCAGGTGTCCTTGGGCGGCGGTCCGTGCCGTTCGCTGTACGCCTCTCGGTCGTCCCCAAGGCGAATGAGATCGAGAAGCGGGTGGCCGACGAAGTCCACCTCCAAGTCGGTGGATTCGTACAATTCCTTCTCGAACGGCAGGATCACCAGCATCCGGTCCACCAGCCTTGCGATCTTGCTCACCCGCCCGGCGCGCCACGCCCAAACCTGGGGGCTGATGTAGTAAACGATCGGCACGTCGGGAGTGCGCTTTCGCAAGCGGCGCGCCAGCGTCAGGTTGAAGTCCGGATAGTCGATCAACACCACGGCATCGACATCCCGTTCCCGCGCCGCGTTGGTCAGCGAATTGAGGGCGGCCCGCACCGCACCGAGGTGCCGAAGAACCTCGGTGATGCCGACCACAGCAAGCTTGCCCATATGATGGATGAGCTCAACGTCGGCGTCTCTCATGTTGTCGCCGCCGACACCGAACAGCTCGACGCTGGGCGCGATCCGACGGATCGCGCGGGCCAGGCTGCCGCCGTGCACGTCGCCCGAGGCCTCCCCGGCAACGATCATGATGCGGGCAGAGGAAGTGGTCTCGGGGCCGTCCTCAGAAGGTTGGGGAAGTGTCGACATGGCGGCGATTCTACCTTGCTGCCCCTCGGCGCGGGATAGTGACAGGCTAATGGGTTTGCTCGACAGGTGGTATGATTCCGCCATCCCGCCCGAGTGCTAGTGTCCCGTTCCGTGCCCGTAAGGGCCTTTTGGCGAGGGACTTCTCGGCTCTCCCGTCCGATGCACATCGTTCTCGATTTCCGACCGGCTCTTCGGCAAAGCACCGGGGTCGGAACCTATGTTCACAATCTGACCTCGGCGCTCACCGAGTCGTTTCCCGACGACTCTTACACGGTTTTCTCGGCCTCGTGGAGCGATCGGGTGAACGGCGCTCTGCCTCCGAACGGGGTCACCGTGGTCGATTGGAAGATCCCCGTGAGAGCCCTCGACTGGGCCTGGCACCGGTGGCAGTGGCCGAGCGTCGAGTACTTCGTCGGCGCCGTCGACATCGCCCACTCGCCCTCCCCGATGTTGCTGCCGGCGCGACGGGCGCGAACGATCGTCACGGTCCATGATTGTTACTTCATGCGTCATCCCGAAGACGTGTTCGGCCCGGTAAAGCGCGACTACGTGCCGCTGGCGCGCCGCGCCGCCCAGGTCGCCGATGCGGTTGCCGTGGTTTCCGAAACGACGGCGGCGGAAGCGGAGGACCTCCTCGGTATCAGTCGCGACAAGATCTGGGTCACCCCGCTCGGCGTTCGCCCCGAGTTCTTCAACGCCGTCGCGGCCAGCGAAGTGCTGCTCGCCCATCACGGCATCGACCGACCGTTCCTTCTCTTCGTCGGCCGCCGCGAGAAGCGCAAAGACCTCGGCACGTTGCTCGACGCCTTCGATGAGCTGAGTGCGGAGAGCGACGGGTTGCAGCTCGTGCTGGTAGGCCCTGACGCTCCCGGCTGGGACGAAACCTGGGCCGGCGCCTCCGAGCGCGTTCGCGAACGCACCCGGCTTCTGCCCTACCAGGGTGCCGAAGCGCTGCCGGGTCTCTACGCCGCCGCCGCGGCGGTGGTGATGCCGTCTCGGTGGGAGGGCTTCGGTCTGACCGGGCTGGAAGCGATGGCGGGGGGCACGCCGGTCATCGCCAGCGAAGTCGGCTCGTTGCCCGAAATTCTGGGCTCGGCGGCATTGTTCGCCCCGCCCGGGGACTCGTCGGCGATGGCACAGCTGTGCCGGCGCGTTCTCGACGACACGATGTTGGCGGCGCGGCTGAGCGATGACGGCCGCGAACACGCCGCTTCCTTCCGTTGGAGCCGAACCGCGGAACGAACCCACGAGCTTTACCGCCGCCTGGGGGGCTGATGCGCATCGGGATCGACGCCCGCGAGCTCACCGGCCAGCCGACCGGCGTCGGCCGGGTCCTCGCCGGACTTCTGGAAGCTTGGCCCGCGGACGACGAGATCGTCCTGTATGCTCGGCAACCTGTGCCCTGGCGTTTTCTCGGCGGCAGGCGACGAAGCCGAATCATTGCCGGCACGGGCATGCCGGGAGCGCTATGGGAGCAAACCGTGCTGCCGCGCCAGCTACGCCGAGACCGGGCCGAGGCGCTCTTCTCGCCGGCCTATGGCATGCCCATCGCGGCGCCCTGTGGTGTCGTAGTGGGAATGCACGACTGCGCCTGCGCGGCGACACCCTGGGAATTCGGCTGGCGCGAGCGCAAGCGTCGGCAGTGGGGGGCCCGCGCTGCGGCCCGACACGCCAAGTACCTGCTCGCCGGCTCCCGATTCTCAGCTCGCGAGATACGGCGCTGGTACGACGTGCCGCCCGAACGGATTGTCGCCGTCAAGTACGGCATCGGCAAGGGCTTCGGCGCCGTCGATGAGGCTACCGTGGCCCACGCCCGCGAGCACTACGGCCTCGAAGAGCGCAGCGTCCTGTTCGTCGGCGCGCCGCTCGGCCGGCGCAACCTCGCCGCCCTCGCCGGGGCGATCGATGAAATTCGCGTTACCCGCCCCGACGTCCGGCTCTACCGCGTCGGCCCGGAAGGTTCGGGGGCAGGTTCCGTTGCCGGCCTGCGCTGGCTCGGGTACATTCCCGAGGAGGATCTTGCGGCGGTATACGCTGCGGCAACCGTGGTCGCCTATCCGTCGACCTACGAGGGATTCGGCTTTCCGGTCCTCGAAGCCCTCGCCTGCGGCACCCCCGTCGTCGCCTCGGCCGCCGGCTCGTTACCGGAGATCTTCGCCGGCAAGGCTTGGCTGGTGAACGACCGACCCGAGGAATGGATCGAAGCCCTCGAGACACTCCTCGACGACGACGACGAGCGCGAGCGCCGGGTGTGTGAGGCCCAACCGTGGGCTCTCAGCCGCCGCTGGGACGCTGCCGCGCGACTCGTTCGCCGCCTGCTGCAGAACGCTGCCAGAAGCAACGGCGCCAGCGTACGATGAACGTCGACCCCGCGGAGAGCACCGAGCCGCTGGAGCGACTCCTTTACGACGTAGTCGTGGTGAGCTACAACCAACGCGATCGGCTGCTTGCATGTCTCGCGGCGGTCGCAGCGGCGGAGCCCACGGTTCGGTTGATCGTTGTCGACAACGCTTCGACGGACGGCAGCGCCGAGGCCGTCACCGTCGCCCACCCCGCCGCCGATCTGATCGCTCTACCGGAAAACGTCGGCTTCGCCGCAGCGGTCAACCGTGGCGCCGCGATCGGTGACGCACCCTACATCTTGCTGCTCAACAACGACGCCCGCCTCGGTCCCGTGGCGCTCGAACGGATGCGGCAAGCGCTCGACAACGAGCGCGTTGCGGCCGTTGGCCCTCGGCTTCTCGGGCCCGACGGCCAGATCGAGCTGTCGCTGGACAGAACCCTGAGCCCGTGGAACGAAGCCCGCTTCAGGGTGCTCGGCGCTCTCTATGGCTCGGGTCGGGGTCCCGTGGCGGCTCACATACGGCGCCGCTACGCGAGCTCCCGTGACGTCGTCTCGCTGTCGGGGGCATGCATCCTGCTGAGGCGCGAGGCCTTCGACCAAGCAGACGGCTTTGACGAGCGCTTCTTTCTGTACGCCGAGGACGTCGATTTGTGCCTGCGGCTGCGCCAGGCGGGCTGGAGGTTGCGCTATCAAGCAGATGCTGTCGTCGAGCACGATCGCGGCGCCAGCACCGCCACCGCGCCGGCGGCCACGGCGCTCCACTACCGCCGCAGCCAGATCGCTTTCTATCGCAAACACCGCGGTGCGCTTGCCACTCGGGGCCTCCGCCTTTATCTTGCCTTTCGCTTCGCGATCAAACGTCTTTTCGCCCGCGGCGAGAAGCAGCGAAGACTCGCCGCAGATTTGTTGCGTTGCACGCTGCGCGAATCGGATAGGTAATGCGAATTATCGTGGATGCCAGAAAGGCCGCCGACTACGGCATCGGCACCTACATCCAGCGCCTCGGAGAGGCCTGTGCCCGCCTCTCTCCCACCGACGACTTCGTGTTTCTCGGCAAGGCCGATCGGGCCGGCCACAACCAAGCCCCGGGGGACCTCCCCGGGGTCAGCGATGAGCTAACGCCAGCGCCCGGCAGCAACGTCACCTGGGAACCAAACACTTCCGCCAACTACGGGCTCGGGGAGCTCATTAGCGTGTCACGGCAGGTGCGCGCCCTCGAAGGCGACGTGTTCCACGCGCCGCACTACGTTTATCCGCTCATGCTGCCGTGTCCGGGTGTGGTGACGATTCACGACTGCATCCACCTGCGCTTCCCCCAGCAGCTCCCCAACCCCGTTGCCGGCTTGTACGCCCGCATGATGATCCGCCGCGCTGTCGCCAAGGCGGACCGGGTGCTGACGGTTTCGGAGGCGACCCGCGCCGACCTCGTCGAGCTCGTCGGCGCCGACCCATCGCGAATCGACGTCATCCCACACGGCTGCGATCCCTATTTCCTCGCCTGCGTCGACGACCTGGAGCTGCGGGAGGTGGCTGAAAAGCACGGTCTGGAGCGTCCCTTCCTGTTGAGCGTCACCAACATCAAGCCCCACAAGAACCTCAAGAGGCTGCTTGGAGCTTTCGGGCAGCTGCGGGGCGACTACGACGATCTCGAGCTGGTGATCGCCGGCGGTACACTCGAGCAGCATCCCGAGTTGAAGGCGGTGTGCAGCAGCTGCGGGATCTTGGATCGGGTGCGATCGGTAGGGTTTCTGCCGAAGCAGGAGCTTCGCGCGCTCTACCACCTGGCGCGTATCTTCGTCTTCCCGTCTCTGTACGAGGGTTTCGGCTTGCCGCCGCTCGAAGCGATGGCCTGCGGCACGCCGGTGGTCGCGTCGCGCAGTTCGGCCATCCCCGAGGTGGTCGGGCGCAGCGGACTGCTGGTCAACCCCTACCGTATCGACGCCATCGCCGAGGCGATCCGCAGCCTGCTGGAGAACTCGAGCTTCCGGGACGCGCTCGGCGCCCAGGGCAAGCTGCGGGCGCGCGAGTTCGACTGGGACGACAGTGCCCGCCGCGTCCTCGACGTATACGGAGAGGTAGCCGCCGCGTGAGGGTCGCCCTGGTGCACGACTGGCTCACCGGGATGCGCGGCGGCGAGCGTGTTCTCGAGCGCATGATCGAGCTCTATCCCGACGCCGAAATCCATACCCTCCTGCACCTCCCCGGATCGGTCAGCGACGCCATCGAAGCGCGCCCCATCCACACGACGTTCGTCCAGGGGCTGCCGGGCGCCGCCACCAGGTATCGATGGTACCTCCCCGTTTTCCCGTGGGCCGTCGAGCAACTTTCCCTGAGCGGTTACGACCTGGTGATCTCGAGCAGCCATTGTGCCGCCAAGTCGGTAGTCACGGAGTCCACGACGCCCCACCTGTGCTACTGCCACACACCGATGCGCTACGCCTGGGATCAGTTCGACGCTTACTTCAACCGCGAGCGCGACGGCATCGTCCGCTACGCGGCAATTTGCGCCATGATCGCGTGGCTACGGCGCTGGGATGTGGCGACGGCGAATCGCGTCGACGCCTTCGCGGCCAACTCGACCTGGGTCGCCGGGCGCATTTCGCGATACTACGGCCGCAGCGCCACCGTCGTACCGCCGCCGGTGGATACCGAGTTCTTCGTCCCGGCAGAGAACGTCGAGCCGGACGACTACTATCTGGTGGTCTCGGCGCTGTCTCCCTACAAGCGCAACGAAGTCGTCGTCGAGGCGTTCAACCGCATGCAGCGTCGCCTCGTCGTGGTCGGCACCGGCCCCGACGAAGCGCGGCTGCAAGCCCTTTCCGGCCCCACGATCGAGATGCGCGGTCGGATTGATGCCGACGAGCTCCGGGGCCTTTACCAGCGTTGCCGCGGCGTCGTCCTCGCCGCCGTCGAAGACGCTGGCATCGTTCCGGTCGAAGCGATGGCGTGCGGCCGGCCGCCCGTCGTTTTGGCACGCGGAGGAGCGTCGGAGCCGGTAGGCGACGGCGTCACCGGTACGCTGATAAGGGAGCAAACGCCGGAGGCCGTGATCGAGGCCATTGACAGGGCGGAGGCAACCCCATTCAATATCGAGGAGCTTCGAGCCGCGGCCCTGCGGTACGCTCCGGATCGCTTCCTGGCGCGCTTTTCAACGTTCATCCGCGCCTCCTTGGAGAACATACATTGATCCCGCGGATGCGCTTGTACCAGACGGTCGCGTTGATCTTCTCCGACCTGGTGACGACGGCGATCGCCCTGTTGACGGCATACTGGCTGCGCTTCGTCTACCAGGTTCGCCCGTTCGCGCCCGGAGACATCCTTGTCCTGGGCGACTACGTATGGCTTCTGGCCGCCATCCTGCCCTTGTGGGCGCTGGTCTTCACCGCCTTTGGCCTCTATCGGCTGCGCCGCACCACCGCTCGAGCCGAAGAGTACGTCCAGGTAACGATCGCGACGACCCTGGCGATGGCCCTGTTCGCTGCCGGCGCTTTCCTTACCCGACCGACCGACTTTTCGCGCCTCATGTTCGGTATGTTCTATCTGATCGACGTGGCGCTAATCGTCACCGGCCGCACCCTGATCCACGGCGTCATCGACCGCATCCGGCGCTCGGGGCGCAATCTCAAGCGCATCCTGATCGCCGGCACCGGCGAGCTGGCGCACGTAGTCATCGACAAGATGCGACTGCATCAGGAATTCGGCTACCGCATCACCGGGATGCTGGGGCAACAGGTCGATAGCGCTTACCGGGGCATTCCCGTGGTCGGCGGTCTCGACGACGCCCGCGAGTTCATCCGCCGGTTCAGCGTCGACCAGCTCTACATCGCCCTACCACTGTCGTCTTATGAAGACATTCTCCGGCTACTCGGCGAGGTCGGCAATGAAATCGTCGAGGTGAAGGTGGTACCCGATTTGCTCCAACACATCACCCTGCGCGCCGCGGTCGAAGATCTCGACGGCGTGCCGATCATCAACCTCTCGGCGACGCCGCTGCGCGGCCTCGCCGGCTCGCTGAAACGCGGCTTCGACATCGCCGCGGCGCTGTCGTCCATTCTCTTGTTTGCGCCGCTCTTTCCGCTCATCGCGCTCGCTATCCGGCTGACCTCCCGTGGATCGATCCTCTACCGACAGGAGCGTATGGGGCTCGACGGCCGCAGCTTCGAGCTGCTGAAGTTCCGCTCGATGGTCGTCGACGCTGAGCGCTCGACGGGGCCGGTTTGGACCGAGGAGAAAGACCCGCGCATCACTCCAGTGGGCCGCTTCATTCGCAAATTCAGCCTCGACGAGCTGCCGCAGTTCTTCAACGTGTTGCGCGGCGATATGAGCATGGTCGGGCCACGGCCGGAGCGCCCCTTCTTCGTGCAGGAATTCCGCGAGCGCATCCCACGCTACATGCTTCGTCACCGCGTACGCGCCGGCATGACCGGATGGGCCCAGGTCAATGGTTGGCGCGGAAGCACGTCGTTGGAGCGCCGCATTCAATACGATCTCTACTACATCGAAAACTGGTCGCTGACGCTCGATTTCAAGATCCTCTGGCTCACGATCAGCAATGGTCTCGGCCACGAGCACGCCTACTAGTAAGGTATTGGGACACACAGCAAGCATTTCACTGTCTCGAAGGCCTCGCGCCAGGCAGGGCTGAATGAGCGACAAGCGTACGATTCTGATTACCGGAGGGGCGGGCTTTCTCGGCTCGCACCTCGCCGCCTATCTGCTCGCCTCCGGCGATCGTGTGATCGTGATGGACAATCTGCTGACCGGCGACATCCGCAATGTCAGCCGTTTCGCCGGCGACGACTTCTTGTTCGTCAAGCACGACGTGACCCAGTACATCGTCGTCGGCGAGCACATCGACTGCGTGCTGCACTTCGCCTCGCCGGCGTCACCGGACGACTACATGCGCTACCCGATCCATACGCTCAAGGTCGGCGCCCTCGGCACCCACAACGCGCTCGGACTCGCCAAGCATTACGAAGCGCGTTTTCTCCTCGCCTCGACGTCCGAGGTATACGGCGACCCGCAGGTCAATCCGCAGGACGAGAGCTATTGGGGCCACGTCAACCCGATCGGCCCGCGCGGCGTCTACGACGAGGCCAAACGCTTCGCCGAGGCCATGACGATGGCCTACAACCGCTCGCATGGCCTGCCGACCCGCATCGTGCGGATCTTCAACACCTACGGCCCCCGGATGCGCTTGCGCGACGGTCGTGCCATTCCCAACTTCATTACCCAGGCGTTGCTCGGCGAGCCGATCACCATCTACGGCGACGGCTCGCAAACGCGGTCGTTCACCTACGTCGATGACCTCGTACGCGGCCTCGTGGCGTTGCTGAATTCCGACGAGAGCGAGCCGGTCAACCTCGGCAACCCCGAGGAGGTCACCATCCGGACCTTGGCCGAAGCGGTGCTCGAGCTCACCGGCAGCGACAGCGAGCTCGTCGAGGAGCCGCTGCCGATCGACGATCCGAAGGTCCGCTGCCCGGACATCGGTCGCGCCCGCGAGGTTCTCGGCTGGGAGCCCACCGTGACCTTGCGCAACGGACTCGTCCCGACGATCGACTGGTTCCGCGAAGAGCTCGGCACCGATTCGCGCCACTGACGCCAACGCCCTTGCGGTCTGCACCCTTGGCTGCGCAAACAGAGCCCCACACTTTCACCACCGCCTGCTACGACTGCAACACAGTCACCAGTTCCTCCGCCTCCACCGGGATGCCGTAATCGCCATTCGGCGCAGCCATCGCCCCGAGTTGGTTCGGGAGGGCGCAGCGAATTTTCCCGCCCCGTACCTTCTTGTCGTGGAATGCCGCCCTGACGATGGCGTCAACGGAGCACCCGGGCGGCAACTCCGTCGGCAATCCGGCGCGCACGCACAGGCTTGCGATGCGAGCCGCGAGGTCGCTCGGCGCGCCCACCTTCCGGCTCGCCAGCCGTGCTTCGATCACCATCCCGATGGCAACGGCCTCTCCATGGCGCACGCCGTAGGCCTGAACAGCCTCGATGGCGTGGCCGACTGTGTGACCGAAATTAAGGATCTGCCGGTAGCCGACGTCTGTCTCGTCTGCGGCGACGACGGTGGCTTTCAGTTCGCAGCAGCGCGCGACGATACCCGATATCGCCGCGTCGGATCCCGCCAACATCGCCCCGAGAAGATCGCCTTCCAACGATTCGAAGAGGTCGGCGTCGATAATGACACCGTACTTGATCACCTCGGCCATGCCGGCGGCGATCTCCTCGTCGGGCAGCGATGAGAGCACCTCCACGTCGACCAATACGCGTCGTGGTTGCAGGAACGCGCCCACCAGGTTCTTCCCCGCGGGCGTGTCGACGCCGGTCTTCCCGCCGACGCTGCTGTCGACCATGGCGAGCAGCGTCGTGGGGACCTGGATGTACGGGATCCCACGAAACAGGGTGGCGGCGACGAACCCGGCGACATCCCCGACGACGCCACCACCCACCGCGACTACCCACGCGTCACGCCCGTATCCGCGGTCGATCAGCCGGTCTTGGAGATCGGCGACGGTTTCGCGGGTCTTGGCCCCCTCGCCGGCGGAAAAGGCCAAACACTCGGCCTCGGCGCCGCGCTCCCGCAGGGCCTCGGCCAGCGGCTCGGCGTACAGTGGCTCGACGTTGCTGTCGGTGATCACCGCCCAGCGCGGCGCGCGCTGCTAGCGGAGGAGATCATCGGCGGCGCCATCCGGCAGTCCGATCCCGATGACCACCTCGTACTCTCGCGGCCGCCCACCCGGCAGCACGATATCAACGAACTGCATGCGGGATCTCCTCGAAATCCAACCGTCCGATTGACAGCCCCAGCGTCGCATCGACCAACGTCTGGTTGCCATCGATGGCGACCACCGGGGTGTCTTCGGCGACCAGAGCCAGCGGTATCTCGGTGCATCCCATGATGACGCAATCGGCACCTCGACCGCCCAGGTGTTGGACAGCAGCGACAAGCCGCGGGTCCGAGGTCTCTCCCCCGCCGCCCGCTTTCACCTCCTTGATCGCCGCCATCACCTCATCCTGCACATCGGGGTCCGGGTAGACCGGCTCGAGGCCACGTTCCGTCAGCGGCCCGTCGTAGAGTCCGATCTTGACCGATCCGCTCGCCGCGAGCACGCCGATGCGTCGCGCCTGGGGCACCACTCTGGCGACCGCCGCGGCGGCCAGGGCGATCATGTCGAGAATCGGGATCGACACGGCGGCCCGCATCGGGGCCAGGAACGCGTGCGCAGAGTTGCACGGAATGGCGATGAAATCGGCTCCCGCCGACTCGACAAGGCGCGCCGCAGCGACGAGCTCCGGGGTCGGATCGGCGCCGCCCTCGAGCAAGAACGCGGTGCGGTCCGGCACCTGAGTAGCGCTGTACATAATGCACGGCGGGTGGTCCTGGTCGCGCAACGCGCCGTGCGCGGCGACAACGCGGGCGTAGAAATCAGCTGCAGCCGCCGGACCCATGCCACCGATCACCCCGATCGTTCTCATCGGGCGACTCTAACCCGGATATCTCAACGGCTCACGACTGCGCCAGCGCAATGGCCGGTGACCGCTACGTTGCGCATGATTCGAGTGCTCGGCGTGCGGCCCGAGTGCGCCGGCGCGCGCCTTGTCCTCGCAACCCTTGCGCCGCTCCCTTCGCGACCCGTCGAGATGTTCGGGTTAATCCTCGCCCGACTCCGGATCCCAGCGCAAGATCGGCTTGCGCGCCGCGCGGGCCTCGTCGAGCCGCGCCACGAACGTGCTGTGCGGCGCGCCACGTACCTTCGCGGGATCGGACTTCGCTTCCTCGGCAATAGCGACCATGGCAGCGATGAACGCATCGAGATCTTCGCGGCTCACCGACTCGGTGGGCTCGATCATCAGCGCCCCGGACACGACCAGCGGGAAATAGACGGTCGGCGGGTGATAGCCGTAGTCCATAAGTCGCTTGCAAACATCCATGGCGGTGACGCCGTGCTCCTTCTGTCGCTTGTCCGAGAAGATGACTTCGTGCATGCACAGGCGGTCATGCGGAAGGTGATAGTGCTCTTTGAGCCGCGCCTGGATGTAGTTGGCGTTGAGCACCGCATCCTCGGCGACCTGGCGAAGTCCCACCGCGCCGAGGGCTCGAATATACGTGTAGGCACGCACCATGATGCCGAAGTTGCCGTAAAAGCCCTGCACCTTGCCGATGCTGTCCGGGCGATCCCAATCCAGGTGAACGACGCCCGTCTCGGCGTCGGCCTCGACCGTCGGCCGCGGTAGGAACGGCACCAGATGCTCACGCACGGCGACCGGGCCACCGCCCGGACCGCCGCCGCCGTGGGGGGTTGTGAACGTCTTGTGCAGGTTGATGTGGAAGGCGTCGATGCCGCTGTCGCCGGGCCGAGCCTTGCCGAGGATGGCGTTGAGATTGGCGCCGTCGCAATAGATCTGTGCACCGCAGCCGTGGAGGATCTCGGCGATCGTTTCCATCTGGTCCTCGAACAGGCCGAGGGTGTTGGGGTTGGTGAGCATCAGCGCCGCGGTGGTTTCGTCGGCCTCGGCGCGCAATGCCTCGATGTCGATCGTTCCGCGGCTGTTGGACGGAATCTCCACCGGGTCGAAGCCGCAGAACGCGGCGGTCGCCGGGTTCGTCCCGTGCGCCGAGTCGGGAATCAGTACCTTGCGGCGTTGCGTGTCGCCGCGTGTTTCGTGGTAGGCGGCGATCATCATCACGCCGGTGAGCTCTCCCTGGGCGCCGGCAGCCGGCTGCAGCGTCACTCGGTCCATCCCGGTCACCGCGGCGAGCGCCGATTCGAGCCGGCACATCAGAACCAAGGCGCCCTGCACCACGCTAGCCGGCATGTAGGGATGGGCGCCGGCAAAGCCGGGCGATCGCACCACCCGTTCGTGTACCTTCGGGTTGTACTTCATGGTGCAGGAACCGAGAGGGAACAGCCCGGACTCGATACCGAAATTGTGTTGCGAGATGCGGGTGAAGTGGCGCACAACGTCGACTTCCGAGACCTCGGGAAAGCCGGCGATCTCACCGCGCACCGCCTCTTCACCCCAAGCCACGGCGGGGTCGACTTCCGGCACGTCGAGCCGCGGGAAGGTGCACCCTACCCGGCCCGAGCCGCCACGCTCAAAGATCAGCATCTCCTGCTTGAGCTGCCCTTGGTCGTCGCGCATCTTGCCTGGGCCGCTCATCCGCAAGCTTCCGCCAGCCCCTGGGCCAGCCGGTCGATGTCGTCTCGTGTGTGGATTTCGGTGACACAGATCAGCAATTCGTGTTCACGCGCCGCATCGAACCGCCCCAGCGGAACACCCGGCACAATCCCGTTGGCCACGCATGCATCGACAGCAGCGCCCGCTCCAATCGGCAGGCGCACCACGAACTCGTTGAAGTGCGGGCCGTCAAACGGAAACCCGATCCCGGAAACGTCGGCAAGTCGCGCCCGCGCGTAGGTCGCTTTGGCAAGGTTCTGCAAGGCGAGCTCGCGGATTCCGTTGCGACCGAGACTGCTCATGTGAATGCACGTCGCCAGGGCGCACAGCGCCGTGTTCGTGCAGATGTTCGAGGTCGCCTTGGCGCGACGAATGTGCTGCTCGCGTGTCGCCAGCGTCAACACGAAGCCCCGACGACCTTCGGCGTCGACCGTCTGGCCGGCGAGGCGACCGGGCAGGTTGCGAACATACTCCATGCGGGTGGCCATGAAGCCGACCAGAGGGCCGCCGTAGTTCTGCCCGTTGCCGAAGCTCTGCAACTCGCCGGCGACGATATCCGCGCCGAGCTCGCCGGCGGGCACGGTCAGCGCCCAGGCGACCGGCTCGTTGACCGCCACGACAAACTTCGCGGATGCCTCGGCGACGACAGCCCCGGCGGCGCGGAGATCCTCAACGACGCCGAAGAAGTTGGGCTGCTGGAGGATCACCGCGATGACGTCGTCGTCGAGCGCCGGGATCGAGGTGCGACCCGAGGCGTCGACCCGCAGCAGCTCGAACTCGACGTCGAGATGCCTGGCGTACGTCTGGGCGACCTCCCGATACGCGGGGTGCAGACCCTCCGACCACAGCACCCGGCCGCCGCGACGCATCAAGCGCCGCGCCATGAGGACAGCTTCGGCGACGGCGCTGGCGCCGTCGTACATCGACGCGTTGCACACCTCCATCCCGGTGAGCATCGTTACCAGCGTCTGGAACTCGAAGATCGCCTGCAGCGTCCCCTGGCTGATCTCCGCCTGGTACGGCGTGTAGGCAGTCATGAATTCCTGGCGCTGGATCAGAGCATCGACGTGGGTGGGCACGAAGTGCGGAAAACAGCCTGCTCCCAGGAAGCTCAGCATCCCGGAAGCCGGACCGTTGCGGGACGCTAGCTCGTCAAGATAGCGAATCAGCTCGGGCTCCGAGAGTGGCTCTTCGACCGGCAGCTCGCCGCCGTATCGGAGGCCCTCCGGGATCGACGAGAAGAGATCGTCGAAGCCTTCGACGCCGATCACATCAAGCATCTCGCGCCGGTCGGCGGGGCCAAGCGGCTGGTAGCTACCGGGGCCGTGAGAATCGTTGGTGGTGGTCATTCGGTCTCGCTGCTGGGGTTCGTGGTCGCCGACTCCGGCGCCCCGATCAGTGGCCGCCGTCGGCGGATTCGAGGAAAGTGACGTAGTCACCGGAGGACATCAGGGCATCGATCTCGCCGCTGTCGGCCACCCTCATCCGGACCATCCACGCCGCGCCGTGCGGATCTTCGTTGAACAGCTCGGGCTGATCTACGAGCTCTTCGTGAATCGCGGTGACCTCGCCGGAGATCGGCGCGTACAGCTCGGATACGGCCTTGACGGACTCGATGGTGCCGAAAGGCTGTCCGGCCTGCAGCTGATCGCCCACCGCCGGCAGCTCGACGTAGACGACGTCGCCGAGCTCGGCCTGGGCGTGATCGGTGATCCCGATCGTGCCCTCGTCGCCGTCGACCGAGATCCACTCGTGCTCCTTGGTGTACTTGTAGCTCTCCGGATAATCCGCCATCGATTACTCCTCGATCTTCCTGTGCTGCTTGCCGGGTTTCGGACGCCTGTAGAAAGGCGTCTTGACGACCCGTGCTTCCAGTTTGCGCCCTCGAATGTCAACTCTCAGCATCCCGCCGACCGCGGTGTGTTCTACCGGTACGTATCCCAACCCGATGCCCTTCCGAAGCGTCGGACTAAAGGTGCCGCTGGTAACCTCGCCGATGGCCTGCTCGTCGGCCCCATAAAGCTCGTATCCATGGCGCGGCACACCACGATCGACGAGCTCGAATCCAACCAAGCGTTCGGCGGTGCCCGCCTCGATGTCCGCCACGATTGCGTCCTTGCCGATGAAATCGCCCTTGTCGGGCTTGGTAAGCCACCGCAAGTTGGCCTCCACCGGGCTGCGTGACTCATCCATGTCGTTGCCATACAACAGCATCCCAGCTTCGAGGCGAAGCGTGTCGCGCGCCCCGAGTCCCACCGGAACCACGCCTTCGCTCGCGCCAACGTCGAGAATCGTGTCCGCGAGGCCCGGTGCTTGCGACGGCGGCAGGTAGACCTCGAAACCATCCTCGCCGGTGTATCCGGTGCGCGACACCAGCACCTGGACACCGTCGAGATCGGTGAACGCGGCCCGATAATAGCCGATCGACCCGAGGTCGAGAGCCACGATGCGAGACAGGATGATCTCGGCGTCGGGACCTTGGAGCGCCAGCTGCGCCCACTCGTCGCTCTCATTCCGCACCTCGAACGCGCCCTCGAAGTCCTCCGCCTGCTTTTCGATCCAGGCAACATCCTTGGGCGTGGTGGCGGCGTTGATCACAAGCAGATAGTCCGTGTCCGCGAGCCGGTACACGAGGAGGTCGTCGATAACGCCCCCGTCGTGGTTGGTCATCACGGTGTACTGAGCTTGCCCCAGCTCGAGGCCGCCGGCGTCGTTGGTGGTCAGGTGTTGGATGAACGCCAGGGCGTCGTCACCCTGGATCCTGACCTCCCCCATATGGCTGACATCGAAGAGCCCGGCCCGCTGCCGGACAGCCTCGTGCTCGGCGAGGATGCCGTCAAACTGGATCGGCATGTCCCAGCCCCCGAAGTCGACCATCTTTGCCCCGTGATCGCGATGCCACTGGTTCAGCGGGGTACGCTTGGGGTCGTCGGACATCGCGTTTCTCGGGGATCCTGAAGGGTGGCGGGTGCGCCGGAATCCGGGGAAGGAACTCCGCCAGAAGCTACCATAGCGCCCGGGCGTTTCAACCCACCTGCAGGAGCGTTTCCGAAGCCGAAATAGGTCCTGCCCAGGCCTCCCAGAGACCCGATTTCTCAACCGGTCGCGAAGGCGAGCGGGCGTGAGGGCATGGGAGGATAAGGGGCGCGCCGATTCGGGCGCGGAGACGTACTTCTCACTACGTCGAGCCCTCGAAGCAGGCGCAACGCAATACTCGCGCCCCATCGTGCCCGCGCAGCCGTGACCCGTTGATCGATCCGGGCTAGCAAGCTAGCGTAGCTCGTTCCATTCCGCACGGGGTCCGTTCCACCACCACAGCGTGAAGCGGCCGGTGGGCCCGTAGATCCTCAACGCTGCTGCGTCACCGTTCCGCGAGCGCAGGTACAACGTGCCGGAACGCGCCCCACCGGTGGGGGCGCAGCTAACGACCTCGGATCGCCCGAAGGCTAGGCCGTCGCGATCCGCGGCGCCACCGAGAACGGTGGGAACCGCCGATGGGCGACCCGGTTCGACTCCGGGGAAAAGCATGCCCAACGAGCTCCATGCCTCCAACGGCACGTCTACATGGGCCGCGAGGTCGGCCCTCGTGACTCCGTCGCCGTCGCCGTCGACCACGGCGACCCAGCGCAGGTCGGCACCGTCGCGATCAAACTGCACCGCATGGATGCGCCCCGAGGCGACCGCTGCGGCGCAGACGCGGGTGAATAGGAGCTCGAGGTGCCGCACCGCGGCCTCGACCGCTTGTTGCTGTCGCCATCGCACGAAGCTCGGCGCTCCGGAGAGCACCAGGATGCCCAGGACAGCGAGCGTCGTCAGCGTCTCGAGGAGCGACGTTCCGCCGTACCTTCCGAAGTTCTTCAGCACCTTGCTAGTGCTCCCGATCATAAGTACGTTGACCTTTGTGGGGGCGTGATCGTGGTGGATGTAAGGAGTGCCGACACAGGCGATGGTTTACCCATCGTCGAGGAGGCGCGACGCGGCAGGCGCCGCGATCCCGCCCCCACCCGCA
>Ga0114950_10000341_pt1 | contig 30843 bp, 26 predicted proteins | sample N075metaG_FD_83503 | JGI IMG/M metagenome (GOLD analysis project Ga0114950, IMG submission 83503) | Deep subsurface microbial communities from Kermadec Trench to uncover new lineages of life (NeLLi) - N075 metaG | ecosystem: Environmental > Aquatic > Marine > Ocean trench > Sediment | place...
GTCAAGGGTGGCGTAGATAATGTCGAATCCGGCTACCCAGAAGAGGGTGAAGCCGGCGAGCCACAGCGCGGCGGCAGAATCTGCGGTGCTCGCGGTCACCGCAACAAAACCGCCCAGCGGGGCGAACGCCAGGGCGGCGCCGACGCCGAAGTGGGCCAACGAGGTGAAACGCTTCATGTACGGGTAGACCACGAAGGCGACCAACGGCACCGGCGACAACGCCAACGCGAACGGCGAAAGCATGAAGCACGAGACCAGATAGAGAGCCAGCCCGCCGACCACGATTCCCCCGGCTTCGGCGAGCTTCATCGCCCCACGCGGCAGCTCCCGCACGTCGGTTCGGGGGTTGCGGGCGTCGATGTTGCGATCGATGATCCGGTTCAGACCCATCGCCGCCGTCCGCGCCCCGGTTCCGGCCCCGAGAATCCACAACGCGGTGCGCGGCTCAGGAAAAGCGCCCGCCGCAACCACCGCGCCCGCGTACAGCATGGGCAACGAAAAAAGCGTGTGCTCGAACTTCACGAAGGAAGCCCACGTGACCACGCGGGAGGTCGTGCCGGCCATTTCAGCGACTCGGTGCGGGTGCCCAGACGGTCGCGATCTTAGCAGTTGAGAACCGTGACCGGGCGCTCGGTGAACCGGGACCGGGCGCGACCGCTGCCCGCGCCGATGCCTCTGCCCGGACGGCGACCAGGCTTCGCGCCGCCTCAGAGACGCGCCGCTACCGGTGCGGCGAGATCCGTCCACCGGTTCGACCTTGCAACGACGCGCATCGCCGCCCACGGAAGATCAGCTAATTTCGAGAACGATCTTGCCGAACTGCTCGGCGTTCTCCAGGCGTTGGAGGGCGGCGCGCCCTTCGGCGAGCGGAAACACCTTGTCGACGACCGGCACGATCGCACCGGAGGCGATGACGTCGAGCATGGCGCGGAACTCGGCGGCGTTCCCCATCGTCGAGCCGAGGATCGACAGCTGGCGCCAGAAAACCCGGCGCACGTCGACCGGGACCTTCGCCCCCGAGGTTGCGCCGCAGGTGACGATGCGGCCGCCCTTGCGGCAGGCGCGTATGCTGGCGGCGAACGTCGCCTCACCGACGTTGTCGATCACCACGTCGGCCCCGACGCCGTCGGTGCATGCCCGTACCGCCGCCACCACGTCGTCCTGGGTGTAGTCGATTGCCACCTCGGCGCCGAGCTCGAGGGCCCGCTGTCGCTTGGTCTCGCTGTGGCTGGTAACGATCGCGCGGGCACCGAGATGGCGGACGATCTGGAGAGCGGCGAGGCTGACCCCGCCACCGATGCCGTGGATCAAGACCCACTCCCCGGCACCCAGGCCCGCCTTCGACACCAGCATGCGCCACGCGGTCAGCGTGACGAGCGGAAACGCCGCTGCCTCGACCCACGACAGCGGCGCCGGCTTCGGGTAGCAGTTCTCGGCCGGGACGACGATCTGCTCGGCGAACGTGCCGGGCACCATCTCACCCAGCAAGCGGTAGCCGCTTTCGTCGGGGGAGCCGAGACCGGGATCGAGCACGACCTCGTCACCCGCGGACACATCGCTGACACCGTCGGCCACCTCGCTCACCACTCCGGCGCCGTCGGCCCCCAGCACATGGGGCATCGACAGCTCCACCCCGGGGATTCCGGCGATGACGAAGAGGTCGAGGTGATTCAGTGCCGCCGCCCGCAGGTCGACGCGAATGCTGCCGGGGGGCAGTTCGGAGCGAGGAACATCGAGAACCGCAACACGATCGAGGCCACCGTGTTGTCGAATAGCTACGGCCTGCATGAGGAGCCTATCTGCCTGCCATGCGCGGGCTACCGTGAGCGGCGGGAGTTAGCAGGCCCTGGTGAAAGTGTGATGGGTCTGCTAGCCGTTGACGTAGCCGCGGCGGGCGCGGACCTTGACGTCGTCGCGATCGACCTTGACCTGGATACGGTAGAACTTGTCCGGGCGCGCGTTCTCGGCCCGTTCCGGCGGCGTGTAGCCGAGCACGTAGCGGAACGCCGTATCGAGGTCGATTTGCTCGAAGGCGCCGAAGAAGTTCGCGGAGTTCAAAAATGCCAGGCCGCCGGTACCGCGTGACAACATCCTCAGGCCCGCTTCTTCATCCCGGTAGGCGATCGACGCCATGCCGGGGCTGAGATTGCTTTGAAACCGATCGGTCACAGAGGCAAACGAACCAATCCCTGGTCCCCGCGCCCCGATGGTGTAGAGCGTGTAGTTCATGCGGTTCAGGCGACCGATGGCGCGCATCAGGTGGACGTCGATCGTTTGGGCGGCCGGCGAACGAAAGGCGACCGGATGCAGGGCGGCGGTCGACGAGGCCGCCCGCGTCCGCACCGACACTTGGTCGAGACGGGCGTCGAGAATGTAGAAGTAGGCGCTGCCGGGATTCTCTGCGATCCCGGCCGAGACCATGATCATGGTCTTGGGACCGGGGACGTCGAACGTGCGGTTGAGGTGTTCGGCGAGCGTTGTCATCGCATTCAGTGTGAAGAGGATCTCGTTCTTCCGCTGCCCGGCAAACACCTGCGCCAGGTTGGCCCCCTGGCGCAAGATGTTGGCCTCGTTGGCGATGCTCTCTTGGTTGTCGATCGGCCCGTTGATGGCAGACAGCGGGTTGGAATCCTCGTAGAGAATTCCTAGCAGGTCCTGCTGGTTCTGACGCTCACGCTCTTTGATCATCGGGTTGGTCGCCAGCTCGTTGATCGACCGCTTGAGGTTTTCGATGTCGTGGGTAAATTCCGGAGCCACCATGAGCCTGCGGCTCGGTGTCAGCGTCGCCAGCAGAAGACGATCGTTGTCCTGCACGTGCTTGTCCAGATAGTCGATCAGCGCGAACCGGACATTGTCCCAGTCAGAGGGCGACGTGTTGAACCCGTCGATGAACAAGACCATGTAGCGCGGCAGCAGCGGCGCGTTGGCGAGCTCCGGCGGCATTCGCTCTTCTTCCGGCGGCTCGCCGTTTTTCGTCGGGCGGACAGGAAGCGTTTCACGGAACCGCTCGAGCGCGAAGAAGCTGAGGTCGACCACCTTTCCTTCCTCGAGAACCTCGAAGTCGTCGATGGTCAAATCGGGAACGAATCGACCGTCCTCGTCGAATACCGTGACGTCGACGAGAACGCGATTGACGGCGGCACCGAACTGCGGCCGAACTTCCTGTTCGGTCAGCGGTCGGTCGCGCTGTATCGTGCGCTGCGGCGGTCGGGCGTCTTGCTGTTGGGCGATGGCGCCGGTGGACACAAGAGCGGCACCCGCAAAAATGGCCGCGGTGACCATCAATGACGATGCACGAATTCTGTCCATTGTCCCTCCATAATAGGGAGGGGTAAGCCGGGTCTCAAGGCCCTTGTGGGGTGGCCGCATCGACATGTTGCGCGGATGACACGCTGCAGGCCGCCGCCGTCGCCAACTTGCGGCAAAACTCCAAGGGTGGTTTCAACGCGTTTCTACTGGATTTGAATCCCGTAGGTCTCGGCGATCGCGCCCGTCACCCGCGCCAGCGCAGCCTGGGCGTTGCGGTAGTCGATCATGGCGCGGAGCTCCTGCACCTGGACGCGCGCCAGGTCGTCCTGGAACGTCAGCACCTCGAAGTTCGTCGACATCCCGACGTCGAAGCGATCCTGCTCGATCGCCAGCTGCTGTTCTGCCAGCTCGCGCGTCGCCGCCGTAGAGGTGACCAGCTCGCCGGCGTCGGCGACGGCGCGCACCGCCTGCCGCACCTCGAGGATCGTCTGTTGTTCGGCGCGCTCCAACTCCGTCCGCGCCTTGTCCTCGTTGAGCGTCGCTTGCGCGTAGTTGCCTCTGGCGGTGCTGTTGCCGACCGGCATGCTGAAGTTGAATCCAACCCTCCAGGTGGAGAAGCCAAGACCGAATAGCTGCCGGAACGCGTCGGGGTAGCCGCCGGGAAGGACCTCGATGACTTCCTGGCCGGGAAACGGCTCGCGGACGATCGTGTCACCGCCGACGCCGATGAACGAGACTCCGCCGACCAGGTCGAGCGCCGGCAGCATGGAGTTGCGCGTCGAGTTCACCTCGACCTGTCGGGCGGAGATCTGAGCCCGCGCGGTGGCGATCTCGGGCCGGTTGGCGAGCGCTGTTCGGATCGCTTCGTCGATTTCCGCTTGACGCGGGATGATCTCCGGCGCCTCCGTGAGGTCAATCTCGGTTTCCCAGCCGCCCGGCAGCGACTTGGCTCTGAACAGCGCGCGCAGGTTGTCGGCGGAGTTCTCGAGCCGGTTGCGGGCGATGATCAGCTCGTTGCGACGCTGCGCCACGGCAACCTCGGCCTGGGTCTCCTCGACCGGGGCCAGCATGCCCACCTCGACCTGCGCCTGCGTCCGGCCGAGCTGCTCCCGGGCGAGCTGCAGCGACTGTTCGACGACGTCCACGTTGCGCCCCGCGAACACTCGCTCCCAGTAGGCTTGCACGACGCCGAACAGGATGGTGTCCACCTGGGTGCGGAACACCCGGTCGCTGACCTGAGCGTTGCGCTGCGCCAGAAGCAACGGCGCACCGCTCGCCTCCTTGCCGCGACCGCGCAACAGCGGCTGGGCGAAAGCAAACCCCAGGGTGTTGTTCCACGACGGGTTCAGGTTGGTGAACGTGCTGTTGCTGGTGCTGCGGCCGACGTTGTAACCGAATTGATAGTTGAACCCGAACGCGAACCGCTGCGTGACTCGAACCTGGGTATTGAAGCCCGCGCTCTCGCTAACCTCGGCGCCGGCAAGCGCCGTCGTCGACGGACTCTCCGAGGACGAAAAGCCGACACCACCGACCGCAGGAGCTGCCTGGCCGAAGCCACCGGTGACGGTTCCGACGACCGCCGTCGCGCCGGGAATGCCGACGTCGATGATCGGTTCGAACAGACCCTGGGCCGAGATGATGCTCTGGCGAGCGATGTCACGGTCGTAGTCGATGAACACGATATCCAGGTTTTGCTCGAGAGCCAGGCGCAACGCCTGGGCGAGGTTGAGCTCGATCTTGGCGGGCTGCTGCTGTCCCTGCTGCGGCGCAGGCGACGCGAAGCCGGCATCCGGAACAACCAGGAGGCCGAGCGTTGTTGCCGCCAAGATCAGAGGGCAAGACCAGGTTCGAAGCTGTCGCATACACATAGGCCGTTCTTTCTTTTAATCGGGAAAAGACATGCGGGTGCTCAATGATCTACCGGGAGGAACGGCCACGGAACGGGACCGTTCCCCATCACAGTACCATCGCGTCGGGCTGAAGTCAGGATCGGTAAATCGGCTCAAAACCTTGTATTCGTGGGCTTACGAGCCTATTCTTGAGGCTGAGGACACACCTCCCGTGCATCTCAACTCCTAGAGACTGCCGGGAAGATCGGACCGCCCACCCGATCCGACCCACGCAAGGAGTTGTCGTGAAATCTCGACCCGTCGCTACGCTGGCGATCGCCGCACTGTTCATGGTTTCGGCTCCGGCAGTATTCGCCCAGGAAGCTCACTCAAACTCTTCAAGCTCGGGAACGACGGGAACGTTCACGGTGCCGCTGGCAGCGGTGCTCGGCCCGGGCGAGTTTCAGGTCGGGGCGTTCTACAGAGCCGCCGCGTACCAGGCCGGTGATTCCGCGATCGCTACGGTCGGGGTCGTAGGAGCGTTCTCCTTCGCCTCGACGCCGGGCCTCGAGATCTTTGCGTCGGTCGAGCCGTCGGTAGGGATCGAGCGAGACTTTCTGGTACAGCTTCGCTCCGGGGTCTCGGCCGGGATCGCCCCCCTCGTCGCTCCGCGGCTCAACAACCACCCGCTCGCCGCCGGCTTCTTCCAGAGCGGATTCGGCGACGTCCGCATCGGCGCCAAGTACAAGGTCGCCGGCGAGTTGGATTCCTACGACGGCCTGGCAATTCTCGCTGAGATCAAGTTGCCGACCTCGAGCACGGACGACTTCATCGGCACCGGCAAAGTCGGCTTCAGCATCGGCCTCGCGACCAGCATCGAGTTGGCGGAGATCGTCGGAATCGGCAGCTACCTGGGCGGAACCTTCCGAGCCTCCCCCGATGAAGTCAGCATCGGCAACAGCTTTGACTACGGCGTCAGCCTGCAGGTACCGACTCGGTTCTGGATTTCTACGATCTTCGAGATGACCGGCTCGGTGGTCAAGGACCCCGACGGTATCGCCCTCCCGTTCGGCGCCGCCGTGGCGTCCGGTGTGGATCCCGTGTTCCTGATCGCCGGCTTGCGCCTCTCACACAAAAGTGGCGCCGCCCTCGACGTGGCGTACATGCACAATGCCGGCATCTCGGTTCCGTCGGGGCTCGGCGACGTTCCGGTGCGGCCGGGCGGTGGTTTCGCCAAGCTCTCGTTCACCAACAGCCGCCGCGAGCCCCTGATATTCACCGGTGCGGCGCCGATGGATCTGCCTCCGGTCAACCGGCCGCCGACGATCAGGTGCCGCGCCGAGCGCACCACCGTCCGTGTCGGCGAGAGCGTGCGGCTGTTTGCCGACGTCAACGATCCCGATGGCGACGACGTCACCGTCACCTGGAACACACAGGCCGGCTCGATCAACCCGCGTCAGGGCGAAACGGTCACCTGGAGCAGCCAGGGCGTGCGCCCCGGCCGCGGCCCGATCGTCGCCCGGGTCTCGGACGGTTATGGGGGCACCGATGACTGCGAGCTGACGGTGACCGTCGAGGCCGCGCCGCCGCCACCGGAGCCGACCGTCCTGACATTCGGTTGCTCGGAGTTTCCGTCCGGCAACACCCGGACCGACAACCGCTGCAAGGCCATCCTCGACGACGTCGCCCTGCAGTTGCGGCAGAACCCGCGTGCCGTGGCAATGATCACCGGTCACAGCGACTCGACCGGATCCGACGAAGTCAACGACGCCATGTCGCAAGAGCGCGCCGACAACGCCAAGATATATCTGGTCGATACCCACGGCATCGCCGACAACCGAATCGAGACGGCGTCCGCCGGTTCGAGCGACCCGATCGCCGACAACGCGACCGTTGAAGGGCGGTTGCAGAACCGCCGCATCGCCGTCGTCGTAACGATCCCGGCGCAGTAAAAGGTTCACCGGGTGCTGAAGAACTCCCGGGGGTGCCGCTCGCTCCGGAAACTTCCGGTAGTGGCGGCTGCGGGGCTGCTGATTGGCGCCGCAGCTGCACCGCTGTGGGCCGGCGGCGGGCAATCCGCGAATCTCCGCTACCTCGACGTCGCCCGCGATGTGCTCGCCTCCAAGGTGGGCACCAGTCTGGGGCCACCCGGGGGCGAGGTGAGATCTCTCGTCCTCGCACCGGGCGATGAATCGCGCCTCTATCTGGGCACCGTCGACGGGGCCCTCTACTACTCGGTCGACGGCGCCAAGACGTGGACGTTATCGCTCGCCGACCTCCCACCCGGCGCGGTGGTCGACAACCTCGTGGTTCACCCACACGACAACGACACCGTCTACGCGGCCTACTACCGCGGCAACGGCAGCGGCGGTCTGATCCGCTCCCACGATGGCGGGGTGAACTGGGAAACACTGATGGTTCCCGGCCGGCCGTCATTGCGGGCGATGGCCATCTCTGTCTCCGACCCCGACATCTTGTACGTCGGCGGGCTGGGCGGGATCTGGCGCAGCAGCGACGCCGGCGACTCGTGGATCGCGGTCGGCGACGACCGCAAGCCGTTCGAATTCGTCGAGTCTCTCGCCATCGATCCGCGCGACCCCGACCGCGTCTATGCCGGCACCTGGCGGCAAGCCTTCCGCACCATCGACGGGGGGCAGAGCTGGCACCGTATTCACAACGGCATGGCGATCGATCGTGATGTCTTTTCGGTAACCATCGACCCCCGCGACCCGGATGTGCTTCTGGCCGGCACCTGTAACTTCATCTACGTGTCCGGTACCGGCGGCGACGACTGGGTGGAGCTCCGCAAGGGGCTGGCCTCCGACCACAACCGCGTTCAGGTGGTCGCCCATGATCCCGCCAACCCCAACGTCCTGTACGCCGGAACGCGCGGCGCACTGTATCGGTCCGACGACAGCGGCAAATCCTTCTACATCGCGCTGGCCGGCGTGTCGGTGAGCTCGATCCAAGTGGCACCCAATGGCCTGCCGGTGTACGTCGGCACCGAAGAGCGCGGCGTCATGGTGAGCACCGACGGGGTGATCTTCGAGGAGCGCAACGACGGCCTCAACGCCAGCCGAGTGGTCGCCTTCGATGTGTTGCCGGGCGCACCGCGCATCTTGTTCGCGGCGCGCTCCGAAGGGCCGACCGTCGACAGGGTGTTCTATTCGACCGACATCGGCGCTTCCTGGAAGGAACTGGGCTTCGGCCCACCGCTCGGCCGTGTCTCCATGATTCGTGCCCAGTTGGCGCCGGTTACCCGCGTCATGGTCGTCTCCGAACGCGGCTGGTACAGCGTCCTGCCTGGCGGGCGCTGGGTGCCGGCGGACGCGCCGCCCGGCGAGATCCGTGACCTCCAGATTGCCCATGACGTCGGCGGCGAGGTCATCGCCGCGACATCAACCGGCATCTACCTCGCCGAAGCCGAGAGCCTCGGCGTAACCGACCGCGCCTCGCTACCCTTCGGCGCCGGCGCGGCGAGGATCTGGAGGCCCCTGGTCGAAGGCCAGGCGTTCACCTCGTTGTCGGTGCAGGGCAACGAGTTCATCGCCATCGGGCCCGGAATCGCCACCGCGGGCTCGGTGCGCGCTACCCCGGGCGACATCGGTCCGACGACGGAGCCGGCCGGCGGGCTGCCGGACAACGTCGCCGCCGTCGCTCTCGATCCATCCCATCCCGGCCGTGCCTACGCCGTCGGTGGACATAGTGTCTATCGCACCGACGACTGGGGCCGTCTCTGGGTGGAGCTCGAGCTGCCGTGGGCGGCGGCCGATCTGCGAGCGGTGGCGATCGATCCCAGCAATCCCGACCAGGTGTTGGCGTTGGACTTCGCAGGTGCCCTCTATCGGGGGCACGACGGTGGTCGGCACTGGCTGATATTGGATTCAGATCCGGGCCTTGCGCGAGCCTGGAAACTTCGGGTCAGCGCCCAAGCCCCTGGACTGGCGCTGATTGCAACGCAAGGGCAAGGGCTGAGGGTCGTCGCCCTGGATCCGCTCGAAACGAGGTAAAGTAGTCCCACAGGAGGAAACGATGAAAGCACGTTCGATTCTTGCGATTCTGGTGGTTGTGGCCTGCGGCGCAATGATCGCCGCTGAGGCACTGGCGCAAAAGGAGGTCAGCGTCCAGAACCGCAGCTTCGCGTACATTGGCAAGTCGGGTCAGAATGCCAACTACCGTTGGTCGGCAACGATCCAGAACCCGAGCAGCCGCGACCTCAACGTCCGCGTGACGCTCGAAATGCTCAACGCCGCGGGCGAGGTAGTGGCCTCGGACACAGCCGACCTGATGCTACCGCCGATGGACAGCACGTCGGTCGAGCAAACGAGCAGCGTCACGATGGCGACCGCAGAAATGGCCACCCAGTACCGCGTCGTCTTGATGGAGCTCAAGTAGCCCGCAAACGGGCCTATCGCGGGAGAACGATCCGGAAATGCGTGACCGTACTCGGGTAGTGCTGATCGCCGTCGTCGTCCTGGCGTTCGATCAAATCACCAAGCTCATGGTAAGCACCTGGATTCCCTTTCAGGAGCGCATTCCACTGATCGACAACCATCTCGCCCTGACCCACGTTCGCAACACGGGCGCCGCCTTCGGGTTGTTCGCCGATGCGCCGGTGGCCCCCGTTCGTATCGGCCTGATCGTCGTCTCGGTGCTGGCTGTCGGGTTGATTTGGGCCTACGCGCGGGAAGGTTGGAACGAGCCCCGCATCGTGTTCGCGTTCGGCTTCATTCTCGGCGGTGCGCTGGGTAATCTGATCGATCGACTACGCCTCTACTATGTGGTCGACTTCGTCGACGTCCACTGGGGCCGCTATCACTGGCCGTCCTTCAACGTCGCCGACATGGCGATCACCGTCGGCGCGATATCCTTGTTCATCGCGATGGCGCGACGGGGCGACGTCGAAGAGGCTTCGCCGGCTGAGGCGGACTAACCCACACAGACCCACCACACTCTCACCACGGCCTGCTAACTAAATGTTCCCAACCCTGTTCGAATTACCGCTACCGTTCTTCGGGCCGATCACCATCCACACCTACGGTGTGCTGCTGGTCGTCTCGTTCCTTATCGCCATCTTGGTGGCGCGACGATTGGCGCGGCTCGATGAGATCGACCCCGACGTGGTCGTCGACATGGGCGTCTACATCATTCTCGCCGCTCTCGTGGGTGCCAAGATGCTCTTGTTGGTGGTCGACTGGGATATCTACTCGAGGCAGTTCCGAACGCTCGCGGCGGAAGGTGGCGGCGCGGTAGGAGAGGCGCTCGGTTTCCTTGGATCGGTCGGTGCCTACCTCGGCGCCATCGCCCAGATGAGCATGAGCCTGTTGCAAGCGGGCGGCGTCTTCTACGGCGGGTTCATGGCCGCGGTTCTGGCTGCGATTTGGTATTCGCGTCGATACGGGTTGGGGGTGTGGAAGGTCGCCGATATTGCCGCCCCCGCCGTGGCAATCGGCCACGGGATCGGTCGTTTGGGCTGCTTTGCGGCCGGCTGCTGCTACGGCATCGCCACCGACCTGCCGTGGGGCGTCACCTTCACCGACACCTACAGCGGTTCGCTGGTCGGCGTACCCTTGAATATCCCGCTGCACCCGACGCAGCTGTATGAGGCCACCACCAACGTGCTGCTCGGCGCCTTCTTGATCTGGATGTTCCGGCGCAAGCAATTCGACGGGCAGATCTTCTGGGTGTACGTGCTCGCCTACGCCGTCGCCCGTTTCTTCCATGAGTTCCTGCGCGCCGACCCACGTGGCTCCTTGTTCGGTGGAGCGCTGTCGACGTCGCAGTTCATCGCCATCGTGGGCGCCACCATCGCCCTCGGCATGCTGGCGCGAATGAAGAGCAAACCGCGGCCGATGGAGCCGGCCGAAAGTCCCTCCTGATCGCAGAACGACGATCGATGAACCCGAAGCCGGCAATCTTGGTGATCGACATGCTCAACGAGTTCGTCACCGGCGAGCTCGCCTTCGAGATGACGGCGACCGTCATCCCGAACCTGCAGCGACTGCTCGCCGCCGCCCGCGAGGCGGGCATTCCGATCATCTACGCAAACGACGCGCACCTGGCGACAGACCCCGAGATCGCCATATGGGGCGAGCACGCCATGGCCGGAACACCTGGCGCCGAGGTGATTCCCGAGCTCGCCCCCCAGGAGGGCGACTACCAGGTGCGCTCGCGCACCTACTCGGCGTTCCACGACACCGACATGGATTCTTTGCTGCAGAGCCTCGGCGTCGACAGCCTCATCTTTGCCGGCATCCACACCCATATCTGCGTCCAGCACTCCGCGGCCGATGCCTTCTTCCGCGGCTATCGGATCGCGGTGGTCGACGATTGCGTCGATGCCTTCACCCCCGAGGAGCACCAGCGTGGCCTCGCCTACGTCGAGAAGATGTACGGAGCCAAGCTGGTGCACACCGACGAGTTGCTGGCGGTGTGGAGAGAGACCGCAGCCTAGGATTCCCTGTGAGCGGAAGCGCCAGCCCGCCGACGACCGTGACCGTACCGGACGACCTCGCCGGGCAACGTCTCGATCGCGTGCTCGCCTCTCTCCTGACCGATCTGTCACGTTCCAAGATCCAGCGCCTCATCTCCGCCGACCGGGTCGTCGTCGACGAGGCGCCGGCGACAAAGGCAAGCTTGCGGGTCGAGGGCGGCCAGCAGATCACCGTGTCGCTGCCCGACGAGACGCCTGTCGAGAAGCCTCGACCGCAATTCCTCGACCTCGACATCGTTCATGAAGACGATGATCTCGTCGTCGTCAACAAGCCGGCCGGGCTGGTCGTCCACCGCGGAGCCGGTCAGCACGAGGCGACGTTGGTCAACGGCTTGCTGCACCGTTATGGCGAGACTCTGTCGCGGCGCGGCGGCGACGAGCGCCCGGGCATCGTCCACCGCCTCGACAAGGGAACTTCCGGCCTCATGGCGGTGGCGCGGAACGATGCCGCCCACGCTGCGCTCGCCGACCAGTTCGCCGAGCGAACGGTCGAAAAGGAGTACAACGCCGTGGTCTACGGCTGCCCTCGAGAATGGTCCGGGGAGGTCGACCTGGCGATCGGCCGCGACCGCGCCGATCGGACCAAGATCTCGCCGAACACCGACCGGCCGCGCCAGGCGTTCACCCGCTGGGAGCTGGCCGAAGACCTGGGCGGTTTTGCCCTGCTCCGGGTGTGGCCGAAAACCGGACGCACGCACCAGGTCCGGGCCCACCTCGCGGCGATCCATCACCCCTGCGTCGGCGACCTGAAGTACGTCGGCGCGCAGTGGAAGAGTGTGCCCGACGGCCGCCTACGAAAGGCCATCCGCGGCTTCGGCCGACCGGCCCTCCACGCCCGTCGTTTGCGTCTCGACCATCCCCTCGACGGCGCCCGGCTGGAGTTTGTCGCGCCGCTGCCCGCCGACCTCGAAGAGCTGCTCGGCACGCTCCGGCGCGCTCGCGATGAGTCATGCTAGACTCCGTCCCCGCGAGTCTGAAAGCTGTTCCGGGGCCGCAGCCCGCAAGGACTCGCTGGCGGACTGGTTCGGGAGACCTCAGGGGAGGCCATGGCTAAAGTCACAACTGCCGATCTGCGCAATGTCGCCGTGATCGGTCATGGAGACACCGGCAAAACGACTCTTGTTTCGGCGTGCCTGTACACCGCGGGCGCCGTCAACCGCATGGGGCTCGTCGATCAGGGCACCGCGACCACCGACTTCGACCCCGAAGAGATCGAACGGCAGATTTCGATCCAGGCGACGCTCGCCCATTGCGACTTCGGCGGCAAGCACGTCACCTTCATCGACACACCCGGCTATAGCGTCTTTCGTCCCGACACCAAGGCTTCCGTACGGGTCGCCGACTGCTTCGCCCTGCTGGTCGACGCGGTCTCCGGCCCCCAGGTGATGAGCGACAAGGCGTGGCAGTACACCCGCGACTACAACAGCCCGGGGTTCGTGGTCATCAACCGGCTCGATCGCGAGAACTCTTCCCACACCCGCACCCTCGAAGCCATCCAGACCCGCTTCGGGCGTGAGGCGGTTGCCCTGCAGATTCCGATCGGCAAGGAGCACGACTTCCATGGCGTCGTCGACCTCGTCGAGATGAAGGCCTTCAGCTACAAGCATGACGGCGACGGCAAGGCCGACGCCGCGGACATTCCCGAAGACCTGCAGGCGACCGCTCAGAGCCAGCGCGAAGCGCTCGTCGAGATGGTGGCCGAAGGTGACGAGGAGCTCATGGAAGCCTTCTTCGACGAAGGCGACCTCACCCCCGAGCAGCTCACCCGGGGCATTCGTATGGCGGTGCGCGAGCGCCTGCTGTTTCCCGTCCTTTGCACCGCGGCATTGCACGGCATCGGCACCGACCGGGTACTCGCCACCATCGCCGCCTATCTACCCTCCCCCGATGAGTGCGACGACTTCACCGGCAGGGACCCCAAGGACGACAGCGAAATCTCGCGGCCGATCGACCCCGACGGCGCGTTCGCGGCGTTGGTCTTCAAGACGATGGCCGACCCGTATGCCGGCCGTATTTCGCTCATGAAGGTGTTCTCGGGTTCGGCCAACGCCGACGCCTTGATGATCAACCCGCGTAACGACACCACCGAGAAGCTGGCGAACCTGACGCTGGTGCAGGGTAAGCAATACGAACCGACAGACGCCGTCGTCGCCGGGCAGTTGTGCGCGGTCGCCAAGCTCAAGGACATCCACACCGGCGACACGCTGTGCGACAAGTCGGTCCCGATCATCATCGATCCGGTCCAGTTCCCGAAGCCGGCGATCTCGTTCGCGGTCGAGCCGCAAACGCAGGCCGATGAAGAGAAGATCAGCGAGGCGCTCGCCCGCCTGTTGGAGGAGGACCCGACGATCGCCGTCGACCGCGACCCGCAGACCCATGAGTTGCTAGTTTCCGGGCTCGGCCAGCTCCACGTCGAGGTCACCGTGGCCAAGTTGGAGAGGCGCTTCGGCGTCAAAACGACGCTGAAGCCGCCCACCGTTCCCTATCGCGAAACCCTCCGCGGCACCGCAAAGGCCGAAGGCCGGCACAAGAAGCAGAGCGGCGGCCGCGGCCAGTTCGGCGTCTGCACGATCGAGCTGTCGCCGAATGGCCCCGGCGAAGGCTTCAAGTTCGAGGACAAGATCTTCGGTGGCTCGATCCCGCAGCAATTCCGCCCCGCCGTCCAGAAGGGTGTCGTCGAGGCGGCAGCGCGGGGGGTGCTCGCCGGCTTCCCGCTCGAGGACTTCACCTGCACCTTGCTCGACGGCAAGTTCCACGCCGTCGACTCCTCGGAGATCGCCTTCAAGATCGCCGCCGCGATAGCGTTCAAGGAAGCCGCCGCCCAGGCCCGGCCGACGCTGATGGAGCCACTGATGGATATCGAGATCAGCGTTCCCGACGAAACCATGGGCGACGTGATGGGCGACCTCAACAGCCGCCGCGGCCGCGTCCAGGGAATGGAGCCGGCCGGCACCGAACAGCAGATGATCAAGGCACAGGTTCCACTCGCCGAGGTGCTCACCTACGCCCCCGACTTGAACTCACTAACCGGCGGCCGCGGCACGTACACGATGGAGTTCTCGCACTACGACGAGGTGCCGACGCATATAGCGCAGAAGGTAATCGACGATATCAACGCCAAACGCGAAGCCAACTAACGGGCGCGGAATCGGCGCGTCTGCGGCGTTGCGCTTGGTCGGGCTTCCTATAGCGTACTACTAGAAGTACGCCTGCGGTCGCCCTCCCGGCGCGCGCCTTGCATCCACGCCGATTCCGCACCCGTTAGCATCCGACCGAGCCACGGTGACTCCTCCAGTCCATCCGGCCAGACGGCAATGCGCTGCGCCGGCGAGGCTAGCCCGCATATCTCAACGCCCTCCTGCTGCGGGTGCGGAGAAGCGCGCGTCTACGGCGTTGCGCTTGTTCGGGCACGGGTTAGGCTGTTGCTCCTGTCACCCATTCTTCGATAGCCTGGCGTGGCCGTTTTTCGGATCACGGATTCTCGAGGAGGATCGGATGCGGTATGCGTATCGGATAGGCGTGACGGTGTTGGCGGTCTCCAGCTTGTTGGTGGTGGTATCGGGCGGGTGGCTGGACGCGCAAACCTCTACGACGAATCCGTATCGGGTCGCGCTCGGTTGGGAGAAGCTCCCCGAAGGAAGAACGCTGGGGATTGTCAGCGGGGCCTTCCCGGACCCCGATGGCCGCCACCTGTGGATGCTGGATCGGTGTGGCGGGAATCAATGCGCCGGGACCGACGTGGACCCGATCCTCAAGTTCGATCTCGACGGCAACCTGGTGGAGAGCTTCGGTGCCGGAATCTTCGCCTTTCCTCACGGCTTCTACCTGGATCAAGAGGGTTTTCTCTGGGTGACCGAGGGCGGATCACACGGGGACCCGCGCGCGACTCTGGGTGAGAGCCTGGGGCTCGGTCATCAGGTGCTGAAGCTCAACCGGCGGGGAGAGGTGCTGATGCGGCTCGGCGAGGCCGGGGTCTGGGGGGACGGGCCGGACCACTTCAACGGGCCCTCCGGCGTCGCGGTTGCCGGCAACGGAGACATCTGGGTCACCGATGGACACAGAGGCGGCAACAACCGCCTCGTCAAGTTCTCGAGTGACGGCACCTTCCTTCTCGAAGTGGGTGGTGGCGTCGGTTCGGAGAGCAGGGAGCCGGGTCGGTTCAGCGATCCGCACGACGTCAAGCTCGACTCCCGGGGGCGCGTCTACGTCGCCGACCGCGGCAACAGCCGGATCCAGGTCTTCGACCCGGACGGCGACCTCCTCTACATCTGGACGCAATACGGCAAGCCGAGCGGCCTCTTCATCGACCGCGACGACATCCTGTACGCGGCCGACGGCCTTTCGGGCACGCCACGCACCGGCCCCCCCGACCCCTGGCGAAGCAACTTCGGGTGGGAAAAGGGGATCCGGATCGGCGACCTGAAAGAGGAACAGGCCTGGGTCGTGCACTTCGTCCCGCAGCACGATGCGGACATCGGGCCGGGGCTCGAGTTCCTCGGTGTGGACTTCGCCGGCAACATCTACGCCGGGGAAATCAACCGCGAGCGCCTGGTGAGATACGTCCCCTTCCGACCGCTCAACGTGGGGAGAGGCAGATCCCGCTGGTAAGAAGCCGGGGCCTATTCATCAGGACATCTGCCAGCAGCCGAGCTGAATCAGAACGGCCTTTTCGACCACCTCCAGTTCGCCCGACGTCACCTTTCCCAAGCGCTTCGTGATCCGCGGCGGCTATGCCGATACCTCGTGCACCACTCGCGCCGGTTCGACGCCCGTCAACCGGGCCTCCAGTCCACGATGCTTGTGTGTGAACCGCTCGTGGTCGATGCCGAACAAATGGAGAATGGTCGCCTGGAAGTCACGGATGTGGACCGGATCTTTGACGATGTTGTACGAGAAATCATGACAAGGCTTGCCGGGGAGCCCCTAGCGGAATGAAGTTGACGCGCTAGTTTCTGGGAAAAGGGGCGCGGTCGAGCAGAGGTGAGGAGACGGCGAGGCTTTGGGTCGCGTCGCTAACGATCATGATCGGGATCTTGATCGAGGTGTCGGTCGGCGCGTAGCAGGCTTCGTCGTCACAGGCTTGATAGTCGAGCACGACCTCGAGCTCGCGGCCACCGGCCGGGATATCCGCGGCGATCACCAGAACCAGGCCGAGGACGAACCTGCCCTCGTACACCAGGTAGGGCTCATCGTCGTAGGGAAACTTGACGCGGCTCGGCTCCGGGTAAAACGCCTCGATGAGGCTGACGCCCTCGGCCCCCTTGATCGAGACCTCGACTGGAATCAGCCAGTCGAAGGCCGGCGGATTGGCGTTGACGTGCATCCCCGGCAGCATTTGAACCTCGACCGCCACCCGCACCATCTGATCGAGCGCGAACGGCTCGCGATCGGCGACGGCATGGGTGATCGTGGCGCGATCGGTGCCTCGCAACAGTTGCCCGGCGATGGCCTCGTCGCCGACGGCGAGGGTCGAAGCGGAGGACGCAACCACCAAGATCACGATCGCGGTCATGCTCATGGGTCGAATCATTGCCCTAATCTACCATCGTCAAGCTGTCGGTTTCGTTCCCGTGTGTAGCGCGACTGTGCCGAGACCCATCATACGATAGCGAACATCCGTGAACCCGGCGGCGCGCAGCAGATCGGCGAAGTCGTCGGGCGAGTACCACTCCTGGATGCTGCGGTACAGATACTCGAACGGCTCCGACGTACCGGTGACGATGCGGCCCACGCGAGGCATCAGCACCCGGGTGTAGAGACCGTGCCCCCAGCGGATGGGGGCCAGGCGGGGCCGGCTGAACTCCAGAATCGCGACGCGGCCGCCCGCCTCGAGCACCCGAAAGGCCTCGGCGAGCACCTCCTCGAGCATCGGCTTGACGTTGCGCATGGCGAACGCCGAGGTGACGCCCTGGAACCGCTTGTCGGCGTACGGCAGCCGCTCGGCGCGGGCCACGTGGAACCGGGCGCGGTCGCCGGGGCGTGACTTGGCACGCGCTCGGCGAATCATCTCGGTAGCGAAGTCACAGCCGAACGTGCGGCGCGCCACTTTCGCGGTCGCAAACGCAAGGTCCCCTGTCCCGGTGGCGACATCGAGCACCACAGTGCTCGCGGTGAGCTTCAGCGAGCGCACCGTAGCCCGGCGCCATCCGTAGTCGAGCCCCAGCGAAGCCCAGTGGTTGAAGCTGTCGTAGCGAGGCGCCAGGGCATCGAACATCGCGCGGACGGCGCCACTGAACGAACCGCCACCGGCGGCTACGCGGTCGGGAGCCACCGGCGGGGCTGGTTTTTGACCGACCGAATCACCCATGGCAGAATCCGCCCGTTGTCCTACCCACTGAGAACAAGGAACCGTGAATGTCCGATTTTATCAGCGTTGCAAAGCTCACCGACGTTCCTTCGGGCGAAGGTCGGGTGGTCGAGGCGGGTGAAGTGGCCATCGCCCTGTTCAACGTCGACGGTACGTTTCACGCGCTCGACAACACATGCCTTCACCGCGGTGGCCCGCTCGGTGACGGCGTATGCGCCGACGGCACCGTGACCTGCCCGTGGCACGGCTGGCAGTACGACATGGCCACCGGAGAGTGCAAGAGCGCGCCGGGGGAGAGCGTCGATACCTACGAAGTTCGCGTCGACGGCGAGGATATCCAGGTAAAGCTCTGACCGGGTGGCTGCAGAGTTCTCCCGAACCTTGGTAATGCTGAAGGACTCCCCGGGTGCCGTTACGGGCACCGGTGGAGCACAGGCTACGTCGAGAAGGAGTGCCCGCAGCCGCAAGTACCGGTGGCGTTCGGGTTGCTCACCTTGAAGCCGCTGCCGGCGAAGTCCTCGTAGTAGTCGACGGTGCAGCTCTGCAGGAACGGCAGGCTGAACGGATCGACCAGAACCTCGATGCTCTCGTCGCCGTGCCCCTGCGGCAGGACGTAGTCGCCTTCCTTCCGCTCGTCGAACTTGAAGCCGTACTCGAAGCCCGAGCACCCACCGCCCTGCACGTAGAGGCGGAGTTGCTTGCCCTCGGCCTCGGGGCTGGTCTGCGAAAAGCTGATGACCTTTTTCACCGCAGCCGGGGTGAAAATGATGAGCTGGGTCGGGGAAAGCTGCGGCAGGGGCGCCGCGTCGGGCGTCTGCGTCTGCGTCTCGGCGCTGGAACTCATGAAGCAACTCCTTCGAGTACGAAACAAGCGTGGACTCGCGTCCACACCGCAAAGGGTACTTCATGATGCCCGCGCGTGGCTAGCCATCTCGTCGTCGGGCCCCAGCGAGGACGCTTTCATGCGCCCAGAATGGCGCCCCGGAAGTTCTTCAGCATCCTGCTCAAAAGGGTCGGATCAGGGGCTCACAAACAGCATGTTAGGCTCGCCCCATGATCGTCCGCGGCCCAGCTTGGTTGGTTCTCGAAGACGGTACTGCCTATCCTGGGCGCAGTTTCGGCGCCACCGAGCAGGCCACCGGTGAGGTGGTGTTTCACACCGGGATGACCGGGTATCAGGAGATCCTCACCGACCCCTCGTACCGGGGTCAGATCGTCACGATGACGGCGCCGCAGATCGGCAATTACGGCATCAACGCGGCCGACGCGGAAAGCGCCGGGGTCCACGTCGAAGGCTTCGTGGTGCGCGAGCTCGCCAAGCGACCGAGCAACTGGCGATCCGAGGCTTCTCTCGAAGACTACCTGGCCGCGGCGGGCGTGCCCGGTATCGAGGGCGTCGACACCCGCGATCTGACCATCAGGTTGCGCGAGCACGGCGCCATGCGCGGTGTCATCGTCGGCGGGGAGGCCGACCTGATCGCCGCCGTCGAGCTGGCACGGCAGAGTCCTTTGATGGAAGGCCGGGACCTGGTGCCGTCGGTGACCTGTGAGGCGCCGTACGAATGGAACGGAACGCCCGGCGTCGACGAGGATCCCGCTGCGTTCCAGCCACAACCGGCCACCGAGGTCAACGGAGATACCCCCGGTGACGCCCTTTCGGTCGTGGTCTACGACTACGGCGTCAAGTGGAACATCCTGCGTTCGCTCCGCGCCCGCGGCTGCCAGGTCACCGCGGTCCCGGCCACCACGCCGCCGGAAGAGGTGCTCGAGCGCAAACCGGACGGCGTCGTGCTATCAAACGGCCCGGGTGATCCTGCGACTGTCGGTTACGGCGTCGACGCCGCCAAGCATCTATTCGGCAAGCTCCCGGTGCTCGGGATCTGTCTGGGACACCAGATCATCGGTCAGGCGGCCGGCGGTACGACGTTCAAGCTCAAATTCGGCCACCACGGCGCCAACCATCCGGTCCGTGTCCTGGCCACCGGCGCGGTCGAGATCACCTCGCAAAACCACGGCTTCGCCGTCGATCCCGACAGCCTCGAGGCGAGCGGTTTCGTGGTCACGCGGATTAACCTCAACGACGGAACCCTCGAGGGCATGCGGCATACGGACTGGCCGGTTCTGGCGGTCCAGTACCACCCCGAGGGCGCCCCCGGCCCGCACGACGCGGCGCCGCTCTTCGATCGCTTCATCGACATGATGCGGGGCGCCCCACCCGAGGTCGCCGCCGACGCATGAGCCGGCCGCGTTCCCGCCACGCTCGGTGGCCCGCGATGGCGACGAGGTACTCGGATGGGCGGCGCTCACAGCGGTCTCCGATCGCTGCGTGTACGGCGGTGTCGCCGAGCTCGGCGTCTACGTCGCCGCGGCGGCACGCGGCAAGGGAATCGGCAAGGCGCTGCTTACCGCGCTCACCGACGAGTCGGAGAAGTCAGGCTACTGGACGCTGCAAGCAGGTATCTTCGCCGACAACACCGCCAGCATCGCCCTGCACCATGCTTGCGGCTTCCGTACCGTAGGCACACGGGAAAAACTCGGCCACCTACGCGGCGTCGTCTGGCACGACGTGCTGTTGCTCGAGAGACGCAGCGACAGGGTCGGCCGCAATGTGCTGTCCCCGCCATAGCTTGGCCGGAGACCACCTACTCGCCGGTCAGCCAAGCACGACGCCGAGATCCTCTGCCTCCGCAACGGCGGCGGCCGCGGCCATTCCGGCAACATCCGACAGCGCCATGCCGACGGTTTTGAACAAGGTGATCTCGTCGTCGTCGGTGCGCGCCGGAACGTTGCCGAGAACCAACCCCTGGAGATCACCGGTGATGCCCTCGACGCCCGCCGGAATCAGACCCTCTGATGCTGCAAGGAGAAGCTCGCCGGCCTCTTCCATGGCGTTGTCGATGTCGTCCACGTAGCGGGTCGAAGCGGCGACGGTTGCGCCGTCGATCTCACGACCGGTCGGCGAGAAGTTGCCGACCGCGTTGATGTGGGTGCCGGGCCGCACCGCTCCCGGCGAGATGATCGGATCGGTCGCCGAGGTCGCCGTGATCAGGATGTCCGACCGCGCCGCGATCTCGTCGGTGTCAGCGACAACCTCGGCGTCGAACGGAATTCGCTCGGCAAAGGCGGCGGCCGCCGCCCGGCGAACGTCGTTGACGAGCAGCCGGCCGACCTCGCGCACCGCGGCGACGCCGGCGACCAGGTCGGCGGCGACACCGCCGGTGCCGATGACGCCGAGCACCTCGCACGACGGTCGCGCCAGCAGCCGGGTCGCCAGCCCGACTACCGCCCCGGTTCGAATCGTGGTCAGCGCCGAGGCGTCGACGATGAGGCGCGGCGAACCGGTTTCGACGTCGAGCATCACCGCCACGCCCTGCACGGTGGCGCGCCCCTCTGAGGGGTTATCGGGGACGTTGGAGACGACCTTGACCACCGCGGCGCCGCGCTCCTCCCAGGTGCCCGGCATGACCACGAGGACAAAGTCCTCCTTGCCGGGACGCCTGATCGTTTGCACCGTGCGGACGGGCGCTCGGGCGCCGCCGGCAGCGGCGGCACGCATCACCGCCTCGATGGCGTCGATGGCGTCCTCCATCGGCAGCGCCCGCCGCAAGGTCCGAGCATCGAGGTAGCGCAGGGAAACCATCAGCAAACCGGGTTGAAAGTGGTCACGGCAGCGGCCTGCTAGCCACTGCCGAGAGCAAAAAGGCGGGCCCGTGCCATCGGCGCGAGGAACGGTCCGTCGTTGGTCAAGTAGCGGGCACCGGGCTGATCCAGCGAGCGCTCGAAGGCGGCGCGGGCACCGTCGATATTACCGGTCTCGCTCAGCGCGACACCGAGCCAGTACTGCGCCAACCCCTCCCCGACGCCGGCGCCCCCGGGTGCTTGAATCCCGCCCAGCAAGCGGGCGGCCGCCTCCCAGTCGCGCGCGTGCAGCAGCACCGCCGCCTGGTTGAGCTTCGCCAACCACGAAGGAACCGCGGCGTCGAGCCGACCGACGGCGGCGGCGCTCATCCCCCAGACTACGGAGTAGAAGCGATCGGCTTCCGCCGTACCCACTACGGTGGGCGTCGACCCCATCCGTAGCTCGACCGTGCGCTCGCCGTTCGCACCGCTCATGCCGAGCGCCACGATCGTCCCCGGCGAGAACGTAGCGAACCAGGCGGCCGCCCCGGCGACCGTTGCGACGTTGTTCCCGGCAACGGTGACCAGTTGCTCGCCGACCTGTACCCCGGCTCTGGCAGCGGGCCCATCGGGTGCGAGTGTCGCCACCACAGGAGACGGCGCGATACCGCTGCCGATGAGATCCATACCGGTCCAAGATCGTTGGAACGTCATCGCCTCCGACAGGCTGGCGGCAATCGACTCGAGCGCGTCGACATCGGTGAGCGAGACCCGCACCCGCTCGGCAACGGCGGGGGCCGGCGCCGCAGGCCAGACCCAAAGGTCGGCGCTCACCGCCAGTTGGTCGTCGTCGAGGACCCCGAGAACGAACATCGACCCCGGAAGCTCACGGCTGACCGTTGTTTGAAGCCGCTGCCAATCGAGCGCGCGGGAGCTGTCGGCACCCTCCTGCGCCGCTGCCCGCAGTCGATCCTCTGTGGCGCCCGTCCGTTGCAGGATCCTCGCGGCGGCGGCGCTGCGGTCGAGGAAAGTCCAGAAGTTGAAGTCGTCGAAGGCGACACGCAGCGAGTCCGCGAGCGTCTCCGCTCCCAGCCGATCGGAACCGACGACGCCGAGGAAGGTCAAGCCGGGGCGCAGGCGAACGGTCAGCGTGATGTTGCGCCGGTCGGCAACCGTCACCGTTTCCTCGAAGACGCCGGCATCCGCCTGGCTCACGGTGATGCGGTATTCCCCGGGCTCCAATGACAGGCGGTAGGCACTCGAAGCGGGCTCGCCTGCGCCACCCGAGCGCGAGGGCGCCTCGGGCTGGGTTCGGCGGCCGTCGACCCAGACCTCGGCCTCGGGCCCGAGGTCGCGCAATAGCACGAGTCCGAGATTGGCCGTCAGAATGATGCTCCCGACCTGGTAGTCGGCCAGATCGGAGAAGGTAATCGGGGCGCTGAAGGTCCGGTACCCGTCGAGGACGACTTCCACATCGTGGCGACCCGGCATGAGCCCCTCGACCTCCATGACCGCGGAAAACTCCCCACGCGGATAGCGCGCCGCGTCACCCGTCGGTACCCAGTCGCGCGGCGGGGTCCCGGACGTTTGGCCGACGACCTCGCCGTCGATCATGACGGTCGCGCCGGCGGGCCGTGTCATCAGCCTCACCACCGCCGAGATCCGCTCGAGTAGGATCTCGACCGCGACCGCCCGGTCGGCCCGAACCTCCGACTCGTGGACCTGACGGGTAAAGCCGGGGAGGGACGCTTCGACGAAGTGGGTACCGGCAAGCAACTCATAGGTGGTCGTGCCCTCCGGCAGCGGCTCGCCGTCGACGCTGATGCGAGCGTTCAACGGCACGGCCGAAAACGTCAGGGTTCCGACCAGCCGAGCCTTGGCCCGCTGAAATCGACCCGCGCCGACGTCCGAAAGGCGAAATCCGTCGATCGAGACCCGTGGATACAGCGTCAGCAACTGCTCGAGGTCGGCGTCGGCGTCGGCACGCTCGCCGGCGAACATCAGGGCGTCGGCCCGATAGGCGAGGCTGCGGACAAGCAACGCCTGGGCTTCGCCGTCGATCTCGCCGCTGGTCGCAGGCGCGAGCAACGCCTCGATGACGACCGTGAGCGGCTCGATGGCCTGGTCGGGCTCGGCGGTCCGGAAAAGCGTCTCGGCGCGTGCAAAGGTCGAGCGCATGCGCTCGTCGACCTGCTGCGCCTCCGCCGGTGCCACCGCGACCCAAACGCACGCCAAGACGAGCGCGCCGGCGAACCAACGGCCGGCGCTCGCCAACCTCCGTCCATCGACGCCGAAGGCTCTCATTCGATCACCACCACCGCTTTGAGACGGCGATCCGCGACCAGAATGCGGCCGCTAGCGTCAACCGCCAGGTCGCGCGGGTCACCAAACTCTACGCCGCCCGGCAGCACCGGACCGAGGGTCCACAGGATGCCGCCGTCCGGGTCGAACACGTCGATCCGTTTGAGACCACGGTCGAGCACGTAGACGTTCCCGATCGCATCGATCGCCACCGCGTACGGCTCTCGCCATTCGGCGATGGCAAACCCGCCTAACAACACGCCGGCGGCGTCGAACACGACGACGCCGCGGCGGCGCTTCTCGATGACGAATATGCGGCCACGCGGGCCGCGCGCCAGGTCGACAGGCTCGCCGTTGGCGCCGATATCGAGGACATGCTCGAACCCGCCATCCGGCCCGAACCGCATCACGCGCTTGAGCCGGTTGTCAAGCAAAAACCAGCCACCGTCCGGCGTGCTCACACCGGCGCGAATGTCTTCGAGCGGCCGCTGCCGCGATCCGTCCGGATAGACAAACTGGAACGACTCGACCCCTACCGGAGCACTCACCGACGATCGCGCCGCAACAAAGGCGTTGGCGGACGGCCCCCACCACGGTCGTCGTGGATCGGCGACGCGGAACGACGCGGTGGTGCCCGAGGCATCGATGAGGATCGCCACATCATCCCCCTCGTCGGTCACCAGGACGCTGTCGAACCCGGCGGCGATGCCAATGGGACGATCGAACGCGACGTCGACCGAGAGACGCCCGGCCCGCTGCCAGGGCTGCTCTCCGGCCGCGGCGCGCAACCATACGCGGTGCAGAAGGGTGAGCCGGGCCTCGGCGGCGCGGCCGGCCATGAGGTCAGCCTCGGGGCCGTCGCCTGCCGCAGCATCGACGACGGCTTGCAACAGATTCGAGGCGGCCCGCCACTCGCGGCTCCACAGCAGCGTCGTTGCCAGAGCGAACCGTGCCCTTGCCGTCCACTCCGAGGGAGGCTCGCTGTCGATCACCGCGACGAATCGCGCCGCGCCGGCCTCAACGCGACCCCGGTCGAGCTCGATCTGGCCGGCCCGCACGTTGGCGGCGGCACGCCAGGAAAGTGACGGGTACCGCGACCTCGGAAAGTCATCGACGATCGCGGTGAAGATCTGCAGCGCGCCCTCGACGTCGCCATTGGCGAGCGCCGCCTCGGCGGCGGCGTAGCGCTCCTCGGCGCCCTGCCCCAGTGGCGCCAACAGGCCGCTGTCGGCAGCCGAGCCACCGGCGAATCCCACGACCGTTATCAGACACACGATCAGAAGGCGGGCCGCTGCGGATGAATAATTCACGGCGTCACTCCAGGACACTACGCGCTGCTATTGCTGGCGTCTCCCGACGATGGTCATACCATCGCGATCGATATCGGCTTCCGACGTCCTGGTCGCACCCCCCCAGAAGAACTGGAAACGATGCGAGCCCGGTACGATCGGACCATTGTGCGGCGTCGTGAACATGTTGGGAAGCCCATCGACGCGGACCCGCGCCCCCGGCGGGTCGGAAGTGATGCTGACGTTGAAGAACTCCGTCGGGATGTGCTCGCTCAGACTCAATCGCTGGTCACCACGTAGAACGACCTGCTCCTCGTGGAGGTACATCACCTGAGGGGCCATCAAGGTGATGAGCCAGGTGCCTGCGGGCAGCTCGATATCGTGGCTATTCTTGGCGTTGAGGACAAAACCGCCCATGATCCGACGGCGCACCGCGTCGGGGAGACTCTGGAAGCGCCGCCGCACCGCCGGCGCCATATTCGCCTGCCGTTGACCCGACCGGACCCGGACACTGACCGCATACGGCGCCTCGATCACGATCCGTCCGGTCGGCACGTCGCTCGCATCCATGAGGCGCCGCAGTTCCTCCGGGACATCGTCGAGGCTTTCGGAACGAGCCCCACGATTGCTGCCGCGGCCACGACTCGTGTCGCTCGGGTTGGCGGCCGCCACCTCGGCGGTGCGCGACAGCGCCACGTGCAGGCCGGGCGGCAGGTTTTCGGCCGCAACACCAGCCATGCGGACCTCATACAGATAGGGCTCGTAGCCCCGAGCCATGATCTCGATCTGATGGTCGACGTCGGTGGCGAGCTCGATATCCGCCGGCGTCGTGATCCCGCTGCGGCGCCCGTCGACGACGATCAGCGCACCTTCGGGATCGCTCGAGATGCTGTAGAAGATCCGCTCCGGGCGCGCCGGAGGCGCGGCCGGCCGAACGGGATCGTTGCTTACAGTCTCGCGTGAAGCTTGTTGGTTGGTCTCGACCTCATCTCTGAGCCGCTGCATCTCGGTTGACAGCTCGTCGCGTACGGCTTCCAGGTCTTCAGGCGTGGCGGCGACCGGCGCTGCGGCTTGCTCGCTGCCGCTGTCCGACTCCGAGTCGCCGCCGATGTTGGAGTCCCCGTCACCGATTTCGGCGCCGGCGATCGGCGCTCCCGCGGCAAGCGTCTCTTTGCCGGAGGGCGACCCGGGGACGAAGACCCCCTGGGAGATAAACCAGGCCACCAACGCCAGCAACAAGACGCTCGGCAGCAAGATCCCCAGGGTGAGCAGCCAACGCGGCATCGCGGGTGTCGGCGGAACCGGTGCGTAGCTCTGCGGCGGGGCACCCGGCGACGGCACGCTGCCGGCAGCCATACCGGAAGGCGGCGCCGCTGCCATCGGCGCCTGCGGCTGAGACGCAGGCTGATGCGATGTTCGGGTCACCGGATTGACGTCCGGCGGCGACGCTACCACTGTGGCCACGCCGCCGGGCGCCGACATCGGGCCCGGAGCGGTCAGCGTCGCACTGGGTGAGGTCCCGAGAGCCCGGCGCAACCCGTCGGCCAACTCGGCGCACGAGCCGTAGCGCCGGTCGACGTTTTTCTCGAGCGCCCGTAGCAAGACGCCGTCGGCGGCTTCGGGCAGCGACCTGTTGACCTGCCCCGGCGGCAGCGGCTCCTCGTGCATGATCTTGTACATGATCGTCGACGCGCTGTCGCCGGTGAACGGACGCTCGCCGGTGAGCGCCTGATACAAGAGGATGCCGAGAGAAAACTGATCGGTCTTGCCGGTGATCGCCTGTCCGCCGACTTGTTCCGGCGACATGTAGGCCGGCGTACCGACCAGGGCGCCGGTGCGAGTCAGCGTGGTCGCCTCGAGCTTGGCGAGGCCGAAGTCGGTGATCTTGAAGCGCCCCTCGCTGGTGATCAGAACGTTGGCCGGCTTGATGTCACGGTGCACGACCCCCTGCGCATGGGCGTAGTCCAGGCCGCTCGACAGCTCCCAGGCCAGATCGCTGACCTCCTTGAACGACAGGACACCCTTCTGCCCGAGCACCGTGTCGAGGCTGAGACCCTCCACGTACTCCATGGCGATGTAGTAGAGATCGCCTTCCTTGCCGACATCGAAGATCGTGACGATGTTGGCATGCGACAGGGCGCCGGCGGAGCGAAACTCCTGCTCGAAGCGCGCCTGCATGCGCGCGAGGTCGGCCTCACCGAGCCCGGGATTGGCCTGGATCACCTTGATGGCGACGCCCCGCTCGATAACGGGGTCGACAGCTTTGTAGACGAGCCCCATCGCGCCTTGGCCGAGGACGTCCACGACTTGGTAGCGTCCGAACTGCTTCGGGAGGCTCATAGCTCTGTGCTGGCTACGGGATGGGGACCCCGTTAGCCGGGCGCGGCACTTGCCGTGCAGCGAACGACCACTGCTGTGATGTTGTCGCTGCCGTCCTTTTCGCGCGCCAGCTCGACTAGTTCCTTGCTGGCCGTGGCGGCGTCGGACGCCGCCACGATGGTCTCGGCAATGAGGTCGGGACCGATAGCCCCCGTCAACCCGTCGGATCCCAGAAGGAACACGTCGCCGTCCTGGACCTCTCCGGTCAGCACATCGACCTCGGGATCGGGCTCGCAGCCCATGCAGCGGCTCAGCACGTGCCGCATCGGGTGGTTCTGCGCCTCCTCCTCGGTCATGCCGCCCTCACGCACTTGGGCGGCGACGATCGAGTGGTCTTCGGTCAACTGCTCGATCGATCCGTTGCGGACGCGGAGCGCCCGGGAATCACCGACATGGCCGATGAGATATCCGCCGTCGTTGACGATCAGGGCTGTCAACGTGGTGCCCATGCCCATGCGGTCGGGGCGCCCGGACGCGTCCTCGATGATGCTGCGGTTCGCCTTCTGAAACGCGGCCCGCACGGCGTCTTCGGCCGACTCATCACCGGAATCGGCATTCGCCAGGTAGTCGTGCAGCGTCTGGACCGCGATACGGCTGGCCCTGTCGCCGGCGCGGTGGCCACCCATACCGTCGGCGACGGCGTACAAGAAGATGTCGGGACTTACCTTGGCGGCGTCCTCGTTACGCTGGCGGACTCGGCCCACGTCGGTATAGCAACCGTAGTCGATGTCCCAGACGATGTCCGCATCGGAAGTCATGAGCGATCTCGAGTGTGTGCCGCGCCCATACGCGCCAATCTTAATATTTTAGAACAATCAGGTCCCCACGCGCCGCCCGATGGTGGTGTCTCGGTAGCCCAGTGTCAACAAGGCGAGGCGACTTCCCGAACCGCCATCGAGCGTCCGCTCGAGGGTGTCTCGAAACAGCGTCCAAATGCTATGCTACCTCTCCGAGTCGCCGGTTAGAAAGGACAATCAGCCCGCGGCCGATTTCGTTCTTCGAGATACCGCGAGACCCCGACATGACGGCTGACGACGCCCCCAAGAACGCCCACGAGATCGAGGAAACCCCTGCCGCGGAGGCAAAGAAGGCAGCCCCGGCGGCTGCGCCCGAAGCTGCCACCGAGAACGAGACCACCGACGCTCCCGTAGCGCCCGCCGAGCCGGAGATCGAGGCTCCTGCAGCGCCGGCCGCCGAGGCTGAGGCTCCTGCCAAGCCCGCCGAGCCGCCGGCCGAGGCTTCCGACGCTCCTGCAGCGCTGGCCGAGCCGGCCACCGAGGCTTCCGAGGCTCCTGCCAAGCCAGCCGCCGAGGCGCCAGAACCCGAACCCGTCTTCGACCCCGACTCGTGCAAGGCGATCGCCATCGGTCTGCCGGCCTTCTGGGACGCGGTCTTGGACGGCGAGTTCGAGGGCACCGACTTCCAGTACTACCTGGAGCCCGCCGGCGTTCTGAAAGGACCGCTTGTATGCACCCGGGCGCCCGAGAATGAGCCCGAAATCGCCGGCCTTCTCATGACCCGCGCCGGCTGGCAAGCAAAAAAGGTCTGCCTCGACGACGACGTCAACCCGGAGACGTACGAGCTCTCGTTCCCCAAGGAGTTCGGCTACATCAAAACGCTGTCGCACTACCAGCCCGAGACGCGCAAGAGCGCCAAGTACCCCTGGTCGAAGAAGTACTGAGGAGCTAGCCGCCGGCCCACGCGACCGCTGGCTTCGCGCTGAACGCCACGCCTCAGACCGTTCACTTCCGCCGTGATTTTATCCTTTCAGTAAAGTTGACTTATCTTTCAGGTTTTCCTATCATTCTCCTTGTGACGTCGTCAGCAGCAACTCCGGTCGCCGCCTGATTAGGGCGTCCGCGACGACGCCGATCGACATTGATCATGGCGGCCGACGGCCGTCGACGCTGAAACCGATTTTCAAACCCGCACGAGTCGTTTCATGAAGGTCACTTCGATGGAAGAATACGGGCTCCGCTGCATGCTGCAGCTGGCGCTCGCACAAACTGACGGGCCGGTTTCTGTTGCGCTCGTCGCCGAAAACGAGGGCCTTTCGAACGAGTATGCCGGCAAGCTGCTCAACCTGTTGCGGCAGGCGGAACTGGTCAAGAGCGTGCGCGGCCGCAACGGCGGCTTCGTGCTCGCGCACCCTCCCAAGGACATCAGCATGGCGAACATTCTGCGGGTGTTCTCCCCCGAACTTTTCGACGTCGAGTACTGCAACCGCTTTCCCGGTGTCGAGGATGAATGTGTGCACACCACGGCGTGCACGCTGCGGCCGGTGTGGTCGACGCTTTCCAGCCTGGTCACCGAGACATTGGAATCCATAAGTCTGACGGACCTCATGTGCGAAGAATCCGAGATCCAACGAGAACTCGATATCCAGCTGGGCATCGCCGGCCCGTTCGGCCAGCGGCTCTTTCATATCAGCGACAACGCGCAACCGGAGTAGCGAAGCAAGATGAGCGACAACGGCCAACCTCTGTTCGAGGTCAAGAACTTGAAGGTTGCCATCGACGGCAACGAAATCCTGCGTGGGGTCGACCTCACCATCCACGCAGGCGAGATCCACGCGATCATGGGACGTAACGGCTCCGGTAAGAGCACCATGGCGAACGTGGTCATGGGGCACCCCGCCTACGAGGTGCTCGAGGGCTCGGTGAAGTACAAAGGTGAGGACGTGCTCGACCTCAACACCGACGAGCGCGCCCGCATGGGCATGTTTCTCGCCTTCCAGTACCCCCTGGCGATCCCCGGCGTCACCGTCGCCAAGTTCCTGCACTCGGCGCTCAAGGCGCGTGCGGAGGGCGCCGACTTGCCGGTTCGCGAGTTCCGCGTCAACCTCAACAAGGCCATGGACCTGCTGGGTGTCGACTCGTCGTTTGGTTCCCGCTACGTCAACGACGGCTTCTCGGGAGGCGAGAAAAAGCGCCTCGAGATCCTGCAAATGTTCATGCTCGAGCCCACCTTGTGCATCCTCGACGAAACCGACTCCGGCCTCGATATCGACGCCCTCAAGACGGTCGCCGAAGGCATTAACGCGCTGCGCTCCGAGAAGCGCGCGATGCTGTTGATCACCCATTACCAACGCATGCTCAACTACGTGAAGCCCGATGTCGTGCACGTGATGATGGACGGCAGGATCGTCCGCACCGGCGGTATCGAGCTCGCCGAGGCCCTCGAAGAAAAGGGCTACGAGTGGATCGAGCAGGAACTGTTTCACGACACCGACGCCGCGGCCGCTGCCGCCGACGCCACCGCCACCGCCGCTGAAGCGGCCCAGGCCTAGGAGCACCGAATGGCACCCGAGACCGAAGTGAATCGCGCCGAGCTCAACATCAGCGACGACTACAAGTACGGCTTTTCCGATCCCGAAAA